>k87-360695_pt1 | contig 23128 bp, 26 predicted proteins | sample MGYA00084031_6733416 | MGnify analysis MGYA00084031
AATCCAGCCGCGCGTGTTAAGCGTCAGCTTCGGTCTTCTTCTCCTCGGCCGGCTCCTCATCGCCTTCGTCGGCCGGCTCTTCGTCATCGCCGGCGCCGGCCGCCCCGGAGGCGCCTGCTTTGGCGGGTGTCTCCTCCTCCTGCGGCGCCGGGTACACCGGGACGGAAATGTTCCCGTCCTTGCGGACCCGCCAGAAGTGAGTCGACACCAGGACGATCATCGCCAAAGGCAAGAAGATGACGTGGAGGGTGTACCAGCGGATCAGCGTCGGCTGACCGATTTGGTACCCGCCCAAGAGCGCGACCCGCACCTGGTCGCCAATGATCGGCGTTGCGCCGCCCATGTTGGTGCCGACGGTAATCGCCCAGTAGGCCAACTGGTCCCACGGCAGAAGGTATCCGGTGAAGCTGAGCAAGAAGGTGACCGTAAGCAGCACGACGCCCAGCACCCAGTTAAACTCGCGCGGCGGCTTGTACGAGCCGGTGTAAAAGACCCGGGTCATATGGAGAAAGACCATGATGACCATGGTGTGGGCCGCCCACCGGTGCATGTTCCGCATGAACTGGCCGAAGTAGACGTCGTGGTCGAGGCTGATGATCGACCACCAGGCGTCTCGCACCGAGGGGATGTAGTAAAACATCAAGAAAACGCCGGTGATCGTGAGGATGACGAACATCCAGATGGAGAGGCCGCCTAAGCCCCAGGTGTACGTGACGCGGATCGCTTTCTTTGGAACCCGCACCGGGTGCAGGTGAAGCGCCAAGCTGTTGATGATCACCATCACCCGTTTGCGGTCGGAGTCCGGATACCCCTCACGATACAGTGACTTAAAAAAACGGTTGTTCGTCAGTTTCTCCCGTAAACTCATCGGGACGCCAGACCTCCCTGGTGCACATGGGGTGACGCATCCAGAAAAAGAGCCGGACGTCCCCCGCAGGAATGGCGACGTCAGGCACCCTGAATGGTTTTCTCGGCCTTTCCAGTATCTCCTCCTGTCGTCCGCGATTTTTACGCTTCTATTCCTGCTTGAAGCCTGCCATTACGTCGCCAAATTATGCGTGGAGAAGCGGTAGGAGAGCGCCTCGGCCACGTCGTCGGACAAGACCGCCTCGCGGCCGTTTAGATCGGCGATGGTGCGAGCGACCCGCAGGAGACGGTGAAGAGCCCGGGGGCTGAGCGCCCAGCGCCGGGCGGCCTCGCGCAGGAGGTGTGAGCCGGCCTCGTCGAGGACGACGCTGCGCGCGATCTCCTCGGGGAGCATCCCTCCGTTCAACTTCACGGCGGAAGCGAAGCGGCGCTCCTGGCGGGCTCGAGCTTCCCGCACCCTGTCTCGTACCGTTTCGATTCCCTCGTCCTCACCGCGCGCGGCCAGCACGTCGTCGACGTCGGGCCGGTGCACGTAGGAGACGAGGTCGATGCGGTCGAGCAGCGGTCCCGACAGCCGCCGGGCATACTGGCGGCGCGCCGATTCGGTGCAGGTACACTCGAGTTTGGGATCCCCCAAAAAGCCACAGGGGCACGGATTCGTCGCGGCGATCAGCGAGAACGAGGCGGGGAACGCGACCGTTCCTCCTGCCCGGCTTAAGACGACCCGCCCCTCTTCCAGCGGTTGACGCAGCCCCTCCAAGACCCGCACCGGGAATTCGGCGAACTCATCCAGGAAAAGGAACCCGCGATGGGCCAGGCTCACTTCCCCCGGCCTGGGCATCCGTCCGCCGCCGAGGAGTCCGGCGAGCGTCACGGTGTGGTGCGGCGCGCGAAACGGGCGCGCCCGGACAGAGGGCTCGCTCTCGCTCAGCAGGCCGGCCACGCTGTGAATTTGCGTCACTTCCATCGCCTCGTCCGGAGTCAGCTCCGGCGCCACGGCGGCCAGCGCCCTGGCCAGGGACGTCTTCCCCGCTCCCGGCGGTCCGATGAGCAAAAGGTGGTGTCCGCCGGCCGCCGCGATCTCGAGCGCTCGTTTCGCTGCCAGTTGGCCGCGGATTTCCAACCACTCCCGCTGGCCGGATCGCACCTGCCTTGGGGAGTGCAAAGCTGCCCCCGGCGTGCAAAGCGGCTCGCTTCCTTCGCCCAGAACCGCCACCATTTGCTCCAGCGAATCGACCGGGTAGGCGAGCACTTCGGGGATCTGGCTCACTTCAGCGAAGTTGCCGGCGGGGAGCACAAAGATCCGCCGGCTGCGGCGCAGGCGGGCCGCGATGCAAAAGGCGCCCCGGACGGGACGCACGCTCCCGTCCAGCGACAGCTCGCCGACGACCAAGAGCGATGAAAGGGGGATCGCCGGGCGCAGGTGGCCCGCCGCCACAAGGACCCCCAGTGCGATGGGGAGATCAAAGAGCGTGTCCGTCTTGGGCAGGTGCGCCGGAGCCAAATTGACTGTGATGCGCCCCGGCGGCATGCGGAACCCGGCGTTGCGCAGAGCCGTCCGCACGCGCTCGCGCGCCTCGCGCACCGCCGTCCCGGGCAGGCCTACAATCTCGAAGGTGGGCAGTCCAGGCGACACATCCACCTCGACGTCGACCGCAAGCGGTTCAATACCCACAATCGTGCACGAACCAACGGTTGCCAGCACATCGATCCCCCACACCCCTCATGGGCTCGATCGGGGATGCGGGGCCGGACGCTTTTCACCGGTTCGACGAGGTGACGGCGCCTCCTGGCCGGCTTGCCGCTCAGGTTGGAAAACTTCGTGGCGTTAGAGAACGTTCCCCGCGGGACGCGAAGGCCTGCCCGAGCACAGAGGCGGCGGCTTCAGCTTTAAGAGAGGGTGAAAGCGTCTTGAATGTGTTCAATGCGCGGCGGACTTCCCGCGCGGTTCCACGTGATGGCGACGACATCGAAGCGGAACGCGGCGTCGTGCAAACCCCGGGAGGCCATGTACGCGTGGGCCGCTCGCGCAAGGCGGCGCTGCTTCGCCGCGTCGACGCTGGCCAGTGCGCTCCCCCACGCTTCGCCCCGCCGGGTGCGCACCTCGACCAACACATAGACGGGGCCGTCCCGGGCGACAATGTCGATCTCGCCCACCCTCAGCGATACGTTGCGCTCCACAATCTCGTACCCCAAGGCGGCCAGGTGGCGGACGGCCATCTCCTCGCCGGTGCGACCAAGAATCCGCCGCGAGCGCGTCACGGCCCTTCATCGCCCCGGACCGGGCGCCTTCTGGCAGCGCCTCGGCCACTGAGCGCGCCGGCCTCCTGCTTTGCAGAGTGCGGCGCCTGGCCAAGACCCGGCAAGGTGAAGCTCATGCGGTGATACGGTGTCGGCCCCCAGGCCGCGAGGGCCGTCGCGTGCCGTCGCGTTGCGTACCCTTTGTGGGTGTCAAAACCGAAGTGGGGGTAGCGGGCGTGCATGTGCTCCAGCACCCAGCGGTCGCGCGCGGTCTTCGCCAGAATGCTGGCAGCGGCGATCTCCGGCACGGTACGGTCTCCGCCGGGCACGGTTACCTGGCGCAGGCCCAGCCGCAGAGCGGGCCGAGCGCCGTCGATGCACACGACAAACTCGCTGGCAGAGAGGGTGGGCGCGCGGCGCAGCATATCTCGAACCGCCCGGGTGAAGGCGATCCGGTTGGCCCAGTCAAGGCCCCGCGTGTCGATCTCTTTCACGGTCGCCACGCCCAAACCGTAGGCGCGCGCCTTCTCGCGAATCTCCCGGGCCAGCGCTTCTCGCCGCGCCGGTGTGAGGCGTTTGCTGTCGTCGAGGTAGGAGACGGGTCGAGCTGGATCAAGGACGACGGCGGCGGCAAAGAGCGGGCCCGCAAGACAGCCTCGCCCCGCTTCGTCGACGCCGCATAAAAGGGGAGCGCTGCCGGAAAGGAACGCGAAGTTAAGAATTCTGCTGCTTTGGCTGTCCGTCCGGAAGTCTGGTTGGTCCATCGGCAGCACCCTTTTGGGCGCGAGGGAGCTCCAAGGTGACGGTGCCGAGCGCGCCCGTACGAAACTCCCGCAAAAGGATTTCCGCCCCGATCGCCGCCTCGCTCTCTCCCGGGCGCGCCCTGCCGCGCGCGCGGGCGATCTGCTCCAAGAGTGCCCGGGGCTCAAGCCGCTCCTCTTCCAAGGCGTAACGAGAAGAGAGCGCACCCGCTCGGTGCGTGCGCAGCCAAAGAACAAGGAGCGTGGCAGCCGCGACCGCATCGTACGCGCGCTCGCCTGCGCAGCCCAGCCATGCCAGGCACAACGCCGTCCAGCCGCGGGACGAACGGGGCCAAAGGAGTCCGGGCGTATCGACCAAGAGCACCTCGGGATCGACACGAAACTCCTGCATCCCGCGCGTCACGCCCGGGCGATCGCCCGTGGCCGCCCTTCCCCCCAGAAGCCGAATGAGCGACGACTTTCCGGTATTGGGGATGCCCACCACCATGCCCCGCGCCTGGGCCTGCCCAATCCGGGGCATCGCGACTCCGGCCATCCGCCCGGGCATCGGCGAACGGCGGTCCGATAGGATCCGGCGGGCGACGAGCCGCAGCTGTCCCCGGACGCGCCGCGGCGCATCGGGATCGCGCAAGGAGAGCGCCATCGCCCCGAAAGGGACAGCCTGCTCCAGCACATCCTGCCACGCGCGCGTCGCCTGGGGATCGGCCAGATCCCCTTTTAAAAGGAGGAGGAGGCGCGGCCGTCTCCCCGCCAAGGAGTCCAGCTCAGGGTTGCGCGTCGCCAGCGGGGCGCGCGCGTCTGCCACCTCAATCAAAAAGTCGACGCTTCGCAGGCGCTCCTCCAGGCGGCGGCGGGCCTTGGCCATGTGTCCCGGATACCACTGCAGTTGAAACTCGTCGCAGCGGGCCACGGCCGCGTCAGCGCTCCAACTCGGCCAGCGCAGCGGGAACCTCGATGAACCCTCCTTTGGAGGGCGGCCAGTAGACAAAGAGGGCCCTTCCCACCAGCCGTTCGAAGGGAACCGGGCCGACGTCGGCGAAACGACTGTCTTCGCTGTTGTTCCGGTTGTCGCCGAGAACCCACACCGTTCCCTCAGGCACCGTGTAAGGGCCGAAGGGTTGATACATAGGACCGCGGATGTAGTCCTCGACGATGGGAATGCCGTTCACGTGGAGCGTGCGGTCACGGATCTCGATCACATCGCCGGGCAATCCGATGACCCGCTTGATGAATTTGCGGCGTGGGTCTTTCGGATACCCGAAGACGACGACCTCCCCTCGCCGCGGCTCGCGGAAGCGGTACGTGATCTTGTCGACCAGGAGCCGCTCTCCGTCGTACAACGAGGGTTCCATCGAGCTGCCCTGGACCAGGAAGGACTGAGCCACAAAGAGAATGATGAAGAGGGCTAAGGCGATGGCGATCGCAAAGGACTCTACGTACTCGCGCAGCTCCGACTTCACTTGCGCCAACTCCGTCGCCTCCTCGCCGTCTCGTCAGCGCTCCTCCTGAATCCGAGCCGCCTTTCCGATGCGATCACGCAGATAATGGAGCCGGGCTCGCCTCACCCGGCCGCGGCGGATCACCTCGATCTTTTCGAGCCGGGGCGAGTGAACGGGGAACGTGCGCTCGACCCCCACCCCTTGCGACACCTTGCGCACGGTGAACATCTCCGTCAAGCCGCTGCCCGAGCGCTTAATGACAACCCCTTCAAAGACCTGAATCCGCTCGCGCTCGCCTTCGACCACTTTCACGTGCACCCGCACCGTATCGCCGGGGCCGAAGTCGGGTACATCCTGCCGCAGCTGTTCCGCTTCAATGGTTTTGATCAAATCCACAGGGAACGCCTCCTACCTTCCGTCAAACAACCGCTATTTTACCACAGGTGCGCCGCCCAGTGCAAAAGATCACTGGGAAGCCTCGTTGCAGATTTCCTCCAACAGGAGCCGGTCTTCATCGGTGAGCCGGGCCCGCTCCAAAAGATCGGGGCGCCGCTTCAGGGTCCGCCGCAGCGCCTCTTTGCGCCGCCAGCGCCGCACCTGCTCGTGGTCGCCGCTGAGCAGTACCGGGGGGACCTCCATCCCTCGAAATGCGCGCGGCCTGGTATAGTGAGGGTGCTCCAAGAGCCCCGTGGCAAACGAATCGGCTGCCGCACTGTGCGCGCAGCCCAGGACGCCCGGGATTAAGCGGGCAACCGCATCGATCACGACCATCGCCGGCAGCTCGCCGCCGGTCAAGACGTAGTCGCCGATGGAGATTTCGTCGGTGACGAGCGCCTCTTCGACCCGCGCGTCGATGCCTTCGTAATGACCGCAGATCAAAAGGAGCCTCTTCTTCGCGGCAAGCTCGCCGGCGATCTCCTGGGTGAAGGTCCGCCCTTGGGGCGTCATGAGGATGACGGCGTCGATCGGTACGCTCGACGCGGCACGGGCCGCCTCGTAGGCACGGAAGATCGGCTCCGGCTTCATCACCATGCCCCCGCCGCCGCCGTAGGGCTCGTCGTCGACGGTGCGGTGGCGGTCGTCGGCGTACTCCCGGATGTCCCAAAGCCGCACCGTAAGCAGGCCGCGCTCTCTTGCCCGTCCCACCATGCTGTGCTCCAGGGGAGCGAACATCTGCGGGAAAATCGTGAGCACGTCGACTTCCACCCTAAGCCCTCCGTCCTGCGCGCCGCGGACGCTCCGGGTCTGGCTTCGTTACACAATACCGGCCGGGGGATCGACCACGACGATGCCTTCGTCGACGTCGACCCGCAGGACCACCTCTTTCACGGCCGGGAGCAGGAGCTCCTTGCCCGCATCGCTTCGCACGTGGTAAACATCGTTCGCCCCCGTCGGAAAGACATCGACAATCTGACCCAGCCGTCTCCCCTCGGGCGTTACGACGTCGCAGCCCACCAGATCGAAGACGTAGTACGTCCCCTCGGGCAGGGGGACCGCCTCCTCTCGAGGCACCTGCATCAGCGAGCCCCGCAGCCCTTCGGCCGCGTTCCGGTCGGATACGTCCGCAAGCTTGATAATAAACAGCCCACCGTGAGGTCGCACGCGCTCCACGGCGTAAGCTTTCCTTCCCTCTCCCGCCGGGATATAAAGCCGCTTGGTCGACATGAACCGGTCGGGAAAGTCAGTGAGGGGCTTCACGCGCACCTCGCCGCGAACGCCGTGCGCACCGACGATCATGCCGACGGTGACCCACTGAAGCCGCTGCCGGCGCGCTCCCTTCCGCTCCCGCGGGAAGCTCAATCGACAATCTCGAGGTGAACCTGTTTCCCACCTCGCGGCGCGGCCGCTTTGACCACGGTCCTCAGCGCCTTCGCCACCCGGCCTTGCCGGCCGATCACTTTGCCCATGTCGCCGGGGGCGACGCGCAGTTCGAGAACGATCGAGTTCTCTCCCTCCACCTGGGTCACCCGCACCTCGTCGGGATGATCGACAAGCTCGCGGGCGAGGAAGGTGACCAGCTCCTTCACCCTGCTACACCTCGCTCACAGCAGCGCTTCCCGCTACGCCTGGGCTGCCTCGGAAGCCGGCTCCCCGCCCTCGTCGCTTTTCGCAGCGATCACGCCCGCCTCAATGAGGAGCCGGCGAGCGGTGTCGGAGGGCTGTGCTCCCTGCTCAAGCCACGTGCGGGCCCTCTCCTGGTCGATCTTCACCGTGCTGGGGTCGGTCATCGGATCGTAGTAGCCCAGCGTGTCGATCACCCGTCCGTCCCGGGCGCTGCGGGAGTCAGCGACAACCAGCCGGTAAAAGGGTCTTTTCTTGGCGCCCATCCTCTTTAAGCGAATGCGAACTGCCACAACTGCACCTCCTATGGAGATTCACAGGTCAGCCGCGCAGCAGCCGGGAGAGGAGGCGCTGCTTGCCACGCCCCCGGCCCCCCATGAATTGCCGCATGATCGCGCGGGTCTGTTCGAACTGTTTCAAAAGGCGGTTTACGTCCTGCACCTTGGTGCCGCTGCCGGCGGCAATGCGACGCCGGCGGCTGCCGTCGATGATGGCCGGGTTGCGCCGCTCCTCGACCGTCATCGAGTTGATGATCGCCTCGATCCGGTTCAGCTGCTTCTCGTCCACCTCGAAATTCCCCGCTTTGAGCGCGGGGCTCATTCCCGGCAGCATACCCAAGAGTTGATCGATGGGACCCATCCGCCGCACTTGTCGCAGCTGCTCCAGGAAGTCCTCAAGCGTAAACTCGCCGCCCGAGACGAGCTTCTCGGCCATCTTGCGCGACGACTCCTGATCGAACGCGGCCTGCGCCTTTTCGATCAAGCTGAGCACGTCGCCCATACCCAAAATGCGCGACGCGATCCGATCGGGGTGAAAGGGTTCGAGCGCGTCGAGCTTCTCCCCCACGCCGACGAACTTGATCGGCGCTCCCGTCACCGCGCGGATCGAAAGGGCCGCGCCGCCCCGTGCGTCGCCGTCCAGCTTCGTCAGCACGACACCGGTGATGCCGAGCCGCTCGTGGAAGGCTTTGGCGACGTTGACGGCGTCTTGACCCGTCATCGCGTCGACCACGAGGAGAATCTCCTTTGGCTGCAGAATCTCCCGCAGCGCGGCGATCTCCTCCATGAGCTCTTCGTCGACGTGGAGGCGCCCGGCCGTGTCCATCAGCACGACGTCATGGCCGTGCTGATGGGCGTAGGCCACCGCGGCGCGCGCAATCGCCTGCGGTTTTTCGTCGACGCCCATCTCAAAGACGGGGACACCGATCTGCTCGCCGAGGACCTGCAGCTGCTTCACCGCGGCGGGACGGTACACGTCCCCGGCCACCATGAGCGGCCGCTTCCCTTGGCGTTTGAGGTGCCGGGCCAGCTTCGCAGTGAAGGTGGTCTTGCCCGAACCTTGCAGCCCGGCCATGAGCACCACGGCGGGCGGCCGCCCCGACAGGTCGAGGCCTTGGGCCTTTTCGCCCATCAACCTCGTCAACTCTTCGTTGACGATCTTGATCACCTGCTGCGCTGGCGAGAGGCTCTTTAGCACCTCCTGGCCCACGGCCCGCTCGCGCACTTTGGCGAGGAACTCCCTGACCACCTTAAAGTTGACGTCGGCCTCGAGGAGCGCCAGGCGCACTTCGCGCAAGGCCGCGTCGACGTCGGCCTCGGTCAGCTTTCCCCGGCTCTTCAATTTTTGGAAGGTTTCCTGAAGTCGCTGCGCTAACGTGCCAAACACCGGTTCCTCCGCCTCCGATCTGCTGTCGCGTCCCTCGCCTTCGCTCCCGACCGCCTGCCGGCACCGGGGCCTTTACCCCTAGCGGAGTCCATCGAGGGCTTGCCGGATCGTCTCCACCCGGGCCAGCAATTTCGCGGCCTCCCGCCCCGCTTCGATGTCGTCCGCCAGCTCCGCCAGCTCGTTGTCGAGGGTCGAAAGGAGCTTGGTCTGCTCCTCGTGCTTGCGCACCAGTTCCAGCTTCTTTTCCAGATCGATCAACACCTGCGTCGAACGGCGCAGGATGTCGTAGACGGCTTGGCGGCTGACCCCGAACTGCTGCGCGATCTCCCCCAGCGACAGGTCGTGGTCGTAGTAGAGCGAGAAGAACTCGCGTTGACGCTCCGTGAGGAGTTGGCCGTAGAAATCGAAGAGAAGGCTCATGCGCACCGTCTTCTCAATCATTGTCCCTAGGCCCGTGCCTCCTCCCGTGCATCGGCTCAGGGAACGGGTGTGTTAAGCACATTTGCTTTACAGTCAGTACCTTATCAGAGCCGGACGGGAATTGTCAAGGATGAGGTACGCCGGCTTCGGCCTCTTCCCGCAGCAGGGCCCGCACAAAGGCGTGGGGATCGAAGTCGCGCAGGTCGTCGATCCCTTCCCCGATGCCGATCAGCTTCACGGGAAGATCCAGCTCTTGGCACAGAGCGAGGACGATTCCACCGCGGGCCGTCCCGTCGAGTTTGGTGAGGACCAGCCCCGTCAGGGGCACCGTCTCCTTAAACAAGCGTCCCTGCGAGAGCGCATTCTGGCCTGTCGTCGCGTCGAGAACCAGCAGCGTCTCATCGGGCTGCCGGCCCAGTTCCCGCTCGACCACGCGGGCAACCTTGCCCAGCTCTTGCATCAAGTTGCTCTTAGTCTGGAGGCGGCCCGCCGTATCCAGCAGCAGCACGTCCGCCCGGCGCGCTCGCGCAGCGTGGACCGCATCGTAAGCTACGGCCGCCGGGTCACTGCCCGGCTGCTGCGCGATCAAATCGGCGCCCGCCCGCTCAGCCCAAATGGCCAGTTGGTCGATGGCCGCAGCGCGGAACGTATCGCCCGCGCCGATGACCACCTTCCGCCCCTGAGCGCGAAAGCGGGCCGCCAACTTCCCGACCGTGGTCGTCTTCCCCGCGCCGTTCACGCCCACCGCCATAATCACCAAAGGCTCGCCGTCGGCTCGGACCGTTGCGAGGGGAGCGGCCCGCAGCACCTCTTCCATACACGCTTCCAGGATGGGGTGCACCTCTGCCGCATCACTCAGCCGCTCCTCTTTCACGCGGGCGCGGACCTTTTCCATCAGATTGAGCGTCGTCTCAAAACCGACGTCGGCCTGGATTAAGGCCTCTTCGAGCTCTTCGAAGAGGGATTCCGAGATCGGATCCCCGCGCCGCAGCACTCCCTTCACTTTGGCCAGCAGGTTCTCGCGCGTTTTAGCGAGCCCCGCCTTCAGCCTGCCAAAAAGGGATGGGCGGCGCCCCTTCTCTTCCATACCTGAATTCCTCCTCTTGCCTTCAGCGGGCCGGGATCGGGCCGCGACCCGGCCGCTCAAGCGGTTCTCACGTCGTCGAGACTGAGCGAGACAAGACGGGAGACTCCCGACTCCTCCATGGTCACGCCAAAGAGACAGTCCGCTCCCTCCATCGTTCCCTGTCTGTGGGTGATCACCAAAAACTGAGTGGAGCCGGAGAACTCGCCCAGCAGCTGCCGGAATCGGACCAGGTTATGCTCGTCCAGCGCCGCGTCGATCTCGTCGAGGACACAGAAGGGGCTGGGGCGAACCGACAAAAGGGCGAACAAGAGGGCGATCGCGGCCAGCGCCCGCTCGCCTCCCGAGAGCGCGACCAGATTTTGGAGTCTTTTGCCCGGCGGCTGTACAAAGATCTCCACTCCCGACTCCAGCGGGTCGTCGGGGTCGACCAGGGAAAGTCGCGCCGTTCCTCCGCCGAAAAGGCGGGTGAACACCCGCTCAAAAGCCTCCTGCACCGCCCGGAAGAGCGCGTCAAACTTCGCCCGCGACTCTTTGTCAATGCGGGCGATGGCCGCGTGCAATTGCTCCTTGGCCTGTTCCAAATCTTGCCGCTGTCCGGTGAGAAAGGCGTGCCGTTCCTTTACGGCTTCGTACTCGGCGATGCTGCCGGGATTGACCGGGCCCAGCGCCTCGATCTGAGCGCGCAGCGAGCGGCAAAGGCGCTCAAGCTCCGCCTCGCTGCCTTCCGTCGCGGACGGTGCGGCCGAACGCGCCAGGCCGCGCTCTTCCAGCTCCCGCTGCAACCGGGCACACTCTTGCTCGCGCCGGTCCAACTCGACCTGGGCGCGTGCGAGCGTCTCTTGCACCCGGCCGATTCGCTCTTGCACCTGCCGCGCGCGCTGCGCCGTCTCATCGCGACGCCGGCGCAGCTCGTCGCGCCGCGCCGTGAACGCTTCCGTCTCTTCCTCCGCCTTCTGCGCGGCCTCAGCGCCGGCCGCCAAGACCTCGTGCGCAGCGGCGATCGCCTCGCGGAGCGCGCCGCGCTCCCCCGCCAGCGCGCCGAGCCGCTCCTTTTCGGCCTCCTCCTCCCGCAGGATCTGCGCCCGCTCCCTTTCGAGCCGCTCGAGCTCCCGGGCATGCTGATCGCACGCTTGCCGCGCCCGGACCAAGGCCAGCTGCAGCCGCCCTACCTCGTCCCGCAGCTCCTCCTCCGCCTGCCTCTCGCCGCGGGCGCCCTCCTCCCGGGAGGCGAGCGCCGCGCTCAGGCTCTGCTCCTGGTCGGCCAAGGCCTGCTCACGCTCTGCGGCGGCGGCCAGCTGCGCCGCGGCCTCCTCCAGCTCCCGGCGCCGGCGAGCCACCTCCGCTTCCCAGCGCGCCTTGGCCTGCTCGGCCCGCTGGCAGCGTGCCTTGGCCTCTTGCACGTCCCGGGAAGCCCCGACGCGCTCCAGCTCCAGCTGCCGGCGGCGGTCTTCGGCCGCGCGCACCTGGGCGCGCGCGCGTTCCAAGGCCGCATCGATCTGAGCCAGGCGCTTCTCGCTCTCAGCCAGCACTGCCTCGCCGGCGACAATGCGCTCAGTCAGCTCCTCGAGCCGGCGCCGCCGCCCCAAAAGCCCGTCGGAACGCTCCCGTTGACTTCCACCCGTCATCGCACCGCCCGGGACCACCACATCCCCGTCCAGCGTGACCACCCGGGATAGGCCCCGCACGCCGCGCGCGAGCGCGACCGCGGCGTCGAGATCCCGAGCGACGGCGACCCGGCCTAAGAGATAGAGGACTGCCGGCCGCAGCGCTTCGTCCACCTCAACCAAATCGGCGGCAAGCCCGATCGCTCCGTCGATCGCCTGGAGGCGCCGCAGCGCCTCGGCAGGCAGCCGCAGCGGCCGGAGCGACGCCAAGGGTAAGAACGTGGCCCGGCCCAGCCTGCGCTCCTTGAGGAACTGGATGGCCGCTTTCGCGTCGTCGTCGCGGGCCGCGATGACAAACTGCTGGGCGCCTCCAAGCGCCACTTCGACAGCCGTCTCGTACTGTTTAGGAACGCGAAAAAGTTCGGCGACGGCGCCGCGCAGGTCCCAGCCCCGCTCGCGAGCCGCCCGCAGCACAGCCCGCACGCCCTGCTGGTACCCCTCGCGCGCCTCCTCCATCTCTTCCAGAGCTTGCCGGCGGGCCCGCAGCTCCTGCTGGCGCCGGAGCTCGGCGCGATGGCGCTCGCTTTCGCCGTCCCGCTCCGCCTCCAGAGCGCGCACGCTCTTTTGCAGCTCCTCCAGCGCGCCGCGGGCCTTGGTTAAGGCCTCGTCCAACGACCGCAGGCGCTCCTGGGCGGCGCTCAGTTCTTCCTGCGCCGCCTGAGCCTCCTGGACCAGCTCTTGCCGGGACAGCGTGAGCGCCTCGCTCTCGCGCTGCAAAAGGGCTACCCGCTCACCGAGCGCCTCGCGCTCGGCTTGCACCCGTGCCAGCTCCCGGCGCAGCTCTTCGGCCCGGCGCCGCTCCTTTTCCAGGATGAGGCCGCGCTGGCCTATGCGGGCCCTGAGCGCCTCCAGTCGCTGCGTAGCCTCCCCTACCGCGGCTTCGGCCTTCTCCAGCTCCTCAAGCGCGTGCCGGCGGGAGGCCAACGCCGCCTGCAGCTCCTCCTCCAGGGCGCTGCGCCGCGCGGCCAGCCCCTGAAGGCGCGCGCGGCGCTCCGCCTCTTCCCTTTCGCTCTGACTCCAGCGTTCTTGGGCCATCTCCAGCCGGTGCCGGGCTTCGGCCTGCTGCTCGCGCGCGCGCTCGGCCCGCCTGCGCGCCTCGTTGAGTGCCGCGTCGACCTCGTCGAGGGCGCGATCGAAGGCGCGGATCTCTTCCTCAAGGCGGAGCGCAGCGGCTCGCGCCGCGTCCCGCTCCTTTTCGATCTGCTCGACGCGGCCTTGAGCCGCGCGCCTTGCGGCCTCGAGGCGCTCAAATCGCAGGAGAAGGAGCCCGCCCTCTGCGGCCCACAGCTGCTCCGAGAGCGCTGCGTGCCTCTTGGCCCGCTCCGCTTGCTCGGCCAAGGGCTGCAGCTGGCGCTCCACCTCGGCGATGATGTCGGCCAGCCTGACCAGGCTCTCTTCCGTTCGCGCCAGCCTTTCCAAAGCCTCCGACTTGCGGTGCCGATACCGGCTGATCCCGGCCGCCTCCTCGAGGAACGCGCGTCGCTCCTCGGGCCGAGCGCTGAGCACCGCATCGACCTCTCCCTGCCCGATGATCGCGAGGGAGCCGCGCCCCACGCCTGTGTCCATGAAAAGCTCCTGGATATCTTTGAGGCGACAGGGCCGGCGATTGATGAGGAACTCACTCTCTCCGGAGCGGTACACCCGCCGCGTCACGCACACCTCGGTGTACTCCAGAGGGATCGTCCCGTCACTGTTGTCGAAGGTGAGAGAGACTTCGGCCATGGCCGCCGGACGGCGGGAATCGCTCCCTACGAAAATGACGTCCTCCAGCCGGGCGCCCCGCAACACGCGGATGCTCTGCTCCCCTAAGGCCCAGCGGATGGCGTCGGCGATGTTACTTTTCCCGCTGCCGTTGGGTCCGACGACGGCGGCCACGCCCCGCGGCAGTTCCAGCGTCACCCGCTGTGCGAAGGATTTGAACCCCTGCAGCGTCAGCGATTTTAAGATCACCTGGTCCGATGCACCCCGTCTGCCGCCGCCACGGCGCCACCTCCATGTCCGTGGAATATTCGGCAGACGCCCGGGCTTACCCTCCGAACTGCACTTTCATGAACAGGTCCTGGCGCCGGCGCACCCTTTGGGGGATGTTGGGATCGAGAAGGGATCCGTACCGGTCGAGGAGCCGCTTCAGCTTCGCTTTCACCCGGGTGCGGGCGTTATCCACCACCTTCGCCTTGACCCCGATCGCCCGCTCGATCTCGCTGCTCGTGTAGCCCTGAGCGATCAACGAGGCGACGGAGTACTCCAAGACAGACAAGTGAGCGCGCAGGAGCTGGTCGATGCGCTGCCGTGCCGCCTTCGCCTCGATCAGCTCGAGCGGATCGTCCCACGGCTCCTCGCCCGGAATGGTATCCATCACCGTGCGCGTTGCGTCGGCGCCGACGTAGGCGTGTAAGGAGACCGCCTCGTTCAAGGCTTTGTGTTTGGTCCCGTTGCTTTGCTTGATGACGTTGTATACTTTCCGAACGATACACATATAAGCGAAGGAACTGAACTTCATAGCGAACTGGTCGGGCTTGTACTCGTTGATCGCACCGAGCAATCCGATCAGAGCCTCCTGCATGAGATCCTCGAACTCATGGAAGTTGGCGTAGTGCTTTCTCACAATGTGTTTTACCATCGGCACGTACTTTTGAATGAGGATCTCCGCAGCTTCCTGATCCCCGCTCCTGATGCGCTCGATCAACGCGAGGTCACGCCTTTGATTGGCCGTCGCCACCGTGGGGTCCCTCCTGTACAAGCCTGGGTTGCTACATCTATACGGCTTGTCTCGGAAGGATATGCCACCCGGCGCTTGGAAGACCCCGCAGCCGCGCGTCCTGTGATACAATATTTTCAAATCGCATGTTCACTAAATATGAACAATGGGAGGTGTGCCGGTGTCCGACGACGCGCTCGCCCGGATGCGTTCGCTGGTCCGCGCGCGCCCTACGATCACGCTGCGCGAGCTGGCTCACGCGTTGGGCTTCGCTGAAGAGCGCTCCGTATACTACTGGCTGCGCAAAGGGGGACACAAGGGGCTCAAGGAGTTTAAGGCGTCGGTGCTGGCGGAGCCCTTTCCCAAGGTGAGCGCGGGCGGAGCCGGTGCGCCCGCCGGCGTGGCCGAAGGGGAAGGCCCCCCGGAGGCGCTCGAAAGCGTCATCGTGGACTCCAGCGAATACATCCCATGGCTGTTGCCGGGCGACCGTCTGGTGGTGGCGCCGGGGCGCGCACCCCAAAACGGGCAGCTCGGGGTGGTCGCGCTCCCCGGCCAGCCGCACGCGATCCGCCGCTTTATCGCGGGCTCACCTGCGCTTTTGGTTCATCCGGCCGATTCGCGCAACGTCACGCGCCTGCCGCCCGGCGAAGAGCCTCCCTGGCGCGGCACCGTGATCCGAGTCGTGCGGGAAGCGCCGTAGTCCGTTCCCTCAGGCGCGCGCAAGTCCTTCTCCCAGCCGCTGGAGCGCTTCGGCAGCCGCGGCCTGCTCCGCCGCCCGCTTCGACCGCCCGCTGCCGCGCCCCAAAACCTTCCCTTGGAAGAGGACTTCGGCTTCGAACCGCTTCTCGTGCGGCGGCCCCGACTCGAGCACGACGCGATAAGAAGGAAGGCCGCCCGCTTGAGCCTGGAGGAGCTCTTGCAAAGCGCTTTTGGCATCGGCCGGTGCGCGCGTGCGCGCGACATCGTTTAACTCCGGCCCCAGCGCGGCCAGGATCACCCGCTGCGCCGCCTTCCACCCGCAGGTCAGGTACACCCCGCCCATCACCGCTTCGAAAGCGTCGGCGAGGACCGAATCCCGCTGGCGCCCTCCCGTCCGTTCGGCGCCCCGGCCCATCCGCAGGGCTTCACCCAGGCCCAGCCGGCGGGCGGCGGCCGCAAGGGAGCCCTCTTTGACCACCGCCGCCCGCATCCGGGCCAAATCGCCTTCCGACAAGTCGGGAAACCGGGTGAACAGGTGCTCGCTGACCGCCAAGCCCACCACGGCGTCGCCCAAGAACTCCAGCCGCTCGTTGTCCGCCGCCGCCGGATCTGCTTGCTCGTGGGCCCACGACGCATGGGTGAGGGCGCGCTGAAGGAGCTCCCCCATCCCCAGATCGATACCCAGCTCGTCCAGGATACGTTTTAGCCCACTGGGAAGCTCCTTCATCTGACCCTCACCCGTCGGATGGCCTGCGGCACGGGCCGCAGGCCGCACCTGGTGCGCGACGTCTTCGAAAAGCGCCGCTTTTCCTTTCCCCGTGTCTGTCACTCGGAAGGGTAGCGCCGGAAGACCAGGACGGCGTTGTGCCCGCCGAAGCCGAAAGAGTTGGAGAGCGCCACGTCCACTTGCTGGACCCGCGCCTTATTGGGGACGTAGTCCAGATCGCATTCGGGGTCGGGTGTCTCGTAATTGATCGTCGGCGGGATCACCCCGTTCGCCAGCGTCAACGCCACCGCGATCGCTTCGACCCCGCCCGCGGCACCCAGCAGGTGTCCCGTCATCGACTTGGTCGAGCTGATCGGGATCGAGTACGCCGCCTCCCCGAAAACCCTTTTGATCGCAAGCGTCTCGTACTTGTCGTTGTACTCCGTCGAGGTGCCATGGGCGTTGATGTACCCGACGGCCTCCGGGGGGATGCCCGCGTCCTGCAGCGCCGCCTCCATCGCGCGGCGGGCGCCCTCACCTTCCGGCGCCGGCGCGGTGATGTGATACGCGTCGCCGGTGCAGCCGTATCCAACCACTTCGGCGTAAATGCGCGCGCCGCGCTTTAAGGCGTGATCGAGCGCCTCCAGCACGAGGATGCCCGCCCCTTCGCCCATGACAAACCCGTCGCGATCCTTGTCAAAGGGGCGACTGGCCGCTTCGGGCGCGTCGTTCCGGCGCGAAAGCGCCTTGGCGGAGCAGAAGCCGGCGATCGACAGAGGGCTGACAGCCGCTTCCGTCCCGCCGGTGATCATAATGTCCGCCGCGCCCCGCTGGATTACGCGAAAGGCGTCGCCAATCGCATTGGTCCCCGAAGCGCAAGCGGTGACGGTGCAGGCATTGTGCCCTTTAGCCCCCAGCGCGATCGAGACTTGACCGGAGGCCATGTCCGGGATCATCATCGGCACGAAGAACGGGCTCACCCGTTCGGGGCCCTTCTCCCAGAGGATGCGGCACTGCTCTTCCAGCGTCTGAATGCCGCCGATCCCCGAGCCGATCAACACCCCGACGCGCTCCCAATCGACGGCGTCGTCGTCGAGCCCCGCGTCCTCGACGGCCATGCGTGCGCCGGCGACCGCAAACTGAGTAAACCGGTCCATCCGGCGGGCGTCCTTCCGATCGATGTACGCGGTGGGATCGAAATCCCGCACCTCGCCCGCGATCTGAGTGCTAAACTGCGAGGGATCGAATCGGGTAATGCGGCTCACTCCCGAACGGCCCGCAATCAACCCCTCCCAGAACGCGGACAAGCCGGTGCCCAGTGGCGTGATCGCTCCCATGCCTGTGATTACGACTCGCCGTTTCATCTTGAGGTCACCTCCGACCATCGTCTCGCACCCGCGCCGAGGAGCCGCCCTCGAGGCGCAAGGGCCGCCGCGTGGTCACTCCGTCTTTGACTTGATGTACTCGATGGCGGCACCCACCGTCTGGATCTTCTCGGCGTCCTCGTCGGGAATTTCGAGGTCAAACTCCTCTTCGAACGCCATCACCAGCTCTACGATGTCGAGCGAGTCGGCGCCCAGGTCGTCGACGAACGATGCGTTCTCGGTAACCTCTTCGGCCTCGACCCCCAGTTGCTCGACGACAATCTCTTTCACGCGATCGGCGATATCCACGCAGCCTTCACCTCCTTTTTGAGGTTGCTCCCGTCCATGGGGTGCGCCTACCGCTCCCCATGGAGCGGCGACTTTCTCGGGAATGATTACATGGCCAGTCCCCCGTCGACGACGAGTGTGTGGCCGGTGATGTAAGCCGCCTCTTCACTCGCCAGGAAAAGGGCACAAGCGGCCACTTCCTCAGGCCGACCGGGGCGGCCTAAGGGGATCTTCTCCCACAGGGCGGCCCGCTGGGCCTCGGTGAGCGCCTCGGTCATGTCGGATTCGATGTATCCCGGCGCGATGGCGTTCACAGTGATCCCCCGGCCGGCCACCTCCCGGGCCAAACTCTTGGTGAACCCCACCAGCGCCGCTTTCGAAGCAGCGTAATTGGTCTGGCCGGGATTGCCGACCAATCCGACGATGGACGAGACATTAATGATGCGGCCCCACCGCTTCTTCATCATGCCGCGGAGCACGCCCTTGGCACAGCGGAAGGCTCCTTTGACGTTCACGTCCATCACGCGGTCCCATGCCTCGTCGGACATGCGCAAAAGCAGGGTATCCTGCGTGATGCCCGCGTTGTTGACCAGGATATCCACCCCGCCCAGCCGGGAGTCGATCTCCTTAAGTACCCATGCTACGCTCTCCTCATCAGCGACGTCAAGGGGCATTCCCACTGCCTCGCCCCCCGTTTGAGCCTTGATCTCCGCTGCCACACGCGCCGCATCTTCGGCGCGCCGGCCCGTTACCACGACGCTCGCCCCGGCTTCAGCAAACTGAAGCGCGATGGCGCGCCCAATGCCGCGCGTGCTGCCCGTCACCAAGGCGACCTTGCCGGCAAAGCTCATCGCCTGCTCACCCCGCCTGCGTTATCTCGCGCACGAACCGCTCGAACGTCGCCGCTGAATCGACGTTCTCCACAACCGCGTCCCGGTCGATCCGCTTAATCAAGCCCGACAGGACCCGTCCCGGCCCCACCTCGACGAACGAGGCTACGCCCCACTGCCGCATCGCGTGGACGCACTCGACCCAGCGCACCGGCGCGCTCACCTGCTCCGCGAGGTTCCGCCGGATCTGCTCCGGATCCGAGGTCGCCGTCGCGCTGACGTTGGCCCAGACGGGAATCGCCGGCGGCTTCACGGGGACGTCGGCCAGCCACTCCGCCAGGCGGCGGCCGGCGTCCGCTAGGAGCGACGAGTGAAAGGGGCCGCTCACGTTGAGCCGTTGGGCACGGCGCGCCCCCCGCGCTTTGGCCAGCTCCATCGCGCGCTCCACCGCCTCCACGAGGCCTGCAATCACGACTTGTCCCGGCGCGTTGTACGTCGCCGGCTCGACGCCGCCGACCTCGCGGCAAATCTTCACCACGTCCTCGTCGCTCAAGCCCAAAATGGCCGCCATCGTTCCGACGCCGGGCGCGACGGCCTCTTCCATCAGCTTGCCCCGCAGCCGCACGGTGCGCAGCGCGTCGGCAAACTCGAGCGCGCCCGCCGCCACCAAAGCCGAGTATTCGCCCAGGGAGTGGCCGCACGCTGCGACGGGACGAAAGCCCTCCCGCGCCAGCAGCCGGTAGATCGCGACGCTGACGGTAAGGAGCGCCGGCTGCGTGTTCACCGTCCGCGTGAGCTCGTCCTCGGGCCCCGCAAAGCACAGCTGCGAAAGGGGAAAACCCAACACCTCGTCGGCCTCGGCGAAGGTCTCCCGCACGACGGCGTACGCCTCGGCCAGATCTTTACCCATGCCGACCACCTGTGAGCCTTGTCCGGGAAAGACGGCTGCCCACTCAGACACAGGCGACCCCCTCCTTATTCCACTCGATCACCGCCGCTCCCCAGGTGAGGCCGGCGCCGAAGCCGACGAGCACCACGATGTCACCCGGGCGGAGCCGGCCCGTTTCGACGGCCTCACTCAGGGCGATGGGGATCGACGCCGCCGAAGTGTTGCCGTAACGGTCGACGTTGACAAAGACCCGCTCGTCGTCGATACCCAATCGCTTCGCCGCCGCGTCGATGATCCGGATGTTCGCCTGGTGAGGGATGAGCAGATCGATCTGATGCGGCTCGATGCCGGCCCGGCGCAGCGCTTCCAGGGCGGCTTCGGGCATGATGCGCACCGCGAAGCGGAACACCTCGTTCCCGGCCATCTTAATGTAATGGTCCTTCGCCTCCGCCCGGGAGGCCGGCAGCCGGGATCCCCCTCCGGGAATGCACAAGTTTTGCCCGCCGCCGCCGTCGGCCCCCAGGTAGGTCGCCAGGACGCCGCCGGTCTCGACCCGGCTGACCACGGCGGCGCCGGCGCCGTCGCCGAACAGAACGCACGTCGTGCGGTCCGTAAAGTCGGTCACCCGGCTCAACAAATCGGCGCCGATCACCAGCACCCGCCGGTAAGCGCCCGACTGAACGCCGCGGGCGGCCACGTCCAGCGCGTAGACAAAGCCCGAGCATCCGGCCGAGAGGTCAAAGGCAGCCGCCTTGTTGGCGCCCAGTTCGCTTTGTACTAGGCAGGCCGTGGCCGGAAAGAACATGTCCGGCGTCACCGTGGCGACGATGATCAAGTCCAGCTCGCCGGGGTCGACATGCGCCCTCTCGAGCGCGACGCGCGCCGCGGCGGCGGCGTAATCCGACGTCGACCTGCCTTCGTCCGCGATCCGCCGCTCTTTAATGCCTGTGCGAGTGGTGATCCATTCGTCCGAGGTGTCCACCATCTTCTCGAGGTCGAAGTTGGTGAGCACCCGCTCCGGGAGCGCCGCGCCGACCCCGATAATTCCTGCTCGATACGCTTGACTCATCATCGGTCACCGTCCAACCTACGTTTCTCCATCCTGTGCCGGGCGCCCGCGGGGAGCGCCCGGCGCCGGCGCTCCCGCGCCTGCGGCTCGCGCCTACACAACCTGTCGCTCAATGGCGGAGACGATGCGCGCCAGAACCGACTCACGCGCCACGCGCACGGCATTGCGAATCGCCTTTCCGTTGGACGCGCCGTGGGAGATGATCGAGACTCCTCGGACTCCTAAAAGCGGCGCCCCGCCGTACTCCGTGTAATCCATCGTGCGCCAAATCGAGCGCAAGGCCGGCCGCAGCAGGATCCCTCCTAGCTTTGCCCGGTTGCTCTGCAAAAGGGTCTGCCTCAGGAGGTCGCTTACCATGGCTCCCATCCCTTCGGCAAACTTCAATACGATGTTGCCGACGAATCCGTCGCAGACGACGACGTCTACCGCCCCCGTCATAATGTCGCGCCCTTCGACGTTCCCAATGAAATGGATGCCGGGCAGCTCCTTGAGGCGGGGGTACGTCTCCAAAGCGAGCTCGCACCCCTTCGACTCTTCCTCCCCGATGTTGAGCAGTCCGACCCGGGGACGTTCGATGCCCAGCACCCGCTCCGCGTAGGTGCTGCCCATGACGGCGAACTGAACCAGGTGGCTCGGGCGGCAGTCGACCTGGGCGCCGGCATCCAGCAACAGAACAGGGCCGCGCAGTCCCGGCAGCGCGGCGCCGATCGCGGGACGATCGACCCCTTGAATGCGTCCCCACGTAAGCAAGGACGCGGCCATGGCGGCCCCCGAATTTCCGGCGCTCACCAGAGCGTCGGCGGCGCCTTCCTTCACCAGGCGCGCGCCCACCACAATTGACGAATCCTTTTGGCGCTTCACGGCCTCGACCGGGTGCGCGCCCATCGCGATGACGTCCGGGGCGTGAACGACCGAGATACTGTCGGGAACCGCCCCTTCCGCATCCAAGAGCTTTTTGATCTTCGTTTCGTCACCCACCAGGAGAATGTCGACCGGCATCTCTCGCGCCGCGAGGAGCGCCCCGGCCACAATCGCCTCGGGCGCGTAATCGCCCCCCATTGCATCGAGCGCGATCCGGACCCGTTTTTCAGAAGGACTCGGCCCTTTTTTCAAGTTCACACCCGCTCCGCCACAGCAAAGATGATAAAGCGTGCCGAAAAGACCACCCGCTGGCCGACTCGGCTTGTGACCAAGACGAGGGAGCGGCCCTCCCGCGCGAGGCGCACGATCGCCTTGGCCACCACCTTCTCCCCGACCCTGACCGGCTCGTGGAATTTGAGCCGCGCCGAGCCCGTCAGGGCAGCTGGAGCATCGATCACGGCCACCGCCAAGGAGTTGGCTTGCGCAAAGATGTGGTGGCCGCGCACGATGCCGCTGCGGCGAAAGCCCATCTCCTTGGTCGTCTCCATGACGGAGATGGCCCGCCGCCCCAGCTCCAGGTCGATCAACTCCCCGGCCACTTCGGTCGGTCCCAAGGCCTTCACGGTCCCTTTGGCTCGTTCAGCCAGCTCACGCGCCCGCACCCGCATCTCTGGGACGCCCAGCTCCAGCCGGTCGAGGCGTATGGTCGGGACACTTACACCGAGCTTGGCGGCGATCATCTCGTCGGTGAGGAGAGGATCCTCGCCGATGAGCGCCAAGAGTCGCTGTTGTCGCTCGGTTTTGCTCAGCCTGCCTGCCATCGCACCTGCGCTCGCTTTCCCGTCGTGCCTCGGGGGCCAGAAGAGCGGCCTCGCCGGCGCCTGAGGCTGATCTAAGATCACGTATTAAGATCTGATCACAATTGCGCTTGCAAAAGAAGCGGCCGCCAGCGCTGTTCAAGGCGCAGATGGCCGCTTAGTTCCCCTAATTTTCGGATGCCGCCTTCTCGATCACCGTCCGCCCCCGGTACGAACCGCAGTGGGGACACACCGTGTGCGCAAGGCGCGGCTGGTGACACTGGGGGCAGCGACTGATCACCGGGGGCGCCGCCTTCCAGGTCGAGCGGCGTGTGCGCGTGCGCGCCTTTGAGTGGCGCCGTTTGGGATTGGCCATCTCCACATACCCTCCTACCGAAAACCCGCAAGTTGACCGCGTGCTATTGCTGCAGGCGAGTCCCCGGCGCTTTGCCGCGCCCTGACCGCCGGGGCGTTACGAGCGATCCTCCGGCCCGAGCAATCCCTTCAAAGGGGCCAGACGAGGATCGACGGGCTGAACGTCACAATCGCACACCGCCGTGTTCAGGTTTTGCCCGCACTGAGGGCAAAGACCTCGACACTCGTCGCGACACGTCACCTTCACGGGCAGGGCCAAAAGGAGGTACTCACCAACAATGCCATCCAATTCGAACGCGTCGCCTTCGAAGAAGTTTGCCTCTTTCCGTTCGTCCCCCGTATCGCCG
>k87-105368_pt1 | contig 23062 bp, 23 predicted proteins | sample MGYA00084031_6733416 | MGnify analysis MGYA00084031
GGGGAAGGTCTTTTCTATTCGTCCTCTGATCCATTCGTTCTCAAGACTGCTGCATTTATAAAATGTTCATTAACTCTTTACATGGCCTTAAGAGTCCCTTGTCATAATGAGGGGGCGAGGAGGCAAGAGCCATGATGTGGTCTAAATTGCGAAAGCGATTCCGCCGATTTTCCGTCTTCGCTCTGGACAAACGTCGAACGATCACGTCGATGATTGCCGAGGAAGTGGGCAACGGTGCGACGGTCGTCCTGTTTTACGTAGACATCGTCAAATTGACGGACATCGAAAATCGCTATGGGGATTTGATCGCGAAAAGAGTGCTGCATATATTTGAGCGGACGCTGCCCACGGTCTGCCAGGATGTACTGGAGATCAAGGGGCGGGTATTAGCCATTCAAAAGCTGTGGGGAGACGATTTTGCCATCTATGTTTCCTTTCCGAAAGGCTCCCATGAGGAGGAATGCCGGCTTCTCTCGATCAGCTTTCAGGAGCAGGCCGAATTGCAGCTCAATCGGCATGTGAGCTTTGTCAACCGGGAGGACCTGCGGGTGCATATCGGCTATGCGGCATTTCCTGGCCAGGACGTCGTCAAAGAGATGTACACGTCTGTCAAGCATGCCGTCCACATGGCGAAATACGGGATTTCTTCTGAGAAGTATACATTCGTGACACAGTACCACAAGCTGCTGCAGGATGAAGACATTCACACGCAGTTCATGCCGATCGTCGACCTGCGGGACGGCATGCCGCTCGGGTGGGAGGCTTTGGCCAGAGGACCGGAGAACACGCCTTTTTTCTCTCCCGCTGCCTTGTTTGGCTATGCCGAGGAGACGGATACCGTGTTTCGGCTGGAGCATATTTGCAGGAAGCGGGCATTGGAGCATCTCCGATATCTAAAGCCGCACCAAAAGATGTTTATCAACATTGATCCGAGAGCGATTGACGACCCGTATTTATTGCGCGGGGACCTGATCAAGCTGCTGGAGCAGACCAAGCTGAATCCGCATAATATCGTACTTGAGATTACCGAGCGGCATGCCATCAGCAATTACAGCGTCTTTCGCAAAATTATCGAGGAATACCGGAAAAAGGGGTATCTGGTGGCGGTCGACGACGCCGGAGCGGGCTATTCCAGTCTGGAATCCATCACCGAAATCTATCCCGATTTCATCAAGCTGGATATGTCGCTCATCCGCAATATTGACGTCGATCCGATCAAACAGGCGCTGCTGGAAACGATTGTGCAATTCGCTGAAAAGGTGAAGTGCAAAATCATCGCCGAAGGCATCGAGACGGAACGGGAGCTGGAGTCGCTGATGGAGCTGGGGGTTACATACGGACAAGGCTTCTATCTCGGATCTCCGGCAAAAGGGATGGCACACATCTCGGGCCAGGCCATGAATTTTCTTCGCCGTGTCCGCGAAGCAAGCGCCAAAACAGATCGGGAGCCGCGGATTCACGCCCCCGTCATGACTGACATTGTGACCAAGACGATCTGTGTGGGAAAACAGACAAAAGTGCGTCAGGTCCATCAAATCTTTGAACAGAACCAGCGAATCGAAAGTGTCGTCGTGCTGGAAGAAGGCAAACCGATCGGGCTGGTGATGCATTTCAGCTCTATCAAATTTTGGGAGGGCAATACGGGATCGCACTTTACTATGAACGGCCGATTTCGCAAATCATGAATACGAATCCGCTCACGGTCAAAAAAGACGACCAGATAGATGAGGTGTCCAAAAGGGCAATGGCCCGGGATGCCTATCACCTCTACGACGTCGTGGTGATCACCGGTGACAATGGGGAATACATCGGAATTATTACGGTTCAGAGCTTGCTTGATAAAATGGCGTCCATCAAGCTCGAGATGGCCAGCTCTGCCAATCCGTTGACAGGGCTGCCGGGAAACGTCCAGATCGAACGGGAGCTGCAGGCGAGGATCAAAAGAAGCGAGCAGCAGGTCGTCATTTACTGTGATCTGGACAGGTTCAAATGGTTCAATGATCGCTACGGGTTTGAAGTGGGCGATCAAATTATCGTGAGAACGGCCAGACTGTTAAAGGAAGCGGTGCAGCACTATGGCAATGAGCGCGATTTTCTCGGACACATCGGCGGGGATGATTTCATCGTCATGACAACGCCAAATTGTCTGGATGCGATGACTGCTTTCATAATCCAGGCGTTTTCATCCTATTTCTTAGATATTTATCACAGGCGCAATCTCACAGACGCGAATGGACTGTCGATGTCGATGGCAGGTGTGCGGCTTTCACCAGGACGATTTGGCAGTGTCGAGGAGCTCGCCCAGCAAGCCGCTGCGATGAAAAAAATCGCCAAAAGCATTCCGGGAACCGTATTTGTCGCCGACAAAGCGGAGGAGCACGGGGTCAGTTTTTCTGACGCAGTCCAGGAGTGTTAAGGCATTCTGTCGGATATTCGAACTGCTTGCTTGTCCGCGGTGTGTCAGGGAAATAAGCGTGTCACTGCGCTCGGGGCATTGCACCTTTGATCTACTGTTTTCCTTTTTTGTCTGATTCGCGTATAATCGTAGTCGTACATATTTCGAGACTGAAAGGGGTCCTTACATATGAGCAAGTATGCAACAATCGAATTGGAAAACGGCGGAACCGTAAAGCTGGAGCTGTTTGAAAAGGAAGCGCCCGGCACGGTAGCCAACTTTGAAAAATTGTCCAAAGAGGGTTTCTATAACGGCCTGACGTTCCACCGCGTAATCCCTGGCTTCGTTGCCCAAGGCGGCTGCCCGCATGGCACTGGTACTGGCGGCCCTGGCTACACCATCAAATGCGAAACCAAAGGAAACCCGCACAAACACGTTCGCGGCGCTCTGTCCATGGCTCACGCAGGCAAGGACACAGGCGGCAGCCAGTTCTTCATCTGCTACGATGCTTTCCCGCATCTGGACGGCGTTCACACCGTTTTCGGACAAGTGGTGGAAGGCATGGAGCACGTAGACAAAATCAAGCAGGGCGACAAAATGAAGGAAGTAACGATTTCTGAATAAAAAACGCCGAATGTGGCACAAAACCCGCGAATCGATGACGCGGGTTTTTTTATGAAGACCGGCCAGCAGAATATACCGAGGCTGCAATCAACCAAGAAGACCGAATCAAGGATTGACATATATTGGCGGTTTGTGATAAATAGTAGTTATAAGTCAAACTACTAACGGAGCAATCATGGAAGAAATCTACAGAGAACTGCAAAAACTGAACTTTTCCTTGTACGAGTGCAAAGCTTATGTCGGCTTGCTGCAAGGGTCGCCGGTTACCGGATACGAGCTTAGCAAGCGTACCGGAGTGCCCCGTTCGATGATTTATGAGGTGCTCGGCAAGCTGCTGGACAGAGAGGCCGTTCACACCGTTCCTTCCGATCCGGTCAAATACGCTCCAGTCCCTGCCAAGGAGTTGATTGGCCGTCTGCGAAAAGGCATGGAAGAGACGCTCGATTACCTGGAGCAGGCCTTGGATTCTGTAGGAAATACGACGGAAATGGACGTGATCTGGCATATTCGAGGCAAGCAGGCAGTGTTAAACGAGATGCTGGCCGTTATGGAGCGAAGCAAGCAGGAATGCTGGCTGTCGGTCTGGGAGCAGCAGTACGAGGCTTTGCTTCCTTGCGTGCAGACACTGCTGAAGCGGGGCGTTTCGGTTTACTCGATCCTGTTCGGCAGCGAGGATAAACGCTTGGGGAGTACCTTCCACCACAATTATATGCCGCCAGAAGTGGTTGAGGAGCGGATGGGCGGAAGACTGACGATCGCGGCTCGGGACGGAGAAGAAGTGGTCATTGCCCACTTTTCGGAAAAGGGCGTGGCATGGGCTGTCAAAACGACCGATCCTGCACTCGTTCAGGTTGCAGTCGAGTACATCAGGCATGACATCATGATCGAAGAGCTGACGAGAGAATTTGGCTCTGAAAAACTGGAAAAGCTTTGGCGCAGCAATCGGATTTTGTCCGAGGTAGTGACCGGCAAGCGGTTCATGGAAGAGTGAACCGTTTTTTACCGGCACTATATTAGTCGTTAGTATACTAACTTCATAAACAGGAGGAAACAGAAATGACCCAGACATTGTTTTTGGAGGACAGCTACAATCAGGAATGCACCGTTTTGATAAAACGGGTAGACGGCGAAAAAGTCATTTTGGATCAGACCATCTTTTATCCGACTGGCGGGGGCCAGGAATGCGATACAGGTGTATTGATGCAAAATGGGCACGCATATGAAGTCTATCAGGTCAAAAAGGAAGCTGGCCAAATCGTTCATTACGTAAAGGGTGCCGAGACGCTGAACGAAGGAGAGGCAGTAGTAAAGATCGACTGGCAGCGCCGGTACGGGTTGATGCGGCATCACAGTCTGCTGCATGTGCTCGGAGCGGTCGTTTATGAAAAATACGGCGCTCTTTGCACCGGAAACCAAATATATCCCGAGCGTGCGCGCATTGATTTCAACCAATTGCAGGACTTGTCCTCAGAAGAGGTGGAGGAGATTGTCAGAGAAGCGAACCGCATCATTGCCGAAGATCATCTGATCACGTACCGGACTGTCAGCAGGGAGGAGGCCGAGGCGACTTCCGGCATGATCAAAACGATGATCAGCCTGCTGCCTCCAGCCGTCCGTGAGGTGCGGCTTGTGGCGATCGGCTCAATCGATGAGCAGGCTTGCGGGGGCACGCATGTAAAGCGAACGAGTGAAATCGGGTCATTGGTGATCACCGATATAAAAAGCAAAGGGAAAAACAACAAGCGGATGGAAGTAAGGGCCGTGCTGCCGGCCGCGGTGGAAAGCTGATGAACGAGCAACAACAGATGGCCTCGTGGAAGCAAGGAATCCGGGATTCCGTCCCCGTCGGCATGAGCTTTCTGGTCTTTGGCGGGATATTCGGCATGCTGGCTCTGCAGACTGGCATGAGCACAGCAGAAAGCGTATGGATGTCCTTTTTTGTACATGCGGGCTCGTCGCAATTTGCGGTTCTGCCCATGCTGGTGGAAGGGGCTGGCTTTTGGACGATGGTCATGGTCACCTTTTTCATGAATTCGAGGCATTTTCTTATGGCGATGTCTCTGGCTCCCTACTATTCCAGGCAAAACAAAAGATTTGCCGATCTCATCGCGTTTTTCCTGTCAGACGAACAGTATGCGATCACCTACAACCGGATTCAGCAGTACGGCTTCGACAAGTCCTACATTTTATCCGTAAGCCTTTTTCTGCATTTGTTCTGGGCGCTGGGTACATGGCTGGGCAGCTTGTTCGGGTACTTGCTGCCGGACCCGCAAAGGTTTGGGCTTGAGTACAGCTTCACCGCCATGTTTCTTGCGCTGTCAGTCGGCATGCTGTCTTCGCCAATCCGCGTAGCGATTTTCCTCGGCTGCGGTGCTGTGGCCTGTCTTTTGAGCATGGCCTCAACCAGCGGCCTGCATGTCCTGGGAGCCGGACTGCTCGCATTTGCAGTCGGATTTATCCGAAAGCCCGCAGACGGAGGCAAGGGAGCGCAAGGAGAGGAGCGAAAAGCGGGATGAACGGCGATTTGCGTATGTTTTTGCTAATCCTGGCGATGGGCATCGTGACTTATTTTACGCGCAGGGCGTTTCTTACCTTGCCGGAGTCTTTTTTCACTGCGCGGCTTAAAAACGGCCTGGACATGATTCCGCTGGGCATATTCGCTGCTTTGATTTTTCCCTCCCTGTTTGTCAAGGGAGGGGAGTGGACCTTTAATCCGTTGTATGCGGGAGCAAGCGTCATTTGTGTACTTGTCATGATCCGCTGGAAAAATGTGTTCCTCGGCTTCGGGATCAGTCTTTTTCTCGTGCTTCTCGTCAAATTCCTGGCGCCAGTCTCGGCTTGATTCCTTCTCCTCCGCGAACAGACAGGCTTGTAAGCCCGGCGCTCTGCTGGTATGCTAGAAGATAGCCTTTTTACGGAGGAGAACGGAATGGACTTTGGGAATTTGTTTCACTTTGATTGGGAGACGGTGCCCTTTCGCCTGATTGCATTTGTCATCGCCTTTACGTTGCATGAATGGGCACACGCCTTTGTCGCCTGGAAACTGGGAGACGACACCGCGAAACAAATGGGGCGTCTTACGCTAAACCCTGTTCCGCACATCGATCCCTTCGGATTGATTTTGATCTTGTTCGGTCCTTTTGGCTGGGCCAAGCCCGTACCGTTCAATCCGATTAACTTTCGCGGCAACAAACGGCTGGGGATCGTCTATGTTGCAGCGGCGGGACCGCTCGTGAACTTTATTTTGGCCGTCTTTTTCATGGTCATTTTCGTCGTGGTGATGCAATCCGGCGTACTGCTGGACATGAGCGACAAAATGAGCCTCGCCATCAGATTGACGCTCGTCAACTGTGTGGTCATCAACTGCGCGCTGTTTGTATTTAACCTGCTGCCGATCCACCCGCTGGACGGGTCGAAGATCGTCCGGTTTTTATCGCCGCGCCGGTGGGACAGCTTCTTTTACAAATGGGAGATTTACGGCCCGTGGCTGTTGCTGTTGTTAATTTTCTTGCCTGCGATCAGGGGGCTGATCCTGGGAGTGCCGCTGGAATTAGCCCTGAAGAGCGTGGAAGAAATTGCTTTTTCAATTTTAGCGCTGTTCTAGTCAAGAAACGAGGGAGAAGTCGTGTCTTACAGCATCAAACTTGATTCCTTTGAAGGGCCGCTTGACCTCCTCTTGCATCTGATCGACAAGGCGGAAGTGGATATTTACGACATTCCCATCGCGGAGATCACCGAGCAGTACTTGGCGACGATCGACACGATGCAAGAGCTTCAGCTGGACGTGGCCAGCGAGTTCGTGGTAATGGCAGCGACGCTGTTGTCGATCAAGAGCAAGATGCTATTGCCGCGCAAGGAAGAGCATGTCTTCCAGCCTCATCTGGATATGGAAATGGAAGAGATCGATCCCCGCGAAGAGCTCGTTCAGCGACTGCTTGAGTACAAACGATATAAAATGCTGGCGGAGAATTTGCGTGAGATGGAAGTAGGCCGCAACCAGGTGTTCACCCGTCCGGCGGAAAATTTGGCCCCCTATGTGCGCGAAGAGGAAAATACGGTGAAGGACGTAACGCTGTACGATCTGCTTCACGCCTTGGAGAAGCTGGTAAAAAGGGTAACCCAGACAGACCCGGTGGCCAAAGTATCCCGTGATGAAATTTCGATCAAGGACAGGATGCAGGAAATCCGCCAATTGTTGAAGGTTGGCGGAGGGATGGTTCGTTTCTTTCAGTTGTTTTCAGCGAATGCCACGCGCACGGAAATCGTCACGACATTTCTCGCCTTGCTGGAGCTGATGAAGTCCAAGCACATTACATGCGTACAAACCAAGCTGTTTCATGACATCATGATCTGTGAACAATCGAAAGAAGGGGGCCTTTAGCTGATGGATTACGACAAGCTGAAAGGCGTCATTGAGGGGCTGCTGTTCATTTCGGGCGATGAGGGAATCGACGCCAAGCAAATTAGCGAAATCGTCGAAGTGCCCGAAGAGACGATTGTCGATCTGATCGAGGATATGAAGGCGGATTTTCGCCGAGCCGGGCGAGGGATCCAAATTGTCGAGGTAGCCAGAGCGTATCAATTGACGACACTGCCTGAGCATGTTCCCTACTTTGAACGACTCGCTACTTCCCCCAGTCAGTCGACCCTTTCCCAGGCAGCCTTGGAGACGCTGGCAATCGTGGCCTACAGACAGCCGATTACGCGTTCGGAAATCGAGGAAATTCGCGGGGTAAAATGCGAGAAGGCGCTGAATACGCTGCTCTCCAAGCAGTTGATCCGGGAGGCTGGCAGAGCCGAAGGCGTAGGGCGTCCCATCTTGTATGCCACGACGAAAGAATTTCTCGAGCATTTCGGGCTGCGCGAACTGAGCGATTTGCCGGAACCGCCGGTCAGTTTAAATATTGAAGAAGCGAGAATGGAGGCTGCAGCACTCTTTGGCAGCCCGGAAGAACCCGTAAACGACTAGCTTCGTCCAGGACAGATTCGGTACTATTGAATAACTCGTCCCCATATACTGGTACAAACACTGGTATCGCAAAATGGGGAGGACGTTATGAACGTACGGAAATATCTGTCCGGCGCGCTCGTCGTTTTTCTTTTTTTCCTGCTAGGGACGCCGAATATCGCAAGTGTGAAAGCCGCATCCAAAGCACCCGGAATCTCAGCGGAAGCGGCAGCCCTGATCGATGTAGCCAGCGGTCGGATTCTGTATTCCAAAAACGGTTCGAAAAAAATGAGGATTGCCAGCTTGACGAAGACGATGACAGCCATTGTTGCGATTGAAAACGGACGGTTGGAGGATATCGTGAGCGTGCCGAAGGAAGCTGTCGGCGTGGAGGGCTCCTCGATTTATTTGAAAAATGGCGAGAAGCTGACGCTGGAGGAACTGCTGTACGGACTGATGCTTCGCTCCGGAAATGACGCAGCGGTTACTGTAGCGCATCACATTGGCGGTTCGGTGCCCGGTTTTGTCTACCTGATGAACGAGAAAGCGGCCATGATCGGGATGAGTCACACCAATTTCACCAATCCGCATGGACTTGATGACAGCAACATGCACTACTCTACAGCGGAAGACATGGCAAAGCTGTCCGCCTATGCGCTGAAAAATCCCGTCTTTCGGCAGATCGTTTCCACGAAAGTAAAAAACATCTCCTGGGAAGGCGAGGAGTACGACCGCCGGCTGCAAAACAAGAACAAATTGCTCCATCTGTACCAGGGCGCAGACGGCGTGAAGACAGGCTATACCAAGCTGGCGAAAAGATGTCTCGCATCCTCGGCGACCAGAGACGGAAGGCAGTTGGCAACGATTACGCTCAATGCACCGGATGACTGGAATGATTCGATGGCGTTGATGGATTGGGGCTTTCAGCAGTTTTCCAATGTCACCGTGGTAGAAAAAGGGGAGATCGTGGAGACAGCGTTGTCCGACAGGGGCCAGGGGATCAGGCTGGCGGCGCTCAACGAATGGATTTATCCGCTGCGAAAAGAGGAAACCGCACAGATCAAGAAAAAGGTTGTCTTGACCGAGAAGCAGGTCAGCCAAGCGGTCGCGGGGAGTCATGCCGGCTTTTTGCAAATATTTATCGGCGACCGGCAGATCGGGCAGGTTCCGCTCGCGGTTCTGGGCGACTCGCCGACCATGGCGAAAAGCGGCCATCATCCAACCTTCTGGGAGAGGGTATGGAAGATCATCGCAGGGGGAATGTGGAGTGCTTAACTACATCTGGCTTGCCTTGATCGTGATCAGTATCGTCGTTGGTGCGCTCAACGGCCGGATCGAAGCGGTGAACCAGGCGGCTTTCGAGGGTGCCAAGACGGGGGTGACCGTCTGCTTTGGCCTGTTGAGTGTCCTGGCGTTCTGGATGGGGATGATGCGGATAGCGGAGAAGAGCGGCCTTTTGGAAGGGCTGGCCAGGCTGCTTTCGCCCATTATCAGCCGCCTGTTTCCCGACGTGCCGAAAGGCCATCCGGCGATGGGATACATTCTGTCCAATATGAGCGCCAACCTGCTGGGGCTGGGAAATGCCGCTACTCCCATGGGACTGAAGGCGATGGAAGAGCTTCAGAAGCTGAACCCTGACAAGCAGAAGGCCACTCCTGCCATGTGTACGCTGCTTGCGATTAATACCGCCAGTATTACGCTGATACCGACGACGATGATTGCCATTCGCATGCAATACGGCTCAGCCAATCCTGTAGAAATTGTCGGCACGACCTTGCTTGCATCCTTTGGCGCTACTGTTGTCGCCCTCACACTCGACCGCCTGTACCGCTACCGTCACGAACGCAAAACAAGATAAGGGGGCGCAGCCATGTACCAATGGATTTCCATGATCTCTCTGTGGGCTATCCCGGTCATGATCGCCTTTATTTTGGTTTATGGCTGGAGCAGGAGCGTTCCTGTATATGAGACGTTTGTAGACGGGGCAAAGGGGGGCCTGACCACCACAGTCCGGATATTGCCCCACTTGGTTGCGATGATGGTAGCTGTCACGATGTTTCGCGAGTCGGGTGCGCTGGAATGGCTGCTCTCCCTGATGTCGCCGCTGCTGGAGCTGCTGCATGTCCCGGAGGAAATCGTCCCGCTCGCCTTGCTTCGTCCGATTACCGGGACAGGATCGCTTGCCGTAGCGACGGATATGATTGCACAGTACGGCCCGGACTCATTTTTGGGAAGATTGGCAGCGACTATGCAAGGAAGTACAGATACGACCCTGTATGTGCTGACTGTCTATTTCGGAGCGGTGGGCATTCGCAATTCCGCTTATGCTCTGCGCGTGGGTCTATGGTCCGACCTGGCCGGGGTCATTTTTTCTTTGGTGATCGTATCCTACGTGTTTGGATAAAATGCTTCGCTGCACGCTGATGTATCCGTGTTTTGTCTGATTAAAAGAAAAGCCAAACACTCTGAAGGCTGCAGAGCGTTTGGCTTTTTTCGTCCTGGATGATCAAGCGAGGTGACATGCGGTTAACTGCGCTGATTGACCGTTTTTGCTATATCGACAAGCTTCTTCATCGTCCGTACGACCTGCTGAAGCTCGTCGAGATCGACCTTTGAATAGTAGCTATTGATGAGTCGCATATCGATCGACTCAAGTACCTTTTTATACTGCTCACCCTCTGCGGTCAGCTTGAGAAAAAACTCGCGCTTGTTCGCGGGATTGGGCTGGCGGTATATCAGCTGGCGGCTTTCCAGCTTCGAGATGACCTGGCTGACTGCGCTTTTGGAGATGTTGAAGCTGTTGGCCAGCTCATTGGAGGTGATCTCGTCCCTTTGAATGATTTGCAGCATGATAATCTCCTGCTGCGCAGTCAGCTTATACTGATCCAGCTCTTTGGTATCGTTTAAAATCAAGGCGTTAAACTCGTCAATCGCCTTGTGCAATTCGGTTGTTACCTGCTGATATTGCTCGAACATCCGCAACACTCCTGAGAAAAGTAGAATGAACGGCATAAGTGAAGAACATAACCATCCTTATTATTGTAACGATAAGGTCATGGTTCGTACAGGCTTTCCATTGAAACATCATCAGCAACGAAGACAATGCGACGTGGCGGTCATTGCTTGCTGCCCCAGCCTGCAGCGACAGTAGGACTGGTCGGCACCGGCTGTTGCAATCGGTTTATGAAAACAACTGCGAGAGCGGTAACTGCCTGAACGGCAGGGTAGACAAACCAGATCCCGTCTACTCCAAACCATTTCGGGAACAGCCATAGAAACGGAGGGACGAGAAGCAATCCCTGGCTGGCAATGATCACTAGCGATTTTTTTATTTGTCCAATAGACTGGAAATATTCGGCGTAAACCAGGTTGTATCCGAGAAACAGGTACGCCAGAAAGAACATGCCTATCCCTTTTACCGTAAGAGTAAAGAGCTCTTCAGACTGGACGTCGAACAAATTGACGAGCGGGCCGGCAAATACAAATCCGCAGCAGACGGCGACAACTCCGGCAACCAAGGCGGTCTGCACACCGAGCCTCAGGCTTTTTTTCAGCCTTCCGAAAAGACCTGCTCCAAAATGGAAGCTGGCGATCGGCTGCAGCGCTGCGCCAATGCCCAGGAACAACAGAACCATGACGGCGTGGATGTAGTTCACGATCGCGTAGGAAGCGACACCAGTTTCACCCATCGCTTTCATGAAAGCGATGTTGAACCCGATGGTCACGATTGCTGTCGACGCTTCAGCGACAAAGCTGGGAAATCCGATGCTCAGGATGTCTTTGAAGATTTTCGGCTGCAAGCGGAAGGCAACGACGCGCAGAGTGCTGCTCCTTCTGAGAAAATGGGTCAGCAAGACGAGAAAGCCGACTGCCGCAGACAGGACCGTAGCAGCCGCCGCCCCTTTCACACCCATGCCCCAAATGAAAATGAACACATAGTTGAACAAAATGTTCAGGATCGCTGTGACGATCAATGAAGCCATCGAAAGAGTCGGGTTTCCGTCATTGCGGACAAAGACACTCAAGATATTTTCCAGTACGTAGACAAAGCCAAAGGCCAGGAGCACAGTCAAATAATCCCGAACGTAGGGAAGGATGACTTCGTTTGCTCCGAACAGATAGGCAATCTCATCGAGCTTCCATAGACAAAGGGCGGTAATGGAAGCTACGAGGAAAACAGCAAGTGCTATGGCGTGAGAAAAGATCGTTCTCGCTTGCTTGATTTCATTTTGTCCCAGAGCGATCGAGTACATGGTAGCCCCGCCCATCCCGATCCAGAGTGAGATGGAGAGAAAGATAGAGAAAGCGGGGACCGCGATATTGACCCCGGCCAAACCGTTAGGTCCCACACCGTGCCCGACAAAGATGCCATCGACGACGATATTGATCGACATCAGCAGCATGCCGAGGACAGAGGGAATCAAATACGAAATGAAAAGCTTTCTGATAGGTGTTTCTCGCAATTTTACGCTAGTATCTGTCATGATAAACAAGCTCCTGCTTCTATATGGTTAAGTTAACTTAACTAAACTCTAATATGTTTATGTCTCGTTGTCAACCCACTTGAAGAAACTTGCAAACCAGCAGGGAGATTTTCCGTTGTTCTTGTCCACACTGGTAAGAATGGGTATGATGTTGTAGAGGTGATTCGACATGGAACGTTTACAGAAGGTGCTGGCAAATGCAGGAGTTGCCTCTCGTCGACATTGCGAGGAGCTGATCGTCCAAGGCAGGGTTCAAGTCAACGGTCAGATCGTGAAGGAACTGGGGACACGGGTTGATCCGGATAACGACAAGATCAAGGTCGATGGAAAGCTGGTGCATCTCGAAAGGAAGATATACGTCTTGCTGTACAAGCCCACCGGCTACATCACCAGCGTCTCGGATCCGCAGGGAAGACGGGTCGTGGTCGATTTGCTAAAAGGAATCAAAGAGCGCGTCTATCCAGTCGGGCGTCTCGATTACGATACGTCAGGTCTGCTGCTCTTGACGAACGACGGAGAAATGGCTCATATGCTCACCCATCCCTCCTATGAGATGGACAAAGTGTACAGGGCATGGGTCAAAGGGGTTCCTGCCAGAGAGAAAGTGAGCCAGCTCGAGAGCGGGATCAGGCTGGAGGACGGAATGACCGCGCCGGCACAGGCCAAGCTGCTGAAAACAACTTCGGCTCGTGACCGTTCACTGCTGGAGCTCACCATCCACGAAGGACGAAATCGGCAGGTGCGCCGGATGTGCGAAGCGATAGGCCATCCGGTATTGAGTCTGGAGCGCATCCAGTTGGGTTTTTTGACATTGGAGGGCTTGCAGCCGGGGCAGTATCGGCCGCTTACTTCTGCTGAGGTAGAGAAAATAAAGAGCGGACTTTCGGCGGGTCCAAAAAGAAGGAAACGGCATCGTTAAGCCGTTTTTTGCGACGTTCAAAATCTGTTCATATGTTGTAGGCTGTCAGAAAAAAAAGCAAGGCTATAATAGAAGGGAAATATGGGTAACAAACGAGAGTTGCATACCGCCGAACCGTTTATCTGGTTACCCAAAAGATGCAGGATGGGAGCTAGGGCAGAATGGACAAAAAGAATCGTACATACATCAGGGTGGCGATCCTGGGTGTTTTGCTGGCGGCGCTCGTCTTCGCCGTTTATACCAGTTTCGTCAAGGACCCCAATGCAGTCAAAGTAGGGAAGGAAGCCCCCAACTTCAGCCTGGAGCAGTTGAACGGCCCGGCTGTCACGTTGTCGGATTTCAGAGGAAAAGGCGTCATCCTCAACTTCTGGGGTACCTGGTGCGAACCATGCAAAAAAGAGATGCCAGATCTTCAGAAGCAGTATGAGGCTTACAAGGACAAAGGCTTGGTCATCCTCGGGGTGAATATCGGAGAATCTCCTGTTACAGTTGAGCCGTTTACGAAGCAATTCGGGATTACGTTCCCGATCCTGATGGATAAGCAATCGGAGATTACCAAGCTCTATCGAATCGTTCCAATTCCCAGCACATTTTTCATCGACCCGGATGGAAAGGTGCAGGAAATCTTTTTGGGACCGCTCAACGAGGACATGATTACACAAAAAGTGGCAAAAATCTTGCCTAAGTGAGGAGCAATATGGATCAGATAAAATGCGAATGCGGTCATGCCAATCCGGTCGGAACCATGCTCTGCGAGTCGTGCGGCAGGCCGCTGGAATTGGAGATCAAAGGAGAAGCATCGTTCCCGGACATGCGCTATGAAGGGATGGCTCGCCGTTCACAGACGTACTCCCGGACCATCATCGACCGTATCTGGAACTACTTCTCCTCGGTAAAGGTTGCTATCGGCATTATCGTTATTATTTTAGTCGCTTCGGCAATTGGAACCGTTTTCCCCCAACAGCAATATATTCCTGTTCCGGTTCCGACAGAGCCGGACGTCGCGAGGTTTTACACCGAAACATACGGAAAGCTGGGAACGATCTACTATACCCTGGGCTTCCACAATATGTACTCATCCTGGTGGTACGTCACGCTCTTGGTAGCGCTGGGTACGTCGCTTGTGATCTGCAGTCTGGACCGGGTTATCCCTTTGTACAAGGCGCTGAGCAAACCGCGCGTCAATCAGCACAAGTCCTTTTTGAAAGGACAGAAATTTTACGGCGAAGCCGAATTGCCTGCAGAAACAGACTCCGCCGCATTGGTGGAAGCCGCTTCGGCAGCATTGCGGAAAAAGGGATACCGGATATTCCAAAACGATCAAGCGATGATGGCGGAAAAAGGCCGTTTCAGCCGATGGGGCCCGTACATCAACCACATCGGTCTGATCATCTTCTTGCTTGGTGTGCTGCTTCGGAATGTCCCGGGCTTCTATCTGGACGAATTCGTCTGGGTACGCGAAGGGCAGACCATAGCGATCCCGGACACGCCGTACTACGTCAAAAATGTTCAGTATCACACAGAGTACTGGAAAGAGGAGGAAATGGCTCAGGAGCTGGATCTCAAAGGCGGAGCCGTCGTAAAGAGTTACCAGACAGACGCCATCCTCTACCTCAACAAAAATGCTGATCTGCCAGGGGCCAACCCGGATCTGGTCGAGATCAAAAGCGGTCCGATCATCGTCAACCACCCGATGGAACACGAAGGACTGGCCCTTTATCAAACTGGCGTTCAGGAAATGCAGCTGGGAGCCTTGAATTTTGTTCTGGTCGACAAAAAGGCCGGCAACAAGGAGATCGGACCGATCAAGCTGGATCTCTACAATGTCCCGGCTGAGCAACAGGTCGCAGATGGTGTCAAGGTTCGCGTCCTGGATTACTTCCCTGACTTTGTGATGGGAAAAGACGGGAAGCCGGCGACCCAGACGAATTTGCCGAAAAACCCGATGTTTGCGCTCGAAGTTGTCTCGGAGGCGGACAACGCTTCAGAAAAGCTGGTCTATCTGAGCGGATCGATTATTACGGAAAAAGACGACTCCCGCTATACACTTGAAATAAAAATGCCGGATCTGATCGACATCAGCGGTTTGATGGTTCGCAAGGACAAGGCTGTTCCGCTCATCTATTTCGGCTCCTTTATCTTCATGATCGGCGTGGCGATGGGATTCTTTTGGCAGCACCGACGCATCTGGCTCCAGTTCCATGGCACCAGAGTCATGTTGGCCGGACATACCAACAAGAACTGGTACGGTTTGAAACAGGAGGCGGGGGCGATGATCGAGCAAGCCAAACTGCCGATTGCGATCGAAGATAAATCAAAAGCGTAAACAGCTTTGAGGAGGTTTTTAGACGTGCAGCTTGTACAATTAAGTGATTGGTTGCTGGATATTGCTTTCGTGCTGTACGTGTTGGCGTCCATCGTTTTTGTCGTAGCCATGACGGGGAAAAATTGGGCGGGACGCGATCCCAAGCAGCATGAATTAAAATACGGCCGGATCGCCTATTGGCTGGCGCTCATCGGCTTTATCGCCCAGACCGGGTACGTCATTTTCCGTTGGATCGCAGGGGGCCACAGCCCGACGAGCAACATGTTTGAATTTATGGCCTTCCTGGATTACTGTATTATCCTTGCGTATCTGATTATTTATCGTATTTACAAGCTTACCGTGATCGGCGCGTTCGTTCTGCCGCTCGGTGTTATCATGCTTGCTTATTCCTACGTTTTTCCAAAGGAAATCACGCCTTTGATTCCTGCTCTGCAAAGCTACTGGCTGCATATTCACGTGACGACGGCAGCTTTGGGAGAAGGGATTCTCGCTGTCGGCTTTGCCGCAGGCTTGATGTATCTGGTGCGTACGGTACCGCAAGAAGCGGCTACCAAAAGCACGCGCTGGCTTGAAATTGTTCTGGCAGTCGTCATGATGCTGGTGGGCTTTATCGGTATGGAATCTACTTTTTCGCGCCTGGATCACAAAACAGTATTCGAATTGCCAAAAGAACAATTGAACTTTCAGGGTGAAATGGAGAAAATGAAGGTAGAGTATACGCTGCCTGCAATCGTCGCTCCGGAAGGATCGAAGATTATCCAGGCAGGTCCCATGACACCGCTGTTTACAGCTCCGAGCTGGATGGAAGGAAAAGACGCGGCTCGAAAGCTCAACACGATGATCTGGTCCGTGATTTCCGGTTTGGTTTTGTACGGGGGATTGCGCTTGATCCTGCGCAAACGGTTGGGGGCGGCTATGCAGCCAGCCGTCAAAGACATTGACCCCGAGTTGATCGATGAGATCAGCTACCGGGCGATCAGTATCGGATACCCCGTATTTACGCTGGGCGCCTTGATCTTCGCGATGATCTGGGCAGAAGAAGCCTGGGGACGCTTCTGGGGCTGGGACCCTAAAGAGGTATGGGCGCTGATCGTATGGCTGTTCTACAGCGCATACCTGCATTTGCGCTTGTCGCGGGGATGGATCGGGGCGAAATCCGCCTGGATGTCTGTCATCGGATTTGTCATCATTTTAATAACGCTTGTCGTCGTCAATCTGGTGATTGCCGGATTGCATTCTTACGCAGGCGTGTAAGGGAAAACTGGATGTCTAAAAAGCTGGTTTTGATGCCAGCTTTTTAGACTATCATCCGGTTGTTGAAACAGATCGAATTTAAAGGGAGCCACGAGGTGATCTTATGGAAAAAACAGCAAGCATTTTGGTCGTTGACGACGAGGAGCGCATTCGTCGCCTGCTGAGAATGTATTTGGAGCGCGAATCTTTTCTGATTGACGAGGCCGATAACGGCGAACAGGCATTGGAGATGGCTTTGACATCCGATTACGATATTATTTTGCTTGATCTGATGCTGCCTGGGATGGATGGAATTGAAGTATGCCAAAAGATCCGCGAGCGAAAAGCGACGCCGATCATCATGCTTACGGCAAAAGGCGAGGAAACGAATCGCGTTCACGGCTTCGAGGCTGGCGTAGATGACTATGTGATCAAACCGTTCAGCCCGCGTGAAGTCGTTTATCGTGTAAAAGCGATCCTCCGCCGTTCTTCAGCAACGGCTTATCTCAAGACAGAGACCTATAACAGCCACTCCGTTCTCGTTTTTCCGGAGCTGACGATTGATCACGACGCGCATAAGGTGATTGCAAGCGGACAGGAGGTCAGCTTGACACCAAAGGAATACGAGCTGCTGCATTATTTGGCGCTTTCACCCGACAAGGTGTTCACTCGCGAAGAGCTGCTGAAAGACGTCTGGCACTACGAGTTTTTTGGCGATTTGCGCACAGTGGACACGCATATCAAACGGCTTCGGGAAAAGCTGAACCGCGTGTCGCCGGCAGCCGCACAGATGATCGCGACGGTCTGGGGCGTCGGCTACAAGCTTGAGGTGCCAAAGTAAGTGGATATTGTTCGCAGCGTAGTTGGAAAACTATGGATGACCATCATCGCGCTTTTCGCTCTTGTTCTGACGCTGTTCAGTCTGATGATCGTACAGTCCTTTGACAGCTTTTACTTTCAACGACAAACGAAAAATTTGCAAAACGTGGCAGAAGGCCTCTCGCAAACCTTGTCGGCCTATACCGATAAAACGACGGCTCTCTCAGTAGCAGCCAGCTTTTCCGCCGTGCATCGCACCGGACTGATCATGGTGGACGAAAAAGGGAAGCCGATCGGGGCGAGCGAGGGAAACGATTTTTCGTTTATCCCTGTTGAGCAGCTGCTGGAAGCGCCGGAGCTGAAGCTGGGCGAAGCGCTGCAGGGCAAGCACCATACGCCTGAACGAATTATCTTTTCGCACAATCCGGCGGACCGAAATGGAGCCGTGCAGCTATTGGCTGTGGCTGTTCCGATCGAGCTGTCGAAGGACAAGCAGGGCGCACTTGTTATGTATCAGGCGATTGAAGATTTTGACGATACCGTGAAGGAAGTCAGAAAGCTGATATTCGTAGTAGGCGTGATCGGTTTTATTTCGACAACGGTCTTTGCCTTCTTCCTGTCTTCGCGGATTACCTTTCCGCTTCGGCAGATGAAAGAGACAGCCCACCGCATCGCGGAAGGCGACTTCCATGCCGAAATCCCCATCCGCACGAACGACGAGATCGGGGAGTTGGCGGCTTCTTTCAACAGCATGGCTAGTCATCTGAACAAGCTGGTCGACGCCTTGTCCAAGGAAAAGGAACAGCTCGCAAGTGTTTTGAGGAGCATGGTTGACGGTGTCATCATGATCGACGAGCAAGGAAAAATTGCCGTTACGAACCCTCCGGCCGAGCACTTTTTGCGGGACTGGACTTATGAGCATCCAGACGAGCCTATCCCATTGTTCCCGTTCTATCAAATGGTTGTACAGACAGGGCAGGAAGTGACAGATGAAATCCCGGCACAGGGGCGAATCTGGTCACTGGTGATGATTCCGCTCACGGATCGCGAGCAAATCCGCGGGGCGGTTGCCGTCGTCCGCGAGGTGACCCGTGAGCGCAAGCTGGACAAGATGCGCAATGACTTCGTGGCCAATGTTTCACATGAGCTGCGAACGCCGCTGTCGATGCTTCAAGGGTATAGCGAAGCGATCGTGGATGACATCGCCGCTACCCCCGAGGAGCACAAGGAACTGGCACAGATCATTTACGACGAGTCCGTACGCATGACCAAGCTGGTAAATGAGCTTCTCAATCTCGCAAGGATGGAGGCCGGCCATGTGGAGGTCTCGCTGGAAAAGGTCGAGGTCAGCCCGTATCTGGAACGGATTCAGCGCAAGTTTGTCAATCTGGCCAGGGAGCAAAAGATTCACCTCCTCCTGGAAATCAACACATCTGTCACGAGCATCTGGATCGATCCGGACAAAATGGAGCAGGTGCTGACCAATTTGATCGACAACGCGATCCGCCATACCCCGGAGAACGGTAATGTCACGTTGCGGGCGCGCGGCGATCAGACACTCCTCCTGGAAGTAAACGATACAGGCAGCGGCATTCCCCAGGAAGACCTTCCGTTTGTCTTCGAACGCTTTTACAAGGCAGACAAGGCTCGCACCCGGGGAAAAGCCGGGGGGACGGGTCTGGGCCTGGCAATCGCCAAGAACATTGTCGAGGCACACGGAGGCACGATTGGCGTACAGAGCAAGCTGGGAGAAGGGACGACCTTTACGATAGCCCTGCCTGACAAACAGAAACAGAAATAATTTAGAGGAGTGAGAGAGAATGATCAAAACCATCCTGTTTGATGTAGACGGTGTTATGTTGAGCGAAGAGCGCTATTTTGACGCCTCGGCGTTAACCGTGTGGGAATTTCTGCACAGCCCTCTCTATCTCGGGTTGAGCGGCGATATCTTTACCGCTTCACCGGAAGAAAAAGACATCCGCCGCGTCCGCGAACTCGTTTTTGCGAATGACGAAGTGCTCAATTTCATCAAGTCGCGAGGGATCAACTCCAACTGGGATATGGTCTACTTGACTGTTGCCTATCAGATCATCAGACTCTGTGAGCGGCTGAAAGCGGAATTGGGCCAAAAGGTCACCGATCTTTTGACTGGACAAATCAATCGTGCAGAGCTGGCGCGTCTGGCTGAATGGGCGAAAGAGTACGCTCCGGACTTTGCGATCGAGTATGCGAAGTTTACTACCGACTTTTCCCGCGGGAATGCCCAGAAGGCGGAAATGCTCCTGTATCTCAACCAGATCGCCCGCGAACGGTGTGGTGTCGTCACCAACGTCTTTTCCAGAAACAGCGACCTCTGGCAGCTCTGCCAGGAGACCTTTCAGGAGTGGTACCTGGGTGATGACCGTATCGCGGCTTCGATTGGCCGTGAAACGATGCAGCCCGGCAAGAAAGGCTTTCTGAATGATGAAATCCCGATTGTCAGCCCGGAAGAGATGATTCAGCTGTTCCGGACACTAAAAGAGAAGGGCTACACATTGGGAATCGGCACAGGCCGTCCGTCTATCGAAACGCACGTGCCGCTGGGAGAGCTGAAGCTGCTGGAGTGGTTTGATCCCAACCGTGTCGTGACGGCGACACATGTGCTGGAAGCAGAAAAGGAATCACCGGCCCACGCGCCTTTGTCCAAGCCGCATCCATTCTGCTATGTAAAAGGACTGCTCGGCCTGGATACGCCAAACAGCGAAGTTCATAGCTTTGCACTGCCTGTTCCAAACGGGGACGAAGTGTTGATCGTCGGAGATTCCCCCGCAGATATGCTGGCTGCACAGGCGATGGGATGCCGTTTTGCTGCAACACTGACAGGTTTGTCCGGAAAGGCGGCACGGAGCAAATTCGAAAGCGCAAAAGCGGACTATATTTTAGACGATGTTCGCGACATTCTCTCGATTCTTGAATAATGGCAAGTGTTTGGCTCCGTCAGCAGTGGTTGGCGGGGCTTTTTAAATGAGGATCAGGGGCTGTTAGGGTCATTTCCAGCCGTCTCCCAGCTTGCGTCGCGGCGCTGCATGGATGCAGTCAGACAGTAAAAAAAGGTTGCTTGGGACTCATCGCAAGCGATGACGAATGCGTGAAAAAATAAAAAAAGCCGGCTCGCAGAGAACCGGCTTTTCGTATGCTTTCAATCAATTGCTTTCAATTAATAGTGAAATTCGTTGATTACTTCCATTGAAGAGATTCCAGACAGCGGAAGCGGAAGGCTTGTACGAGGAAAGGAATAACCGCATCCTTACGCACGATCACTTCGTAAGAGCCGCCTTGACGGGAGTAGAAAAAGGCATCGGTATAGTCCTTGTTGTCCTCAAAATAGGAGCGAATCTGCTTCAGACGATTGCGCATGTCTTCGGACTTCACTTCGATGGAGAAGGTAACATCGTTTTCATTTTCCGTTTCCTGAATCTCGATCAGGGACTGATCAAACGTATATGCAACCATACCCGATCCTCCTTATTAGAAAAAGTAGCGCAGGAAAATGTATGCGTGCGACAGGATGATGGACATGATCATCAGCGGAAAAGCGACCTTCAGGAAGCCGACGAAACTGATGTGATGTCCTTCCTTGGCCGCCAAGCCGGCCACAATCACGTTTGCACTCGCGCCAATCAGCGTACCGTTGCCGCCGAGACACGCACCCAATGCCAGGCTCCACCACAGCGGCTCCAGATTGGTAATTCCCAGTGCGCCCATCTCCTTGATCATCGGAATCATCGTGGCGACAAACGGGATATTGTCGACGAACGCCGATGCAATCGCACTCAACCAGAGGATCAAAAACGAAGTCTTCATGGCATCTCCGCCAGTCAGGTTGATCGCTTCTGCGGCCAGCTTCGCGATTACGCCTGTTTCCACCAATCCGGAGACGAGTACGAACAGACCTACGAAGAAGAAGATGGTTGTCCATTCCACTTTGCTGATAGCCTCTTCCAAATAGTGCTCACCAGTGATGAGCAGGAGCAGGAAGGCGCCGGTAAGGGCAATCGTTGCGGATTCGAGATGCAGCATTCCGTGGAGCATGAAGCCGACAATCGTAAGTCCAAGGACGGTGAGCGATTTTTTGAGCAGCTTGGAGTCTGTGATCTCATCCAGCTCATTGAGGCTCATAATTTTTGTTTTCAGTTCCGGCGTCGTCTTGAGATCCTTTCGATAGATCAGAGCAAAACAGAAAACGGTTGCAATCATAATGACGATAACGACTGGAGCCAGGTTTGTCAGAAACGCCATGAAATCCAGCTCAGGCACAGAGCTTCCGATCATGATGTTCGGTGGGTCGCCGATCAGCGTTGCCGTTCCTCCGACGTTCGAGGCAATGATCTCCGAGATCAGATAGGGGAGAGGATTGACCTGCAGTTGTCTTGCAATGCTGAATGTGACCGGTACGATCAGCAGAACAGTCGTCACGTTGTCGAGGAAAGCAGATGCGGCTGCTGTAATGAGACTCAGATAGATCAGGATACGCAGGGGATCTCCCTTCGCGGCCTTGGCAGCACGAATCGCCATGTACTTGAACACGCCTGTTTGCGCTGTAATGGCGACAAGGATCATCATGCCGATCAAAAGGCCGAGGGTGTTGAAATCAATGTGATGCACGGCCTGCTCCTGATCGATGACGCCAAACAGGATCATCAGGATTCCGCCAAACATGGCGACAATGGTACGGTGAAGCTTTTCGCTGATAATGAAGGCATATGTAACCAAAAAGATGCCGATTGCGATTATCGCTTGTGTGGCCATAAGAATCTCCTCTCGGTGAATGGATTAGTCTGGATATAATTATAACGATAACTTTAATATGGGTAAAGGAAGAGCCTGGTCAATAGACCAGGCCGTGTGGATGGAAAAGCAAGCATAAGGCGGCTACAGCTCGATTTGGGTCACACTTTTCACTTCAGCAAGTTCGCCCATTGTGTCCAACAGTTCGGCGGTAATCGGTTTATCCACAGACAGCATCATGATCGCATCGCCGCCCATGTCACGGCGTCCTACCTGCATCGTGGCGATGTTGACGCCGTTTTCACCGAGGATGGAACCGACGCGCCCGATGACACCGGGACGGTCGTTGTGGTGAATGTAGAGCAGGTAGCCTTCTGGAGCCACGTCGATGGCAAACTCGTCGATTTTCACGATGCGCGCTCCGTAACCGTTGAGCCGGGTGCCGGCGACCTTGCGCGACTGCTGAGTCGTTTTGAGCGTAACGGTCAACAGATTGGTAAAACCTTTGTTCTGAGCCGCTTTTTGTTCGGTGACGGTGATATCGCGA
>k87-353839_pt1 | contig 23045 bp, 21 predicted proteins | sample MGYA00084031_6733416 | MGnify analysis MGYA00084031
AGGCGCCTTGGAAGAGGAAGAGCGGACGAAAACATTTTCCTGGACCGTCAAAGGAAAGGGGAATGCCGAGGTGACCATTCGCTCGACCCGCGGCGGGACCGTGAACGTGGTGATACCTGTCAAATGAGACTCCCACGGCTAGAACCACAGGCTTTCAGTCGGCAATGTCTGTAAAGAAAGCACCAAACGAATGAGGGGCTGTCCAAAAAAGCAGTGAAGCTGCTTGACGGAAGAGCCCCTCGTCTCTTTTCGTGCGCCTACACCATCTTCACTTGGAAATGGTCAAGTCCATTTTTTTCATGCGCTCCTGTCAACAAATCGTTGCAACTTGCACAAGGCCCCAGCCCGTCTGTTTCATTAAGAAGGCAAAGAGGCAGATGCCTGAAAAAAACAGGGCGAAGGAGGCAGCCATATGAGCACGATCCCCGCTAAAAGACGATGCAAGCGAGTACACCGGTACCTTTGGCTAAGGCTGCTGCTTACCCTGACGATAACAGCTACGATGCTGTGGCTTTTTTTCGCGTCGGCCCCGAGCATAAGAGCGACATGGCTTTGGAACACGGAGCTGATCACAGAAAAGGGTGAGGCCATCCTTTCTTTTGCCGAAGAAAACGACATCAACAGAATTTATCTGCACATCGATCAAAAGAATGTGCCGCCGGAAGCGTATCGCACATTCATCAAGGAAGCGAGCGCAAGGGATATACAGGTGGATGCCCTTGGCGGCGACCCTGCCTGGTCGCTCGTCTCCAGTCAAAAAAGCATTGCCTCCTTTATAGACTGGGTGCATGTCTACAACCGTGCTGCGGCTGAAGACGAGCGCTTCACCGGAATTCACGTCGACATCGAGCCGCATGTGCATCCGCAGTGGAAGCGTGACAAGGAAGCCTTGAAAAGCCAATGGATGGAAAACATGCAGCTTGTGGTCCAGGAGACGAAAAAAGATCCCGCTCTGCAGGTGAGCGCCGATATTCCATTCTGGATGAACGAGCTGCCTGCGAGCGAGACGCAGAGCGTCAGTGAATGGCTGATCGGGCAGCTCGATCATGTGACATTGATGGCCTACCGGGATTACGTGGAAGGCTCCAACGGGGTGCTGGACATCTCGAGCCGCATCCTGGACGAAGCAGGATATGATCGGCAAAAAGTGGTGGTCGGCCTGAATGTGCTGGAAAGCGACGAAGGGGACCGGACGACGTTTTATGAAGAAGATACCAAGATCATGCGAGAGCAGGTAAGCATACTCGAGACGCGGATGAAGAAATACTCCGCTTATGCGGGATATGCGATTCATGATTACGAGCAATGGGAAAAGAAAAGCAGGCGTGAAAAAGAACGGTCCTCAGCCAAGAAAACATCGGCGGAATCTGAAGAAAAGCCAAAGGAGGGCAAGAGTGCGGCCGAGGAAAAAACATAGTGTAGTGGAGATGCTGCCGGTAGAAACTCCCTGCAAATTAGGCTATGATGAAGGCAATCTTGAATGTGATCATGCAGCCAATCAGGCAGAACACATATGAACGTAAGCAACTCACGCAGTTTCCAAAATCGCAAGCGATTGTTGGAGACAGGAGAGGAGACGAGCAAAGTGAACCACATCCGTTATGAGCGCAGACGGTATACGAACGGACAGACACCGATCGAAGAGCTGAAACGCTTATCCGAAGCATTAGGCGGCCCTGCCATCTATATCAAGCGAGATGATCTGCTCGGGCTTGCAGCGGGAGGAAACAAGACGCGCAAGCTGGAGTACCTGGTGGCGGATGCGCTCAAGCAAGGTGCGGATACGCTGATTACCTGCGGAGCCGTACAGTCCAACCACTGTCGGCTGACTCTCGCCGCAGCAGTGCGGGAGGGGCTGCGCTGCCAGTTGGTGCTGAGCGAACCGGAAACGGGGGGCTACAATCCCCAGGCGAGCGGCAATCATCTGCTCTTTCACCTGATGGGAGCCGAGAAGCTGCAGATCATTCCTGCGGATGGGGATATGCCGGCGGAGATGGAAAAACTCGCTGCAGCCCTGGAGAAAGAAGGACGAAAAGCGTACCAGATCCCGGTCGGCGGCTCCAGCGAGGTAGGGACACTCGGGTATATGGCTTGCGCCGAAGAGATCGAGCAGCAGGCATGGGAGATGGGCATTCCGTTTGACTATGTGGTGACCGCGACGGGAAGCGCCGGGACGCAAGCCGGACTGATCGCCGGTTTTGCCGCCCGCCAATCCTCTGCTTCCGTCATTGGCATCAATGTCAGCCGGGACCGCGAAACGCAGGAGAAAAAAGTCCATGAGCTGCTGCTCTCTACGGCAGAGCTGGTTGGACTGAAGGGAGAATGGCCTGCTTCGCTGGTTCGCTGCGAGGACGAATACGTGGGCCCCGGCTATGCGATTCCGACACCTGAGATGGTGGAGGCCGTGAAGCTGCTGGCCCAAACCGAGGGGATTCTGCTCGATCCGGTCTATACAGGAAAGGCCATGGCCGGTCTGATCGGGTTGATTCGCAAGGGTGCGTTTCGCAAAGAGGATCGGGTGTTGTTCCTGCACACCGGAGGGGCACCGGCGCTGTACACTTATGCAGATGTGTTCTTAGCGGAGAGATAAGGTATGAACAAGTCCGTAATCCGTAATAAGAGGAGAAATTACGCCTGCCTTTTGTCGCACTCTCCAGAAGCCGACGCAATGATGCGTCGGTTTTTTTATCTCCTCTGCCGAAAACTGATCCATAAATGTAATGAATTACAAAAGATGGAATTTAAATAACGGTACGATACATACAGAACGAAAATAAGAAGATGAAGCACAAAAATGCGATTATGAAAATAGATAGAATGTAACATTTATGCAGGTTATTCATTGACGATATGTAAGGTTAAGAAATTTCTATTTTTTCTTATATTTACAGATAAGATAGAAATAGAAAACATACAGGGGGGATTTTCGTGAGTCAAAAAAAGTTGACTACCGTGCTGGCGTCCATGCTGCTCCTCAGCATGTCGCTTGTCGGCTGTAATTCGCAAGGTACAGCTCCTGCTCAGAACAACCAGTCGGGCGGCAATACCGCATCGTCCGGCGGCAGCAGCAGTGGGGGCGGCGGGGGCGGCGAAAAGATATTGATCGCCACGCAAAGCCCGCTTTCCGGATCACAGTCCGCCATCGGCGATGCGATCAAGACCGGAGCCGGATTTGCCATTGAAAAGCGGAAAGAGGAGTTCAAGCAGCTCGGCTTTGACTTGCAGTTGTTCCCGCAGGACGATCAGGCTGACCCGAAAATTGGCGTATCCAACGCGGAAATGCTCGTAGCCAACCCGGATGTTTTGGGTGTAGTCGGCCATTTCAATACGGGCGTAGCGATCCCCTCTTCCGTAAAGTATGAGTCGGGCAGTCTGGTCATGGTATCTCCGGCAAACAGCGGGGTTACATTGACGGAGGAGGGCAAAAAGACCGTTCACCGGATCTGTGCCCGCGATGACGCCCAAGGTCCAAAAGGAGCCAAGTATGCCAAAGAAGTGCTCGGCGTGAAATCCGTCTTCCTGATCCACGACAAGACCGCTTACGGGCAAGGGCTGGTCGATCAGGTAAAAGCGCAGTTCGAGAAGGACGGCGTTCAGGTACTGGGCTACGAAGGGGTAAACCAGGGCGAGAAGGATTACAATTTCGTCGTGAATACGGCCGTCGCCAGCAAGCCCGACATGATCTATTTCGGAGGCATCTATCCGGAAGCGGGCATCATCGTGAAGCAGGCGAGGGAAAAAGGATATACCGGCATGTTTATGGGCGGGGATGGCATCGATTCCCCTGACTTGATCAAGATCGCCGGAGCCGCAGCCGAAGGCGTCTATCTGACTGCTCTGGCTGGAGACGCGAAGCAGTCCGAGGAAGGCCGCAAATGGGCGGAAGAATATGAAAAGGTAATGGGCAAAAAGCCGGGAACCTATTCCGACTACGCATATGAGTCGGCCAATGTGATTCTCGACGGACTGGCAGCCGCCATCAAAGAGAACGGCGGGAAAAAGCCGACCCGCGAGCAGGTTCTGGAAAAGGTCCACAGCACGAAAGATTACCAGGGCAAATTCGTAAAGGTCACCTTTGACGAGAAAGGCGACAACGAGTTCGCGGATGTCTTCATGTACAAGTTTGAGAAGGAAGGCACGAAGTTCATCGGAAGAATCGAATAGGAGAGTTATGCAAGAGGGGTTCTGCAAATTTGACAGAGCCCTTCCTTCCTGTCTATTATATACCCATAGGGGTAAGGGGATTGCGCATGCAAATCCTCCTTCCCAGCAAAAAGATCGGCCGGCATAGGTCAGGAGGAAGCCAAAATGAAATACGGAGACAATGTGAAAAACCGCCTGAAACGGGTAGAGGGGCAGGTCCGGGGAGTCCTCAGCATGATGGAAACAGACAAGGATTGCAAGGAGGTCGTCAGTCAGCTCTCGGCCATTCGCTCGGCTGTGGACAAAGCGATCGCCTTGATCGTGGCGGAAAATTTGGCGGCATGCATCAAGGAGGAGCTGGCGGAAGGCAGGGATACCGATCAAGTCGTGCAGGAAGCGATTCAACTGCTGGTCAAGAGCCGATGATGCACTCGGTCTTGACAGCAAAACGCGGCTTACAATATACTAATAGGGGTAGGGGTATATAACGATTGGGAAGCCAGTCTGTTTTTTTGATCTCATAAATACCCCTGTAGGTATAATGGGAGGAAGGAGTTCAAAAATGGAAGCTCAAAAGCAGACGACCATGGTCGTATTCAGCGGTGATCTGGACAAGGCGATGGCCAGCTTCATTATCGCAACCGGAGCTGCAGCCATGGGAAACAGGGTAACGATGTTCTTCACCTTCTGGGGCTTGAACATCTTGCGAAAAGAGCAGCATGTACCGGTGCAAAAAGGATTTTTGGAGAAAATGTTTGAGCGGATGATGCCCCGTGGTCCCGGAAAACTGGGGATTTCCAAGCTGAACATGGGCGGAATGGGCCGGACGATGATGAAGCACATCATGAAGAAAAAGAACGTGGCTTCGCTGCCCGAGCTGATCCAGCTTGCCAAGGAGCTGGATGTGGAGATGATTGCCTGCACGATGTCCATGGACGTCCTGGGAATCAAGGAAGAAGAGCTGGCAGACGGCCTGAAATTTGCAGGAGTGGCAACCTATTTGGCGGAAGCCGAACAGTCCAGGGTCAATCTGTTCATTTAAGCGAAACATTTGGAGCCGTACGTGTTTGAAAGCAAAGAGTGCCGGATCATAAGGGGAAAAAACATCCAAAGCCGTTTCATAGAAGGCTGATTTCCCTGGTGGCTTCTTTCGGCATTTTATATACCTATATGGGTATATGCGTATATAAAGCATGTGATCCTGACCTGCCAAAGCGGGATGAGAAGCAGGCAAGCAGCGAGGATTTTGCTGAAAAACGGGATGAAACAGGTCAGCCATTTGCGCAACAGGCATGTCAGGATGGACAGGAGCAGTGAAAAAGTAGTTTTGCCCGCATTCAAGCTTAAAACAACCAGGAGGTGATTGATATGTCAGCAGGAGCAATAAACGCAATTCAACTGAACGAAAAGGTGGAGCAGGGTGTTTTCCTGCTCGATGTGCGCAATCCGGAAGATTTTGCGGACTGGAAGATCGAAGGGAAAGAAGTGCGATCTATCAATATCCCGTACTTTGATTTCCTTGACGACAACGAAAATATCTACGGACAGCTTCCCGCTGACGAAGAGATCGTCGTCATTTGCGCCAAGGGCGGAAGCGCCAAAATGGTGGCCGATCTGCTGGACGAGAAAGGCTTTCAGGCGAGCTATCTGGAGCAAGGCATGCAGGAGTGGAGCCAGTTTTACCGCCCGGTGACCGTCATGGAGGAAGACAACCTCAAGCTGATTCAGGTAAATCGGCTGGCAAAGGGCTGCCTGTCCTACATGTTGATCTCAGGAGGCGAAGCGCTGGTCGTCGATCCCAATCGGCATATCGAGGAATACTTGTCGCTAGCCGAGCAGGAAGACGCCGCCATCAAATACGTCCTCGATACGCATCTGCACGCCGACCACATTTCGGGTGGCCATGAGCTGGCCGAAAAAACCGGGGCTGTCTACTACATCTCCTCCAGCGAGATGCAGGGCTCCGAACTCTCTTATGAGCCGCTGGAAAAGCAGGGCATGCTGGAAGTCGGCCGTGCCGAGGCAAAAATTCTCGCTGTTCCTACGCCCGGACATACCCCGGGGAGTGTCTCCGTATTGGTAAACGATCGCTACCTGCTCTCCGGCGATACCATTTTTGTCGGCGGCCTCGGCCGACCCGATCTGGGCGGCAAGGCGGCAGAGTGGGCGCAAGCCTTGTACGACACGGTGTTTACCACAATCGCTTCCCTGCCGGACGACGTGCTGGTGCTGCCGGCTCATTATGCCGAAGCAAGCGAGATTCGGCGGGAGGGATATGTGGGAGCGCCGCTCGGAGAGATCCGCGGAAACAACGAAGTGATGCGGACGGCAAACCGTGATCGATTTGCGGAAAAAGTCGCTCATGCCGTCGGAGCGACGCCTCCCAACTACGAGGAGATCGTCGAAATCAACCGCGGAGCTGCCAGTGCATCTCCGGAAAAGGCGACAGAGCTGGAGATCGGGCCCAATCGCTGCGCCCTTCACCACGGTTAAACCATTGTCAAGAGAACAAAACCAGGAGGCTGCCAAGGAGGTCATATTCATGATAAACGTAGACGTATTTGTAGATGCAAAAGGATTGTCCTGCCCGATGCCAATCGTCAAGGCGAAGAAAGCGATGGATGCGATGGAAAGCGGGCAGGTCATGCAGGTGGAATCCACCGACAAGGGCTCCGTCAACGACTTTCAGGGCTGGGCTCGTTCCAACAGCCATGAGGTGTTGAAAACGGAAGAGGAGGGTGGAGTATATCGGATATTTGTGAGGAAAGGCTGAGGCGAATAAAACAATTCGGGGGCCGGCTTCCGCCATAGTGTCAGGGGAAGCCGGCTTTTTGCAGCCTGTTTGTTTCATCGTTGCCGATCCATATTTTCTGTTGATAGCGGAAGTCTGAAAATTATTTTTATGGAGAATAGTTTGTGTTGATTTTTTGTTTCAAAGTCGTATAATGATTGTAAAATGGCAAAAGATACCTGCGATGCTCATGATTGGATGAGCTGATTCATACTGGCTGAAATAGGCATCGCTTACAACAACATTTGTGATAAAGGGTGATGAAGCCGTGCTGAGCGGAGGATTGCTGCGAATCCGTGAATACTTGCAAGATATAAAGCCGTCCGAGCGGAGCGTGGCAGAGTACATCCTGGAGCATCCGCGGGAGGTCATCCGCATGTCGGTCAAGGAGTTGGCGGAGCGGAGCAACGCCAGTCCAGCCGCGATTATCCGCATGTGCAAAAGCATGGGCCTGGAAGGCTTCCCGGAGCTGAAAATACGCATCGCGGCCGATCTGCAGTCCCCTTCCGCCGGAGAGGACGAGTACAAGGAAATCCGTCCTACCGACGACATTCCCACCCTGATCGAATCCGTCACTGCCAATCACATTTTCTCCCTGCGCGAGACGATCAAGGTTCTGGATCCAACTGCCGTCGAACAGGCGGTTCGGGCCATGTATCGGGCACGCCGGATCGACTTTTTCGGAGTGGGCGCATCCCAGTTGGTCGCTCAGGACGCGCAGCAAAAATTTTTGCGCATCAATAAAATGTCGACGGCACACGCCGATGCCCATCTGCAGATTACTTCCGCTGTCACGCTGACGGACAAAGACGTGGCTGTCGGCATCTCCTATTCCGGGGAGACCCGCCAGGTTTTATCCGCGATCAAAAGGGCGAGGGAAGCGGGAGCAGTCACGATCGGCATTACGAAGTTCGGGCAAAATTCGATGTCGGCGCTGGCAGACATTCACCTGGCCACGGTTTCATCGGAGGCAGACATGCGCAGTGCCGCCACTTCGTCCCGCATTGCCCAACTGGCTGTCATCGACATGCTGTTCATGGGGGTAGCCGCGCAAAGCTATGACAAGGCTGTATCCTCATTGCGAAAGACCCGTCAGGCAGTGCTTGCCGAGTTTCGCACCGATTAGGCAAATCCTATTCAGAATATTGAGACTATATTACCCTGCATATCCGCCGTTCTTTGACTAGCAGATCTGCCGCATTGGCGCTTGTTCAGTCAGCCAGCATACCGTACCCGTGATCCCACTCTATTCGCACTACAGACCGCAGGCAATACCCATACCTTATTGGCAATACATTTTTAATAGATAAATGGAGGGGTCTGCATTGAAACGAAAGAGGAGCTTTTCACTTTTTTTGTCGGCACTCTTGTCTGCCGCCCTGCTGATTACGGCCTGTACCGGTCAGCAGGCAAACACTGGCGATCCGCAGAATGCGAAGAACGATTCTGAGCAGATCGTACTGAAAATGGGGTACTACTCCGATCCTCCCACGCAGAAAAAAATGGAGGAGCTGCTCGCGAAGTTCATGGAGAAGCACCCGAATATCAAGATCACGACAGAAACAGGGCCTCACGCGCAATTTTTCCAAAAGCTGAATACGCAGATAGCAGGAGGCAATGCTCCCGATCTGTGGCTGAGCGACGGGGTGAAGGTGTTTGAATTCGCCGAGCGCGGCGCTGTCAAGGACTTGCGCGAACTGATCGAAAAGGACCTCAGCAAAGAGGAGTACTACGGCATGGACGCCAACAAAGGCCCAGGCGGCGAGGTTTGGGGCGTTCCGCAGGGAATCCAGATCGGGGTGCTCTACTACAACAAAGCCCTTTTTGACAAGGCGGGCCTCAAATACCCGGATGCCAACTGGACGTGGGATCAGGTGAAGGAAGCGGCCGAACTGATGACCATTGACGCTTCCGGAAAAAATGCCAAAGATCCTTCCTTTGATCCAAACAAGGTTTCGGAGTACGGCTTCACCATCTTCAGCAGTCCGGTCGGGGTGAGCCGAGGCTGGTTCCCGCTGATGAAAACGTTCGGCGGCGGCGTGCTGGACAGCAGCCTGCAGAAGGCCGTTCTCGACACGCCTGAAAACAAACAGGCGATCGAGTGGATGGTAGACGGCATGAAGCGGGGGATTTTCCCCGATCCGGTCGACCTGCAAAGCTTCCAGGACCCGTTCAAGCCTTTCCTGAGCGGCGTGTCCGGAATGCAGATCGACATCTACGCCGCGCGGGTAAAAATGCGCGAAGCCGGACTGAACTTCGATGTGGCGCCGATTCCGGCAGGACCTGGGGGCAAACGCTTTGCACCGAGCATCGTCAACTCCTGGGTGATCAGCAAAACGGCCGACGAGAAAAAGACCCAGGCAGCCTGGGAGTGGATCAAGTACTGGGCGACGGACGACGAGGCGCAGAGGGAGTGGGCGTCGCTTGGCGAAGCCATTCCGGTCAAGAAAAAAGTGGCCGAGGAGGTCCTCACTTCCGATACTTCGCTGAACGCGAAGGTTTTCTTGGACAGCATGGAATTCGCCGGTTCCCTCGATGCCAACGCTGTATTTGGCGAATGGCGCAAAGCGTTTGACGAGTCCATGTTCCCAGCGTTTTCCGGCGAGGAGAGCGTCGAGCAAGGCTTGAAAAAGGCCAATGAGGCCGTGCAAAAGGTTCTGGATGGATTCTACAAGAAATAAAAAACGCTTACGGGGGATAGGCAGACATGAATCAAAATACACAACTCACTGGTGAATGGAAAACCGATGAGCGGCCTGTACCAAAGCCCCGAAAACGAAAGCGGCTCGACAGTGAGGGGAGATGGGGGATTTTACTCATCTCCCCGTATCTGATTCACCTGATCGTCTTTGTCGCGTTCACTTCCATCGCATCGCTGTACATCAGCTTTACGGACTATGACATGCTGAATCCTCCCGAGTGGACGGGACTGGCCAACTACAGCAAGATGATCGACGATCCGCTCTTCTGGAAGGCGCTGAAGAACACGCTCTACTTCACGATCCTGCTCGTTCCGATCAAGACAGCGCTCGCTCTGGTGCTGGCTGTCGCGCTGAATCAAAAGCTGAAAGGCTTGAAGCTGTACCGGATCGCTCACTTCATCCCGGTCATCTCGTCCTGGACGGTTATCGCCTACGTAGCCGACTCGATTTTCAATCCGCGCTTCGGCTGGGCCAACAGCCTGCTTGTCAGCCTGGGACTGGAGCCGAAAAACTGGCTGGCCGATGAGCAGCTGGTCATTCCCGTTCTCGTCGCGGTGGCGATATGGAAGGGCGTCGGCTACATGATGGTGCTGTTTCTGGCCGGTTTGCAAAACGTGCCGGGCGACCTCTACGAGGCAGCGGAGATCGATGGAGCCGGACCCTTGCAAAAGTTCTGGCGCATCACAGTGCCCCTGATCTCGGGGACGACCTTTCTCGTGCTGATCCTGAGCACGATCAGCTCGTTCCAGAGCTTTGAACAGATTTACGTCATGACGGCAGGAGCGGTCGATGGCGTGGCAGGCGGTCCCAACAATGCCAGCCTGGTGCTGATGCTGCACCTGTACCGCGAAGGCTTCACCTTCTTCCACATGGGCTACGCATCCGCGATTGCCTGGGTGCTGTTCCTGATCCTGTTTGTCTTTACATTTATGCAAATGAGACTGCAAAAACGCTGGGTCCACTACGATTGAGGAAAGGGGGCAGCCACATATGAGCATACGTAAAATACTCGCCTATGCCGCTATCGGAATCAGTTCGGCCATCATGTTCATTCCCTTCCTGACAGCACTGTTCAACTCCTTGAAAACAGTGGGCCAATTCAACAAGTATCCGCCGGAGCTGTTCCCCGATCCGATCAAGTGGAGCAACTATTCGGAAGTATGGGAACTGGCCAATTTCAGCACCTATACGTTGAACAGTCTGACGGTGTCGGTGCTCTCCATCCTGGGGGCGATCCTGTCCAGCTCGATGGTAGCGTACGCTTTTGCCCGGCTTCAGTTTCCATTCCGGGATACGCTCTTTATGATCGTGCTCGGAACGATGATGATTCCCGGCGTCGTCACGATTATCCCGCAGTTCATCATCTTCAAGCAGCTCGGCATGCTGGATACGCTGATGCCGCTCTGGGTGCTGGAATGGCTGGGACAGCCCTTTGGCATTTTCCTGATGAGGCAGGCGTTTTTGGGAATTCCCCGGGAGTACGAAGAAGCGGCCAAGATCGACGGCTGCAATCCGTTCCAGATTTACTGGCGGGTCGCCCTGCCGATGTGCAAGCCGTCGCTGGCTACGCTCGCGATTTTCACCTTCATGGCGAAATGGAACGAAATCCTCGCTCCCGTCATCTACATCACGACCCGGGAAAAATACACCCTGCCGGTCGGCATTCTGTCGTTAAAGGGGCAGTGGACAGGGGGGAACGACCAGTACCTGGTGGCTGGGGCGTTGATCAGCCTGATCCCGATCCTGATCGTATTTCTGATCGCCGAGAAGTATTTTGTGGAAGGAGCCAGAAGCTCCGGGCTGAAGTAAAAGCTGGCTTCCAAATGAACGGAGGAGCAATATGGAATATCATCCGTGGTCGTCAAAATGGCTGGACGCCGTATGTCAGCTTTGGAATGAGCAGTGCGGCGACCGTTTTCCGATGAGACCCGAGCTGCTTCGGCAGAACAGCCTGGATGATCCGCATCTGCTGCCGGAGGGCTCATGGGTTGCCGTAGAGAAGGAAAACCAGCGGCTGGTCGGCGTCGTCATCGCCAAGAAATGGAGCGAAGCAGATCCTGTCACATGGGGAAAAGGCTCGGGCTGGATACAGGCTCTCCTGGTGGACCGGGCTTGCCGCAGGCAGGGGATTGGCGCAGAGCTGCTGAAGCGGGCGGAGAGTGCGCTCTTTCAGCAGAACGTCGAGAAAATCAGCCTGGGGAGCGATTGGTGGCACTATTTCCCGGGTGTTCCCGACGAGGAACAGGAGACGATGCGCTGGGCAGAGAAACGGGGGTACATCGCCGGGAAGCAGCTGTTTGATTTGATCTCCTCGCCGGAGGAAACAGCGGGTAACCGGTCAGCATCCGGCGTCGGGCAGCCTGCGACAGGCAAGGAACGGCCAGCATCCGGCGTCGAGCAGTCTGTGTCCGGCAAAGAACGGCCTGCGTTCGGCACCGAGCTGCCCACCTTTGCGGAAGTCACGTTTCGGGAAGGCAAGCCCGAGGACCGCGACGCGCTGATGGCCTTTTTCAACAGATGCTTTCCCGGACGGTGGGAATACGAAGCGCTCTGCTATTTCGAAAAAGGAGGCACCGGACGGGAATTTGTCCTCGCGGAGAAAAACGGGGCGATCATCGGCTTTTGCCGGATCAATGATGCCCGTTCGCCCATTATCGCCCAAAATGTGTACTGGGCTCCGCTCTTTGCCGACGAACTGGGCGGGATCGGCCCGCTCGGCATTGATCCGCAGGAGCGAAAGTTCGGATACGGGCGGGCGGTTGTCGAGGCGGGCATATACTTCCTTCGGCAGCGCGGAATTGAGCGGATTTGCATCGACTGGACCGACCTGGTGGACTTTTACAGAAAGCTGGGCTTTGAGGTGTGGAAGGGGTATCGCAGCTACTCCAAAATCTTGAACGTGGGGTAAAAGAAATCAAGGGGACACTTCCACCCAAGACTCTGCAAGGAAGCCAAGCTGCAGCAAAGCTGCCTCAACAACGGTTGAGGCAGCTTCTTTTTTCTGCGGCACGGTACTCAGATCATTTTACGCTGAAAATAAACGAATCCGGACAGGAAAAACGCGATGAAGCTGCCCAAAATGACGATGAACAGCGTTTCTGGCGGCACGCCCAACACCCCAGGTTCGGCTTGTTGCGCCCCCGAGAGCATGGCAATCATTGGCTGCGCCCACGGGTACCACGGGCCATATTTCTCGGAGTTGACCAGCAGGATGTTCGGCAGCGTGAAGATGGCGCTTACCGCCATCGGTGCAGCGAAGCTTGACCAGGCCACGGAGACGGCGAGCTGCAGCGCAGCCAGCGGCATGCAAGCCACCCACCCCCCGACGAGGCTGCTGACAAGAATATCCCAGGGAACAGCTGCCGAGTAACCCTTGACCGTTCCGACCGCCAGCAATCCTGCGAGCAGAAGGCATTGGGTCAAGAGCAGCAACCCTATCACCCAAACGAATTTCACCACATAGACGGTACCGCGGGAAACGGGCAGCGCAAGCATCTGCTTCCATCCGCCGCCGACATGCTCGTAGCGGCAGACGAACGCAGACAGTACCCCGGTCAGCAGCGGCAGAAACAACAGGCCGTGAGGGGCCGCCATCATAGTGTACGTCATTCCCCATGCCATCTCTTCCATCTCTGGAGTGATTCGCATCCCCAATCCAAAGATCGTGGACAATGCAGGACTGACGAATACCAGCAGCCAGATCGGCGATTTCCGCAATTTCAGCAGCTCAGATCGGAAAAACCTCCACATGGCCTAACTCACGTCCTTTCGGATGAAATGGATGAGACCGATAACGTAAATGACCAGCCCCAGGAGCAGGCCCGGTCCAGCCGAATAGAAGGGTTCGTTCCACTGATTTTCAAGGTAGAGCCATTTCAGCGGAACCCAATCACCCACCGCTGTCCCGAACAGGCAGAGGACAGAGAAAAGAACGCCTGTCGTCAACGGAATCGCCTGATTTTTGATCGTGATCGAAAGCCAGGTTTGCAGTGCGGCAAAGGGCATCGCCGCAAGGAATGGCAAATACGACTTGACCAGCAGCGTGACAAGCGGAATATCGGTGCCGTATCCGAGGGCGATGCCGAGAACCACTGTGCCGGCTGCCAGCAATGTGCAGGCGCACACCAGAAGCGTGCAGAGCAGGGTGAACTTGCAGGCAAAGACGCACCACTTCGATACGGGCAAGGCCAATGTCTGTTTCCAGGCGTTCGTCTGGTGCTCGATGCCCGCAATCATGGAGGCGACAATCGCAATCCCCATCAGCAGGGTCGGCACCGAAAGCTGGTGCACGTTTCCGATAACCGCCCCCCACAGATCGTCGGCATACCGCTTGGTCAAGTAATCGTACCGGAGGAAAAAATTTAGTGCCTGCAACCCCACAACGCCGAGCGGGCCGAGCGCGATCAGAAGCCAGATCCCTTTGCGGCGGATTTTGAGCCATTCGGATGCCATCACTCCCCGCATCATAAGCTGTCGCCTCCACCGGTCAGCTCGAGGAACATGTCTTCCAGAGAACGCTTCTCCTCTTCCACCCGATACACGGAAATATCGTTGTGCACAAGAAGTTTGACCAGCCGGGCCAGCTGCTCGTCGGATTCGTGAGGCAGCAGCAGCCGATTTGCATCGGTCAGCTCCCATTCCGCCTGGATTCCACTGGCAAGCAGCATCTTCCATGCGGCCTCGCCTTGATCGACGCTTATTCGGATACGGGAGCCCGAGTGCTGCCTGAGCGCTTCGATCGAATCCTGAAAAATCAGCTTGCCCTGGGCGATAATGCCGACCTGCGTGGCCATCTGCTCTACCTCGGACAATAGGTGGCTTGATACCAGAACGGTCATGCCAAGCTGCTTCGGCATGCTCTTGATCAATTCGCGCATCTCCAAAATGCCGGAGGGGTCCAGGCCATTCGTCGGCTCATCCAAAATGAGCAGCTCCGGCGAGCCAAGCAGCGCCGTCGCGATGCCGAGCCGCTGCTTCATCCCGAGGGAAAAGCCCTTGACCGGCCGCTTCGCTTCCTTCGTAAGCCGCACGACCGACAACACCTCGTCGATCCGGGATCGCGGCACATCCAGGATGCAGCGTACCGCCTCCAAATTTTCATAGGCCGTCAGGTGTCCGTAGTAGGACGGATATTCGACCAGCGATCCGACGCGCCGCAGCACCGACAGCCTGTCCTTTTGCAGATCGCGTCCGAAGATCCGCACGGTGCCGCGAGTCGGCCGGATCAGGCCGAGCAGCATCCGGATCGTCGTTGTCTTTCCCGCGCCGTTCGGCCCGAGAAAGCCGTAGATTTCACCTTGGCCGATCCGCAGGTCCAGCCGATCGACGGCCATTTTATTTCCCAGCTTCTTTGTCAATTGATTGGTTTCGATTACGGCTTCGCTCATGACAGTTCATCACCTCAATACCGGATTGTAGCGGTGCGAGGTTAAATCCAGGGGAGAGCGAAGGTTAAATTTCGTTTAAGCGCAAGCCGGCAATGGCCATTCGAGTTCCACCACAGTCGCTTTTGACCTCCCACTTGAGCTGCATTTCTTTCAGCATCAGCTGCACGATCGTCAGGCCGATCCCGGCTCCCTGGTTCAGCGACTTGCCGTTCATGCCAGGCCCCCGGTCCTCAAGGCGAATGGCTGCCTGTCCGCCCTCCGGCTCGAGCCTGACGGAAAGATAGCGGCCGGTCCGTGCATGCCGGAGTACATTTTGCAGGAGATTGTCCAGAATGCGTTCGATCCACATCGGGTCGACCCGGCATACGACAGCCGATTCCGGAAGCTCCAGCTCCACGGTAAAGCCCTTTCTTTCAAAGGCGGGGTACCAATGAGCCAATATCGTCCGCAGCAGCCGGACCATGTCGGTTGGCTCCGGACGATACGGGTATTTGCCGGCTGACAGCAGCGTATAGGAGAGCAGGTTGTCGATCAGCTCAGCCAAATAACCGATCTTGTGGTCGATCAGCTCGACTGATTGCATCCCTTGCTCACTGAGGTTTTCTTGTTTGAGACTGTAGGCATGGCTTCGGATGGATGTCAGCGGCGTACGCAAATCGTGCGACAGGTTGGCGATGAGCTGTCGCCGCAGCTGCTCTTCTTCCTGCTCCCGTTTCCGGCCGAGCTCAAGCTGCCTGATCATCGCGTTGAACGCCTGCTCCAGCCTCCCGATTTCGTCCGGATTGTTCACCTCGATCGACTTCGGAATCCCGTTTTCGGTCGGAGACGTCATTGCTACCTCCAATCCGAGCAACCGTTTGCGCAGCCGATAGATAAAGATCCAGGAAATGAACAAAAACAGGCAGAGAATGACCAGAGCGACGACGATAAAGAGATGGTCCCGTTTTTCCGAGAGCTGCTCGCTGCTCGTCTGGATCACGGAACGGTCGACCTGAAAAACCATAAAGCCTTTGTCCCGACTGTTTCCGATAAAGGCCACCGTCGTGAATGGATCGGCATCGTAGTGCTCCTTCATGAACTGAATCGTATAGGACGGTGTCCACTGATCGGGGATTCCCAAGTCCTTTGGAAGCGCAAGCCGCGTCTTTCCCTGCGCATCGACCCAGAACACGGAAGCCTGCTCGTATTTTTCCTTCAGCTCGGTCAGTCTCCGGCTGATCGCTTCGTCATCGGCACCGGCAAGCTGCCTGGCTTCCTGATGCCACATCTGCTCCAGCCAGACCCCGTTTCGATACATGTTCGGCTCGTCATCGCCCAAAAGCACCGTATTTAGCGCAATTGACAGCAGCGGAAACAGTATCGGCAGAAGCAGTATCGCCAGCAAAACAATCAGCAAGTATTTAAACAGCAGCGAATTGCGGAATTTCATAGCTTCACCCGGTAGCCGATGCCTCGAATCGTCTCGATCAGGACCGGAACGCTCGGATCGAGCTCGATTTTTTCGCGGAGGTGTCGGATGTGCACGTTCAGCGTTTTGTCTCCTTCGATGTACGGTTCGCCCCAGACCGCCTCATAGATTTGCTCCTTGGTCAAAATTCGGTTTGCATGCTTCAAAAGGTACATAAAAATCTGCAATTGCTTCCCGGTCAGTGCGATCTCCTCGCCCGAACGACTGTCAATGATGAGGTTCCCGCCGATATCGACCGTGATATGACCGAGCTGCAGAGCTTGCGAAGCCGCCGAACCGTAGCGCCGCAGCAGCACCTCGACTCGTGCTGCCAACTCGTCGGGGTGAAACGGCTTCGTCAAGTAATCGTCGGCGAACTGCAGCCCTTGCAGCTTGTCGTCTACCGCCGTGCGAGCCGAAAGCATCAGGATCGGGAGGTGCGGCGCTGTCTTCTTCAGTCGCTGTCCGACGGTAAAGCCGTCCAGGCCGGGCAGCATCACGTCAAGAATAACCAGATCGGCAGCTTCGGCGTATTGCGCCGCACGGTCCCCCGACGTCAACCAGTTGACCGCATATCCCCTTCTGGACAAATCTTCTTTGACCCAGGCACCGATGTCGGCATCGTCTTCGATATATAAAATGCGTTTGTTCAGCATAGTAGCTTCCCCCGTCCTTTATCCGTTTGCGGTTTCTCATTTCATTTCCTTGAGGCATGTTATCTGACGACGTTAGGATCGCTCCTTTCGTTCGTCCTAAGATGCTGTTGCATTCTTTTAAAAAGTACCAAAAAAACAGACGGACGTCATATCTCTCGTACGCATGGTTGCGCCGTATACAAACCGTCCCTGCCTACCAGTCGGCGCTTCCTTCATGTACAGGCAGCGGGAGTTTTGCGAGATTGCCCAACTTCTATCATAGCAAGTACGGTTCAGCTAGTAGAAGGGGCAGGCCTGAAACACGGCAGCGATTTGCTTTCATACCGGAAAGCGGATTGTTTGACGCAAATTTGTTTCGGAATAGGGGGTGTAGCCTGTGAAAACGTCCAGGGGAGCGGATGAAATGCCGAGAACAAGGGGAAGGGCTTTGGAAGACAAAGAAGGCAGTTGCACAGCAAAGGACGAGTAGCAAGGAGAAGGCCGACGAGGATGGGTCCCGTCAGCCGTTTCCGTTTCTATCGGCAGTGCTGCCTCTAGATTTTCGTGAGCAGCAGTGCTAGCAGGGCGCTTCTTTGCGCAAGGTGGTCAATGACGACATGCTCGTACTCGGCGTGGGGGCCGTCACCGACCGCGCCCAATCCATCCAGTGTCGGAATGCCGAGAGCCGCAGTAAAATTGCCGTCGCTGCCTCCGCCTACGGAAGCTTCTGTCAGGGTGAAGCCAAGCTCATCTGCACATTGATTGGCAAGCGCGAACAAGCGGGCCGTTTGTACCGTCCGCTCCATCGGAGGACGGTTCAGTCCGCCGTCTGTTTCCAGCTTGATTCCCGGCAGTTTTGGCTTGGCCCCGTTGATGGCTGCCTGCACCCGCTCTGCCTCTGCCATGCTGGAAATGCGGACATCGATGTCCAGCCGCGCTTGTTCGGCGACGACGTTGGACCGGCTGCCCCCTGAGGCGATCCCGACATTGACGGTTGTGCCTTTGGCGTAGTCCGTAAGGGCGTGCAGGTTCAAAATCTGATGAGCCATTTCCTCAACCGCACTGATGCCGTCCCCGTGATGGTTTCCGGCGTGGGCGGCTTTGCCTGTAATCGTCATCGTAAACTGACCGACGCCTTTTCGCGCTGTCTTCAGTGCGCCCGAGACCGCGACGGCAGGCTCGGGCACAAGTGCCGCAGCGCTTCTTGCGGCTTCTTCCTCGATCAGCGAGCGGGAGGTGTCGCTGCCGGTCTCTTCGTCGCTGGTCAGCAGAAAGACGACCTTCTTGTTCAGGGCTATGCCCAGATCCTTGCAAGCCTTCAGGGCCCAGAGAGCTTGAATGATGCCGCCCTTCATGTCAAAGATGCCGGGGCCGTACGCCTTGTTGCCCTCCAGCCGGTACCTGAGCCTGCCGATGTCCCAGACCGTATCGATATGGCCCATGATGAGGATTTGCTCGCTCCCGTCGCCGTATTGATAACGTAAATGATTGCCGGTTTTCTCCATCGGGATGACCTCGGCGGACAGCCCCAGATGCTGGCGGAACAGCTCCTGGAAAACCTCGCCGCAGCGGTCTACCGCCGCTTTGTCGTGCGTGGGCGACTCTGCCCGGACGACTCGCTCCAGATCGGATAAAATCAAGTGTTCTCGCTCTTTCAGATAGGACTGGATGGATGGCATGACATTCTCCTCCTTTAGGTTTGTTTAGCTAGGCGCGATCAGCCGGTACACTTTTCGCGGCCGTCCGCGGCTGGCCGGCGCTTCTTCTCCGGTAAGCTCGGCGAGGCCGTTTTTCTCCAGATCGCTTAAAATGCGGCGGGCATTGCGCTGCGTCATCCCCAGCCATTCCGCCGCCTCAACGGCACTGATGCAATTCTGGCCCAAATTTTTTTGTACGGAGAGGAGCTTGTTGTAGGTCGTGATCGTGACGCCGGCCTTGCGCAGCAGCTGGTTCATTTCCTTGTTCTCCGTCCGGTATTGATAAGTGATGCTGTCCGGGGTGTAGAGGGGGCCTTCCATCACTCCCTCGTCATTGACGAGGATCGCGTTGGAGACACCTGTCTGTTTGGCGTGGAGCAGCGCGAGCTGGGCATTTTTTTCCGCGGCAAGAGCAGTGGCGCCGAAGCCGACACCGATGTGCGTAGGCAGATCGGCGATGAGCCAGATTCGCTCCATCAGGGCAGACGGGGGAAATGTCCGGTTGTCCTCAAACGAGCCCCGGGTAGAGAAGACCAGATGCTTTCCGTTCCCCAGAGGCACGACGGCACCCGCCTGCGCTTCGACGTAATCGAGAATGGTTTCCTGCAGCTTCAGCTCCAGGCGATGAACCTCGTAAATTCCTTTGTTCTCGCCGATCAGCTTGTCCAGGCCGTCGACCACCACCATTTGAACGGCGATTTGCGACTTTTTGAAGTGCAGCGCTTCTCCTTCCTGGCTGGCCATGTCCAGCATCGTGCGGATCGCCACCCGGTCGTGAGTGATCCGGTACACAGGGATTTCCCTTGCCTTTAATTCATCATAGACAGAGCTGATGCAGGTAGCGCAGGCGTCGACCTTTCCTTGGGAATAAAGTCCCGTATGAAAGGCGATCAGCTCCATGGAAGGCATGAAGCCGGAATAGGAGAGCAGATGCAACTGGTCACAGGGAAGGCCGAGATCGGCGCACATTTCCCGGAACGCCTCTGCTGAAATGGTATCAAAGCTGACGCGCTCCAGACGTCGATGGTCCCGGTACACCAGCTCAAGCAAGACTCTCGTCAGACTCGAGCCCTGGAGCTGGGGAAAGAACGCCTTTTGCTTGCGGATCTGCTCTTTGGCGATCGCGTAAGGGGCCTGGCCCGAAAACAGCCAAATATCGACCGAGTCAGCCGCAGCATGGACGATTCCGCTCGCTTCTGCGGCATTTTGATAGACATAAGGAATGAACTGCATGCGGTCCTTGTACTCTTCACCGACTTCGCAGATGAGTCGGACGGAATCCCGGGGGCCGACAACCCCGACTCGGCTCATCATGACTCATGGGCGCACAGGGCGCAAAGCGCAAGCGTTTTCACGGCGATGGGCAAAACCTTCTCGTCGATGTCGAAGCGCTCGTTGTGATGGCCGGCAGCCAGCGTCGTTCCGAATGCCAGATAGGAAGCGAGACCGCCTTTTGCCTGGACTCGTTCCATCATGTAGGTGGCGTCCTCCGAACCGGATGTCTGGAACTGATCTACTACAGATACAACCTCGGCTACTTTTTCGGCCTGGCTGCGGATAAACGGAAGCAGCTCCGGACTGGGGGCACATTGGTTTGCCTTCCCTACGATCCGGACATTCGACTCGACTCCGTACATCGCGGCAGCACCCTCGATGATCTCCATCGCGCGGGCGAGCGTATATTCATTCACCTCGCTCGTCTCTCCGCGCGTTTCCAGCTTGAAGAAGGCGTGATGGGGAATGATGTTGCGGCCGCTGCCGGCATGCAGGACGCCCACGTTGACACGTGAGTTGCCGCCGCTGTGCCTCGCGATCGAGTGAAGGTTCAGGACGGCAGAGGCGGCAGCGAGCAGGGCGTTTTTCCCGTCTTCGGGATGGCCTCCGGCATGCGATGCCACTCCGGTATAGGTGACATCAACCTTCGTCGTAGCCAGGTAGCCGCTGGTTCCGCAGGCTACCTCGCCGAGCGGCACACCGATGCCGATATGGCAGGCAAAAAAGCGGTCGACATCGTCGACAACGCCTGCATCCACCATCGATTTGGCTCCCCGGACGCCTTCTTCCGCCGGCTGGAAGATCAGCTTGATTTTGCCTCGAAGCTCATCCTTTAGCTGACTGAGAACATAGGCCAGCCCCAGCCCGATGGTCGTGTGGGCATCATGACCGCAGGCGTGCATCATGACAGGGTTGACCGAAGCGAAGCCTTCTGCCGCAGGAATGTGATCGGGCGCATCCGATTCCTGCAGGTCCAGCGCGTCCATATCGACGCGAAAAGCGACCGTGGGCCCGGGGCGGCCTGTGTCGAGAATGCCGACGACTCCGGTGAACCCCCCGGAAAAATGCGGAAGCCATTTGGCGATGGCTCCTTGCTCTCGGGCACGCTGCTCCTGCTGAGCCAGAAATGACTCGTCAGGCACGCCCATTCTTCCCTCTGGATGGATGACCTCCGGGCCGGCTTTTACTTCATAGCCCCAACCGGACAAGCGGTCGGCAACAATGCTGGCCGTGCGGAACTCCACCCAGCCCGATTCAGCGTACTTGTGAAAGTCGCGGCGCCAGCTCAAGAGTGTGGGAAATAACTCTTCTACCAGTCTGTTTACACCTTCAACCATATGCGTCTCCTTTTTGCGGCGTGCTATTTTAGGAATAATTTAGGAATTACTCCTTAATTCAAATGAATTTCTCTGCTGGAAATGAAAATCCTTCCAGTAAATTTTATTTTATTAGAACAATTTAGAATATTTTGAGTTGACACAAAGCTGAACCGACCCTATAGTTTTTAATTAAGGAATCTTAAAGGAATATTTCCAAAAAGAAGGAGGAGAGATAGGTGCAGGACGTCTTTTCCTACATCGAACAAAACCGGGAGACTTACATTGGCTGGCTGCAAGACATCTGCAAGCAACCGAGCGTGGCGGCGCAAAACCGCGGCATGAAGGAAACCGCTGATATGGTGGAACGTTTCGTCCGCGAGATCGGCGGAGAGGCGGAGCAATTGGAAACGTCCGGCTATCCGGTCGTCTTTGGACAATTCAAGGGCGAGAGCGAACGGATTTTGTCCTTTTACAACCATTACGATGTCCAGCCGGAAGATCCGCTCGATTTATGGCATTCACCGCCTTTTGGCGCGGAAATCCGGGATGGGTACATGTATGCGCGGGGAGTGGCGGACAACAAGGGCAATCTGATGGCCCGCCTGGCTGCCGTCCACGCTTGCCTCCAGGTACGGGGCAAGCTGCCTGTAGGAGTCAAGTTCATCGTCGAGGGCGAGGAAGAGATCGGCAGCGTGCATCTGGAGGAATTCGTGGAAAAGTACGCGGACCGGATCGGAGCCGACGGTTGCGTCTGGGAGTTTGGCTATAAAAACGCTGACGGACGGCCGCAGATCAGCCTCGGGGTAAAAGGGATGTGCTATGTGGAGCTGATTTGCCGGGGAGCCAACACCGACCTGCACTCCGCCAATGCGGCGATAATCGAAAACCCCGCCTGGCGCCTGCTCTGGGCCTTGAACACGCTGAAGGGACCGGATGAGCGTATCCGCATCGAAGGCTTTTATGACAAGGTTGCGAGTCTGAGCGATGACGACCAGCTCATGCTGGAGCAAATGATTTACAACGAGGAAGACACGCTGGAAAAGCTGGGGCTGAAGTCCTTCCTGCTGGACCTGAAAGGAATTCCGCTCAAGGAAAAGCTGATCTTCCAGCCTACTTGTACCGTTTGCGGCATCGTCTCCGGCTATATCGGCCAAGGCTCCAAGACGGTCCTGCCGGCAGAGGCGAGGGTAAAGCTCGATTTCCGGCTCGTACCCGATCAGGACCCGCACGAAATACTCGCACTTTTGCGCAAGCATTTGGATGAGCACGGATTTTCGGACATCGAGATCCAGTCGTTCACGCTGGAGCATCCGGCCCGTACGCCGCTGAACAATCCGCTGACCCGCGCTGTCGTGAATACCTCCAAGCAGATTTACGGAATGGAACCGACCATCATGCCGATGTCGCCGGGAACAGGCCCGATGTACATTCTCTGCCAGCATCTCGGCATTCCCGCCGTATCAGTCGGCGTCGGCCACTTCGCCTCCAACAACCACGCTCCAAACGAAAATATCAGCATCGATGACTACATACAGGGGATCAAGCATATCGCCGCGATTCTAGAAGAGTTTGCGAAGGAAGTGTAGCAAGGAACAAGGAACAAGGAGGTAGCGTGAAAGTAAATCGAAGTGCCGTATGTATCGGAAATA
>k87-1140323_pt1 | contig 22944 bp, 24 predicted proteins | sample MGYA00084031_6733416 | MGnify analysis MGYA00084031
AACTGATAGCCCATAATCACCTGAATATGATTCATCCAATCATGACGCATATTCTTCATTAAGTTCCGAATGCGCTCAGCCTCTTTCACTTGACACTGTTGATCAAAATGTCGGCAAAGAAAAAACAAGCCAACAGCGAAAAGGATCATCATCAAGAAAACAAGTGATCCGCATATCAAAAAATCATTCAAAGTGAAAGTGAAGAGAAATGGTATGTGTCCCATTAAGTACTGCTAATCATTAGCAGGTTGACACCTCTTTTCACTTCAAACTATTAGTAAATAAGGAATTTTTTTCAATATCTTCTTCTCGAATATTTTACCCGCTTTTACAAAAAATGAAAACCCTAGCAGGTGGTTGCTAGGGTTTTCTTTCAAATTGTTAACTCTGGGGTGCTGCAACCGGATAAACACTTACCCGTTTTTTTCCACGCCCAAAACGTTCAAAAGAAACAACTCCATCAATTTTCGCAAAGAGGGTATCATCTCCACCTCTGCCGACATTAACGCCGGGGTGAATTTTTGTTCCGCGTTGACGAACCAAAATATTTCCAGCAAGGACAAACTGTCCATCACCGCGTTTTACACCCAAACGCTTGGAGTAGCTATCCCGACCGTTTTTGGTTGAGCCAACTCCTTTTTTGGTAGCAAAAAATTGCAGATCCATCTTCAACATCGCTCTCACTCCTTTTTCATATCATGGATTTGGACGTATTTGGGATATTGAGCGGCTACATCTGACAACGCTTCGATCATCGCTTCCATCAACAATACAACTTTTGCATGCAGCTCCGCATCCATGTCCAGTGGCAGTTGACAATCCAACCAGCCCGGTTCGCTTGCTTCCGTTACCACCTGAACATCTAGCAATTTCTCAATTGCATTCACGATCCCAATCGAAATACCAGATACAGCAGCACAAACTATATCCTTACCATGCTCACCGTAACCAGCATGTCCTTGAATCATCACGCGTTGAGGTTGATTTTGCTGATCCCGGTGTACATTTATCTTAATCATGTCAATTCAATGTTCTCAATTACAACTTGCGTAAATGGTTGGCGATGTCCCAGTTTACGCTTATAATTTTTCTTTGGTTTATATTTGAAAACAATGATTTTCTTCCCGCGACCATGTTTGATCACTTTCCCCTTCACTTTGGCTCCCTCAACATAAGGTGTGCCAACTCGGACTTCATCATCCTTTTTGACAAGCAATACTTTGTCAAAGGTAACAGATTCACCTTCTTCATAAGGAAGTTTTTCAATAAACAGAACTTGATCTTTTTCTACTTGATACTGTTTTCCGCCAGTTTCAATTAGTGCATACATCTGCTTTTGTTCCTCCTATTTTCAGACTCGCCGAATTAGGAAAGAAGCTTTGCTTCCCTTTACCGTCCTAATTCGAGCGGCATGAAAGCACAAAGCACTCATCGTATTGTAGCAAATATACGGTTGTTTGTCAAAAATTGAACAATATGCTTCTTTTGGCACGTTATCTCGAATGAAAATCTATCTTTTATTGAAGTAGATCCTTTATTTCACACCATTTCCCATCGAAATAGGATCGGAGTACACTCTCTTCCGTGATAAAGCCCATTACTTTTCCCTGCTGGTCGACAACTTCCAACACATGATGACGCTCGCGATACCATTTCCGAATCACGATCGGTAATGGCACATTTTTGACAACACACATTTTATATAGCGGCACAGTGCCAGAGACTCCACCATCGAGACGGTGAAGCAAAAAGCGCAAAAACTGATATTCTTGTTTCTTTAACGCAATCCAATTTATATATACCAAAAAAAGGCCAATGATCAACAGAGAAGGATGAACGGTAATGCCGGGAATGACAAACGAGAGAATCATAAGCGTAACGGCGAAAAACAAACTGATGCAATACATTAAATTGATACACCTTCGATAGGGAAGCCAATAGCTCAGCATTGACTGTAAGATTCGACCTCCATCCAGCGGATAAATGGGTAACATATTAAAGGCAGCAATCACAAGATTGCTCTTCATAAAATAGAGCGTCCATTCCTGACTCCACCAGCCAGTTACATAAAAAACATAACTAAGAAGAATCATCCAAATGTGTTGAAAAGGACCGGCTAACGAAACAACGATCTCTTCTTTCGCTCTAGCATTTCCCCACTCATCGATCACCGCAACACCGCCAAAAGGCAATAATTCAATTTTTCGAATCGTCCAACCATAAGACCAGGCTGCAGTAACATGTCCCATCTCATGAAGCATCACCAAGACAAAAAGAGTGGTAATTTCAACAAAGTGCCCTGTCCAAACGGAAAGCACAATAATCCCCCAAAAGAGGGGATGAATCTGAAATTGAATTCCTTGCCACGGATACTTAGTCAAACGGAATCACTGCAGTTGGATTGATATATTTTCCATTCTTCTCGATCGCAATATAGACCAACGACTGACCAGCCCGATTGCCTGCAACACCGATCGGTTCGCCTTTCTTTATCCATTGTTTTTCCTTTACACTGCAAGCAGCAAGCAAGCTTAACCAAATATGCGTTCCATCAACATGTCGCAATATAACCGTCTGACCCATTCCACCTTTTTCTCCAGCAAAAACGACCCAGCTATCGACTGGTGCAACGACCTTGGCATTTTTCTGTGTTCGGACGATCACACCATTTCGTTCTCGATTAAAAGGAAGAACCATTTTGCCTTCAACAGGCAAACGCCAACTGGATCGCTCAACGGTGGCAGGTTGAAAGGCAGGGAGGATGGTGGGTGTACCAAATTTTTGATCAAACCAAGCAGTCACACCTTGAAAATTGAACGGACGATTCATTGCTTCCGTGATCAGTGCTTTTGAAGCGGAGTCATGTTGGAACAAAAGATATGTGACAATGAATAGCATAAAAGATAGTATTGTTTGCATGGTTATTTTACGAATCCATTTATTGGTCCGTTTTGAACCGGTTTTTGATTGTTTCCACAACGATACATCTTCCATGATCTCCCATTCTTTCTGAAAAGGATAACTTGTTGCCTGGCGATGTTGAATAGAACGAATCTGTCTTGCGCGACGCTTCTTAATATTTTCTCCCCATGCGTGCATCTTTTCACCACACCTTGTCCAATCAATCTTCTTCTTCAACTTATGATGAAATTGGAATGGATATGCTTCAAATTCCAGCATCCAAAATAAAAAAGAGCATCCCTGCATAGAAGAATGCTCTTTTTTCCTACACATGCGTTTGATCAACCAATTAAGCGAAACCCAGCCACTTCTTCATGCGATTGAACATGCTAACATCTTTATCAAAAGCCAGTAGTGGAACCATCTCACCTTGAATTCGCTTGGCGATATTCCGATATGCTTTGCCTGCAGGACTATTATCATACGCAATGGGTTCACCCAAATTGCCAGCTCGTATCACTTGTTCATCATCCGGAACCACACCGAGCAAATTGATTGCAAGTACAGCCACAACTTCATCTACACTCATCATGCCGCCATTCCTTGTTAAATGGCTTTTGATGCGATTAATAACCAATTTGGGTGTGGGTAGTTTCTCCTTTTCCAATAAACCAATGACTCGATCCGCATCCCGAACAGCCGCATTCTCAGGTGTCGTCACAACAATAGCCTGATCTGCTCCTGAAGCCGCAATATGGAATCCAAGCTCGATCCCCGCTGGAGAATCAATCACGACATAATCAAACTCATCTTTTAACTCCGCAACAATTCTTCGCAACTGATTAGCCGTTATCGATGATTTATCCTTAGTTTGGGCTGCAGCTAACAGATAGAGATCATTGCATCTTTTATCTTTGATTAATGCTTTTTTTAATTCACATCTTTCATCAACTACATCGATAATGTCATAGATAATTCGGTTTTCTAAACCCATCAATACATCCAAATTACGCAGACCAATATCTGTATCAACTAGACAGACACGCTTTCCCGATAAAGCCAATGCTGTTCCAATATTGACCGAGGTTGTCGATTTTCCAACCCCGCCCTTCCCAGATGTGACAACAATACTCTCTCCCATCATATCCCACCCTTCTGTTAAGCAAATTTATTAGATTAAACTATAAGTTTTCTTTCCACTCTTTTTCGCGTCGGATCTGACTCAGATGAACAATCTTTTCAACTGCAATCTGATTCTCAACTACATAAGCGAAACGCATTCCCACCTCAGACTCATCCCAACGATCAGGCGGTCGAGAAATAACGTCCGCAATCCGTAGTTGAGTTGGTTTCAAAACAGATGCAGCAATAATGGCTCGCTGATCACCATTTGCCCCGGCATGAGCCAATCCGCGTAAGGCTCCTAATACAAAAATATCTCCAGTAGCCTGGATAACACCACCAGGGTTAACATCCCCAGCAAACAAAACATCGCCTTCAAACGAAAAAACCTGACCAGAACGAACGGTTCCGACTCGTAATTGAATTCCAGCTTCATTTTCCAGTAGATATGGTTTACCGTTCGTTTCAAAGCTTTTGACCACTAAATTTTTACGGGTAGCAAACATCTCACGCAGTGCAATTTCTTCTGTTTTGGTAATCTGTCGATCACCAAGATGAATCAAAACGTCCATCTCTGGACCATCCCAAATCTTCGTTGCATGATTGTTTTCCAGCTTTGCTTTCAATTCAGCTAAAATTTCAGTGAAGGGGCGAGAATCGTCGAGATAAAACAGAAGACCATCCTTTGTTCCTTTGATCGTGATACCTGGTTTTAAACTGTTTTCCATCTTAAGCTTCACCCCATCAGATAAAAGATTTCGCTATTTTCCTTCATTTTCCTTCTCCTACAACTTGCGCAAATTAAATCGAAAAAAGGGAAAATTGACGAAGTGTTTCATCATCACTTTTCCCTTCTTCCATACCGTATTACATCTTTTTCAACACCACTTCGGTCTCATATTCGGCTTTTACCTCGCTTTTAACGCCCCTTAACCGTTTACAAAACTCCCTTCATAAATGGGATTGTACTTCAATTACCCACTTCTTTATATAGGAAAACATAAAACAACGATCATTCCCTATGCTCCTTATGATCAAACTTATGCAAAAAAAAACATAGACGAAGTGATCATCGACAACCTGTTTCATACGAATCAAAGATTAGCTGGATCCCTTATAATTCCATTCTCACGCATACTATAATACCGTTGATCACCAATAATAATATGATCAATTAAATGAATACCAATTGTCTCTCCAGCCTTATGCAATCGCTCCGTAATGGCTAAATCTTCCTGACTTGGTGTTGGATCACCACTTGGATGATTATGAAAACAGATGATTCCAGCTGCACTACATCGAATAGCCTCTCGAAAAATCTCTCTTGGATGGACAACGGAGCTGTTTAAACTTCCAACAAAAATACACTTCTTATCAATCACACGATTTTTGGTATTGAGAAACATGCAAACAAAATGCTCCTGTTGTAAAAAGCGCATCTCTTCCATCACTAACTGAACGGCATCAGCGGGACAGCGAATTGCGTCTCTCTCCTCTGGTAATGCTTTCATCAAACGTTGCCCCAACTCAATCCCCGCTAGTATTTGGACTGCTTTTGCTGGGCCAATTCCATGGATTTGCGTAAGTTCATGATAGGAGAGCTGCGCCAGACCCTTTAAACCACCTGTTTGCGCCAACAGGCGCTGAGCTAATGCCACAACTGATTCCCCAGCACTTCCCGTGCGAAGTAACAACGCAATCAATTCAACATTGGAAAGATGCTCACGTCCTTGGCGAATCATACGCTCACGCGGACGTTCCTCCTCCGGCACGTCTCGTAACATTAACTGTTTTTTCGACATTTCTCCCTCTCTCCAAAAAGATTTTGGGCAGATTCGCTAAGTTGATGAACATTTTCCAGTCACAAAATCATTGATGTGATAGCCCATACTGCCCAACATCTGTGTAAGCAATGATAAGGACAAACCCACAACATTAAAATAACACCCTTCAATTTTATCAATGAACGAGGCACCAATTCCCTGAATTCCGTAAGCACCTGCTTTATCCAAGGGCTCGCCCGTTTGGATATACCATTCAATTTGTTCTTCACTTAATGGCAACATCCAAACATCTGTTTTTCTAGCTTCCACCTCTGATCGGATTATTTCGCCATTGCTTACCTCTACCAACGCAATTCCACTAATCACCTGATGTGCTCTCCCTTGCAAACGCATTAGCATGCTCATCGCATCTGCTTCATCTTGAGGTTTGCCCAACATTTCTCCTTCACAGACAACCAATGTATCTGCGCCAATAATGAGAGCACGGTCAACTTGATCCGCAACACTACGTGCTTTGCGAAGAGCAAGTTCTTTCACTGCCGCTTCTGGAGCGGTTTCCAATAAAGTCTCATCCGCATTGCTAGGTTTGATCGAAAAAGAAAGGCCTAGCTGAGCCAAAAGCTCCCTTCTTCTCGGTGAAGCAGATGCAAGAATTAAATTGACTGTCATCTCCTACAATCGACCTTTCTTCTTATCGGGTAGTTTCAATGATCTCGCTATCACAGTTTAACAAAAGAAGCCAACCGCAACAACTAACACCCATTCTTCAATCCTATTTGGTTTTAAAGCTGTTCAATGCTATTTATATAGCGTACCAATCCTTCTTGAATTTGAAACATCATAGCGATACTTGGATTCACTTTGGATTCATTGGCACTTTGTATCGCCTGATCCAATGATTGTAATATTTGAAGCATCTGATCCCTCTCCTTTTTGGATAGAAATTCTTTGCGTCGATTGGCCTCAGCTAAAACCTGACGATACTCTTTTTCAATCCGAGGCTGAAGATTAACAGAACCCTTTTTCGACATACTGGCAATAGACTGTCGACTTAATTCCTCAACGATCTTCTCACTACGCTGCACAATGGAAGCAAGAGCATGACTTTTATTTGTTTGCAATGCAATTGAATGCTTTCGTATATAGACATTGATTCCGAATTCCCGATATCTTTTTGCTAGTTGAACTGCATCCTTTTGTGCAAAACTCACTCCTAAATAAATGCGGTAAGGTGATTTCGCTGATATCACAGCCGCAAGTCCATGTTTGCGAAGCGAACGAACTTTCTCTTCAGCACCCGATCGATGTTGAAAAATCCCAGCCTGGAGCAAATACACAGGTTTGGATTGTTGCACAGGTTTGGTATTCTCTTGCTTTGGTAAATATAAATGTGAATCAATGCTATTTTTGGAGTAGGTTGACTCATTTGAAAAAAAGATTGATAGAATTGAAATCCCCATGATTACCCCTACTAAGATTGCCCCAAGAATCGACAGCAGGAGCGAAAGCATCTCCTGCTTTCCTCTTTTTTTGTTCATTTGAATGGATCGGGTCACTCGTGAATGCCAATAGTTTTCATCGGCTGCTGGTAATTCGATTGTCATTCTGTTTGACTCCTGTTGTTTTTGTTTCGGTTTCGTCTGAACAACTGTTTGGTCAATCAGCGATTGTTTGGATTGCTTCTCTGGCTGAATCAGAATTTTTCGCTTTTTATCTCTTGAGAAGAGCGTGACTTTTGGCCCCATCCTACTCCTTCCTCTCTACCAAACTTTTAATACTAGCTTATGACATCATAGAGCAGATAGAACCATGTTCCTGCAATTGCAAGCACAAAAGTTTCAACACACTTCTCATATGATCAATGAAGAAACTTGCCAAATTGAATCGTGATATAAATAAGAAATAACAATACCAAACGCCAAATGCGGCCCAAACGGAATCGGAGTTTTTCTGTCAATCTTCTTTCCAAGAAACCATTTCCAGATAATATAGACCATTCCACTCACTGTAGCAATCCAAAAGGCAAAAAGAATCGCGGGTAAACCAACAGCCAAACCACCCAGCCCCACTAATTTCGCATCACCGATGCCAATCCCTTTTGTTACAACCGCGAGCAGAAAAATACTTACACCGCTAATCAACATAGAAAAAACATAGTGCATAAACAATGTCGGTTCAACAAGCCAACGGATCACACACAACACCAGAATGGTTGGATAAGTCATCATATTGGGAATCAGTCCAAACCAGTAATCTGTTATCGCAATTAACATTAATATCAATAACAATGGAACAAATAAGTAGAACTTGAAACTTGTTTTCCACTGTAACCACGACAAAATCGTAAATAATACAAAGATACTTGTAACCATGAAGCGAAATTTCCAATGTACAGAATTAAACCTTCCCTGCAGTTGCAGTGATAATGTTGGCAACCAATAGGAAATCATCGACCCTAAACAAAGCCACAACATCAATCCGACCATAGCGCCAAACCTCGATAAATTTTGTTAATACGATCAATATTTGGAAAATATTTTAGCAAGGCGATATTCATATGTCAATCAATAAAAAAAAAACTTGGTATACAACCAAGTCTTAAACCAGACATACAAAGATCACCTCATCTCGGGCTCCATCCAATGTTCCGCTTGTAAACACGAATTCATTGCAATTGTTGAATATCGCGAGCAATTTCTTTCGGCTCCGGGTTTAAGCCATCATAAAATTTTCTGACTTTTCCGTTTTGATCAATTAAATAAAATCGGCTTGGATGATTGATCATAACCGGAACTTCTGCTGTGGGTCCCTTGCTTTTGGTCAGATTACTTTTAAACGCGGTTTCAGTGATTTTGTTGATCTCTTCAAATGAATAGCCAGTTACAAAATACCAATTGGAAAGATCAGCATGATATTTCTTGGCAAATTGCGTTAACACTTGTGGCGTATCGTACTCGGGATCAACACTAAAGGAAATAATCTTGATCTCGACTCCTTGCGCTTTTAACTCTTGTTGTATTTTAGCCATATTTGCGGTCATGGGCGGACAAACGTTGTTGCATCGAGTAAAAATTAAATCTACTAACCACAACTTTCCTTTCATATCATTGGCGGTAAATGGCTTTCCATTATGATCAACCGCTTGAAATGAAGGGAGATACCAATTTAGTGAGGTAACATCATTGCTTTCTTCCTGTACTTGTTGCTGCTGATTGGGTTGGGAATGCTGTGGATTCGCTGTATTGCACCCCAAAATAAGAAACATCAAACATAAATAGGAACATAAAACAAACTTGTAATAGATTTGGAGCACCTCCTTTCCCGATCGGCAATCGACTGAAAATGAAACCATCTTCAAACCGGAAGATGGTTTGCAAATTGAATCGTTCCTATAACTTATTGAATGTCTGTTCTTTCTCCTTCAATAATTCTACGTAACGATGGGAAACGCGCCAAATATCACCTGCACCCATTGTCATCAATAGTGTTCCCGGTTGCACATGTTCAAGCAAATACTGAATAACCTGCTCATGGGTTGCAATAAACCTGGTATTTGGATTGCTGTTAGCCTTTACTCGCTCCGCCAACTCTTCAGCGGTAACACCAGGAATTGGCTTCTCACCAGGTGGAGCGTAGATGGTATTAATGATCACTTCATCCGCATGTGTAAAAGCATGACTAAATTCATCCATCAGCAAATGGGTTCGAGAATATCGTTGTGGCTGAAACACAACAGTAATCGGCCGATTGAGAGCTTTCGCCGCAAGCAAAGTTGCTTCGATTTCGGTTGGATGATGGGCATAATCATCCACAACAAGAATATCATTTACTTCCCCAATAACTTGAAATCTGCGTTTGGCTCCTTGGAAAGAATACAATGCATCTGAAATTTCGGAAAAAGGAACCCCAACCTCTGAACAAACAATAATCGCTGCCAAAGCATTGGCTACATTATGATAGCCAGGAATGGATAGCGTCACTTCACCTAATTCCTTTTGGTGATGTAATACCGTAAATGAAATTTCACGCTGATTTTCGCGAATATTGGTAGCCGTATAATCTGCCGGTTGATTCAAGGCATATGTAATCACATTGCCTTTCACATGTTTCCCCATTTCCCTTACATATGGATCATCCCAACAAAGAATGGCAGTTCCTTCCGGTTTCACCTGGCTTAAAAAATCACGATATGCTTGAATGAGTTGATGAAAGTCACCATTATAATTTTCCAAATGATCTTTTTCGATATTGGTTACCACCGCGAGGTAAGGATAATATTCCAAAAAAGTTCCATCACTTTCATCCGCTTCTGCTACCACATATTCACTTTTCCCCGCTTTTGCATTCCCCTTTAGCCCAACAATCTCTCCACCAATAATATAGGTAGGATCAACTTTACAAATTTCCAATGTCTGAGCAATCATGGACGAAGTAGTTGTTTTGCCATGTGCGCCTGCAACGGCAATCCCTTTTTTCTTGTTTAGCAGACGAGCCAACATTTTCGAGCGATGAATGGTCTCAATGCCCTCTTTTTCCGCAGTTACACGCTCAATATTATCGGGGGCAATACTGGTTGAATATACAACCGTATCAGCACCGATGACATTGCTTGCATCATGGCCAATGGTGATCATAGCGCCTCGCTTCTTGAGACTTTCAACCAAACGATTTTCTGCAACATCCGAACCAGATACCTGGTATCCCAGTTCAATCATCACACGCGCAATTGCACTCATTCCATATCCACCGATGCCGACAAAGTGAATATGTTCTTTTCCCAACATCAATCACCAACCTTTTCGTAAAATCAAAGCTGTAAATTTATTTAACAAAAAAATGACGAATTTCAGCGATTAAATATAAAGAGCCAGTTATTAATAACAGATCTCCTTCCTTTTGAATGGATGTTGCATACTGAACCGCTTCCGCCGCTTTTGAAAAATGCTGCACCTTTTTCTGAGGTTGCAATTCTTTGACTTTTTGTGATATCTCTTCTGCCGATAAGCTTCTCTCCTGATCAGCTACTTGCGTTGCAACGACTTCATCAGCCAGCGGTAATAGCTCGCGCAACATCAACTCTACCTCTTTATCTCGCATCATAGCGGTTAACAAAATCAATCGATCATATGTATACAGTTCTTTTAATGTCGCTGATAACATTTTTACCCCATCAAGATTATGCGCTACATCGAGCAAGATCAGAGGTTTATCATTTACGAGTTCAAATCTACCTGGCCAGGTTGTCTTCACGAGCCCCTGATAAAGCTGGTCATCTTCAATCAAAGCTGCATAAAATTGTCTTAAGACCTCCAGAGTCATGACTGCAGTTGCAGCATTATCCAGTTGATGCTGTCCAAGCAATCGAATTGAAAGGTTCGGAATGGAGCGGAAAACATTCGAAAAGTCGAACTCCTGAATTGTCCTGGATCGCTGCTTCAACTGAACTTGAAAATCTTGATCAATTTGATAGAGCGCTGCTTTTTTTTGCGCAGCCTCCTGCTTGATCACTTGTTGTGCTTCAGGATCTCTGGCACTGGAAACAACTGGCACTCCTGGTTTGATAATGGCAGCTTTCTCTTTTGTAATCTCAGCAATGGTATCACCAAGTAATTCCTGATGATCTTTACCAATTTGAGTAATCACACTCACAATGGGATATACCACATTCGTCGCATCAAGTCTGCCTCCCAATAGTGTTTCCCAGACAACAAAATCCGGATAAACTTCATGAGCGAAATAGCAAATTGCAATTAAAGTTTTCAGCTCATAATAACTAGGTGGCTCGAGCCCTTGTTCTTCCATTTCTTGAACAAAAGGCAACAGATGATTTAACCAATGGAGAAACGATTCGTCAGAAATGGGTTGACCATTTACCTGAATTTCATCATTCCACTTCGTTATGTAAGGTGATGCATATAAGCCCGTATCATAGCCGGCTTCTGCTAAAACAGAAGCAATCATCGCAGCAGTTGAACCTTTTCCATTGGTCCCTGCAATATGAATAAATTTCAAACGTCGTTCAGGATGATCAAGACGAGCGAGCATCCATTCCATTCGCTCCAGACCAAATTTCATCTGATTCTTTTTTGTATTTAAATAGTTGAATGCTTCGTCTATTGACTGAAACAATGCCTTCATTCCTTTCAAATCGAAGTCCTCTGGAAAATCCACTCCATCATTTTTCCATAAGGCAAAGACAGACGTCAATAAAAGAGGAAGGAATTCCTTCCTTTTAACATGTGGAAGCTACGAAAATTATTTACTAATACCAAAAACTGATTTGATATATTCATACATCCCGACGGGATCCGCTAAAAACGTGATGATGAGAACAGCACAGATCAACATGACACTTAAAAAGATGAGAAATAAGATTCCACGATACGTTTTCTTGACCATGGATTTCACTATATTCAAGGTCGATATCCCCTTCCTACTTCTCTTATCCATTCTACACTCTTATTCTCTACTTTTCATCATCATCTGTCTAGAGGAAACCGTTTACGAATTGTTCGATCCTTTTTCTGCTAACAAAAATAAAAACCCAAGGTCTCTCCTGGGTTATGTTACTTATCATACCTTAGTTACGAATTGGCCACAAATCGACGATGAGCTGATGAATTTCATTTAATTGCTCCATCTCTTGCTCCAACTGCTTTTGCGAAGTTGGTTCGCTCGCAATGGCAATTTCATTGCGATAACGATGAAGACGTTTGAGGATCCGTTCGGGATAAGCTAAATAGACAGCCAATAATCGCTTCTCTTTTTTCTTTAGTGGAAACTCCTTTTCGTAAAGTTGCAGCAACTTGTGGGGCGATTGCAAATGCGAAAAACGTTGAATCAACAGTGCCAAATCCCGCACTGGACTATCAAGTGTTGCATGATCAAAATCAATCCAATAAAATTGACGATCATCAGCAACAATATTGCTCCAATGAATGCGATTATGACAAATTGTATACCGAGGTGCTTTTCCGTTCTCCACCCGGCGAAATTTTTCCATTCCACGAACTGCAAACTTCAGCGAATGGCGAATGGTATCATAATGCTTAGCGAAACTATAATCAAAGGGTGAAGGAAACTCCTTCTGCTCTACTTCCTCTTTTACATTTCTAATTTTTTCTTCTTTTTTCCGCCATTGTTGAATCCAATGATGATCAATTGTTGAATACCTCTCTTTCTCCAGTTGCACAATTTGTGCAGCAATACGATGGAACTGGGCAAGCGATCGGACAAGTTTCTCTACTTCCGGCTTAGCTTTTGCCTTCTTCCATGGCGTTGCATACCAACACTCGCCTTGTTTGGATACAAGTGTCTCACCCGTTTTTGTATGTATATAGGGTAATAGATTCGCATACCCTTTTGCGCGTATTTTCTCTAGACACGCTTGGATAAAGGCAAAATTTTTTGGATCAACCCTTGTCTGTTTCACAAAAAATTGTCCCTCTGCACAAGCAACATACCACGTATGGCGATGCTGTCTAACCTGATCAGGACGATCCCAACCAAACGCTTGCAATACTCTTCTTATATTCAAAGCAGTGGATGATCCATGCAAAGTGAAACCACCTCTTGTCTAATCTTGACTTGATGCTCTTTCGGAATGACAATTGGGAATATAAACAATCTCACCTTTTTCCAGCTCCCGGTCATCCAAACCGTTTACTTGGCGAATCCGACTCGGCGAAATTTCATAACGTTCCGCTAATTTTTTTACAGAATCATGCTCTTGTACAATGACCATCCGCATCGATGTGAAATTTTCTTCTTTCTCTTTCAGCAACCATTTAGCCCAATCATCACCCGTTTCTTCCGGCTCATCAGCCAACGCTTCATCAGTAACATGTTCCCCCTCTTCGGCAAGTTCCTGTTGTCCACTTCCCTCTTGTTTAACATCTTCTTCATCTACTTGTTGTGGTTCCTCAACTTCCGGTACTTCCGCCGCAAGATGCGAACGGTCTTTATTTCCAGGTCGTGACGCAGATTCATCCACTTGCTTTTCCTGCCCGGAAACCTCCACTTTCTTATGTTGCTGGTCTTCTGATTGAGTTGCTTGTTCTTCCACCTCATGAACCGCCTCCGAACCTGAAAACATGGGAACATGCTGTTCTGTGATTTCTTCCGCTTCCTCTTTTTCCGGCATTAATCCATCAATCAAGAGAATCGCATCGATTTGCAATTCAAAAGGAGATAAAACCTGATAATCAAATGATTCAATCTCAGCTGAAATATGCTTTAATTGCGCCCGATCGCTGGGGAGTGTGATCTCAACCGGGATCAAATATGAAAGCTCTTCTCGCTTTTTACCATCATAGACTTCTGCTTCATCGGATGTCTCTCCATAATAAGCACCCTTTAAACGCAAAAAACCCTCAATCTTAAGATGATCGCCCTTTTCAGTAATTTCAACATCGGGATATAAATCTAATTCCAATAGTTGTTTAATTTGTGGTTGTTGTGTATGCAAACGAACATTTTCACAAATATCAAAACGAAGTTGATGAAACTGCTGTTCCGTCAATCCGACCCCTCCTTTAATTACAAGCATTGTACTTACACTATATGCATCCAAATGTTGGATATACTATCGAATCACAATATAATTTCTTATTGGTATGTTAACTACAAAAAAAGCCCATCGAAAGAAATCGATGGGCAAAAAAGAACTAAGAAGTTTCCTTTGAAAAACATCAAAATCAACATAGAGCTTATTTATCTAACTTCATAAGCAATTATAATTTTTTTAAAGCATTGCGATTGGCTTCAATGGTTCGCTCAATATCTTCAAATGTATGTGCAGTTGAGATAAACATCCCCTCAAATTGTGAAGGTGGTAATAAAATGCCTTGCTCCAACATATGGCGAAAATAAATTTTAAAGCGATCAAGATCAGCCGTTTTGGCTTGTTGATAATTGGTGACCTGTTCCTCAGTAAAAAACAAACATACCAATGAGCCAACTTGATTGACACAAACCGGAATTCCAACTTCTTTTGCATTTTGCCGAAAGCCTTCCGCCAACCGTTTTCCCTTTTCTTCTAAGGATTGATATTGCTCAGGCGTCATTTCTGTCAGGGTTGCCTTACCCGCTGCCATGGCAATAGGATTACCGGATAGAGTTCCCGCTTGATAAACAGGACCATCTGGAGCAATCAATCGCATGATTTCCTCTTTACCACCATAAGCACCTACTGGTAAGCCACCGCCAATCACTTTCCCCATTGTGGTCAGGTCAGGTATGATCTGATAACGACCCTGAGCCGAATAATAATCAACGCGAAAACCTGTCATGACTTCATCAAAAATCAGCACTATTCCATTCTCTTCAGTGAGTCGACGCAATTCGGCTAGAAACTCAGGTTTCGGTGGAATCACACCCATATTTCCAGCTACCGGTTCTACGATCACAGCGGCTAATTCCGTGCCCATTTGTTCCATCACCAGTTGTAGCTGCTTTACATCATTGTAGGGAGAGGTGACCGTATGTTGGGTAGTTTCCTGCGGAATACCCGGACTATCGGGTAATCCCAATGTTGCAACGCCTGACCCTGCTTTGATCAGCAAACTATCTGAATGCCCGTGATAACTGCCTTCAAATTTTAAGATTTTTTTCCGGCCTGTAAAAGCACGAGCCAACCGCAACGCGCTCATCGTCGCTTCAGTTCCCGAATTAACCATCCGCACCATCTCAACAGATGGCATCCGGTCGATGACGATTGCAGCCATCTCAGATTCCAGTTCAGTTGGCAAACCAAAGCTGGTTCCTTGCTGTAATGTCTCGGTAACCGCTTCGACAACTTTTGGATGGGCATGGCCAAGAATCAAAGGCCCCCATGAACAGATATAATCGATGTATTCATTGCCATCCAGATCGATTAACTTCGATCCTTTTCCTTCTTTAATAAAGATGGGCTCCACATCCACAGCACGAAAGGCACGAACGGGGCTGTTTACCCCGCCTGGAATTTGTTTAACTGCTGTTTGATAAGCTAACATGGAACGGTCATTTTGCAATGGCGCTCAACCTTTCTATCCAAGAATGCTTTATTCTTCGCGTAACCATCTGGCAACTTCTTTCGCATGATATGTTAGGATCAAATCAGCTCCTGCTCGTTTAAAGCCCGTCAATGTTTCCAATACAATCTCTTTTTCATTGAGCCAACCATTTTGTGCAGCTGCTTTCACCATGGAATACTCTCCACTCACATTGTAAGCGACAATTGGCAAATCAAATCGTTCTCTCAGTTGGTAAAGGATATCCAGATAGGCTAAACCTGGTTTTACCATTAACAAATCAGCACCCTCCATCATATCAGAAGTAGCTTCACGCATCGCTTCACGTCGATTGGCCGGATTCATCTGATATGTTCGCCGATCGCCGAATTGAGGTGCTGAATGAGCTGCATCACGAAAAGGACCATAATAACTCGACGCATATTTGACAGCATATGAGAGAATGGGGATTTGCTCAAATCCAGCCTGATCCAATCCAGCCCGAATGGCTGCTACAAAGCCATCCATCATATTAGAAGGAGCAATCATATCTGCACCTGCACGTGCTTGTGATATCGCTGTTTCCACAAGCCGTTCTAAAGAAGAGTCGTTGACAATCTCACCATTTTCCACTACCCCACAGTGCCCATGTGAAGTATATTGACAAAGACACGTATCTGCAATCACATAAAGCGATGGAAATTGCTTTTTTATATAGCGAATCGCTTGTTGTACAATCCCATTCTCATGATCAGCCTGTGAACCGCGTTCATCCTTCTCGTTTGGAACACCAAACACCATGATCGCTGGGATGCCCAAGTCCATTACTTGCTGAATCTCATCCTGTAATTGATCGATGGAAAAATGATTAATGCCTGGCATCGATGGGATTTCTTGCTTGATTTGTTCTCCCTCAACGACAAAAATGGGATAAATGAGATCCGTCAGATGGAGTTGAAATTCCTGCACCATGGAACGAATCGCCGCATTTCTTCTTAAACGCCGATGACGATGAAAGTGTTGCATAGCCCTCAACCTCACCTCAATTACGAATTGATCCTTTGATGAAAAGTTTGTGTTTCAGTAAACTTATTTATTATTGTAAAGTGCAAATGGCATTGACCAACCCATCAATTGTATATGGTTTTGCCACTCTATCGACTGTCAAGCCAACTTCACGGGCGGTCTTGGCTGTAACAGGACCAAGGCAAACAATCTTCACCTTCGCCAACGTCTCTTTCCAAGCAGGAGTCACCTCTGCCAACATTTGTTGAAAATACCTTACAGTCGATGAGCTGGTAAAGGTGATCAGATCAATCGCCCCTGCTTGTAATTCCTTTAGCATACCAGCCGCATTTTCATATGCAGGAACAGTATCATATGCATCCACTGCGTCAACTTCGCACCCCATCTTCGTCAGTTGAATCGGCAACAGATTACGAGCAATATTGGCACGCGGTAACAGTATCTTGTCTCCGCTTGAAATCACGGAGCACAGCGCTTCCACCAACGCTTCTGCAACATGCTCTTCTGGCATGCAATCCACAAGAATGCCCAACTCTTCCAATGCCTTTTTGGTTTTGGGACCCACAACCGCTATTTTAGCTTGAGCCAATTGGCGAATATCGACTTTCTTTTCTTTCATTCGCTGGAAAAAAAATTTTACGCCATTCACGCTTGTAAAAATAATCCAATCATACTTCTTAATTTGCTGCAACGCTTGATCCAACTGTTGTTGCCTACGCGGTGGAACCATTTTGATCATCGGATAGATTAATGGCTCTCCACCCAAAGCACGAATTTTTTCAGCTAGCGGCTTGCTCTGCTGTTGCGACCGCGTAATTAAAATACGTTGACCTAACAAAGGTTTTTGTTGTGTCCACTGAATTTTCTCGCGCAAGTGTACAATTTTCCCGATAATCACAAGGATGGGAAACTTTCGCGAAAATCCTTGCATTTTGGCCACGAAATCCGCGATGGTTCCAACTTCCACTCTTTGCTTTACCGTTGTTTCTCGCTGAATAAGAGCAACGGGAGTGGTGGGAGTATAGCCGTTTTGAAGCAGCTGCTGGAGTAAATCCGATAGCTTTTCCAATTGTATAAAAAAAAGAAGCGTATCCGCACACTTTCCACAAGGTCGCCAAGCGGTCGATAAGGAATGATCTCGCATATCAGCAAACACCGCAAAAGAGGAGCTGATTTGACTGTAAACCATCGGGATACCAGCAGAAGCCATAGCAGCAGTCATCGACAAAACGCCAGGGATCACTTCATAAGGAATTTGTTTGGCTCGTAAATATTCGGCTTCCTCGCCGCAGCCACCCAATACAAAGGGATCATCATTGCTTAAACGAACCACACAACAACCATTTTTCGCTCTTTCTACCATGAATTGTTTGATTGTTTGTTGTCGACAAGAACCCTCGACGCTCTCAAATGCAACCTTTTCTGCCTTTGCATTCGCATAGGCGATCACACGTCCATGCATATATCGATCATACAGCACCACATCTGCTTGCTCCAGTATCCGCAGGGCTCTCACTGTGAGACATTCAGGATCACCTAAACCTGTTCCGACAAAGTAGACCATTCCCGTCATGAACACTCACTCCTCAGACGGTTGTCAACAGCTCCTTTGCTCCTCGTTCCATCATCCACTGTGCTAAAGCTTGACCGACTTGCTCTCCCTCCTGACCAGTCATGCTTTTTCTGATTTTTTTCTTACCGTCTGCACTGGCGACAAATCCGGTTAAACGAATCCGTTCTCCTTGCTTTTCTGCATATCCAGCAATCGGAAGATGACAATCGCCTTGAAAAGAAAATAGAAAAGCCCGCTCAGCACGGATACAGCGAGCCGTCTCTTCATGGTGAATAGATTGCAAAAGCTGTATGAGCTCCCAATCATCTTCCCGGCACTGGACTGCTAGTGCTCCCTGCCCGACTGCCGGAACCATTCTTGATAACGGCAATTTCTGTGTAATTTGGTGCTGCCAATTCATTCGCTTCAGACCTGCTACTGCTAAGATGATTCCATCAAATTCACCTTGTCTTAATCGTCTCAGTCGAGTATCAATGTTTCCACGTATGGGCTTAATGGTCAAATCAGGACGATACGCCAATAGCTGTGCTTGTCGACGCAAACTACTCGTTCCGATCACTGCTTTTGGTGGCAATTGATCAATTGTTGTTGCAGTCTCACTGATCAGACAATCAAATGGATTTTCGCGCTGTGGGATCGCAGCAATCACAAGACCCTTGGGACTTTGCGCAGGCAAATCTTTTAAGCTGTGAACAGCAAAATCAATTTGTCGATCCAGCAAAGCGTTTTCAATTTCCTTGACAAACAAACCTTTTCCGCCCACTTTCGCCAACGTAACATTCAGAATGCGATCGCCTTTTGTCGTCACTGTATTTAGTTTTATTTGTAAATCAGGCCGTTTTTCTTTTAACTTCTGAATCACCCAATTGGTTTGGGTAATGGCTAGTCGACTTTTTCGTGATCCAACAATCAATTCTCTCATCGATTTGCTCCTCCACAATTACAATACATCTCTTTTCGCATCAATGATAATGAAGACACTTTTTCTCTTACTTTATTCATTTGGTTCTGATCAATGTAATCTTCCAAAGCAAAAATATATTTACACAGTTCCAGAATCTCTTCCTGATTGGGTGATACAGATAATTCCTTCATGCGAACAATCGGATCGCGCAACAATTGATTCACAATGCTTTTGGTTTGTTTCCGCAAGACACGTTTCTCTTTCTCTGTCAAATCAGGCAATTTGCGCTCAATCCGCTGCATCACTTCCTCTTGTACCGACAATGCTTTTTCTCTAAGGGCACGAATGATCGGAACAACACCCAACATTTGCACCCATTCATAAAACTTGGCTACTTCTTTGTCAATCCATTTTTTCACTTTCTCCGCTTCTTGTGCGCGAAATGCCTTGTTCACATCAACAATCCCTTTTAAGTCATCCAGATTATATAAACACACCTGCTCCATCTCGGCGACTGCCGGATCAATATCTCTAGGAAGAGCAATATCGATGATGAACAAGGGGATCTTGCGATTAGAGACAATCGGCTTGAGTTGACGATATGTTATAATATATTCTGGTGAGCTAGTTGAACTGATCACAATATCTGCCTCTTGCAAAACCTCACCTAGTTTGTCCCAGGTATAGGCTACACCTTCAAATTGATCCGCAATCTGCTTTGCGCGAGCATAGGTGCGATTCAATACAATGGTTTTGGCTCGATAAGAATGAAAATGTTTTGCGGTCAACTCCGCCATCTCACCAGCACCGAGCAACACAACTTTTTTATCATCAAAGCGATCAAAAAGTTTCCTTGCTTTCTCAACTGCTGCATATCCAACAGAAACCGCATTGGCTCCGATTTCGGTCTCGCGATGAACTTGTTTGCCAAACGTAATAGCTTGTTGAAATAATTTATGAAAGATGGTTCCTGTTGCTTCAACTTCACGCGCCGTAAAAAAAGCATTCTTCACTTGTCCTAAAATTTGCGTTTCGCCAATGATTAATGAATCCAACCCCGCAACAACACGAAAAAGGTGGCTTACAGCCTGTTCATTTTTTTTAACGTAGAGATATTTTTGAAATTCTTCTTTTGGAACATCAAACCAACTCTCCAAAAATGCTTTCGCATAGTATTCACCCGTATGCAATTGATCACAAACAATATATAACTCTGTACGATTGCATGTACTAACAATGACACCCTCTAAAATACTTTTCATATTGCGCAAGTGCGATGTCGCCATTTTCAGCCGATCATCTGAAAAAGCAAGTTGTTCACGCAATTCGATCGGCGCTGATTGATGATTCAACCCAATTGTAAGTATATGCATTGATTACACTCCTACCTGAGTGACTAAATCATGATTTCATGCAAATGTGTTTTCATCGAAAATTTTTTTATAATTATTTTGTATAATTTCACCCTATAATAATCCTTTCTTATTATAGCACAGTGATTTTTGCCACCTATTTTAGACGTGTGAACAGATTTTGAAGCAATTAAGACATTTCTTTTACGTAGCAGGTACATCAATGATACTAAAGTATATAATAAGAGGGATGTGGGCATGTATGCAGAAAGGAGAGTAATCATGCAAAAAAAGTTGATCGGCTTCTTTCTGATCTTTGCTAGTATTCTAATGCTCGTGGTCAAAACCCAGCTGGCTCCCATAACCTCCTTTATCTCATGGCCCTTTCTCCTTTTTTTTGTGAGTGTCATTCTAATCGCTGTCTCCTTTACCAATCAAAATGATAAACTTGCACTTGGTGCAGGGATCGCTGCAGCAATTGGGTTATTTATCTGGGGCAAGCAGTATGTCGATAGTTGGTCAAACCACTGGAGTATCCTCTTAATGCTCATTGGCTTTGCTGTTTTCTTACAATTCTTTATTAATAAGCAAAATCTAACTGCCGTAATTGCGAGTATCTTGACGCTAAGTGGCATTTGTGCTTGGCCCGGCTTAAATGACATCGCTTCGCTGGCTTCCATCGCACCGACATTAAACACTTATTGGCCCGTCCTGTTTCTTGGTTTAGGTCTTTACTTTATCATACGCAAATAGCCGAATCCACAGATCCGGCTATTCAATATTTAACGCAACCCATTGTCTTTGTTTAATTTGCTGTACGGTAATGGAAGTTTGGAAAAAAGCAGATAACTGGTCCGGGGTAAGCAATTGATCCGTCTTTCCTGCTTTAAAAACCTTTCCCTCACGCAACAGCAGCGTGTGGGTAAAGCAGGGCAAAATCTCTTCAATATGATGGGTTACATAAATCAAGGTAGGACCATGTTCCTGCTGGGCAATCTGTTGAATCATTGCCAAAACCTGTTCACGGGATAAAAGATCAAGCCCTGTACACGGTTCATCAAAAATCAGCAGTTCTGGCTTCGCGATTAGGGCCCGAGCAATCAACACTTTTTGCCGTTCACCTTGAGAGAGGGTTACATACGTTCGACCAAGCAATTCCTCACAATGAAACAATTTGAGAAGTTGCATCACTTCTTCTCGTTCATCGGCTTTTATCTCCTCATAAAAGCCGATGGTTGCATTTTTTCCGCCCATAATAATCTCTTCCGCCGTCGCCTCTCCAGGCAATTGGAGTTGCAGCGAAGAGCTGACCCAGCCAATTTTTTTGCGCAATTCCTGGATCACGACTTTGCCAAATTGCTGTCCAAATACACTAATCTCCCCTGAAGTTGGCCATAAATAGCCATTAACAAGATTCAATAACGTTGTCTTACCCGAACCATTGAGGCCGATAATGGCCCAGTGCTCCCCTTCCTTTACCTCCCAAGACAGATTTTGCAGAATGTTTTTTCCTTGACGTCGGAAGTAGACATTTTTCATTTCGATGATCATAGGCAATTCCTTTCTAGTCTTTTCCTCTTCCCTGTGAAACAGAAGTATATCCTACAACAATGGCAAAACAATATTATTGTAACTTTATCGCGAAAGTTTCTTCTCTAACAGTTTTAAAAGTTCGTCTTTCCCTACACCCGTTTGTGCTGAAAATGGCAGCAAATGATCTTCTGGCATTAGTGATAACTGCTTACGAATCACGTTTAGATGCTTCATCCACTTTCCCTTGGCAATCTTGTCAGCTTTCGTAGCAACCACCATCATGGGGATCTGATAATACCTTAAATATTGCACCATTTGCTGATCATCTGCTGTTGGTGGATGACGAAGATCAACAATCACAATGACAGCTACTAAGGTAGACCTGTTTTGAAAATACTCCTCCAACATTTTGCCCCATTTTTGGCGCATCGTTTTGGATACTTTCGCATATCCGTATCCCGGTACATCAACAAAATAAAATGCTTGATTGCAACGGTAAAAATTCAATACCTGTGTTTTCCCCGGTTTGGAGCTTGTCCGAGCTAAATTCTTGCGATTCGCCAAACAATTAATTAAAGAAGATTTGCCAACATTGGAACGCCCAGCCAAAGCAATCTCTGGCAGGGCGTCATCAGGATACTGGTCTTTTGAGACGGCACTCACGACAAATTCAATCTGTGTTATCTTCATTTTGATTCCTCACCAAAGCAAGCTCCAGCACTTCATCCATATGAGAAACGGGCGTTACAGTGACATT
>k87-391248_pt1 | contig 22908 bp, 7 predicted proteins | sample MGYA00084031_6733416 | MGnify analysis MGYA00084031
GTCGGTGCCCTCGTAGGCCAGCAGCCGCAGGTCGACCTTGGCGTAGTCGCTGACCCCGACGCTCACCGTGGAGCCGGCGTCGCCGGCGGTGGCGACCCGCTTCCAGACCGTGGAGACCGCGCTGCCGGCCGTCTGGGTGCCGATCTGGGTCCACCCGGCCGGCGGCGTGATCGTGACGCTGGTGCTGTTGGCGGTCATGATGAGCACCATGCCGTCGCCCGGCTGGACGCTGCTGGGCACGGTCACCGTCGCCTCGCGGGTGTTGGCGTTGAAGCCGGCGCCGCCCCGGTAGCCGATCGCGGTGGCGTTCTGCGTCACCGACACCTGCTCGGTGACGGTGCCCTGGCCGCCGCGGTTGTCGGTCACGGTCAGCTTGACCGTGTAGGTGCCGGGCTCGTCGTAGGTGTGCTCGACGGTCTTGCCGGTGCCGGTCTTGCCGTCACCGAAGTCCCACGAGTAGGAGGCGATGGTGCCGTCCGGGTCCTCAGAGGCCGAGGCGTCGAAGCTGCACTCCAGCTGATCGCACTGGCTGGTGAAAGAAGCCTCGGGCAGCTCGTTGGGCACGCCGCTGTACAGGAACACCGCGCGGCCCCGCCAGTCGTTGCTGTCGACCAGCTGGGGCGTCCCGGAGGGCACGCCGTTGACGAAGTTCATCCGGTAGAGCCGGCCGCTGGAGCTGTTGTTGACGAAGTACAGCTTGTCGCCGTGGACGAACATCCCGCCGACCGAGCTCCAGTTCACCCCGGACATGTTGCCCACGGCGGTCAGCTCCTGGGCGCCGACCACGTTGCTCTCCGGGGTGAAGTAGCGGTAGTACAGCGCCGACTGGCCGCGGGTGTAGTAGATCCGGCCGTTGGCGAAGAACATGCCGGTGATGTTGGGCACCTGGTTGTGCCAGGTCGACATGTTGGTCAGCTGGTCGGCGGTGTTGATCTCGGTCACCGTCGTGCCCAGCGTCTCCCCGTCGAAGGAGCGCCGGTAGAACTTGCCGTTGGAGTGGCCGTAGAACAGCTCGCCGTTGATCATGAAGGCGCCGCGCATGGTGCGCCAGTCGAAGCCACCCGTGGAGTGGTTGACGGTGCTTCCGGCGGTGGAGCCGTCGAAGGAGCGGTGCCGCAGGAAGTTCTGCGCGGCGAGCCCGAGGCCGCCGGCGTAGTAGACGTTGCCCGGCAGCTCACCGGTGTGGTTGGGCTTGACCTTGGTCCCGCCGGCCAGCGGGAACATCGCCAGCTTGGGGTGCCACTCGCCGCCGGCCTCGTCGGTGTCGCTGCCCATCCACAGGCCCTCGGAGGTGGCCAGCAGGTCGAAGACGCCGACGCCGCGGGTGCGGCCGGGGTTCCAGGAGAAGGGCAGCCCGTTGGCCGGGTCGAGGGCGGCGATGCCCTCCCGGGAGACGGCGCCCTGGCCGGCCTTGTCGGAGCCGAAGGGGTTGTTGGCCCAGCGGAAGTGCCCGCCGACGTAGACGGCGGCGTCGGTGACCTCCACCGCGTAGCTGGTGTCGCCGCCGGTCCAGTTCACCCAGGTGGGCTGCTGGTCGGCGCCGCCGGCGGTCTCCCAGCGGGCGTGGGTGTCGCACAGCTTCGGCGGGCCGCCGGAGTAGGCCCCGGTGGTGGTGATCACGAAGAAGGAGCCGTCGGGCGAGAAGTCCACGTCCCGCATGTAGGTGTGGAACGACGAGGAGCACAGCTCCGCGTAACGCGTGGTGCTCCAGGGGGCCAGCGTGGCCTGCTCGCCGCTCAGGTCGATCATGGCCACCTGGTTGCGGGTCTGCCCGGCCACCGAGTTGAAGTTACCGATGATCACCAGCTTGGAGCCGTCGGGCGTGATGTCCATCTTGTAGACGAGGGTCACGCCCAGGCCCCGGTGCGTGCCGGAGATGTTGAGGTCCAGGAAGTTCAGCAGCGCGCCGGTGTTGGGGTTGACCGCCGCCAGGGCCGGACGGGAAACCCCGTTGACGTGGGTGAAGTCACCGGCGACGTACAGCCGCCCGTTCGCCAGGCGAAGGTCGCGCACCCGGCCGTTGGTCTGCACGGAGAAGCTGCTGATCACCTGGCCGGTGGTGGCGTTGATCCGCACCAGCCGGGAGGTGGAGGCCCCGCCCACGCTGGTGAAGGTGCCGCCGACGTACAGCGACTGGCCGTCGGAGGCGGGCAGCAGCACGCTGACCTCGCCGTTGCCGACGTTGGGGTTGAAGCCGGCGTCGATCTCGCCGGTGGTGGCGTTCATGGAGAACAGCCGGTTGCGGGTCAGCATCGGCTTGCCGCCGCCCGGCTCCTTGACCTGGGTGAAGTCACCCCCGATGAAGATCCGGTCGCCGATCTTGACGATGGACTTGACCGACCCGTCCTGGATCTGCGGGGTGTAGTCCACCGGGTCGTCGGAGACGATCCGGTTGTGCGGTTCTCCGGTGGCCGGACTGGCCTGCGCCACAGTGGGCACGCCCACCAGCGCACCCGTGGCCATGGCCAGCCCGGCCATGACCGACACAGCTTTTCGCAAGCGCATAGCGCTCCTCATGTCGTTCCTACCGGGCACATCCAGCCCGGCGCCCCATGTGTTCTCGGCCTGCGCCCCCGATGGCCGATCCACTCATATAGCCGAGTACACCCACACCTACGTGGCGCATAAGGTATCGCTGGACACACGCGGCAGACCAGGGAACCGCTAACGTTCTTATCTCACCCCCTGCCAGGGCACATCTGGAGCGAACGTGACATCCACGTTGACGCCGTCGCGGCCACTCCTGCCGTGGCGGTTGCCCACCGGATGGCCACTGAGTGTGATCTTCCTGGGGTATCCGCTGTGGTGGCTGCTGGGTTTGGGTCACATCGTCTTCATGGCGATGACCGTGCCCATGGCCATGTTTCTGTGGCGCCGCAGAAACACCCTTGTGGCCCCCGCGGGATTCGGCCTGTGGCTGTTCTTCATCGTCTGGGTTCTGCTGGGCGTCACCGTGCTGTGGGTGCACGCCCCCGGCGCCTCTCCCGAAGGCGGCATCACCCGGCTGCTGGTCTTCGGCTGGCGGATGGTCTGGTACCTGTCGTTCACGGTGGTGCTGCTCTACATCTGCAACAGCAGCGAAGAAGAGCTGCCCACCGGCAGGGTCGGCCGCCTGCTGGGCTTCATGTTCATCGTGACCACGGTCGGCGGGCTGGTCGGCACGTTCTGGCCAACCCTGCAGCTCACCTCCCTGATGGAGATGCTGCTGCCGCACGGCCTGGCCTCCAACGCCTTCCTGCGGGACGCCATCCATCCCAAGGTCGCCGACGTGTCGACGATCCTGGGCTTTGAGCAGTCCCGCCCCATGGCGCCCTTCGCCTACTCCAACACCTGGGGCGCCGCCTACGCCTTCTTCCTGCCGTTCTTCGTCCTCACCTGGATCGTGCGCGCCCGCGGCAGGCGGCGGATCGCCGGCTGTGTGATTTTGATCGCCTCGCTGTGGCCGGTCGTCTACTCGCTCAACCGGGGCCTGTGGGGGGCGCTGATCCTGATCGGGGTGTTCGGCCTCATCAGGCTGGTCGCCATCGGCGGCGCCCGGGTGCTGGGCTGGACCATCGCCGGGTTGTGCGCCGGCGCGCTGATCATCGCGGCCTCGCCGCTGCCCGGCATGGTGCAGTCCCGGCTGGACAACCCGCACAGCAACACCCGGCGGACGCTGCTGGCCGTCGAGACGGTCAAAAGCGCGTGGACCGGATCGCCGCTGCTGGGCTTCGGCTCCACCAGGGACGTGGAGGGCGACCTGGACTCCGTGGCCGGCGGGGAACGCCCCGGGTGCAAAGCGTGCGCCCCTCCTCCGCTGGGCACCCAGGGCCACCTGTGGTTGCTGATCTTCGCGCACGGCCTGGTCGGCACCGTGGCGTTCCTGGCGTTCTTCACGCTCCGGTTCGTCCGGCACTGGCGGGACCGGTCGGCCTATTCCCTGGCCGGCTGTTGCGTGCTGCTGTCGTGCGGTCTTTTCCTATTCACCTACGACCTGGTGGAGGTACCGCTGTACACGGTGATGGTGGCGGTGGCGCTCATGTGGCGCGCCAAACGGGACAACCCCGTCCTGCCGGTGCTGGAGAGGGTCCGGTGAGCGTCGATCAGGCCTGGGTGGACGCCGTGGCCGAGCTGTGGCCCGGCGCGTCGGTGCGGGTGACGACGAGCGCCGACCCGGTTGCGGCCGGCCGCCGGGAACTGGCCTTTTTGCCCAACGCCGCGCGGCCGCGGCTGCTGCTGCCGGTGGAGAGCGCGGCCGCCTCGGCGGCGGCGCTGCGGCGCTACAGCCACGATCTGGGCCTCCGGCAGCGGATCTCGCGCAGCGTGAGCGCGCTGGCGCTGCGCAGCGGGGGGCCGCAGCGGGCGCTGCGCGACCGGCTGCGCATCGACGGGGGCGGGGAGTCGGTGGAGGACCGGCTGAGCGAGCTGCTCGGCCGGCGGGTGCTGGTCAGCGTCGGCCTGGGCACCGCCCGCGCCAACCGCAAGCCCATCCTGCACGTCCTGACCCCGCAAGGCCGCGCGCTGGCCTTCGTCAAGGTCGGCGACACCTCCACCGCCCGCGCGCTCATCGCGCAGGAGGCCGCCGCGCTGCGCTACCTGAGCACCCGCAGCCTTCCCGGCGTCACCGTCCCCGAGGTGCTGCACCTGGGCGACTGGCAGGGCCGGGGGCTGCTGGTGCTGTCGGCGCTGCACACTTCCGCCCTCGGCTGGCGGCCGCGGCGCACGGTCCCGCTGGCGGCCATGCGCACGGTGTTCGGCGCGGTGGAGGTCCGCCGCGCCGCGCTGGCCGACAGCACGTTCTGGGCCGCGATGACCGAAGTGCCCGCCCAGGTGGCGGACGGGCGCCGGGCCGAGCGGCTGGCCGAGGTGATCAAGCGCGTCGAGAGCGCCTACGGCGATGTGGAGCTGGACTTCGGCGCCTGGCACGGCGACTGGACGCCGTGGAACATGGCCTGGCATCGGGGACGGGTGCAGCTGTGGGACTGGGAGCGGTTCTCCCGTGACGTGCCCAACGGTTTCGACCTGCTGCACTACCGGCTGCAGGAGGCGTCGCGGGCCAAGGGCGCCGACCCCTATGGCACCTGGCCGGCCGGCGCCGTGGCCTGCCTGGCCCCGCTGGGGCTGACCGGGCGGACCGCCCTGGCCACCTTGGAGCTGTACCTGCTGGAGCTGTGCCGTCGGTACCAGCTGGCCGCGCAGGAACCGATCGGGGACCCGCTGCGGCCGACGGCCGACCGGTTGCTGGATCTGCTGGCCGAGCGGGCCGGCGGAGCGCATGACGGGAGCGTGAGGTGATCTCGCGACGTGACGCCCCGCAGTGGGTCAAGGAAAGCGGCCGCGCCATCTCCAGAACGGGCGGGCGGCTGACCGCCAAGGGCCGGATGATCCCCGACTTCCTGCTGGTGGGCACCCAGCGCGGCGGCACCACGTCGCTGTTTCGCGCGCTGGCCGCCCATCCGGCCATCGTCCAGCCCAACTTCCACAAGGGCGTGCATTACTTCGACGTCAATTACCACCGCGGTTTCAACTGGTACCGCGGGCATTTCCCGTTGCGGGCGACGGCCTACCGGCGCGCGCCCGCCGGGACACGCCCGCTGGCCTTCGAATCCGCCGGCTATTACATGCACCACCCGCTGGCGCCCCATCGGATCGCCCAGGATCTGCCGGGTGTGAAATTGATCGCGATTCTGCGCGACCCGGTCGAGCGGGCCTACTCGGCCTACAAGCACGAACTGGCCCGGGGTTTTGAAACCGAGCAGTCCTTTGAACGCGCCCTGGAACTGGAGCCGCAGCGGCTGGCCGGGGAGGTCGAGCGGATCAAGGCCGACCCGACTTACCTGAGCCACAGCCACCGGCACCACTCTTACCTGGACCGCGGTCAATACTGCGAGCAGCTGGAGGTGTTGTTCGCCCTGTTCGGGCGGGAACGGGTGCTGGTGCTGTTCGCCGAGGACTTCTTCGCCGATCCGGCGTCCGTCTACGACCGGATCATCGACTACCTGGGGCTGCCGTCCTGGCGGCCCTCCTCCTTCGAACGGCACAACGCCCGTCCCGGCTCGGCCCTGCCGAAGGCGCTGCAGGAGCGGCTCAGGAAACACTTCGAGCCCTATGACGAGAAGCTGGCCGAGATGCTGGGGACCGTACCGCCTTGGCGGCGATGAAGAGCCGGGCCGGCCGCCGCGCGCAGGCGGGACCCGATGTGGTCCCGCTGACGTACTACACCTCGCTGCTGCGGCGGCAGGCCCTGGTGATCGTGGGGGCGGTGCTGCTGGGCACCGCCCTGGGGCTGCTGCGGACGATGACCACCGCCCCCGTCTACACCTCCACGGTCTCGGTGATGGCGCCGGCCGAGCCGCTGCACACCGGCAGCCGGCGGCTGACCGGCCAGGACGGCTCCTCCCGCAGGCCGCGCAACTCCACCATGGACACCGAGGCCCAGCTGGTGCTCTCCAACGAGGTGCTCACCCGGCTGAGCTCCTTTCAGGGCTTCCGGGTCGGCCATGACGAGCTGCGCCGGCGCATCAAGATCACTGCTCCGGCGAACACCCGGGTGCTCAACATCGCCGTCTCGGCGTCCCGGCCGGAGACCGCCCAGCAGGGCGCCGGGATCGTCGCGGAGGCCTATCTGAGTCTGCGCGAGCAGATCGTGGGAGGCGTCCAGCAGCGCAACCGGGAGGCCCTGCAGCGCAGGCGGGCGGTGCTGGAGAAGCGGCTGGCCGCGCTGCCCGGAGACGAGGCGGCGATGCCCCGCCTCACCGCGCGCAGCAGGCGCCAGGCCCTGGTGAACCAGCTCTCTTCGGTGGAAAAGGAGCTGCATGCGCTGGAGAGCCGCGCCATCCAGTCCGGCGAGGTGCTGCGCAGCCCCGCCCTGCCGACCGCTCCCGACGATGTCAACGGGGAGCTCGGCCCGGCCACGGGGGCGGGAGTGGGACTGATCGTCGGGGTGGGGATCGCGCTGGTGCGCAACCGGCGGCCACGCCTGATCCGCACCGCCGTCGACATCCCGCCGCAGGTGCAGGTGCCGGTCCTGGCGGAACTCGGTCAGCATTCGGCCGCCCGCTCCAACACCTATCGCCGGCTGCGCAATCTCGCCTTCGACAAGCGGGCCTCCACGGTGCTGGTGGCCGGTCTGCCCCCCGAGGCGGGCGTCCGCGTCGCCCGCGGGCTGGCCTCCCTGTGCGTGGAGGGCGGGGCCCGGACCGCGCTGGTGCACGTGGACGCCACCGGCGAAGGGAAGGCGCGGCGCGAACACGAGGGCACCACCGATGAACATGCGTCCTTTCCCGTTTTCCGCACCCCCTCCGGTGAGGGGGACCGCGGATTCGCACGCGCCCTGGCCAAGGCCCGGGAAAAGGCTCAGCTCGTGGTGATCACCGGTGTGGCGCCGCACACGGCCGAGGCGCTGAGCATGGCCGCCATCAGCGACCTCACCTTCATCGTGGTGGAACGGGAACGGGCCTCAGACCGCGAACTGGTCAAGGGAATGCAGGCCTTCGAACAGGCCACCGTTCCCGCGCAAGGGTTGGTGCTCACCGGCCCGCAGAAAGCCTGACCGGCCCTCCATACCACACAACAGTCACCCGCCGGCGGCTGCAATCTCTCCACTAACGGGCCTTACATGAACGCAACCAGACAAGCTGCAGACCAAGATATGGTCAAAGCAGCCACAGGCGCCGCGACCGGACGGACTGAGGGGATTCACGTGCCCACTGACCATCCAGCCCCGGGCGAGGGCCAGCTGATCCGCACCGTGCGCCAGCATCTGCTCCTCCTGGGCATCGTGACGTTCATCACCACCGCGCTCGCGGTCACGGTCGGCTTCCTGCAGGGAACGTCCTACACCGCGACCACTTCGGTGCTGGTGACCCCTCTGGAAGGCAACCCCTACTCCCCGGAGGGCCGCGGTGACGATCTGATCAACCTGGAGACCGAGGCGCAGCTGGTCACCACCGACACCGTCGCCAAGCTGGCCGCCGGCCAGCTGCCCGGCAGCGATCCGGCCCGGCTGCGCGCCAAGGTGTCGGTCAGCGTGCCGCCCAACACCCAGGTGCTCAACATCTCCTACACCGACCAGTCGGCCAGGGGGGCGCGCGACGGCGCGCAGGCGTTCGCCAACGCCTATCTGCAGCACCGCGAGCAGCGCGCCAAGGCGGTCACCGACGGCCAGATGGCCAAGCTGCGCGAGCAGGCCCAGCGGGTGGAGCGGGCGCTGCAGCAGGCCACCCGCCAGCTCAGCGGGGCCAACGCCACCGAACGGGCGTTCCTCAACCAGCGGATCACCGCCTACACCAACCAGCTCGGCGTCATCGACGAGCAGATCAACACCATCGCCAGCACCCCGATCGACCCGGGGCAGATCATCACGCCGGCCGGGCTGCCCAAGAGTTCCGGCCACATGATGCTGCTGATCTACGGGGCGGCCGGCCTGGTGGCCGGGCTGGTGCTGGGAACGGGGCTGGCGCTGGTGCGCACGCGGCTGGACAAGCGGCTGCGGGACGCCGAGAGCGTCGAGGCGCTGGGGCTGCGCACGCTCAGCACGATCCCGGAGGCGCCCTCCTCGGGCGAGGAACTGGTGCTCGTCACCCAGCCGGACGGCCCTCAGGCGGAGGGGTACCGGCGGCTGCGCGCCGCCGTGGTCGCCGGGGCGCCCGGCAAGCAGTACGTGATCTTGGTGGCCAGCGCCACCCCGGGCGGGACCGTCACGCTCACCGCCGCCAACCTGGCGGTGGCGCTGGCCTTCGCCGGCTCGCCCACGATCATGATCGACGCGACCGCCTCGGCGGCCGACCCGCTGGAGCTGTTCGGCCTCAGCCCCGCCAAGGGACTGTCGGACACCCTGATCTCCGGGACCGACCCGGCGACGCTGCTCATTCACGCCGACTCCAACCTGCGGCTGCTGCCGCGGGGACGGGACGCCGCGCAGGCCACCCACCGCTTCAGCGGGCCGCTGATGCGCAGCACCATCAAGGCGATGCGCCGCCGGTCGGACTATGTGGTCATCAACGGCCCCAGCCTGCACGACGCCGACGCCCAGGCCCTGTGCACCCTCGCCGACGCCGTCCTGCTGGTCGTCTCACGCGGGGTGACCACCCGCCAGGACCTCATCCAGGCGCACATCGAAGCCCAGCGCGCCGGCGCGACCGTGATCGGGGCGGTGCTGGAGAGCAGCCCGCTGCCCATCGCCAAGCCCGGCAGGAAACCCGACAGGCGGCCCGGCACGACCGAGCGGCGCGCCGGCGAGTCGTCCACCGACACCGCGCCCATCCCCGCCCCGGTCCCCGACCCCGAGGACGAGCCCGTGGTGTGGGAGGAGCTGGTCACCGGCCGCAAGCCGGTCAAGGACGGCCACGACATCCGCCTGCCCGGCGACCGGGACAACGGGTCGGCGGCCGAGGAGTACCCCACTGACCGGCGCGTGGCCCCGACCCGCCGGTCGGAGCAGCAGGAAGAGTTCTCCATGAAACCCAGCGGCAAGACCGGCAGCGGCGATGGCGACATCTGAGGAGAAGACCGGCGGCAAGGACGGAGGAGGCGGCGATCTCACCCGGCTGGCGCGGGGCGGCTCCCTGAACCTGGTGGGCGCGGTCCTGGCCGGCGTGATGGGGTTCGCCCTGGTCGTCGTCGTCACCCACACCTACTCGCAGCAGACCGCCGGTGCGTTCTTCGCGGCGGTGTCGCTGTTTGTGATCCTGGCGGCGATCTGCGGGCTGGGCACCGACGCGGGCCTGGTGCGCTGGCTGCCCCGGCATCTGGCGCTGGGACGGGCCGCCGCGGCCCGCCGGACCGTCCCGATCGCCCTGCTGCCGGTCTTCGCGCTGGCCGCGACGGCGGCGCTGGCGCTGGCCGTGGCGGCGCCCGCACTGGCCGCCCTGCTGGGCGAGCAGCAGACGGCCGAAGTGACCACGATGCTGCGCGTGCTGGCCGGGTTCCTGCCGGTGGCCACCGCCCACGACCTGCTGCTGGCGGCCACCCGGGGACACGGCACCATGCGGCCGACGGTGCTGATCGAAAAGATCTTCCGGCAGACCGCCCAGGTGAGCGGCGCGGCGCTGGCCGGGCTGCTCACCGACCACCCGGTGGCGCTGGCCCTGGCCTGGGCGCTGCCCTACCTGCCGGGGCTGGCGGCGGCCGCGCTGTGGTACCGCGCCCTGGCCCGCCGCTCCGACGCGCGCATCGGCCCGGGGGAAATGGTGCAGCGGGCCGAGCTCATCTCCGGTTTTTGGCGTTACACCGCGCCGCGCGCCGGAGCGCAGATCTGCCAGACGGCGCTGCAGCGGGCCGACATCATGCTGCTGGCCGCGCTCAGCTCTCCCCGCAACGCGGCCATCTACACCGCGGCGACCCGCTTCATCGTGATCGGCCAGCTGGCCACCCAGGCGATCCAGCAGGTGATGCAGCCCATGGTGAGCCGGCAGCTGACGCTGGAGGACCGCGCCGGCGCCCAGCGGGTCTTCGCCACCAGCACCGCCTGGATCGTGATGGCGACCTGGCCGGTGCACCTGACCGTCGCCGTCGGTGCCCCGGTCTACCTGTCGCTGTTCGGCGAAGGGTACGCCGGCGCCGGGCAGACCACGACGGTGCTGCTGGCGCTGACCATGCTGCTGGCCACCGCGTGCGGCCCCGTCGATGTGATGCTGCTGATGGCCGGCCGTAGCGGGCTGAGCCTGGCCAACAACGTCGCGGCGCTGGCGGTCAACCTGGCGCTGAACCTGCTGCTGATCCCCGATCACGGCGCCACCGGAGCGGCGATCGCCTGGTCGGCGGCTTTGGTGACCCGCAACCTGCTGCCGCTCTTGCAGGTGCGGGCCATGCTCTCGATGACTCCCTTCAGTTCCGCCCTGCTGTGGGCCACGGCGTCGGTATCGTTGTGCTTCGGCGGCATTTCCCTGCTGGCGCGCCTTCTTTTCGGTTCGAACATCGGCGGGCTGGCAGCCGGCCTGGCGCTCGCCTGCCCGGCGTACCTCGCCCTGTTGTGGGCGGGCCGGGAGCGGCTGGCGCTCACCGCGTTCGCTTCGCTGGTCCCCGGGCGCCTGGCCGCCCGGACCGCCCCGACCCCCGACCACCCGACTGCGAGGAGAGCCCATGTCTCCGGCCCTTGATCAGATACGCCGCCGTTCCCGCACCGTGCTGCGCAAGGCGGGGCTGACCCCCAGCGGCCCGCTGTACGGCCGGCTGGTCGACGCCGGCCGCAGCCTGCCCATCCCGCCCAAGGCCCGGGTCGTGCTCTCCACCGCGGTGCTGCGCCGGCCCTGGCGCATCCGCGTCCCGCTGGACCGGCTGCTGCTGGGCGCGCAGAGCGGGTGGACCGCCCGTGAGTTCGCCGAGCGGACCGGTGACCTGCTGTGGCCGTCGACCCCGCTGCTGGAGGGGCCGCACGTGCGGCTGCTGGAACTGGCCGACAGCAAAGAGCACCTGACGGACGAGGAGATCCTCGACAGCGACTACGGCCGGCTGGCCCGGCGCTGCATCGCCGCCGGCGGCGATGCAGCGCCGGGCCAGCCGGCCGTAGTCGCTGTCGAGGATCTCCTCGTCCGTCAGGTGCTCTTTGCTGTCGGCCAGTTCCAGCAGCCGCACGTGCGGCCCCTCCAGCAGCGGGGTCGACGGCCACAGCAGGTCACCGGTCCGCTCGGCGAACTCACGGGCGGTCCACCCGCTCTGCGCGCCCAGCAGCAGCCGGTCCAGCGGGACGCGGATGCGCCAGGGCCGGCGCAGCACCGCGGTGGAGAGCACGACCCGGGCCTTGGGCGGGATGGGCAGGCTGCGGCCGGCGTCGACCAGCCGGCCGTACAGCGGGCCGCTGGGGGTCAGCCCCGCCTTGCGCAGCACGGTGCGGGAACGGCGGCGTATCTGATCAAGGGCCGGAGACATGGGCTCTCCTCGCAGTCGGGTGGTCGGGGGTCGGGGCGGTCCGGGCGGCCAGGCGCCCGGGGACCAGCGAAGCGAACGCGGTGAGCGCCAGCCGCTCCCGGCCCGCCCACAACAGGGCGAGGTACGCCGGGCAGGCGAGCGCCAGGCCGGCTGCCAGCCCGCCGATGTTCGAACCGAAAAGAAGGCGCGCCAGCAGGGAAATGCCGCCGAAGCACAACGATACCGACGCCGTGGCCCACAGCAGGGCGGAACTGAAGGGAGTCATCGAGAGCATGGCCCGCACCTGCAAGAGCGGCAGCAGGTTGCGGGTCACCAAAGCCGCCGACCAGGCGATCGCCGCTCCGGTGGCGCCGTGATCGGGGATCAGCAGCAGGTTCAGCGCCAGGTTGACCGCCAGCGCCGCGACGTTGTTGGCCAGGCTCAGCCCGCTACGGCCGGCCATCAGCAGCATCACATCGACGGGGCCGCACGCGGTGGCCAGCAGCATGGTCAGCGCCAGCAGCACCGTCGTGGTCTGCCCGGCGCCGGCGTACCCTTCGCCGAACAGCGACAGGTAGACCGGGGCACCGACGGCGACGGTCAGGTGCACCGGCCAGGTCGCCATCACGATCCAGGCGGTGCTGGTGGCGAAGACCCGCTGGGCGCCGGCGCGGTCCTCCAGCGTCAGCTGCCGGCTCACCATGGGCTGCATCACCTGCTGGATCGCCTGGGTGGCCAGCTGGCCGATCACGATGAAGCGGGTCGCCGCGGTGTAGATGGCCGCGTTGCGGGGAGAGCTGAGCGCGGCCAGCAGCATGATGTCGGCCCGCTGCAGCGCCGTCTGGCAGATCTGCGCTCCGGCGCGCGGCGCGGTGTAACGCCAAAAACCGGAGATGAGCTCGGCCCGCTGCACCATTTCCCCCGGGCCGATGCGCGCGTCGGAGCGGCGGGCCAGGGCGCGGTACCACAGCGCGGCCGCCGCCAGCCCCGGCAGGTAGGGCAGCGCCCAGGCCAGGGCCAGCGCCACCGGGTGGTCGGTGAGCAGCCCGGCCAGCGCCGCGCCGCTCACCTGGGCGGTCTGCCGGAAGATCTTTTCGATCAGCACCGTCGGCCGCATGGTGCCGTGTCCCCGGGTGGCCGCCAGCAGCAGGTCGTGGGCGGTGGCCACCGGCAGGAACCCGGCCAGCACGCGCAGCATCGTGGTCACTTCGGCCGTCTGCTGCTCGCCCAGCAGGGCGGCCAGTGCGGGCGCCGCCACGGCCAGCGCCAGCGCCGCCGTCGCGGCCAGCGCGAAGACCGGCAGCAGGGCGATCGGGACGGTCCGGCGGGCCGCGGCGGCCCGTCCCAGCGCCAGATGCCGGGGCAGCCAGCGCACCAGGCCCGCGTCGGTGCCCAGCCCGCAGATCGCCGCCAGGATCACAAACAGCGACACCGCCGCGAAGAACGCACCGGCGGTCTGCTGCGAGTAGGTGTGGGTGACGACGACGACCAGGGCGAACCCCATCACGCCGGCCAGGACCGCGCCCACCAGGTTCAGGGAGCCGCCCCGCGCCAGCCGGGTGAGATCGCCGCCTCCTCCGTCCTTGCCGCCGGTCTTCTCCTCAGATGTCGCCATCGCCGCTGCCGGTCTTGCCGCTGGGTTTCATGGAGAACTCTTCCTGCTGCTCCGACCGGCGGGTCGGGGCCACGCGCCGGTCAGTGGGGTACTCCTCGGCCGCCGACCCGTTGTCCCGGTCGCCGGGCAGGCGGATGTCGTGGCCGTCCTTGACCGGCTTGCGGCCGGTGACCAGCTCCTCCCACACCACGGGCTCGTCCTCGGGGTCGGGGACCGGGGCGGGGATGGGCGCGGTGTCGGTGGACGACTCGCCGGCGCGCCGCTCGGTCGTGCCGGGCCGCCTGTCGGGTTTCCTGCCGGGCTTGGCGATGGGCAGCGGGCTGCTCTCCAGCACCGCCCCGATCACGGTCGCGCCGGCGCGCTGGGCTTCGATGTGCGCCTGGATGAGGTCCTGGCGGGTGGTCACCCCGCGTGAGACGACCAGCAGGACGGCGTCGGCGAGGGTGCACAGGGCCTGGGCGTCGGCGTCGTGCAGGCTGGGGCCGTTGATGACCACATAGTCCGACCGGCGGCGCATCGCCTTGATGGTGCTGCGCATCAGCGGCCCGCTGAAGCGGTGGGTGGCCTGCGCGGCGTCCCGTCCCCGCGGCAGCAGCCGCAGGTTGGAGTCGGCGTGAATGAGCAGCGTCGCCGGGTCGGTCCCGGAGATCAGGGTGTCCGACAGTCCCTTGGCGGGGCTGAGGCCGAACAGCTCCAGCGGGTCGGCCGCCGAGGCGGTCGCGTCGATCATGATCGTGGGCGAGCCGGCGAAGGCCAGCGCCACCGCCAGGTTGGCGGCGGTGAGCGTGACGGTCCCGCCCGGGGTGGCGCTGGCCACCAAGATCACGTACTGCTTGCCGGGCGCCCCGGCGACCACGGCGGCGCGCAGCCGCCGGTACCCCTCCGCCTGAGGGCCGTCCGGCTGGGTGACGAGCACCAGTTCCTCGCCCGAGGAGGGCGCCTCCGGGATCGTGCTGAGCGTGCGCAGCCCCAGCGCCTCGACGCTCTCGGCGTCCCGCAGCCGCTTGTCCAGCCGCGTGCGCACCAGCGCCAGCCCCGTTCCCAGCACCAGCCCGGCCACCAGGCCGGCCGCCCCGTAGATCAGCAGCATCATGTGGCCGGAACTCTTGGGCAGCCCGGCCGGCGTGATGATCTGCCCCGGGTCGATCGGGGTGCTGGCGATGGTGTTGATCTGCTCGTCGATGACGCCGAGCTGGTTGGTGTAGGCGGTGATCCGCTGGTTGAGGAACGCCCGTTCGGTGGCGTTGGCCCCGCTGAGCTGGCGGGTGGCCTGCTGCAGCGCCCGCTCCACCCGCTGGGCCTGCTCGCGCAGCTTGGCCATCTGGCCGTCGGTGACCGCCTTGGCGCGCTGCTCGCGGTGCTGCAGATAGGCGTTGGCGAACGCCTGCGCGCCGTCGCGCGCCCCCCTGGCCGACTGGTCGGTGTAGGAGATGTTGAGCACCTGGGTGTTGGGCGGCACGCTGACCGACACCTTGGCGCGCAGCCGGGCCGGATCGCTGCCGGGCAGCTGGCCGGCGGCCAGCTTGGCGACGGTGTCGGTGGTGACCAGCTGCGCCTCGGTCTCCAGGTTGATCAGATCGTCACCGCGGCCCTCCGGGGAGTAGGGGTTGCCTTCCAGAGGGGTCACCAGCACCGAAGTGGTCGCGGTGTAGGACGTTCCCTGCAGGAAGCCGACCGTGACCGCGAGCGCGGTGGTGATGAACGTCACGATGCCCAGGAGGAGCAGATGCTGGCGCACGGTGCGGATCAGCTGGCCCTCGCCCGGGGCTGGATGGTCAGTGGGCACGTGAATCCCCTCAGTCCGTCCGGTCGCGGCGCCTGTGGCTGCTTTGACCATATCTTGGTCTGCAGCTTGTCTGGTTGCGTTCATGTAAGGCCCGTTAGTGGAGAGATTGCAGCCGCCGGCGGGTGACTGTTGTGTGGTATGGAGGGCCGGTCAGGCTTTCTGCGGGCCGGTGAGCACCAACCCTTGCGCGGGAACGGTGGCCTGTTCGAAGGCCTGCATTCCCTTGACCAGTTCGCGGTCTGAGGCCCGTTCCCGTTCCACCACGATGAAGGTGAGGTCGCTGATGGCGGCCATGCTCAGCGCCTCGGCCGTGTGCGGCGCCACACCGGTGATCACCACGAGCTGAGCCTTTTCCCGGGCCTTGGCCAGGGCGCGTGCGAATCCGCGGTCCCCCTCACCGGAGGGGGTGCGGAAAACGGGAAAGGACGCATGTTCATCGGTGGTGCCCTCGTGTTCGCGCCGCGCCTTCCCTTCGCCGGTGGCGTCCACGTGCACCAGCGCGGTCCGGGCCCCGCCCTCCACGCACAGGGAGGCCAGCCCGCGGGCGACGCGGACGCCCGCCTCGGGGGGCAGACCGGCCACCAGCACCGTGGAGGCCCGCTTGTCGAAGGCGAGATTGCGCAGCCGGCGATAGGTGTTGGAGCGGGCGGCCGAATGCTGACCGAGTTCCGCCAGGACCGGCACCTGCACCTGCGGCGGGATGTCGACGGCGGTGCGGATCAGGCGTGGCCGCCGGTTGCGCACCAGCGCGATCCCCACCCCGACGATCAGTCCCACTCCCGCCCCCGTGGCCGGGCCGAGCTCCCCGTTGACATCGTCGGGAGCGGTCGGCAGGGCGGGGCTGCGCAGCACCTCGCCGGACTGGATGGCGCGGCTCTCCAGCGCATGCAGCTCCTTTTCCACCGAAGAGAGCTGGTTCACCAGGGCCTGGCGCCTGCTGCGCGCGGTGAGGCGGGGCATCGCCGCCTCGTCTCCGGGCAGCGCGGCCAGCCGCTTCTCCAGCACCGCCCGCCTGCGCTGCAGGGCCTCCCGGTTGCGCTGCTGGACGCCTCCCACGATCTGCTCGCGCAGACTCAGATAGGCCTCCGCGACGATCCCGGCGCCCTGCTGGGCGGTCTCCGGCCGGGACGCCGAGACGGCGATGTTGAGCACCCGGGTGTTCGCCGGAGCAGTGATCTTGATGCGCCGGCGCAGCTCGTCATGGCCGACCCGGAAGCCCTGAAAGGAGCTCAGCCGGGTGAGCACCTCGTTGGAGAGCACCAGCTGGGCCTCGGTGTCCATGGTGGAGTTGCGCGGCCTGCGGGAGGAGCCGTCCTGGCCGGTCAGCCGCCGGCTGCCGGTGTGCAGCGGCTCGGCCGGCGCCATCACCGAGACCGTGGAGGTGTAGACGGGGGCGGTGGTCATCGTCCGCAGCAGCCCCAGGGCGGTGCCCAGCAGCACCGCCCCCACGATCACCAGGGCCTGCCGCCGCAGCAGCGAGGTGTAGTACGTCAGCGGGACCACATCGGGTCCCGCCTGCGCGCGGCGGCCGGCCCGGCTCTTCATCGCCGCCAAGGCGGTACGGTCCCCAGCATCTCGGCCAGCTTCTCGTCATAGGGCTCGAAGTGTTTCCTGAGCCGCTCCTGCAGCGCCTTCGGCAGGGCCGAGCCGGGACGGGCGTTGTGCCGTTCGAAGGAGGAGGGCCGCCAGGACGGCAGCCCCAGGTAGTCGATGATCCGGTCGTAGACGGACGCCGGATCGGCGAAGAAGTCCTCGGCGAACAGCACCAGCACCCGTTCCCGCCCGAACAGGGCGAACAACACCTCCAGCTGCTCGCAGTATTGACCGCGGTCCAGGTAAGAGTGGTGCCGGTGGCTGTGGCTCAGGTAAGTCGGGTCGGCCTTGATCCGCTCGACCTCCCCGGCCAGCCGCTGCGGCTCCAGTTCCAGGGCGCGTTCAAAGGACTGCTCGGTTTCAAAACCCCGGGCCAGTTCGTGCTTGTAGGCCGAGTAGGCCCGCTCGACCGGGTCGCGCAGAATCGCGATCAATTTCACACCCGGCAGATCCTGGGCGATCCGATGGGGCGCCAGCGGGTGGTGCATGTAATAGCCGGCGGATTCGAAGGCCAGCGGGCGTGTCCCGGCGGGCGCGCGCCGGTAGGCCGTCGCCCGCAACGGGAAATGCCCGCGGTACCAGTTGAAACCGCGGTGGTAATTGACGTCGAAGTAATGCACGCCCTTGTGGAAGTTGGGCTGGACGATGGCCGGATGGGCGGCCAGCGCGCGAAACAGCGACGTGGTGCCGCCGCGCTGGGTGCCCACCAGCAGGAAGTCGGGGATCATCCGGCCCTTGGCGGTCAGCCGCCCGCCCGTTCTGGAGATGGCGCGGCCGCTTTCCTTGACCCACTGCGGGGCGTCACGTCGCGAGATCACCTCACGCTCCCGTCATGCGCTCCGCCGGCCCGCTCGGCCAGCAGATCCAGCAACCGGTCGGCCGTCGGCCGCAGCGGGTCCCCGATCGGTTCCTGCGCGGCCAGCTGGTACCGACGGCACAGCTCCAGCAGGTACAGCTCCAAGGTGGCCAGGGCGGTCCGCCCGGTCAGCCCCAGCGGGGCCAGGCAGGCCACGGCGCCGGCCGGCCAGGTGCCATAGGGGTCGGCGCCCTTGGCCCGCGACGCCTCCTGCAGCCGGTAGTGCAGCAGGTCGAAACCGTTGGGCACGTCACGGGAGAACCGCTCCCAGTCCCACAGCTGCACCCGTCCCCGATGCCAGGCCATGTTCCACGGCGTCCAGTCGCCGTGCCAGGCGCCGAAGTCCAGCTCCACATCGCCGTAGGCGCTCTCGACGCGCTTGATCACCTCGGCCAGCCGCTCGGCCCGGCGCCCGTCCGCCACCTGGGCGGGCACTTCGGTCATCGCGGCCCAGAACGTGCTGTCGGCCAGCGCGGCGCGGCGGACCTCCACCGCGCCGAACACCGTGCGCATGGCCGCCAGCGGGACCGTGCGCCGCGGCCGCCAGCCGAGGGCGGAAGTGTGCAGCGCCGACAGCACCAGCAGCCCCCGGCCCTGCCAGTCGCCCAGGTGCAGCACCTCGGGGACGGTGACGCCGGGAAGGCTGCGGGTGCTCAGGTAGCGCAGCGCGGCGGCCTCCTGCGCGATGAGCGCGCGGGCGGTGGAGGTGTCGCCGACCTTGACGAAGGCCAGCGCGCGGCCTTGCGGGGTCAGGACGTGCAGGATGGGCTTGCGGTTGGCGCGGGCGGTGCCCAGGCCGACGCTGACCAGCACCCGCCGGCCGAGCAGCTCGCTCAGCCGGTCCTCCACCGACTCCCCGCCCCCGTCGATGCGCAGCCGGTCGCGCAGCGCCCGCTGCGGCCCCCCGCTGCGCAGCGCCAGCGCGCTCACGCTGCGCGAGATCCGCTGCCGGAGGCCCAGATCGTGGCTGTAGCGCCGCAGCGCCGCCGCCGAGGCGGCCGCGCTCTCCACCGGCAGCAGCAGCCGCGGCCGCGCGGCGTTGGGCAAAAAGGCCAGTTCCCGGCGGCCGGCCGCAACCGGGTCGGCGCTCGTCGTCACCCGCACCGACGCGCCGGGCCACAGCTCGGCCACGGCGTCCACCCAGGCCTGATCGACGCTCACCGGACCCTCTCCAGCACCGGCAGGACGGGGTTGTCCCGTTTGGCGCGCCACATGAGCGCCACCGCCACCATCACCGTGTACAGCGGTACCTCCACCAGGTCGTAGGTGAATAGGAAAAGACCGCACGACAGCAGCACGCAACAGCCGGCCAGGGAATAGGCCGACCGGTCCCGCCAGTGCCGGACGAACCGGAGCGTGAAGAACGCCAGGAACGCCACGGTGCCGACCAGGCCGTGCGCGAAGATCAGCAACCACAGGTGGCCCTGGGTGCCCAGCGGAGGAGGGGCGCACGCTTTGCACCCGGGGCGTTCCCCGCCGGCCACGGAGTCCAGGTCGCCCTCCACGTCCCTGGTGGAGCCGAAGCCCAGCAGCGGCGATCCGGTCCACGCGCTTTTGACCGTCTCGACGGCCAGCAGCGTCCGCCGGGTGTTGCTGTGCGGGTTGTCCAGCCGGGACTGCACCATGCCGGGCAGCGGCGAGGCCGCGATGATCAGCGCGCCGGCGCACAACCCGGCGATGGTCCAGCCCAGCACCCGGGCGCCGCCGATGGCGACCAGCCTGATGAGGCCGAACACCCCGATCAGGATCAGCGCCCCCCACAGGCCCCGGTTGAGCGAGTAGACGACCGGCCACAGCGAGGCGATCAAAATCACACAGCCGGCGATCCGCCGCCTGCCGCGGGCGCGCACGATCCAGGTGAGGACGAAGAACGGCAGGAAGAAGGCGTAGGCGGCGCCCCAGGTGTTGGAGTAGGCGAAGGGCGCCATGGGGCGGGACTGCTCAAAGCCCAGGATCGTCGACACGTCGGCGACCTTGGGATGGATGGCGTCCCGCAGGAAGGCGTTGGAGGCCAGGCCGTGCGGCAGCAGCATCTCCATCAGGGAGGTGAGCTGCAGGGTTGGCCAGAACGTGCCGACCAGCCCGCCGACCGTGGTCACGATGAACATGAAGCCCAGCAGGCGGCCGACCCTGCCGGTGGGCAGCTCTTCTTCGCTGCTGTTGCAGATGTAGAGCAGCACCACCGTGAACGACAGGTACCAGACCATCCGCCAGCCGAAGACCAGCAGCCGGGTGATGCCGCCTTCGGGAGAGGCGCCGGGGGCGTGCACCCACAGCACGGTGACGCCCAGCAGAACCCAGACGATGAAGAACAGCCACAGGCCGAATCCCGCGGGGGCCACAAGGGTGTTTCTGCGGCGCCACAGAAACATGGCCATGGGCACGGTCATCGCCATGAAGACGATGTGACCCAAACCCAGCAGCCACCACAGCGGATACCCCAGGAAGATCACACTCAGTGGCCATCCGGTGGGCAACCGCCACGGCAGGAGTGGCCGCGACGGCGTCAACGTGGATGTCACGTTCGCTCCAGATGTGCCCTGGCAGGGGGTGAGATAAGAACGTTAGCGGTTCCCTGGTCTGCCGCGTGTGTCCAGCGATACCTTATGCGCCACGTAGGTGTGGGTGTACTCGGCTATATGAGTGGATCGGCCATCGGGGGCGCAGGCCGAGAACACATGGGGCGCCGGGCTGGATGTGCCCGGTAGGAACGACATGAGGAGCGCTATGCGCTTGCGAAAAGCTGTGTCGGTCATGGCCGGGCTGGCCATGGCCACGGGTGCGCTGGTGGGCGTGCCCACTGTGGCGCAGGCCAGTCCGGCCACCGGAGAACCGCACAACCGGATCGTCTCCGACGACCCGGTGGACTACACCCCGCAGATCCAGGACGGGTCGGTCAAGTCCATCGTCAAGATCGGCGACCGGATCTTCATCGGGGGTGACTTCACCCAGGTCAAGGAGCCGGGCGGCGGCAAGCCGATGCTGACCCGCAACCGGCTGTTCTCCATGAACGCCACCACCGGCGAGATCGACGCCGGCTTCAACCCCAACGTCGGCAACGGCGAGGTCAGCGTGCTGCTGCCCGCCTCCGACGGCCAGTCGCTGTACGTCGGCGGCACCTTCACCAGCGTGGGCGGGGCCTCCACCTCCCGGCTGGTGCGGATCAACGCCACCACCGGCCAGGTGATCAGCAGCTTCTCCGTGCAGACCAACGGCCGGGTGCGCGACCTTCGCCTGGCGAACGGGCGGCTGTACGTCGCCGGTGACTTCACCCACGTCAACGGGGTTTCCCGTCCGGCCCTGGCGGCGGTCAACCCCAACACCGGCGCGCTGCTGAACTTCCTGGACCTCAACATCTCCGGCACGCACCGGGGCCTGGGCGTGACCCTCGTCTACAAGATGGACATCACGCCCGACGGCTCCAAGCTGGTGATCATCGGTAACTTCAACTCGGTGGCCGGGCAGACCCGCAACCAGGTGGCCATGATCGACCTGAGCGGCGAGCAGGCCACGCTGGCCCCCTGGAGCACCACGCGTTACGCGGAGCTGTGCTCCTCGTCGTTCCACACCTACATGCGGGACGTGGACTTCTCGCCCGACGGCTCCTTCTTCGTGATCACCACCACCGGGGCCTACTCCGGCGGCCCGCCGAAGCTGTGCGACACCCACGCCCGCTGGGAGACCGCCGGCGGCGCCGACCAGCAGCCCACCTGGGTGAACTGGACCGGCGGCGACACCAGCTACGCGGTGGAGGTCACCGACGCCGCCGTCTACGTCGGCGGGCACTTCCGCTGGGCCAACAACCCCTTCGGCTCCGACAAGGCCGGCCAGGGCGCCGTCTCCCGGGAGGGCATCGCCGCCCTCGACCCGGCCAACGGGCTGCCCTTCTCCTGGAACCCCGGCCGCACCCGCGGCGTCGGCGTCTTCGACCTGCTGGCCACCTCCGAGGGCCTGTGGATGGGCAGCGACACCGACGAGGCCGGCGGCGAGTGGCACCCCAAGCTGGCGATGTTCCCGCTGGCCGGCGGGACCAAGGTCAAGCCCAACCACACCGGTGAGCTGCCGGGCAACGTCTACTACGCCGGCGGCCTCGGGCTCGCCGCGCAGAACTTCCTGCGGCACCGCTCCTTCGACGGCTCCACCGCCGGAAGCACCGTCAACCACTCCACGGGTGGCTTCGACTGGCGCACCATGCGCGGCGCCTTCATGATCAACGGCGAGCTGTTCTACGGCCACTCCAACGGCAAGTTCTACCGGCGCTCCTTCGACGGGGAGACGCTGGGCACGACGGTGACCGAGATCAACACCGCCGACCAGCTGACCAACATGTCGACCTGGCACAACCAGGTGCCCAACATCACCGGCATGTTCTTCGCCAACGGCCGGATCTACTACACCCGCGGCCAGTCGGCGCTGTACTACCGCTACTTCACCCCGGAGAGCAACGTGGTCGGCGCCCAGGAGCTGACCGCCGTGGGCAACATGTCCGGGGTGAACTGGAGCTCGGTCGGCGGGATGTTCGTCCACGGCGACAAGCTGTACTTCGTCAACAACAGCTCCAGCGGCCGGCTCTACCGGATGAACTTCGTCAACGGCGTGCCCTCCGGGACGCCCCAGCTGGTCGACAGCAACGACTGGCGGGGCCGCGCGGTGTTCCTGTACAGCGGCGTGCCCAACGAGCTGCCCGAGGCTTCTTTCACCAGCCAGTGCGATCAGCTGGAGTGCAGCTTCGACGCCTCGGCCTCTGAGGACCCGGACGGCACCATCGCCTCCTACTCGTGGGACTTCGGTGACGGCAAGACCGGCACCGGCAAGACCGTCGAGCACACCTACGACGAGCCCGGCACCTACACGGTCAAGCTGACCGTGACCGACAACCGCGGCGGCCAGGGCACCGTCACCGAGCAGGTGTCGGTGACGCAGAACGCCACCGCGATCGGCTACCGGGGCGGCGCCGGCTTCAACGCCAACACCCGCGAGGCGACGGTGACCGTGCCCAGCAGCGTCCAGCCGGGCGACGGCATGGTGCTCATCATGACCGCCAACAGCACCAGCGTCACGATCACGCCGCCGGCCGGGTGGACCCAGATCGGCACCCAGACGGCCGGCAGCGCGGTCTCCACGGTCTGGAAGCGGGTCGCCACCGCCGGCGACGCCGGCTCCACGGTGAGCGTCGGGGTCAGCGACTACGCCAAGGTCGACCTGCGGCTGCTGGCCTACGAGGGCACCGAC
>k87-2273852_pt1 | contig 22519 bp, 18 predicted proteins | sample MGYA00084031_6733416 | MGnify analysis MGYA00084031
AGGGTTGGGACACGCCGTCTGGTGTGCAAGAAACTTTATCGGCGACGAACCGTTTGCCGTCTTGCTTGGTGACGACATCGTCCAAGCGGAAACACCGTGCTTAAAGCAATTAATCGACCAATATGAACAAACTCTCAGTTCCGTTATTGGTGTCAAAAGAGTGCCTGATAACGAAACGCATCGCTACGGCATTATCGATCCAATCGAACAACACGGACGCCGTTACCAAGTCCGCCAATTTGTCGAAAAACCAGCACCAGGCACCGCGCCTTCCAACTTAGCGATTATGGGAAGATACATACTCACACCGGAAATCTTCTTATTCCTTGAAAAACAAGAAGCCGGTGCTGGCGGCGAAATCCAGCTCACCGACGCGATTCAAAAGCTGAACGAAATCCAACGCGTCTTCGCCTACGAATTCGAAGGCAAACGCTACGACGTCGGCGAGAAGCTCGGATTCATCCAAACGACGATTGAGTTTGCGGTGCAAAATGAAGAATTAAGAGACGATTTGCTTGCATTTATGGAGAACATCGTAGCACAAACAAAGCAAGGCATGAACGTATAACGAGCCGCCACATACGGCTCGTTTTTGATTATGGTGAAGGGGGACGCAAGCGTTGGCGTATCGACAACGATTAACATTTTTAATGCTGCTTGATTCAGCGATCGTGCTGACGGCGATTTATATTAGCGTATTTACACTATATCCGCACGTAGAAATATTAAAACATAAACCGATTTTATTGTCAGCGGTCACGCTGTTAGTAAGCCATCATCTGTTCGCCTTCGTTTACCGCTTATATCAGAAAGCGTGGGAATACGCGAGCATCGGTGAATTGACGGCGATCATTCAAGCCGTCACGCTTTCGATCGTGACGACAGCGGCCGTGCAGTGGGCCGTTTTTCAAGACATTTACGCCCGTGCGCTCATGATCACGTGGATGATCCACGTTCTTTTCATCGGCGGCTCGCGTTTCGTTTGGCGTGTGTTTCGCGACCGCTACATCAAGCCAAACGTCAATAAACGGCGGACGATGATTATCGGCGCTGGCGCCGCAGGCATGATGGTGGTGCGTCAGCTCATCAACAACCCGGAAGCGGAATTGAAACCGATCGTGTTTATTGACGATGACCCGAACAAGCAAAAACTGCAGTTTTTTGGCATTCCTGTACTTGGCACGACAAACGATATTGAAGACGTTGTCCAAGCTTTGCGTATTGAACACATTATTATCGCCATTCCGTCGCTGACGAAAAAACAACTGAACCGCATTTTTGAACAATGCGCGAAAACGAACGCCAAAACGCAAATCGTCCCGAAACTCGAAGATATCGTGACAGGGAAAGTGTCTGTCAGCCAATTCCGCGATGTGCAAGTGGAAGACTTGCTTGGCCGCGAGCCGGTCGAACTCGATATTGAAAGCATCTCCAGCTACATTGAAAACAAAGTCATTTTAGTCACCGGCGCCGGCGGTTCGATCGGATCGGAAATCTGCCGGCAAGTATGCCAGTTTCGTCCGAAAAAAATCATCCTGCTTGGACACGGCGAAAACAGCATTTACCAAATTGACATGGAACTGCGTAATCAATACAAAGATCAGATCGAGATCGTTCCTGTCATCGGTGACATCCAGGACCGCGTGCGCATGTTTGAAGTGATGGAAGAACACAAACCGGATGTCGTCTACCATGCGGCCGCCCATAAACACGTGCCATTGATGGAATACAACCCGAAAGAAGCGGTCAAAAACAACATTTTCGGCACGAAAAACGTCGCTGAAGCAGCAGATACGTTCGGGGTACATACGTTTGTCCTCATCTCTTCGGACAAAGCCGTCAACCCGACAAACGTTATGGGAGCGACCAAACGATTCGCCGAAATGCTTATCCAGCAACTCGACAAACAAAGCAAAACGAAATTCGTCGCCGTCCGTTTCGGAAACGTCCTCGGCAGCCGCGGCAGCGTCATCCCGCTGTTCAAAAAACAAATTCAAGCTGGCGGCCCGGTCACCATCACCCATCCGGACATGACGCGCTACTTCATGACCATTCCTGAAGCGTCCCGCCTCGTCATCCAAGCCGGTGCCTTGGCCAAAGGCGGTGAAATCTTCGTCCTCGACATGGGTGAACCGGTCAAGATCGTCGACCTTGCGAAAAACTTAATCAAACTATCGGGCTACACTGTTGAAGAAATCGGCATCGAATTCACCGGCATCCGTCCAGGTGAGAAAATGTTTGAGGAATTGCTGAATGAAAATGAGGTTCATCCGGAACAGGTGTTTCCGAAAATTCATATTGGGAAGGCGACACCGATCGAACAGAGCGTATTGCAGCAATTTATGGAACAGTTTTCTGATATGGGATCAGACGAAATTCGTCGTCAATTGCTAAGCATTGCGAATCACCATTCGTCTACCATATCGGATTATCAGACAGCAATGAACCATTAAAGGAGAAGAGGATAATGAACTTTGCAATTGTCGGTTGCGGACATATCGCCAAAAAACATGCTGAAGCGATTGAACGAATCGAAGGAGCCAATTTAGTTGCTGTTTGCGATAAAGTGCCACAGGCAATGGATGAGTATATCCAAAAATACGGAGCAAAACCTTATGAAAATTTGTCGGATATGCTCAATGATCCAACCATCGACGTTGTCAATATTTGTACGCCAAGCGGCTTGCATGCATCCATTGCTGTCGAAGCGGCCAAAGCGGGGAAACATCTCATTGTTGAGAAGCCGATTGCCCTGACGTTAGAGGATGCCGATCAGATCATTAACGCATGCAAAGAAAATAACGTAAAACTGGCGGTTGTCCATCCAAACCGTTTCCGTCCTGTTGTCCAAGAACTAAGAAAATTAATGGATGAAGGCCGGTTTGGGAAATTAAGCCATGCGAACGCAACGGTGCGTTGGAATCGCAACCAGGCGTATTACGATCAAGCGCCTTGGCGCGGAACGAAAGCGCTAGACGGCGGCGTATTAATGAATCAAGCCATTCATAACCTCGATCTATTAATCTGGTTGATGGGCGATGTAGAAGAAGTATACAGCATGTCCGCGACCCGTCTGCGCCACATTGAGGCAGAAGATGTATCTACAGGGGTTGTTCGTTTTCAAAACGGAGCATTAGGGGTTGTAGAAGCAGCAACGACGATTTATCCAAAAAATCTTGAAGAATCACTAAGCATTTTTGGTGAAACGGGGACGGCGATTATCGGCGGAACGAACGCGACCCAATTTAAACATTTAATCATTGAATCACTAAATGATGAAGAAACAAATGCTTTGATCGAAAAAGTAAAAGCGGATCCGATTGGAAAACCAGGCCATCAGTGCATTATCGAAGATATGATCGAAGCGATTGAACAAGACCGCGCTCCGATTGTTAGTGGGGAAGATGGGAGACGGGCTTTGCAGCTTGTTCTAGCATTTTATGAATCAGCGGAGAAAAAACAAAGAGTGATCATTAAAGAAAACGAACTCGTCAGTATTGGAGGATAAACGATTATGGCTCTAAATCTGAAAGAATTAGAGGTACAAAACCCTGTAGCGATTCAATTATTGAAGAAGTTAGAAACAAAGACTGCAACGATCGGCGTAGTGGGTCTTGGATATGTCGGCCTCCCATTGGCTGTCGAAAAAGCCAAAGCTGGTTACAACGTCATCGGATTTGATGTTCAAGAAAAAAGAACGGAAATGGTGAGTCAAGGGATCAACTATATTGGTGATGTTGTTGATGAAGAACTGGCTACTCTCGTTCAGTCTGGGAAGCTAGCGGCGACAACGGATTATTCTCGCATTCAAGACGTCGACGCCGTCGCTATTTGCGTACCTACCCCGCTCGATTTATATAAACAACCGGATATTTCGTATGTTGTCAATTCATCAAAGGAAATTGCTAAATACTTGCATAAAGGGATGCTTGTCGTTTTAGAAAGCACAACATACCCTGGAACAACGGAAGAAGTCGTAAAGCCGATTTTAGAAGAATCGGGGTTAGTATGTGGAGAAGACTTCTTCCTAGCGTATTCTCCGGAACGCGTCGATCCGGGCAATAAACAGTACAATACGAAAAACACACCGAAAGTGGTCGGAGGAGTCACGCCAACGTGCACACTCGTTGCCTCGACAATGTACCGGAATGTCCTTGAAGGAGATGTTCACGAAGTATCCAGCCCGAAAGTGGCGGAAATGGAAAAAATTCTCGAAAACACATTCCGTAACATCAATATCGCTCTAGCGAATGAAATGGCGATCTTATGTCATAAAATGGGCATTGATGTTTGGGAAGTCATCGATGCCGCAGCGACAAAACCATATGGCTTCATGCCATTCTATCCGGGTCCGGGATTAGGTGGCCATTGCATCCCGATTGACCCTTGGTATTTAACTTGGAAAGCGAGAGAATATAACTACCATACACGCTTAATCGAGATCGCCGGTGAAATTAACGACAGCATGCCAGATTTTGTCGTACAGCGCTGTACGGAGATCCTAAATGAACATGGAAAAGCACTTAAAGGGTCGAACATTCTTGTGTTAGGCGTTGCCTACAAAAAAGATATCGATGATTATCGCGAATCGCCAGTGCTTCCGATTTTAACGAAATTGACAAAAGCCGGAGCAAACTGGACCGTTGTGGATCCGCATGTAAAAGAGTTCAAGTGGAATGGGAAGTTAATTGAAACAAAAGACTTGCATGCGGTAAATATTGAAGAAGCAGACTTGGTATTGATTACAACGAACCACAGTGCATTTGATTTTGAAATGGTGGCAGACAAGGCGAAAGTGATTTTTGATACGAGGAACGCATTGATATCAAAAATAGATCCGGAAAAACATTATTATAAACTGTAAATGATAACTCATTTTGGAGGATTAAGCTTGTGTTTTTTTCGCTTCCAAAGAATAAAGTAACCAACAAAAGTTTTTTAGGCAATGTTTTAACGTTACTAACCGGTACAGTTGTAGCCCAATTTATACCTATTGCTGTTTCTCCTATTTTAACAAGGATATATACTCCAGATGATTTTGGAATGTTTGCATTATATACGTCTATTATATCAGTTATTGCCGTTATAGCGAATGCTAGATACGAACTCGCCATCATGCTCCCCAAAGAGGAAAAAGAGGCTCTTAGTTTATTAGCTCTGTCTATTGTAATTGCTGTGCTGGTTAGTTTATTCTTATTTATTGTTGTACTCTTATTTCATGATCATATTGCCTTGTTATTAGGTAATCCAGATATATCGAGTTGGTTGTATCTTATCCCTTTCAGTATTTTATTAACAGGTATATATCAACCATTTAATTATTGGTCCAATAGACAAGAACAATATAGAAGGCTTGCTTCTAATAGAATGTATCAGTCAACAGTGACAGCTGGGGCAAATCTAGTCTTAGGCTCAGCCAAAGAGGGAGCGTTTGGTTTAATTATTGGCGGCTTAATTGCTCAGACAATGGCGACCTGTCGATTAGTTTTTCAATCTTTCAAACATGACGGGCTTGCCATTAAGGAGACATCTTTTCATCACTTTTTAAAATTAATGAAGAGATACGACCAGCTTCCAAAGTATGCAATAGGATCAGGATTGCTGAACAGTGCTTCTGTTCAGTTGCCTATTTTTATTTTGTCCAGTTTTTTTTCTGGTACTGTTGTGGGTTTTTATTCCCTTTCTCATAGAGTTTTGAACATGCCAATGTCCATACTTGGGAGTGCCGTTGCCCAAGTCTTTTTTCAAACTTCGGCACAGCTGAGCCATGATGATATAAATAGACTGAAAACAGTTACCTATAATGCTTATAGGAAGATGTTATATATTGGGGTTATCCCTTTATCTATTGTTTTTGCGTTCGGGGATTATATTTTTGCTTTTGTCTTCGGGTTTCAATGGGATACAGCTGGACAGTATGCTAGACTGCTTAGTCCATGGCTTTTACTAGTATTTGTATCTTCTCCACTATCTAACTTATTTACAGTATTAGAAAAGCAAAGGGAAGGTTTCTTATTTAATTTGTTTTTATTTATTAGTAGGGTATTGTCATTGCTTATCGGAGCTGTAGTATTTAAAAACGCTTTATTTACTATTTTATTATTTGGTGTAACGGGGTTTCTTTTTTGGTTATGGCATTGCTTATATATTTTAAAGCTAGTTGGCATTCGTTATAAAAACTCCCTCTTATTCACACTTTCACTTTTAGGAGCCGTATTTGGTATATTAACACTTTTAAGGTATTGGTTAGTAGGAAATATTGGTTAAGGGGATATCATCCAATGGTTGAAATTTTATTAAAGAATCAAAAGGGGTTTAAATGGTTTAATAATCATAACCTTTCTTTTAAAGGGTATTTTAAAATTGGTAACACTTTCTTTCACAGCAATAATACATCCTGTATGGATGTTAAAATAAAAGGGAAAGATGAATTTTTATCCTTTTTAAATGACGCAAATGGTTTTTTTGCGATGGTGAATGAAAGTGAGAGATATATTTTTGCTGCGGTAGACCGGGTTAGAAGTATTCCAATTTTTTATGCACAGAAAAATGGTCAGTTTTATTTGGGTGATGATGCCCATTGGGTTCGCGAGCAGGTAGGGGATCAATGGATAGATGAGATTTCAAAAACAGAGTTTCTACTGACAGGTTATGTCACAGGAAGCAACACACTATATCCGAGTGTGAAACAACTTCAAGCAGGGGAGTATCTCGTTTACGATAAGCAAACGGGACAGCTTGATACGAATCATTATTTCCAATTTAGACATTTCGATTTTTATGGCAGTTCAGTTGATGAATTGATCCATTTGTTGGACCAAGTGCATGTCCATGTGTTTCAAAGACTCATCGAATCGTTAAATGGGCGTACGGCGGTTATTCCTTTAAGTGGGGGACAAGACTCCCGATTAATTGTCGTGATGTTGAAGCGACTAGGCTATGAAAATGTTATATGCTTTAGCTATGGAAAAGAAGGAAATGAGGAATCCGCAATTTCGAAAAAGATTGCTGATTTCCTTGGATATAAGTGGTTATTTGTTCCGTACACAAAAGAAAAATGGAGAGAATGGTATAACTCTAAAGAAAAGATGCTCTATTTTCAGTATGCGGATGGTTTTTCCTCGCTTCCTCATATCCAAGATATTCTTGCTGTTTCTGAATTAAAGCAAAAACAATTAATACCAATAGACAGTATTTTTATACCTGGACATACGGGAGATTTTGTGGAGGGAAGTCACATTCCTGTTTCTTTTTCTCAAAGGAGCCATATATCAAAAGAGGAATTGACAAATGAAATCTTTAAAAAACATTATTCATTATGGGACTTAAGGAAGTTCCGTCATTATAAACCAAAATTCGTCAGCAAAATCTATAATCTTATTCCTGAGAAATCTGTGTATTCGAATGAAGAAGCAGCGGATCTCTTTGAGTGCTGGGATTGGTCGGAAAGACAGGCTAAATTTATCTGCAATTCAGTAAGAGTTTACGACTTTCTCGATCATGAGTGGCGAATGCCTTTGTGGGATAATGAAATAATGGAGTTTTGGTCTCGCGTGAAATTAGAGAATCGGATCCATAGAAACCTATACATGAAGTATGTTCAGAAGACGCAAAGGGATATACACAGACTTCTTAATGAAGATTATAGTAAAATTTCTCCTTTCCATAATTATCGACGCTTTTTAGTAGATTTGGTTAAAAAATCAGACTATCTATATGATTTACTTATTAAATTTATAAGATTAGGCCAATATAATTCTTATCCCCTCGAATGGTATGGGATCGTAGATAGGGGATATTATAGAAATGCTGTGCTAAAGGGGATGGAGAGTATCAATTCTATTTTAGTTGAAGATTACATAAGTCATATAGGATGCAATAAAAATTAATTATAATATCACTATAATAGAATGAACAGTTATTAAGGAGCTAAAATGAGATGAAAATTCAAATGTTGGACCTCTCGGAACAATATGAATCTATGAAAGCGGAAATCATTCAAAAACTCGATGAAGTGATGTCTTCATCCCGCTTTATTTTAGGCGATAACGTAAAAAAATTAGAATCAGATATTGCAAAATACAGTAATGTCAAACACGGGATTGGTGTAGGGAACGGAAGCGATGCGATTCACATCGCCCTTCAAGCGGTAGGGGTGGGTGAAGGGGATGAAGTGATTACTACCCCTTTTACTTTCTTCGCTACGGCTGGCTCTATTGTTCGTACTGGGGCGAAGCCAGTTTTTGTTGATATTGATCCAGTTACGTTCAATATTGATCCTTCTAAAATTGAAGAAGCTATTACTCCAAGAACAAAAGCGATTTTACCTGTTCACTTATATGGTCAAATGGCCGATATGGATCCGATTGTGGAGATTGCTAAAAAATATAACTTAGCGGTTATTGAAGATGCTGCACAGGCTATTGGTGCGAAGTATAAAGGAAAAACGGTTGGAGAGATGGGAACGGCTGCGACGTACAGTTTCTTCCCGACGAAGAACTTGGGGGCCTATGGTGACGGAGGAATGATTGTCACGAATGATGATGAGGTTGCGGAAAAGTGTCGTGTCATTCGCGTCCACGGCAGCAAACCAAAGTATTACCATCATGTATTAGGATATAACAGTCGCCTTGACGAATTACAAGCAGCTATTCTGAATGTAAAGTTTCCGCATTTAAACCGTTGGTCGGAAGAGAGAAGAAAACGAGCGGCGTACTATAGTGAAAAATTAAATGAAAAGTTAAACGGAGTCGTCAAAACTCCTGTCGAAAAAGAGGAGAATTATCATGTTTTTCATCAATATACGTTGCGCGTCCCTCACCGAGATGAGTTGCAACAATACTTAAAAGAACAAGGCATCACGACGATGATTTATTATCCGCTTCCGTTGCATATGCAGCCGGTGTTTAAAGACTTGGGATATCAAGAAGGGGATTTTCCAGAAGCGGAAAAAGCAGCGAAAGAGGCTTTATCATTGCCGATGTATCCTGAGTTAACACAAGAAGAGCAAGATTATGTGATCGAAAAAATCATTGCATTTTATACAAAATGATCGAGGATTTGAAAGCTTAAAAGTATAACAGTAGTCGGTTGTAGCTTATGAAGGTAACTTTTGTTCTCGAAAATTTCAAAAATAACCGTAAACTTTCTTTCACAAAATAGCCACCTACGAACCGTGTAGGTGGCTATATTTTAAGGAGTGGTAGGCATGTCTAATGTTATAAAAGGTCAAAATGTCGTGATTGGTGAGAATGTCTCGTTTGGCAACAATGTCGTCATTGGTAATAATGTTGTCATTTATGAAGGGACGAAAATCGGGGATCATGTGATTATTCAGGATAATGTTGTGATTGGTAAGCAGCCAACGCGGGCAAAGGCCTCGATTTTACCAGAAACGAAACAACTTCCACCGACGGTGATTGGCTCGGGAGTAACGATTGGCACTTCCGCTATTATTTATGCTAACGCTGAGATCGGGGATGAAGTATTTATTGCTGACTTAGCGACTGTTCGTGAGCGAGTAACAATTGGAGAACGAACTATCGTCGGTCGTGGAGTGGCAATCGAAAATGATTGCAAAATAGGGAAGTATTGCAAATTGGAGACGAATTGCTACATTACTGCCTATTCGGAGTTAGGTGACTATGTCTTTATTGCTCCATGTGTCGTGACGACAAACGATAACTATATGGCGCGAAGTAAAGAACGTTTCGGGAAATTTAAGGGTGTGACAGTAAAAACAGGTGGACGCATAGGCGCTAATGCGACGATTCTTCCTGGGAAGGTAATTAAGGAAGATGGTACCGTTGCAGCGGGAAGTGTAGTCACTAAAGATGTTGAAAAGGAAGAGCTTGTAGCAGGAGTTCCGGCTAGAAAGTTGAGGAATGTTCCAACAGATCAGTTGTTGAGAAATCAATAGTGTTAGCTAGGAGGAGCGATCTTCATCATCCTTTTGTGATTGTAAAATCTCTAATAACCCGTTAAGGATTTGGCTACGCTCTCGCATATCCATCCTTGATGGGTATTCTACTGATTTATACAAAGATGACACTGAACTATTTATAACAGGGGGATGGTAATGGATAACAGGATATTGGTTATTACTTATTATTTTGCTCCTAAAAATGAAATTGCGTCAATAAGGTTGACAAAAATAGTAAAATATCTGGTTAAATTAGGATGGGATGTTACAGTTTTAACGTTTAACGATGACCCGAATAATGTTTTAGAGAAGATACAAGATAAAACATTATTATCAAAAGAGCTTGAACAAGTCAGAGTTATTCGTATCAAGCAACCTCGTTTTTTACTAATAGTTTATAAAATTGTAAAATCAGTTTATCAAAAAATATCTAGAATATTCTCTAAAGAAAACAATAATTTGGCTAGTCGATCAGAAGAAGAGAAAAAACTAAACAAAATGAGCGCTTTTTCAAAATTAAAGTTGGGTATTGGGTTTTTGTTTGATTTATGTAAAAACTATTTGATGTTTAGAAAGGCTGTTCCATATATTAAAGAAATTTTGAAAAACAATCAACCGAATATCATCTTTTCCTCTTATGGACCAATGGTCGCCTTAAATTTAGGTATTTATTCAAAAAGGAAATCCCCTTCGAGTCTATTAGTCTTAGATTTTAGAGATCTAATTATTCGGCTCGGTGATTTTGATATAGATGTAATTAGAAAATATAAATCAAAGATAGAGATGCAAGCTTTGGAAATTGCTGATTTAATTTCTGTTGTTTCAGAAGGTCAAAAGAAGGATTTGCTCGAAAGAAACTCCAAATTAGTTGTTGAAGGGAAAGTACATGTTATTACCAATGGATTTGATAGATCTGATCTTAAATATGTAAATGAAGATTTTATTAAAACAAGGGAAAGTAATGTTCTTCATTTATGTTATACAGGGCGCCTCTATCCGGGAAAATCGAAATTGAATATGCTTGTTGATGTATTAAACGAAATAATGTATGAGTCACCGAATACCATTAAAAAAATAAGGGTTCATTACGCTGGACCAAGCTTTAATTACTTTATCTCACAAGTACGCTCAGATGTGTTGAAAGAAATTATAGTAAATCATGGAGTAATAACTAGAAATCAAGCGTTGTCCCTCCAACGTAGGAGCGACATACTTTTAATGCTTTCATGGAACGAAGAGAATGAAAGAGGTATTCTTACAGGTAAATTATATGAATATATGATGAGTGGAAAGCCGATTATAGCATTAATCTCTGGTAATTGTAAAGGAAGTGAATTAAAGAAAATTATCGAGACATGTAACATTGGAATTGCTTTGGAAGAAGCAAGTGAATATGAATATGAAAAAGCAAGACTTAAGGAATATATTTATAGCTCAGTCAATCAAATTCAGGAAAATGGGAAGTTAAGATATGAACCGAAGCAAAATATAATAGAGCAATATGATTATAAATATATTACTAAGAAACTTGATGATCTATTTAAGTCAAATAAATTCTTAAATTTCAAAGATAACTAGTGTCCCCTGAAAAATTCATCTTCAGAAAATGGTTCACCCGTGTGCATGTTTTTCAGAGGATGCAAGTTACGGTTTATTCCATTCACTTGCTTTATTTGACCATCAGAGCCGCTCGCCGGAGGTTATGAACCCATATGCCGTAGCCGACCCACGTTTTGGAGCCGACAAAGCCCCTGTACCGGCTTCGGCTCAAGCCGTACTTTCGTTTGAGCAAGCTGATTTTGGCTTCTCCTGCGGCACGGAAGCGTTGCAGGTCTTGAAACCATAACTGTTTCTCGTATTCCGTTCGCTGATGGCCCTTCTTCCCTCGGCGTGGCAAACTAATACGCCGTACGCCAAGGGCGCCGGCCGCAGCTTCATTGGCACGGCTGCCAAAGCCACGGTCGGCCGCGACGGCATTTGGAGCATCACCATAACGCTTGATGTGCTGTTCAATGGCCGGAATCAGCAGTTCATCGTCGGCAGGGTTCCCGACATAAAGCTCATGACCCGTGATGAATCCGTTCTCGGTCTCGTCTACACGCAGTTTGTAACCGAACTCCACGGTCTTTCCCAGTTTGCCTTTTTTGATCGGGCGAGCTTCGGGATCAAAAAAGCTGACGATCCGATCCGGAATGACCCGGTTGCCGGATACGACTTCCTTGGCTTGCGCAATCAGCCTCCGCGTCCGGGAGGCGGCTTCTGCGAGTTTCGCTTTGAGGGCTTGCTTCTTCGATTGGCCATGGCCACGAATCACCCCGACGGCCGATCGACCTGAGTGCAGACTTCTTCCGTAATGCCGGCGACGTTTTTGGTAATTGCATTGATATCTTCCCATGATTGCTACGTGCGGCGGCGAAGTAGCTTGGCTATGGAGAGAATCTGCTTCTTCACTTCGGCGGTCCGGTCCTAGAAGCCTTGAACGGCATGAGATGCGACCTTTCGGGCCTGTCGCATTAGGCGAGTCATGACCCGCACACCGTCTTGCAACAAGGAAGCATCCGTCGGATGGTGAACATCCGATTCGACCACGGTCGTATCGATCCGCAGTTTGCGGGTTTTCAGCAATTGCTTTTCCTTCAGCGACAGGAGCAGCATTTCGTTTAAGCGATCCGTCAAGCGGTCGGCCGTAACGCTGCCGAGCCTTGATCAGGATGGTGGAATCCGGTACTTTCGCATCAAGGTCGATCCGGCAGAAGCGGCGCCAGGTCAAACTGTCGGCGACTTCTTGCACAAGCGTTTCATAATCCGAGGTGGTACCGATGCTTCAAGTACATGAGCCGCAGATCGGTTTCGACGGGAACCGTCGGCCGGCTACGGTGGGAGGGGTGAGCTTCCTTGAAGGGTTGCAACAAGGCAGGAACGTCCAGGAGTTCATCGATTTTGGCCAACTCCTCCGGAAGCTTACGCATCGGCTCAGGCAACAAGGCATCCTACAGCGTCAGTTGGCCGTTCTTCATTTTCAACATAAGTATCACCTCAAAAAAAGGATTTTTGGGGGGCAACGACGAATACAGAAAACAAGGAATTCGGCCCCTCATGGTTTGTTATCTGGGCAATAACAATTTCCAGATGGAGGCCTCGAATTCCTTCTCTTTTTGCTTAAAAACCCGGGATTTTTTCAGGGGACACTAACTAGGTTTTATTTTTATAAGAGGTGGCTCAGATGAGTAGATTTGAAATAGACTATTTTTTATTATTTTTTCTAGGTACTATCTTTTTGTGGTTAGTCTTTAATTATACTTTAAGAAACTACTATAGTAAGGTTACATTAATAGTTTTTACAATAGGGTTTTCCGTATACTCAGGGGTTGGCATTACATATGAAGCTGTCGATAAATCTTATTTATGGAGTTACTTTCTTTACTTTTTGGCCTTTTGTATAGTCTTTGTTTTTATTTCTGGGAAAAGCAAAATAAGTAAAGATAAAAACTATAGTTTAGTTGACAGATTGGTAATTCGAAACTGGAGGATTTTTAAGTTTATTGGCTTGACTCATATCATTATAATGCTGATTTTGCTGATTTATCCAAGATTTCATTTATTTGATATAGTAATGCCTTGGAAGTTATTAATTAATTATGAGAAAATGAATATTTTTCAGCAAAGGATTGCGAATCAAGGGAATCCTATATTGGTATTATTAGGATATGCAAAGGTTTTAACAAGACCTTTTTATTTCATATATTTATATAGATTTAGAGATAAGCCAATAAAGATTATTATATTTGTTTTAATACCTTTCTACTTAGATATTGTAGCAAAATCAAGCTTGGGAAGAGACGATTTTATTCTTCCTATACTGATTATTCTATTCTACTTATACTTTGAAAGGTATATTACAAAAAAGATGTTGTTGGCTATAGTATTTATACTTGCGTTAATAGCTATTCCATTTTTTGATGCTATATATTATTTACGAAAAGGTGAAGATTTTAGTAATATTGGTCTTTCAAAATCTTTGAGTAATTTAATTCAACAAGAAACTTCATATCCGTACTACTATAATGTAGCAAATCAGGTGAACGGTAATTTAACTCCTTCAGACTATTTTCAATGGTTACTTACTTTACCAATCCCAGATATTTTTTTATTTGGTTATAAACCTCCTTTAGTTAATGAAATTTATACGTATTATCGTCTTGGATTGGTTATGGGTGATCCAGGATATTATATTGTAGTACCTAGTTGGTTAGGAGAAGCATTTATGTTTTTTGGGATAGAATTTAGTTGGATATTGGGACTTATAAATGGTACTTTAATTGGCTTTTTTATTTTGTTTTTTCGAGAAAATAAAACACTTAAGTTTTGGTTTTTATATTTTATTGTAGATCTCGGAAGATATCTACGTAGTGTTAGTCAGGAGTTTATTGCTCAAAATATAAATGGTTCCCTGCTATTTTTCTTCATGATTATTTTGTTACTTATTTTTCAAAAAGGAGTTACTACTAAGTCGGGCTTGCTGAACGCTCCGAAAAACTGTAAAAAATCGCATAATAACAAGGGATTCGGGATTTGTTTGCCGAAATCCTATGCAAAGGAATCTTCGGAAAACAGCCCAAAATCCTTGCAGATGGAGTGACGAAAATGTTCAAGCCGACCGCACACCTCGACAATCAAATGATCCTGCCTGGCGATTTCTTTCTTCCCTTCGGCGGAAAACTGGATCAACAGAATCGTTGGGTTCAGTTGGCACAGTTGGTACCGTGGGCGGCGGCTGAACAGAAATACGGTCGTTTCTTCAAAGACATCTTCCGCGGTCAGCAAACGATCAGGCTGCGGATGGGGCTCGGCGTGCTGATCATTCAGGAACGCATGCAGTTGAGCGACAGAGAAACCCTGGCGTCGATCAGCGAGAATCCCTATATGCAATAATTCATCGGTTTGCCCGGATTTGTAAAGAAGCCGCCGTTCCACCATTCCATGATGACGCATTTCCGTAAACGTCTGTCGGACGTGCTGGCCGAGTTGAACGAGATCGTCGCCATCGAAGGCGCGAAGGAAGCGAATGACGAGGATGACCATTCGGGCAGCGTAAGCGGCGGGAAAAGAAAGCGATCGACACCTTGCGCCGCGGCAACCGAAACCGAATTCGAACAGCAGGCGCTGTTCGAGGAAACGCTAGCGGAATCGGCAGCGCAACCGTCTGCTGGGGAGCAGACAGTTGAAGTGTCGGTGTCACCGGAAACGTCCGAACTTGAGACCGATGAGACCATCGATTCCACCTCTGCGCCGGAACAACCGAATCAAGGGGCACTGTTGGTGGACACCACCTGCGCCCCGGCGGATGGCGTATCTGACCGACCTGAATCTGCTGAATGAAGCGCGGGAGAAGCTGGAAGCGATCATCGATACGCTGCACGAACCAGTCATCGGCAAAAGGCAAAACCGCGCACCTACAAGGAAAAGGCGCGCAAGCAGTTTCTGGCGGTGTCCAAACAGCGCAGGCCGGGACCGAAAGTCATTTGCAAAGCGATCCGACGGCAGCTTGGATACGTCGGAAGAAATCTGGCCATCATTGCCGAACAAGCAAAGACACAGCCGCTTACGTTGCTGAGTCGCAAAGCCTATCGTGATCTGCTGGTGATTCATGAACTGTACCGCCAACAACTCCACATGTATAGGACGCGATCGCACCAAATCGAATACCGCATCGTGAGCATCCATCAGCCGCATGTAAGGCCGATCGTGCGCGGGAAAGCGAAGGCGCGAGTGGAGTTCGGCGCAAAGCTCACTGTCAGCATGACGAAAGGTTACGCTTTCCTGGATCATGCGTCCTGGGATAACTTCAACGAGAGTATAAAGCTCATCGAGACGATCGAGAACTACTGTCGTCGCTTCGGCTATTTTCCAGCTGTCGTACAGGCGGATCAAATCTATCGCACCCGCGAGAACCGGAACTTTTGCAAGCAGCATGGCATCCGGCTCAGCGGCCCGGCTTTGGGAAGACCACCGAAGGACGGTCCGACTCGTGAACAGCAAAATCAGGTCAAACGGGATGCCGGTGAACGAAATGCCATCGAAGGCAAATTCGGAGAAGGCAAGCGCAAGTACGGGCTTGGCCGAATTCGAGCGCGTCTCGCGCAGACCAGCCTGTCCGCCATAACGCTGCAACTGCTGGTGATGAATCTGGAACGTAGGCTGCGCGTTCTTTTTGTTTTCATTTTTGCCATCCTGCTCCGACGTCGCATGATCCAGAGTTTCGGATAAAAATTCGTTCAGCAAGCCCTAAGTCGAATAACTTGTTGCAGACATGACTGTTCAAATATTTTCCTAGGGTCAAACCATCTGCCCATTATTACATTCCTAATGGGAGTAGTAAAATTCCAATTTTAAGCCACTAATATGGATGGGAGTATCATTTGAAAATGCAGAACAGTATTTATCACTAAAGAGTGCAATTCAACCAGTATATGTAAATACGTTGATTTTAATAGATGGACGGTCTTGCTGATAAATCAATAGAAATTGTAATATTTCGTCCAGTACTGTTCTTTTATCGATGTGGATAGGTTGAATAGGAAAAGCAATGTATAGCTATCGCCTGAATACAACGAACAGGAAAACTCGAAGCTATATCATGTGACAAAAATGTATCCTCTCCCAATCTAAAAAAGATAGAATCAAAAGTTAACTAGTGTCCCCTGAAAAATTCATCTTCAGAAAATGGTTCACCCGTGTGCATGTTTTTCAGAGGACGCAAGTTACGGTCTATTCCATTCATTCGCTTTTATTGACCATCAGAGCCATCGTGCGCGGAGCCGCGGCCTGGATTGCATGCAGGAGCAGGCACTGCTCACGGCAATCGTTCAAAATCTGAAAAGACTATGCCGATTTGGGAAAAAGAGGCCTCAAACCGATAGATCGGCATGTCCAAAACCGAAATCCGTGATGATGGAGGCGGTGTCGGACCTGCTCATTTCGGCGTTGGTTGGGTTGTTTCCCTCCTTTTTCTTGCCGAAGAGACAGATACAACTGACTTAAATCACCGGACTTTTAATGTATTGATAGAGAAATGAGGGTTATAAGATGAGTGCCAAAGTTTCTATCATAATGGGTATATATAACTGTGAAAAAACATTGAGCGAAGCCCTAGAATCAATATTAAACCAGACATACGATAACTGGGAGCTAATCATGTGTGACGACGGTTCGACAGATAATACTTACCAAATTGCAATTGATTATTCGAAAAGAGATAAAAGGATTAAAGTGATCAAAAACGAAAAAAATATGGGATTAGCGAGAACATTAAATAACTGTTTGGAAATAAGCACAGGACAATATATCATGCGCCATGATGGCGACGACATTATGGTGAAGAACCGAATAGAGAAACAAGTCCAATTTATGCAGAATCATGATTGCGATGCGTGCGGATCGGCTGCATATGTATTCGATGAATATGGAGTGTGGGGAACTCGGCAAGTGTTGGAGTCCCCAGATAAAGAATGTCCAGTTACAGGATCCCCGTTCATTCATCCGACTGTTATTATGAAAAGAGAAAGCTTATTGGAAGTAGGAGGGTATTCAGATAACCATTTAACTAGACAAAGGTTGGAAGATTATGATTTGTGGGTTAAGTTCTTTGAAAAAGGATTTATCTTAAGAAATATTACAGAACCTCTAATTTATTATCGAGAAGATAGAAATGCATATAGAAGGAGAAAGAAAAAGTTTAGAATAGCCGAAACAAAGGCACGATTGGATGCTTGTAAAAGACTAAATATACCATATTTCAAAAGGTTCTTTGCTTTAAAACCTTTATTAGCCATGATAATTCCTAATAGTGTTATGGCGTACTATCATCGAAGAAAAGTTAACCTTTGATGTTATCTAATTTATAAGCCTAATTAGGAAGAAAAGAGATGAGTAAATAATGAAAAGGAAGATCTTATTTTCTGCTACTGTCTATAGTCATCTAGCAGCCTTCCACAAACCATTTATTAAACTATTACAAGATAAAGGTTATGAAGTTCATGCCGCTGCCAATCCAGATCATGGGCGCAAAGAGGAAATAGAGGGAATGGGGGTTGTTTGTTGGGATATTCCTTTTTCCCGCTCGCCGTATGACCGGTCAAATATTCAAGCTGTTAAGGAATTGAAGCGGGTGTTTCAAACGCATCGGTTTGATCTTATCCATGTCCACACTCCAGTCGCATCGTTTTTGGTGCGATACATGGCTAAAAAATGCGGTCAAGGCCCTGTGTTGTATACGGCTCACGGTTTTCACTTCTATCAAGGGGCTCCGATTCAAAATTGGCTCATTTACTATACAGCGGAAAAGTTAGCAGCGAGATGGACGGATGGGTTGGTAGTCATCAATCAAGAAGATTATCAAAACGGCAAAAGACTGGGATTCATGGAGAATGAATCCCTATTTTTTTTGCATGGGGTGGGCGTTTCGCTTGAGCAATATCGTGTAAATGGGGAAGTCAGTATCCGCGAGCATTTAGGTATCAAAAGTAGTGATGTAGTGATCACGTATATTGCAGAGTTGAATCACAATAAAAATCATTTATTTTTGCTGAGAAATTGGAAGAGCATCTTGCAATATGCTCCGAATGTGCATTGTTTGATTGTAGGAAAAGGGGAAAACGAGGAAGCATTGAGACGGTATGTGGAACAAAATGGGCTACAACATATTCATTTTTTAGGATTTCGTCATGATATCCCAATTATTTTATCGGATTCGGATATTGTGACGTTGTTATCGTTCCGGGAAGGATTGCCGCGGTGTGTGATGGAGGCTATGGCCTCTAAAAAGCCTTTAGTCGTGACGAATATCAGAGGTTCGAGGGATTTGGTTCAGCATGGGGTCAATGGATTTGTCGTCGACTTAGGGGATGACCATACTTTAACCGAGTCATTTGTAAAGCTAATTCGAGAACCAAACCTGCGGGAACAAATGGGACAAGCTTCATTCAAGCGAATTCAACCTTATCGTTTAGAGAATGTCCTCGCCGAGATGGATGGCGTGTATTCCCGGTATGTATCCTCAGCGGGGGACTAATTTTTTATGTAACGGGGGACCGATATGGCGATTTTGATTACTGGTGGCGCTGGTTATATCGGCAGCCATACTTGCGTGGAACTGTTAAATGCAGGGTACGACATTGTTGTCATTGATTCACTGTCTAACAGCAAACCCGAAGCATTGCGACGGGTTCAACAGATTACGGGAAAGGACTTCCCTTTTTACCAAATTGACTTGTTAGACCGAGATGAGTTAGAGGCGGTCTTTGCCAAACATTCGATTGATGCGGTCATCCATTTTGCAGGGCTGAAGGCTGTTGGGGAATCAGTGGCGCTTCCCCTTCTCTATTACCATAATAATATCACAGGAACCTTGACATTATGTGATGTGATGCGTAAATACGGCGTGAAGAAAATGGTGTTCAGCTCCTCGGCAACGGTGTACGGCATGCCAGAGCGTATGCCGATTACGGAAGACTTTCTACTGCAGCCGACGAATCCGTATGGGCGGACGAAGTGGATGATCGAGGAGATTTTGCGTGATCTATACGCATCCGACCATAGCTGGAGCATCGCTCTCCTTCGCTACTTCAATCCAATCGGTGCTCATCCGAGCGGGCGGATAGGGGAAGACCCAAACGGTATTCCAAACAACTTAATGCCATACATTACCCAAGTGGCCGTAGGGAAGTTGAAAGAGCTGCGTGTATTTGGAAACGATTATCCAACGATTGACGGCACAGGGGTTCGCGATTATATCCATGTTGTCGATTTAGCTTTGGGTCATATAAAGGCATTGGAGAAAGTTCTTGAGACAACAGGAGTGGAAGCATACAACCTCGGTACAGGACGGGGATATAGCGTCCTTGAGCTTGTATCGGCATTTGAAAGAGTGACAGGGGTGAAGATCCCGTATACCATCGTCGATCGCCGTCCTGGTGATGTAGCGGTGTGCTATGCTGATCCAACAAAGGCGAAGGAAGAGCTCGGTTGGGTGGCGACAAGAGGGATTGAAGACATGTGCCGCGATGCATGGCGGTGGCAGTCACAAAATCCGAATGGGTATGAACAGGTAGCGGAATCAACAGCCAAACTACGATGATAACGGGAGGGATGGTTTATTCTGAAACGGAGTTTTGACTTCATTGTTGCGCTAATTGCCCTTGTTGTTTTCTCGCCGATCATGGCGGTAACGGCCCTTCTTGTGCGTTGTAAGTTAGGCTCTCCCGTTTTGTTCAAGCAACAACGCCCTGGTTTACATGGCAAGCCGTTTTATTTGTATAAATTTCGCACGATGAAAGATGAACGGAATGAGAAGGGAGAGCTGCTTCCGGATCATGTGAGATTGACTCCATTTGGGCAGTTTCTTCGTAAGTATAGTCTGGACGAGTTGCCACAACTGTTTAATGTGCTGAAAGGAGATATCAGTCTTGTCGGTCCGCGGCCGCTGCTCATGGAATATTTAGAGCTGTACACACCGGAACAAGCTCGTCGTCACGAAGTGAAGCCAGGGATCACAGGTTGGGCACAAGTGAACGGGCGCAATGCGATTTCGTGGGAAGAGAAGTTTCAATTGGATGTTTGGTATGTGGATCATCAGTCGTTTTGGTTGGATTTAAAAATTCTTTTTCTAACGGTGTTAAAAGTGCTTAAGTCGGAAGGGATCAGCCATCAAGGACATGTTACGATGGAAAGGTTCACTGGCACTAAAGAAAAAAAGAGTGGATGATGGAAATGGAACCGATCATTGTTATTGGTGAAGGTGGCCACAGCAAGGTCATCCAAGATATAATCTTGGCCATGGGGCGCTACCAAATGACGGCGATTTTAGACGATAAATATCAAGAGGTGCATGAACGGAACGGCATTGTGTATGGTCCCATTTCTGCGGTTTCCGATATGATTAGCAGAAATGAAGAGGCGAAGTTAATTATTGCAATTGGAAACAACCATATACGGGCTGAAATTATTAAGCGCATTCAGGTGAAGGATGAAAGGTTTGCGACGTTAATCCATCCCTCCGCGGTGATTAGTCCTTCCGCTCGGATTGGGGAAGGTACGGTTGTGATGCCAAACTGCGTGGTCAATGCTCATGCGGAAATCGGGAAACACGTGATTATTAATACAGGCGCGATTGTAGAGCACGATAACTGCATTGGGGATTATGCCCATATTTCTCCTAATGCAACGTTAACAGGGAACGTTGTGGTTGGAGAGGGAACTCATATTGGGGCATCCGCGACGGTGATACCTGGAATCAAAGTAGGCAAATGGAGCGTGATTGGTGCCGGTTCTACAGTCATACGGGATATACCCGATTTCAAGAAGGCAGTCGGATGTCCAACAAGACTGCTCAATTAGTATTGTTGGGTGCTAGTAGAGAACAAGGAAGATGGATAACTTTGGAACATAAGGGATGAGAGAGAATGACAAACAAATCTCGAATTTTCCTTTCCCCTCCCCACATGAGCGGGAATGAACAAAAGTATATTCAAGAAGCGTTTGAAACAAACTGGATTGCGCCACTTGGTCCGAACGTCGATGCGTTTGAGAAAGAGCTGGCGGCGTATGTCGGTGTGAAAGGGGCGGCAGCGGTCAGTTCGGGGACGGCGGCGATTCATTTGGCGCTGCGGCTGCTTGGGGTTGAGTGGGGAGATGTGGTGTTTTGTTCCTCGTTGACGTTTATTGCGAGTGCGAATCCGATTTTGTATCAAGGTGCCGAGCCTGTTTTCATCGATTCCGAACCGGATACGTGGAATATGTCTCCACAGGCGCTAGAGCGGGCGATGGACGCAGCGAAGCGGGAAGGAAAGCTGCCTAAGGCGGTGGTGGTCGTGAATTTATATGGCCAAAGTGCGAAGATGGATGAGATTTTGGCGATTTGCGACCGCTACGGTGTGCCTGTTGTGGAAGATGCGGCGGAGTCGCTCGGTTCGACGTATAAAGGAAAGAAAAGTGGCACGTTTGGTGTGTTTGGCATTTATTCGTTTAACGGAAACAAAATTATTACTACCTCTGGCGGGGGGATGTTGGTTTCTGATGATGTCGACGCGTTGCAACGAGCTCGCTTTTTGGCGACTCAAGCGCGTGACCCTGCGCCGCATTACCAACACAGCCAAATAGGCTACAACTACCGCATGAGCAATATCGTCGCGGGCATTGGCCGTGCGCAGTTAGAGGTGCTGGACGAGCGAGTGAAGGCGAGACGGGCGATTTTTAATCGCTACGTACAAGCGTTAGGGGAGATTGACGGCATTCATTTCATGCCTGAACTCGAAGGGACAATGTCCAATCGCTGGCTGACGACGTTGACGATCGACCAACAGAAGCTTGGTGTGACGCCAATGGAGATTATCAATGCGTTGGCGGCGGAGAATATCGAAGCCCGTCCGGTGTGGAAGCCGCTGCATTTGCAGCCGTTGTTTGCCGGGTTGCGGTATTATCCGCATGAGGAAGGATGGAGTGTGTCTGACGATTTGTTTGCCAACGGCATCTGTCTACCGTCAGGCTCCAGTATGACGGTCGAGGAACAAAACCGAGTGATCGACGTATTCCTTCACGCCA
>k87-1632668_pt1 | contig 22505 bp, 17 predicted proteins | sample MGYA00084031_6733416 | MGnify analysis MGYA00084031
CCCGGCCGGCCGGGACCGCGGTCTACCTGATATCCGTCGCGCGGGTGCTCAAGCGGTACCGGCCTCGAAAGCTGCACATCGTCGCGGACGGTACACCGATAACCGGCCGGTTTCTCTTCGGCGCGATCGGCAACGGAAGCGTCTACGGCGGGGGAATGCGCGTCTGTCCGCGGGCAAAGACGGCCGACGGCCGCCTCGACCTGTGCCTTGCCGGCGACTTGGGGCCCGTGGAGACGCTGGCCAACTTGATCTCGGTCTACCGGGGGCGCCACGTGAGCCATCCGAAGTGCAGCTACCGGCACGTGCAGCACCTCGTCGTCGAGGGCGATCCCGACGTCGCGGTCCACGCGGACGGCGAAGTGATCGGCACGCTGCCCATTGAAGTGCGCGTCGTTCCCCGGGCCTTGCGCCTGCTCAAACCGGCTGGCGTTGTCCTACAATAAAAAACATAAGGAGCCGCGCTGTGAACCGATCGACGCCTAAACACCGCAACAACCTGCTCGGGCTCCTCGTCGAGCAGGCTTTCCTCATCGTCGGCATGGCGGTTCTCGCCTACGGCCTGGCGATGACCGTCTCCACCCCGTGGGGTGTTTCCGCGTGGGACGTCTTCCACCTGGGAGTCGTCCGCCACACCGGCCTTTCGCTGGGCAGGGTCGGCCAGCTGACCGGCCTGGTGCTGCTCGTCGCCGCCTGGTTGATCCGCCGCCGCTACGTGACAGGCGTCTCGCTGGCCAACGCGCTGCTGGTCGGGTGGTTCATCGATCTGTTTCGGGAGCATGGGCTTGTCGCGTACGTCGACGGCCTTGCCGGCCTTCTCTATCTCGAAGCGGGCGTCGTCGTCTTCGCCCTAGGCATGGCGCTCTACCTCGCGCCCGAGCGGGGAGCCGGCCCGAGGGACGCCCTGATGATGAGCATCGCCGACCGCCTGGGCACCGGCGTCGCCCGGGTGCGCACCGTGATGGAGGTCGCGGCGGTGGCCGCGGGAGCCCTCTTAGGCGGGCCGGTGGGCGTCGGCACCGTGCTTGCCGCCCTCACCCTGGGCCCGTGGGTCGCCCGCTTTTTGGAACCCGTGCGCCGGCTCTACCGCCGCGCGCTGGGAAGCGCCGGAGGAGCCCCGCAGTCGCTGCCTCGATCCGACCCGCCCGCTCCGTTGTGACCACGGGCTGCCTTAAAGGGGGTGCACCGGCTCCACCTGGAATTCATCGAGCCGGGCCATGAGCTCACGGCAGTACTCTGCCGCCAGCAAGCCGTGGGCGCCGTCCCAGATCAGCCCGGCGTACTCCGGCGACGGAGGCACTTCGTCGTGGGCCTTGTTCACGACGGAGTAGGTGAGCACCGGCTCCAAGGTGGTGCCGAAGGCCTTTACAGCGACAATCTTGCGCTGGTACCGCTCCAGGAACACCCCTTCCCGCTCGTCAAGGCGCAGCAGGTAGCGGCGGGGAATCCGGTAGAGAATCCCCCACACCGAGCGCCCCGGCTCCTCGACGATGTCCGCGGCGCCTCCGCCGCGCCGCGTCGACGTAATCGTAAAGCCCAGGCGATGATCGAGTAACTCCGCGGCGCCGATCAGTTCGTAGCGAGGCACCGTCTGGCGGAAGCTGAACCGGCACATGCACGACCCGTAAGAAAAGTAAAGGAGGGTGCGGGAGCGGCCTACCTCCTCGAGATCGACCGGGTCGTAGCCCCCGCCGGTGCTGCGCTGGGCCCGCAGCAGCTCGGGATCGGGCAAGGTGTAGTCAGGAACCTGAGCCGGCTCCAAGTAATCGTGCAGCACCCAGGCGCGCACCAGCTGAGCGGCGCGCTCCCACGCCATCGGCGCCTCGACGGCCAAACGCACCGCCACTTCGACCAGGGTCCTTTCGCCGTCAAAGAGTTCGACCGGCGCCCTGGGCAAGCAGCCGCACCGCCCCGCGCCCCACTCGTAGGCATGGACCAGTTCGGATGTGCCGCGCCAGCTCCACCCCCCAAGGCCGGCGCGCACCACGTAAGGCCGGTCCCACGCCACCTCCGCCGGCGCCGTGACGTGCGGGAGCCTTGCCTCACTCACCCGCACGCTGCCAAAAATATCCCACATTTCGTCGAACCGCCGCCGGATGGCAACTTCGATCTCCCGCTGCCAGCCCTCGAGCTCGGCTTCGGCTTCCTCCTCCTCCCCCAGGAGGGGACGCATCTGCCACAGGCCGCGCAGCGCCTCTTCTAAGGCGTGGGCAAACAGTTCCGTGCGCGAGAGCGCGCTCACCTTCAGGGCTTCGTTGACGGCTTCTTCGATGCGCCGGCTCAGCAGCTCCCCAAGCTCGACACAAAGCGCGATCACATCGTCCGGCTGGGCAGTCGCCCACCAACGAGCCACAGCGGCGACCAGCGCCCCCAAAGGCACCTCTGCGCCGGGAGCCGCCGCATCCAGCCGCACCCAGCGGGCCGACGACCGGCACACAAGCGCGCCGCGCCCTGTCTTTTGGACGTCCCTGTCGACGAGCGCCCGCGCAAGGTCTCCCAGCACCCCGTCGACGAAGACTGACGGGCGCGGCCCGACGCGCACGGCAATTACGGTGCGATCCCGGATGAGATCCCTGTCGGCAGGGGGGGCGTCGGCGCCGTCGCGGCCGATCACGAAGCGAACCGCGCGCGTCCGACGCTCGTTGGGATGCACGCCGCTTTCGCCCCCCAGCGCCAGCAAAGCGGCGAACGTGTGCAAGAGTGCGTTGACCCAGCTCGCCTCCGCCGCGGTCACTCTTTTCGCGCTCTGATCCCAGGCGAGGTGGACCTCCAAGGCCGCGTCGGACTGCCCGTCCTTGCCCGTCTCAAAAGGAATCTCCAACAGGACGAGCTCATCTTGACGAGGTTCGCTGCGGCGCGCCAGCCGCGGTGTGACCCCCAGCGAGTCGCAGCCCGCGGCGATGGCCGCGAGCGCCTCGTCCAGCGAGAGGGAGCGTTCCCCGTCCGCCGGGCGGCTGCGCTCGACCGTCTGTTCCCACACCGCGCGGGCCTCGCCGATTCCGATCCTCAGGTCCACGTGGAAGCCCCCCTCGTCCGGCTTGTTCTCTATCTTCAGGTATTCGGGGCGGCCGCGCGCAGTGAAGGTACAGCTATCCCGTTTCTCGCGCCGGGCAGCCTCTCCAGCCGGTCACAGCGCGCCCCCGACCGGCGAGGCCTCCTCGCCTTCGCTCCTCGCGCGGGGCTTTAAGATATGAATCCAGTGCTTGCCGTCGAAGACGTCGTATACGATGTGAAAGCCGGTGTATCGACTGATGACGGGGGCGGAGGCGCTCCATCCTCGCCGCACCTCTTCGGGCGTGAGGCCCCAAAGGGCGACCTCCTCCGCGAAGAGCTCGTCAATGGGGGGCGTGACCAGACTCACGCCGTGCTCGTGGACAATCACCTTAAATTCGTCGTCGACCATCGGGGTGTGTTGTTGAAAGTTGGCGACGAACGTTTGGAAAACCCCTTCGATGTCGCCGCGCAGCCGCTCCCAACCGCGCTGGCGCTCCATAAAGAAGCGGACGAAGTCGCCGGGCTCTTTGCCGACGCTCTTCGCATAGCCCATCGCCGCGATGATGGTGCTGAACAGGTAGGTCGGCTTTTGCTGAGCCAGCTCCCGCAAGGAGCGGCGCCGAATCTCAAACACAGGTAATCCACCTTCCCGAGCTCAACTACAGCACGCGGCGCGGCGGTGCGCCGGCAGAAGCGGCAGGAAAGGGGCAGTCCGCAGGTCGAATGTGGGACGAGACCTCTTCCCTCGACGAAAGGTTGGCGCGAACTTGAGCCGGGAAATGCGCGCCCTTTATTTGGCGACAGCGACCAATTTCCTTGCCCTCACCATGACCCGTCCGCTGGTGCCCCTCTATGCCGCCCAGCTGGGGGCCGGACCGGGCGTTGTCGGACTGGTCGTCGCCGCCTTCGCCGCGCTCCCGCTTTTTGCCGCGGTCCCGGCCGGCTGGCTCACGGACCGGCTCGGCGCGCGCACGATGGTGATGGGAGGCGCGCTCGGGTGCGTGGCAGCCTCTTTGATCGTCGGGTGCTTCCCCTCCCTGGCCAGCCTCGCCGTCAGTCAGGCGGTGATGGGCGTCGCGCAGCTGGCGGTCGTCGTCGCATCCCAAACCTTGGCGGGCTCGGCCGCCCCGGGCAAGGCGCGCGAGCAAGCCCTGGGTTGGCTGACCACGGCCAATTCGTTAGGCCAGCTCTTTGGTCCCCTCTTGGGGGGCATCATCGCCGACGCTACGTCGTATCCCACCGCCTTCTTAGCCGCCGGCGCCCTGGGAGCCCTGGCCCCCGTCGCCGCCCGTTCCCTGCCGGCACGCCCCCGCGCGCCTGAGATCGCGCGCCGGACCGCCTCCCGCGGCGAGGTGCGCCGGCTGCTGCAAAGCGGCGGTGTCAAAGCGGGCATTTTGTCCAGTTTTGCAGTCCTTTTCACCGTCGGTGTCCGCCAGGCGTTCTTTCCCCTTTATGTTCAAAGGCTGGGGTACGCCGCCAGCGTCGTGGGAGGCCTCCTCTCCGTCCACGCGCTGGCCTCCGTCGCGGTGCGCCCCTTTATGCCGGCAATCATCGCCGCCGCGGGCGGCCGCTTCCCGACGCTGGTCGGATCCATGAGCCTCCTGGCTGTCGGGGTGCTCGGCATCCCCTTCACCGCCAACCTTTACACCCTTGCGCTCACGTCGCTTTTGGTCGGCCTCGGCATCGGCCTTTGTCAACCCGTCAGCATGCTCACCGTGGCCGACAGCGTTCCCGCCGAAATCCGCGGCCTGGCCATGGGCATTCGCTTGACGGGAAACCGCCTGGCCCAGCTGGTGAACCCGATCTTCTTTGGAGCCGTCACCTCCTTGTGGGGGCTCAACGTCGCCTTCGTACTCGGCGGCTGCCTCCTCTTTGCAGTGACCGGCTTCCTCTTCCGCTGGCGAAACCACTTTCAAAGCGGTCCGGCGCGGCCGGCACCGGCGCAGCCGCCGGTTCCGCCTGCCACCGCTTAAGCACCCCGCACGGCCGTTACTCCCGGGCGTCGCGAGGCGATCCGTACTCGTACTGGAGCCGCTCCAAGATCTCCTGCAACTTGTCCAACATCGAGACGCATACTTCGGCGAGTTGATCCCACCACGGCTCGCGCGCCACCAAGGGCGCCGTGGTGTTCGCTTCAAAGCGCAGGCACTCAAGGCGAGCGTCCGTCGAGGTGAGGCTCACCTCGGCGATGACGCCGCCGTCTTCGAAGAAGGTCTCACCCACGCGATTGATATCTTCCGCAGCCCAGCGCATCGCGTCGGGCGAGACGGGCAACAGGCCGAAGTGCAGGTGAAACGACGCGTGAATCATCACGTCGACACCGGGATCCGTGGCAATCGTCTCCTCGATATACTCCGGCCCCGCGTCCTTAATCTCATCGTACAGCGCCTGGTTCGCTGCGATCCACTCGAATCCCAGCTTCGCCCAGACTTCTTTGGGCTCTTCAGAGCGGTGCACGAAGATGTCGCACCCGCGGGAGTTTCCGTTCAAATAGATGGCTTCGTCGATCGAGGTGTGCAAGTCGTACGCCGCGAGGGCGTCGATGAGCGTATCGCGAAATGCGTTGTAGTCCAAGATCTCCACGCCCAGGCCCTCCTCTCCCAGGCCGGCCGCCTCATCGCGACCGGCCGATCGCGACCAGCGCTCACTCCACCCGCCAGCTCAGGGTGGAGTTACCCGATGAGAGTTCCCTTATAGGCCGTGGGACTCCTGCCCTAAGGCCCAGGCGACAGCGCTGACCGCAGAGAGAGCGCCCCACCCTTGAGCCGAGCGCGGCCAATCGCACAAGGGAGAGGCGCCGTTTAGAAGCGCCCGCCGGACCGCATGGGCATCGCCCAGGAAGGGCCACAGCAAGGCGGCTGCTCCGGCCGCGTGGGGCGCTGCCATCGAAGTGCCGTCTAACCGACGGTATTCTCCCCCAAGCCAGGTCGACAAAACCCGTGCGCCCGGCGCGACCAGGTCGATCCCTTCGCCGCGGCTGGAGAAGGGAGCGACCTCGCCCCCCGGGGTGAGGGCTCCGACCGCCGTCACGCACGGATATCCGGCCGGGTACCCCACGCTCCCTTCTTCGGGACCCATGTTCCCCGCAGCGGCAATCACTAACGCCCCCGCCTCGGCCAGGCGCGTCACGGCCCGGCGCACCAGCCGGCTGGGAACGGGAGAGCCCAAGCTCAAATTGACGATGGGGGCCCGCACCTTTGCGACCCAAGCCAAACCCTCCAACAGGGATGTAAGCGTCCCTGCACCCCGGGCGTCCAACACCTTCACCGCCAGGAGATTCGCTTGAGGCGCGACGCCCAAGACGCCGCCGTCCACCCCGGAAGCGGCGGCGATGCCGGCAACGTGCGTGCCGTGCCCGTTCTCGTCGTTACAGGTCCCGCCGACGGACGAGAAACCGCCGACGACGCGCTCTTGCAAGTCCGGGTGGGTCAGATCGATGCCCGTGTCGACGATCGCAATCGTGACGCCGCGGCCGCGGCTTTCAGGCCATACCGCAGGCGCCCCGATGCGGCGCACCCCCCAAGGGATTCTCGGCGCAAGCCGGCGGCCGGTCCGGCCCCGATCGGGCCACCTGGGTTCGGGCCAGCAAAGCTTTGGCCGCCGTGCCTTCACGTCGGTCCGTCCCCACAGGCCGGCCGCGGCGCCCAATGCGTAGACGGGGAGATCGTCCTCTACCGTTTCGACGTCCCGATGGGTGGCCAGCGCGCGCACTGCCTCCTCGGAGAGGCGGCTTACCGCCACTGCGCCGACGAAGGGAATCCTTTTGACCACCTGGCCGCCCAAGCGCGCGACGAGGTTGCAGCACTCGTCGTCCCTGCACCCTGCCTTTAACACGATCAGCTTCTCGACCCGGATCGCCCTCACCCCTGGCGCCTCGCGTCTTGCAACGGCTTGTGCGTAGAGCGCGCCAGCAGATCAGTGTACGAACGCGCCGGCCGGAGGGTGCATCCGGCGAGGAAGTTACGCCTCCTGAATCCTTTGGGCAGCCGCCCGCGCCAGTTCGTCGCAGCGGTTGTTTAACTCATCGTCTCCGTGGCCTTTCACCTTGGCCCACTCGACGTCGTGCACCTGCGTGAGCTCGATGAGCCGCTCCCAAAGGTCGCGATTGGCCACCTCCTCCTTTGCCTGAGTCCGCCATCCGTTTTGCTGCCACCGCTTAACCCACCCCTGGACGAACGCATTGACCAAGTAGGCGCTGTCGCTGTGCAGGCGGACGCGGCAAGGCCGCTTCAGCGCCGACAGCGCCTCCACCGCGGCGCGCAGCTCCATGCGCTGGTTTGTGGTGTGCGGCTCCGCTCCCCAAAGCTCTTTGCGATGGGGACCGTAGATCAGGATGCAAGCCCACCCGCCCGGGCCGGGATTGCCCAGGCAGGCGCCGTCCGTGTACGCCGTGACGTGGCTCTTTCTCATTCCAGACGCACCCGGGCGCCTACGGCGGTCTGTACCAGCGCCTGCGCGCTGGTGTTTCGCGCCGCAATCTCCAGCGTCCCGTAAGAGCTCTCGGTGACAAAAAGGGGCTCGGGCCCCGCCGCCGCATAAGTCGGCCGCCAGGGAAGGACGGTGGGCAGCCGCCCGCGCTCGATCCAAGCCCGGTACTCGGTCCGCCCCGGAAGCGGGGGCAAATTGGTGATGCAGTTGCCGAACCGGTCGATCCGGACGACCTCCCCTTCCCGCCCGTCGGGGCGGAGGCTGAGGGCCGCCAACGAAGCGTGGGGAGCCCCCAGCGAACGCAAGGGTTCGCCCGCCGCCAAACGAGCCGCCGCCGGGGCGAAGACGTCGCGGCCGTGAAAGGTGCGGGAAGCGTCCGCCGGCACCGCCAGCGCCGCCACCTCGCAAATCCCGTCCTCCTCCGCCGCCGGATAGAGCAAGCCGTTGTCGGGACCCACGAAAAAATAGGAGCGAGTGCGCACGGCGACGGCTGCGCGCGCCGTTCCCACGGTCGGATCGACCACCGCCAGGAACACCGTCCCCCGGGGAAACCAGCGGTAGCTGTGCAGCAGGAGCCAAGCTCCTTCCCGGACGCACTGGGGGGAGACGTCGTGCGTAAGGTCGACCAAGGCGGCGCCCGGCGCCTGCGCGAGAAGCACCCCCTTGAGAACGCCCACGTACTCGCTGGGACCAAAGTCAGTGAGTAAGGCGATAACGCGGTTCATAGCGCTCCCCGGATCAACGCCGCAGCCAACTCCCGGTAGGCGTCCGCGCCGGAGATCGACCGCGCGTAGGTGAGAATGGCCTCCCCTGCCGCGGCGGACTCGGCAAAACGGATGCTGCGATAAACAATGATGTCGATGACGCGCACCTTCGGCTCGAAGGTTGCCTTTAAAGCGGCAAAGGTCTCCTGCGCGTGGCGAGTCCTCTTATCGAACATCGTGGGCAAAAGACCGATGATCTTAATCCGGCTGTTGGCTTGCGCCTTCACTTTGTTGACGAAGGTTAAAAAGCCCTTGACGGCCCGCATGGCCAGGAACTCGCACGCCACCGGGATTAAGACGCCGTCGGCGACCGCCAGGGCATTCACGGTGAGCAGGCCCAAGGACGGCTGACAGTCGATAATCACCGTATCGTACCGGTCGCGCACGGGGGCGAGCACCCCTGCTAGGCGCCGTTCCCGGGCGAACGCGTTCACCAGCTCCAGCTCGGCTAGGGAAAGATCAATGTTGGCCGGGATCAGATCGGCGCCGAATTTGGCTTTCACGATCAGATCCTCGGTGTCGACCCCTTTCATCAAACCGTCGTAGATGCTCTTTTCAATGGCGTCGGGAGCGAAGCCGCTGGCCAAAGTGAGCCCGCCTTGCGGGTCCAAATCGACCACCAGCACCTTTTTTCCCGCCTCGACCAACGCCGCGGCGACGTTGACGACCGTCGTCGTTTTGCCGACGCCGCCCTTTTGACTGGCGACGGCGATGCACTCGTACACCCTTCACCCGCTCCCGCTTTGGCCATCTCCGTGGGCCCATGCGGCCCCGTCTTTGCGAATGCGCTCAAGGAGGCGCTCACGTTCATTGACCTGCGGATCCTCCAGCACCCACTCGTAAAGCCGTCCCAAAACGCGCCCTACCGCCGGTCCGGGCGGAATTTTCAGCTCAGCCATGACATCGTGGCCGTTCACGGCGAGGTCCGATAGCTTAAGCGCCCGCTCTTCTTCTAAAACCTCCAGCAGCAGGCGGCGGACGGCGGCCAGCTCCGGAGCGTCCCCCGGCCAGCCGCTCGCAATCCGATCGGCCTGCACCAAGGCGAGAAGGTCGCGCACCCACGCGGCCCCATAACGCGCCACCCAGCGGCGCACGCTCTTTTTGGTCAGTCCCGGTCCCAGGGCCATGTGCATTTCGACCAGGGAGACGATCCGCTCCGTTTCGGCTTTGGAAAAGCGCAGGCGCCGGCACACCTGGCCAGCCACCTGGCCCCCCACCTTCTCGTGGCCGTGAAAGTGCACCCGCCCGTCCGGTCCTACGGCGCGCGTGTGCAGCTTCCCCACATCGTGCAACAGGGCAGCGAATCGCAAAACAGGATCGGCCGGAGCGTTCGCCGCCGTCTGAATCAAATGGTCGAGGAGCGTAGGAGCATCTCGCTTCGCCTGCGGCATCCGCTCGGCCCCTTTGAGCTCGGGCAAGATCAAAAAGAACAGCCCCAGTTCGACCATCATCCACAGGCCCCGGCCGCAATCCGGGCTCCCGAGTACGGCCAAGAGCTCGGCGCGGACGCGCTCGGCGCTCAGCCGGCGCACGCCTGGCGCCTCCGCCTCAATGGCGCGCCACGTCTCCAAGTCGATGTCGAACCCCAGCTGCGTGGCGAAGCGGACCGCCCGGAGCGCGCGCAGGGCGTCTTCGCGCAGGCGCTCAACCGGATCGCCCACCGCCCGCACGAGCCGGGCGCGCACATCCTCCCGGCCGCCGAAGGGGTCGACGATCTCGTCGTCTTCCGGGTCCCAGGCGATGGCATTGATCGTAAAGTCGCGCCGGGCTAAATCGTCAATGATGGAGCGGGAAAACTGAACCGCTGAGGGGCGGCGGCCGTCCCGGTAGTCGAGGTCCACACGGAAGGTGGTCACGTGCACCTCCCCGCCCGCCGGACCGGGCATCGCTACGAGAACGGTGCCGAACGCGGCGCCGACCGGAAGTGAACCGGGAAAGAGCGCCATCACTTCGTCGGGCTGCGCGTCGGTCGCCACGTCGTAATCGGCCGGGGCGCGCCCCAAGAGCGCGTCCCGGACGCAGCCGCCCACCAAGTAACCCTGGTAGCCCGCTTCCTTTAACCGCCTGATCACCGCCCGCACAAAGCCGGGCAGCTCTACGCGCACCACACGGCCAACCTCTCCTCACGGCGGAGCCTGAGCGAATGCCGCGCCGCCTCGCCCTCGCGTTCGCAATAGGCCGGCCGATCTCCTTCTGCTTGCCGCCGATCCCTGCTCGCGTTCTACTCATTCACGGGCACGATGCGGCCGGTGTGCAAGAACACGAGGTAAGCCAAGATGGGAACCCCGGGGAGCACGCGGGCGACGAACTCCCGGTAGAGCTCCAGTTGGCGGGCGTAGGCCGGCAGGAGGCGCTTCTCTTCCCCCGGGCGTACCCGGTCTGTCTTGTAATCAATCACTCGCGCGCGCTGGCCGTCGTAAACCACGCAATCGATGGTGCCTTGCATGACGATGTGCCCATGCCCGCCCGCCGGCGCCGCAGGCCCGTACGCAGCGCTTGCCAGGTCCGCCTCGAGGAAGCCCTCGGGATGCGGCAACGCGGCGAGGCGGTCGGCGGCGACGAGCATTGTAAACGGCATCTCCCGCCACAGCCGCATGCCGACGGCCTTCCCTTGCCGCGCCTCCCGCAGCGCCTGGAGCACAGTCCGGCCCAGCTCGGTCTCAAAAAAGCGGGAGATCGCATGGACCGGGACAGCGGCGGCTTGCTCCGGCGCGAGCAGCTCCCGGGCGACCAGCTCCCGCACGGCGGCCCCGATCGCGTCCGGATCGGTGCCTTTCGTAAAATCCGCGTGCGCCAAGACGCGATGGGTCGCCGTACCCCGCTCGGCCGGCGTCGGCGGACGGGGTCCCCTGCCCTCGCCGAAGGATGGCAGCGGGCGCAGCGTGACCGCCGCCTCGCCGGCACCGCCTCGCTCATCAGGCTCCCAGCCTTCCGCCTCGGCCCGCAACCGGGCATATTCGGTGACGCTCACTTTCGCCGGCAGCGCCCCGTGTCCCAGAGGGTACTGCCACTCGTACCGCCGCGCAAACGCCTCCCGCTCCTGCGGCGACAGGCCGACTTCCAAGGGTCTTCGCCGGCCCATCAGCTCCAGGGGAATCGATGCCGCGCAAACCGGCTGCGCGGCGCCGGCCAGCCCGTCGACGTCCGCGGCGGACCAAAGCGTGACGCAAAAGGAGGCCGGGTCGTCGAACACCTCGGGATCAGCGGGCCGGTAAAAGTCGGCGCCCAGGTCCCCCGCCGCCAGCGCGCGCAGGAGCGTTCCATCCCGGTGTCGCACCACGGTCCGGCCGATCCAATCGAGCCAGGAGCTCGCGCCCAGCACATCCCCCGCGGGCAGCTCCCAGCCCTTCACCCGCGCCGACTGCGCCCAAGAGGCGGCGCGCGCCGCCGCATCGCGCACGCTGCCCACCCAGATCATCCGCTCCTTGGCGCGCGTCGTGGCCACGTAAAGGAGGCGCATCTCCTCCTCCAGCGCGTCCTGGTTCAACTCTTCGGCTACGGCCCGGTGGGGCAGCGACGGGTAGCGGACGCGACGCTCCCGATCGAGCACGGCGACGCCCACTCCCAGGCGGCGGTGAAAAATCACGGCGCGCCGCAAGTCCGTCCGGTTAAATCCCCGGTCGAGATCGACGAGGAAGACCACCGGAAACTCGAGCCCCTTGCTCTGGTGCACGCTCATCACGTGCACGACGTCGTCGTTTTCGCCCAGCGCAGGCGGCGATGCGATCTCTTGGTTCGCCTCGGCCAGGGCATCGACGAAGCGCAAGAAGCGGTCCAGCCCTTCGGTACGGAATGCGTCAAACTCCCGGGCGTACCGGTAAAGCCCCCACAGGTTCGCCGCCCGCTGCCCGCCTTGGGGCAGGGCGGCGACGAAGTCAACGTACTTCGTCTCGGCGTAGATCCGCCGCACCACCCGCGACAGCGGCTGACGGCGCGCCAAGGTGCGCCACTCGTCCAAGCGCTGCCAAAAGGCCGCCAGGCGCCGGCCTAAGGGCGTGGGCTCCGCGGCGGCCTCCCAGGCCGCGTCCGCAAAGGAGCCGGCGCGACCGGCCCGCACTTGGGCCAGCTCCTCGCTGGAGAGGCCGACCAGCGGGCTGCGCAGCACGGCGGCGAGAGGAATGTCTTGGCGCGCGTTCTCGAGCAAGCGCAGCAGGCTGACGATCACATCCACCTCGACGGCTTGGAAGAAGCCGGCCCCCGCCTGGGTGTATGCCGGGATGCCGCGCGCGGCCAGCGCCGATACGAAGGCCCCGGCCCTTCCTCTCGGTGAGCGCATCAGCACCGCAATGTCCCGGAAACGGTATGCGGAGCCGCCGGGCTCGGTAAGGGAGCGGATCAGGTGGGCGACCAGCGCCGCCTCCCGTTCGATAGGAGCCAGCGGCAAAGCTTCCTCGTCGTCACGGGGCCGCTCGATCAGGTGCAGCTCGACGGCCCTGGCTGCCGCCTCGCGGGCTCCTTCGCCGGCTCCCTCTTGGCGGCGCCTGCCGCTGTGCAAAAACGCGTCGGGGCCGTACTCAATCCTGCCTGTACCGGAGTGCATCAGCTGCCGGAAGAGGAAGTTGACGGCCCGCAGAATGTGAGGCTCGCTGCGGAAGTTGGCCTGCAGGTCGATCCGCAGCGTCGCACCGTCCTGCGCCTTTCCGTAGGTGCGGAACTTCTCCTGGAAGATGCTCGGATCGGCCAGGCGGAAGCGGTAGATGCTCTGTTTCACGTCGCCCACCATAAAGCGGTTGGGGCCTTGGTCCAGCGGGCGGGAAAGGAGCTCCAGGAGGCGGTCTTGAACCGGGTTGATGTCCTGGTACTCGTCGACGAGCACTTCATCGAAGCGGGCGCGGTACTCTTTCCCGTACCGGCCCCCGTCGACCTCCAGCACCCGGAGGGCCATCCGCTCCAAATCAGCGAAGTCGATCACGCTCTGGCGCTCCTTCACTGAGGCGTACTCGCGCCCAAACCGCCGCACCAACTCGCACAGGGCGGCCACCGCCGGCCGCAGCTGCAGGAGCTCCTCCACGTACGCGCTCAAAGGGCGCGCGAAGGCGCCGTCGCTCCACTTGCGAATCGCCTTCTTCGCCTCTTCCCAGCCTTTGCGCGCCTCGGCCTGCAGCGACGAATCCGCCTCTTTGGGAGGTGAAAGCCTGGGCCAGTCAACGGCACCAAGCGCGGCGCGAGCGTCGTCAAAGGCTCCGGATTGGAGAGGCCGGCGCAGCTTCGCCACGCGCGCACCGGCTCGCTCGAAGGCGGCAAGGTACGACGCAGGGCCGCCGGGAAGCTCGGCGAGGCGGCGCGCCGCCTCAAGGTGCGCTTCGGCCTCATCGACCGAGCGCAGGGCGCTGCGGCAGAGCGCCTCGCTCCAAGACGCGATCCATTCCCCCGCCTTGGGACTGTCAGGATCGTAGGCCTCCAGCACCTCGTCGAGCCAAGCTTCGCCCTGGGGAAGGCTTTGAATGTACTCGTAAAGCTGCAGCACGATCTCCCGCAGCGAGCGGTCATCCCGCGCCCCGCCGTAATGATCCAGCAGCGGCGACCAAAAGGAGGCCTCCTCCGCCTCGGCGTGCACGTGCTCGAAGACGCGGTCGAGGCAGGCCAGTTTGGTGAGACGGCTCTCCTCCTCGCCCAGCACGGCAAAGCGCGGGTCGAGGCCGATCGCGTGATAATGCCGGCGGAGCACCTGCAGGCAGAAGCTGTGCAGCGTGGAGATGTTCGCCTTGCCCAAAAGCGCCAGCTGAGCCGCGGCCCGCCGGCCTGCGGCACCCTGTTCAGCCTCCAGCAAAGCGCGGCGGATGCGCTCTCGCATTTCGGCGGCGGCGCTCTCCGTGAAGGTGACCACCAAGATCCGGGTGATGTCCACGGGACGGTCGGGGTCCAAAAGGCGCCGGATCACGCGCTCGACCAGCACGGATGTCTTCCCCGATCCCGCGCCGGCAGAGACCAGCGTCTCCTTTCCCCGCACTTCAATCGCGAGCCTCTGCTCCCGCGTCCACGCTCTCTCTCCATCAACCGACACGGACCTCGCCCCCTTCCGCCTGCGGTTCGCCGGCCGCGCCGGCGCTCCGTTCGACCCGGGCCCACAGCTCCTCGTCGGTGAGCGAGCGAAGCGCGCGGTACCGGTTCTCCGCCAGCAGCGGATCGAACTGGCAGACGGAGCGAAACGGACAGTGCGTGCACGCGCGCTCGTTGCCCAGCAGATACGGGGCGATGTCCGTCTTGCCGGTCCGCCACTCCTGGACAAAACGGGCCGCGACCGCCTTCGCATGGGCGATCAGTTTGTCAAGGCGCTCGGCGCTCACCGCCCCCGGCGAGTTCGCGCCCAGGCTTCCGTCTTTGCGGAAGTAGAGAGGGACCAACATCGACGAGCCGGTGCTTTCGCTGTCCATCAGCCGGGGCACTCCCCCCTCGGCCACGATGAGCCCTTCGGCGCGCAAACTGCGGCGCCACCCCTCGTCGCCTGCGGCGGGCGGGTGTTCCACGCTCTCCAGAGGGTCGAACACGGGCAAGTAGAGGCAGCCCGCCACGTGGAAACCGTGGCCGGCCAGTCCCTCCGCCGCCGCCGCTAGATAAAGGAGGAGCTGCAGGTCCAGCCCCTCGACGGCCCGGCCCAAAGAGAAGGGGCGCTGACTCGACTTGTAGTCGATCACGCGCAGCCAGCGGACGCCTCTCTCCTCGGCCACGTCCAAGCGGTCGATGCGCCCTGTGACAGCCACCATCTCGTCTGTCCCCGCCTGGACCCACAGGGGCGGCAGCGGCCCCCCCGGCCCGAAGCGCAGCTCCACGGCGAAGGGGCGGAAACGACCTTGGCGGCAGTGGGCGCCGATCGCCCACACGGCGGCCCTCAGCGTCGCCCGCACGCGGCGCAGGACGTATTGATCGGCGGCGCGCCGCAGCGCCGCGTACTCCGGCCTGCGGCCTATCTCCTGGGCGAGCGCCTCGTCGGCCCGCCGCTCGCTCTCGGCGCGATCGAGATCGCCCCAGTCGCGCCCTTCCGCCTGGAGCCGGCGGACAAACGCACTGAGCGCCCCGTGGATCAGCGATCCGACCAGCGCGGGATCAGCCTCAGGCCGCCGGGGCGCCTCAAGGCGCAGGCCGAACGCGGCAAAGTGCCTGAACGCGCACGCCGCGTAGGTCTCCAGTTGGGTGGGGCTTGCAGGGCCATCACCGTACAGCCGGTGTGCGGTCGCTTTTGAAAGCGAGGCACTCACGTTCTGGTATGCCAGCGCAGCCAGCGGGTCGACGCGCAGCACCTCCTCCCGGGCCGCTCGCGCCGGCTCCGTCGCCGTTTGGCGAGGCGCCGCCAGCCACTGATAAACGGCGAGGGTCTCGTTCAAGTCGCTCAAGGAAGCTCCCTCATCGGCCGCCGCGCGCACACGGCGGGCAATCCACCCGGGCAGCGCGTCGAGGCGCTCCGGAAGGCGCTGGGCACTTTGCAGGTCTTCGCTGGCGAACGCCACGCCGGGGAAATGCTCCCTGAGCCAGCGAACGGGCGCCGACGGCCGCAGCGGCTTGCCGTCTGTCTCAGCGCGGCTGTACGTGATGTACAGGCGCCGGCTGGCGCGGGTGAAGGCGATGTAGGTCAAGTACTTCTCGTGCCAGAGCCGTTCCCGGCTGGTCGGTCCCATCTCCAGCTCAGCGCGCAGCAGATGCGAGCGCTCTTCATCCGTGAGGATAGGGTCCTCTGCCGGCACCGCGGGGAAATGCCCTTCGTTCATGCCCATGAGAAAGGCGCACTTCAGATCGGGCTGGCGGGAACGCTCGATGGAGCCGACCAATACTTGGTCGAGCCGGGGCGGAACCCTGCCCAGCCGCAGCCGTTTCAAGGCCGCGTTTAAGCTGCCCGCGAAACGCTGGAAGTCGAGGCGCACCTGTCCCAAAAGCGCGTCGAACTGCGCCAAGACGTCGACCAAACCGTTCCACACTTGCACGTGCTCCTGCGCCTCGAGGGACGCGCCCCGCTGCGCCGCCTCCCGCGACCACGCCTCAAGGCGCCGGGGCGCCTCAAGGTCGGTGAGGAGATCACCCAGAGCCTGCAGATACTCGGCCGCCGCGGCTCCGCCCGGCTGCTGCGACAGCGACCAGGCGCGGCGGGCAAACCGGGCCAGCGGGTCGACGGCCGCGCGGCGCACCGGGGCGAGGGGCGAATCTTTCCACCGGCTTTCATCGAGCCACGCGTCCCCGTCAATGCCGCGGACCAGGGCATCGTTTTCTAAGGCGTCGACGTCAGCCCGGGCGACGCCCACCAGATCGCTTTTGAGGCAGCGCATCAGGCTCTGGGTGGTGAAGCCGCTTTGCACCAAGTCGAGAGCGCCGGTAATCAGCGTGATGAGGGGGTGGTAGTAGGCAGGCGGCTTGTAGTCGAGGAAGAAGGGGATCTCCCACTCGGTGAAGGTTGCCTCCAACACGTCGCGGAACCGCTCGATATTCCGCACGATCACGGCGATGTCGCTGTAGCGATACCCTTCGTCCCGCACCAAACGCCGGATCTCCCGAGCGACGGCCTCCGCCTCGCCCTGGGGGGTTGCCGCCTCGATCACTGTACACGGAGGGCTTCCCCGGTCCCGCTCCTTTAACGTAGCCGCCGCCTCCGCGCCCGCGACGCTTTGACCGTCGGCAACAAGCGCCCGCTCCAGGCGGGCTAGGAAGGCCGCTTCGCGAAAGCGCGGCAGCGGCTTTTCGCTTGCTCCGCCCTCCGGCAAATAGGTGCACGTGATCTGATAGACCCCGGCCGCCCGGGCAATCTGCCGCAAGCGCACCAAGGTCGCGCGAACGGGATGAAAGAGGGCGTCCGGGGAGCCTTCATTCCACAGGTCGATGGGCGTGTGCCGCAGCTCTCCCGGTTCGAGACAGAGGGCCACGGTGATCTCTTTCGCCGCGCCCATCAGCGCCTGCAAGAGGCGGAACTCCGCCGGCGTAAACCCCGAAAAGCCGTCCACCCAAAGCCGGGCGCCGCAAAAGAGGGCGCTGGAGCGGACAGCGGCCGTCGCGAGCGCCAAAGTCGTGTCGGGGTCGTGGAACCGATCGGCCAGCACCCCCTGGTAAGCCCGGCCGATGCGGGCGATGTCCCGAAGCTTGGCAGACAGCAGCGGACTTTCCCCCGTCCTTGCGAGCACCGCCGCCGCGCGCTCCAAGGCGTCCCAGTCGTGGCCGTAAGCCCGCACTTCGCTCAAGGTGCTGGCCAGGCTCTCCAAAAAGCCTTCCGCGGCGGCGACGCGGCGAAAGACCGAAAGCTCTGCCTGCACCTGCTCGACGGCCAGGTAAAGCGCGAGGAGCTTGCCCAGCTCCCCGACGACCGGACGCGTGGCGGGCCCCACCTGGTCCAAGGCCAGGAAGGCAAGGCGCGTAAAGCTGACGACCCGCGCCCGCCACGATGCAGTCACCTGCGGATCCACCTCAAGGAGCGCCCGCTCCATCTGAAAGGTTGCCTGTTCCGGCACCAGAAAGTAGAGAGGTTCATCGGGGCGGAGCGGATCCCGGTGGAGTTCGCGGGTGATCTCCTCAAGGCACGTGCGCGTCTTGCCCGAGCCTGCCGGGCCGAGCAGGAAGCGGAGTCTCACGGCGCTTCGATCCCCTTTCGCAGGAACGGCCCTGCTTTTTTCGAAACGCGAACGGGCGCGCTGCCGGCGCGCGAAGACGGGGCACACTCAGAGGGAGAGGCATGAACGGAATCGTTGCGCAAGCGATCAACGGGGTGATCGGAAGGGACGGCGGCCTGCCTTGGCACCTTCCCACCGACCTGGCCTTCTTCAAAAAGATGACGCTGGGCAAGACGGTGGTGATGGGCCGCAAGACCTACGAGAGCATCGGCCGTCCGCTCCCCCAGCGGCGGAACATCGTGCTCACCCGCGACGCAGCGTGGCGCGCGCCTGCAGGCGTCGAAGTGGTCAGGGACCTCGACCAGATCCTGGCGATCCAAGAGCGAGACCAGCTCTTCGTGATCGGCGGCGCCAGCATCTACCACGCCTTGGCGAACGAGATCTCGACCCTCTATTTAACCCTCGTCGAGGCGCTGGTCGCCGGCGATACCTTCGCGCCTCGCTGGGAGGGCGAGTGGCGGGCGGAGCTGTTGGAGTCGCATCAAACCCCTCCGCCGCGCCCGCGCCGTCCCTGGTACCCCCATCGCATCTATCGCATGACGCGCATCCGCCCGCCGGCGTAAGCCGTGCCCCGCAGCGCCGCCGCAGCCGCTGCGGGGCACGCCACGTCCCACCACACTCTCTGCGAGGAGGCTTAGCCATGGGTAAGCATCCGCCCGTCGAGATCGTCGAGCTCGCCCCCGAGGTGCTGCCCGACAACTCTTTCGACGACGCGTACGCGATCTACCTCGTCCTCTCGTACGACCCGCCTCTCGAGTGGCAGCGCCACTTCGAACAGCTGATGGAGCGGGAGGTGCGCCAGCGGATTGTCAGCTTCGTCCCGGGCAAACTCCGGGTGGTCGTCTCCCGGCGGGACAATCTCGCCATGGTCCTCGATCAGATGAACGCGTTAGCGCGCCGGACCAACCTTGAGCTGGACTATACAGCAGGCCTCTGAACCCTTGCTCCTGCTGGTGCCGGCCGCCGCCCGCCTCTGGCGCTTGAGCGCTCCGCTTCAGTGGGCGCCCTCCAGGCGCGCCTTGAGCCAGGCGAGCCCCTGAGCGTACCCTTTGAGCGGGTCGCTGCCCTCGTACTCGACGGCCCACACCCCTTGGTACCCCACCTCGCGCAGGCACTGCAGCGCGTAATCGAGGTCGATCTCGCCCTCGCCCAGCGCCAGTCCCCGGTACTCGCTGCGGGAGCCCCGTCCGTCCTTGAAGTGCGTGTAGCGGGTGTAGGGAGCGATCATTTTGTAGAAAGAGCGCACCGTCTCCAGATCGTGGCCCATCCAGCGGTAGTTCATCGTGTCCAGACTCGCGCCCACGTACGGCGAGCCGACGCGCTGAAACAGCTCGATCTGGAGGTTTGCGTCGTTCGTGACGACACCGTGGTTGTCGACGGCAAGGTGCACCTGCGCCGGTTCGACGAACTCGAGGCAGCGCTTGAGGCAGTTCGCCATGGCGTCGACCCACTTCTCCTGAGGCACTTCCTCCTTGGGCCGGCCCCCTTCGGTGCGCAGCACGTCGGTGCCTAGCTCCTTCGCGATCTCAACCACGCGCCGCATCCGGTTCACCTGAAACTCGACCGCCTCCGGGTCGAGCACGACGAAGTCGTTTAGCGCGCCCAGCGCGCCCAGCTTAAGCCCGCGCGACTCCAGCGCCGAACGGACGGTGTCGATGCGCGTGGTACCGTCCTTTTCGTTCCACACGTCGCGCACGGAAAGCTCCACGTGGGTGAACCCATGCTCCTTGGCGTAATCGAGGAACTGCTCCAGCGAGAGGTTGCCGAAATTGTAGTAGATCAGGCCGTACTTGTACAAACCGCTTCACCTCTTGATCCGAGTGTGCGCCCGCGACGCGCCCGCATCGATCGGGTATTCGCACCCCTCGCGGAAGTTCCTTTGCCCATTTCGCCCCTGCGGCGGCTCGTCCGTGAACGGCCCCAGGCTATCCCCGCTCGATGGGCAGTTTCGCGTTGATCCAGGCGACCATGCCGCCGGCGAGATTGTACGCCTTCTCAAATCCCTGGCGGCGCAGGTCGAGGGTGACAGAGGCGCTGCGGTCGCCGCTCAAGCAGATGACAACGACCTCTTTTTGCGGATCGAGTTCGCTCACGCGCTCGCTCACTTGCCCCATCGGAATCAATTTCGAGCCGGGGATGCGGAACATCCGATACTCTTGAGGCTCTCGCACATCGAGCCACTGCACGTCGGCCGAGCCCAGCTTATCTTTAACCTCCGCCACGTCCCGTTCCCAGCCGCGCTGAGCGACGATCTCCCGAGGCGGCCCGGTGAGCTCGTCCGCCTCTCCGTTTCGACTCGCGCGAGGAGGCAGGCCGCAAAACTCCTCGTAATCGATGAGCTCCGTGATCACCGGCGCGTCGCCGCAGATGGGACATGCCGGATCCCGCCGCCAGCGGACCGTGCGGTACTCGCCGGCCAGCGCGTCGTAGAGCACCATCTTCTGCGCGAGGGGCTGGCCAATCCCCAAAAGGACTTTGATCGCTTCGACGGCTTGCAGCGTTCCCATGTGCCCCGCGAGCGCGCCGATGATGCCCGCCTCCGCGCAATTCGGCACCATTCCCGGCGGCGGCGGCTCGGGGTAGAGGCAGCGGTAGCAGCCCTGTCCCGGCAAGAAGACAGTGGCTTGCCCTTCGAAGCGCAGGATGCTCGCGTCCACCAGCGGCTTGCGCAGCAGGACGCAAGCATCGTTCACCAAGTAGCGGGTGGCGAAGTTGTCGCACCCGTTGATCACGATGTCGTAATCTTTGATGATGTCCAGCGCATTGGACGAGTCGAGGAAGGTGCGGTGCTCAATCACCCGCACGTCGGGGTTCAAAGCCTCCAGGTGTTCGCGCGCCGACTCGGTCTTGGGCCGGTTCACATCCTTGTCGAAGTGGAGCACCTGCCGGTGCAAATTGGTCCGGTCCACCCGGTCCGCGTCGATCAGCCCGATGGTCCCGACCCCGGCGGCCGCAAGGTAAATCGCGGCGGGCGAACCGAGCCCTCCGGCGCCCACGATCAACACCTTTGCGTCGAGCAGCCGCCGCTGGCCATCGACGCCCACTTCGTTCAGGATGATCTGGCGCGCGTACCGCGAGAGCTGATCCTTGGTGAGGACGCCCCCCGCGGCAGGCGCCGCAGGTCCCTTGCCGACACCGTCTGCCACAACCAAAACTCCTTTCCCAGCGCCTTGCGGAACTTCGGCGCATCAAAGGCGCTTCATGTACATGTAATAAAGGCCGTCTACCTGGCGCACGCCCAAAACTTCGGCCAGGCCTCCCGTCTCGACGGCCACCTTCACGTTCGCCGTCGCCGGCTCCAGGTCCGTGCGCAAGAGGACGATTTGGCCGGCTGCAACCTTGCCCAGCGCCTCCATGCTCTTTAGGACCGGCCCCGGACACAACTCGCCGACGCAATCGACCTCCTCTGCTACCTCAAGCCGGGCTAACGCTTCGTCGTTCATGGCACTCGCTCCTCGATCGATTTAGCGCCTCCATCGTACTACATTCTGATGGGTTTTCTCAACTTTTTCGGCCGGCGACCGCTGCCGCCCTGACGTAGGAATCGGGCCTGGCTGCGGCCAATATAGGAGTGCCAGTCCATTTACGAAGAAAGGGTCGGATCGCATGGAGTACCGCATCGAAACCGATTCGATGGGCCCGGTGGAAGTTCCGGCGTGGGCTTACTACGGCGCGCAGACGCAGCGCGCAGTGAACAACTTCAACATCACCCGCCTGACCATGCCCCAGGAGCTGATCCGCGCGCTGGCGCTGGTCAAGTGGGCGGCGGCTTTGACCAACAAGAAGCTGGGGCTTCTCCAGCCGCGCCTTGCCGATGCCATTGCCGCGGCGGCCCTCTCTATTTACAGGGGCGAAGTCGAAGCGCGGCACTTCCCCGTCGACGTGTTCCAGACCGGCTCCGGCACGTCGACCAACATGAACGTAAACGAAGTGATCGCCAACATGGCCAACGAAGCATTGGGAGGGAAAAGGGGCGACAAGGAACCGGTCCATCCCAACGACCACGTAAACCGGGGCCAGTCGAGCAACGACACGATTCCTACGGCGATCCACATCGCGGCGGCCCTGGGGATTAAAAACCAGGTTCTCCCCGCCCTCGACGCGCTCGCGGCCTCGTTGGCCGCCAAAGCGGAGGCCTTTCACGACATTTTGAAGATCGGCCGTACGCACCTGCAGGATGCGACTCCCATGCGGCTGGGCCAGGAGTTCTCCGGCTACGCCCGCCAGGTGGAGCTGGCGGCGAAGCGCTTGCGCGAGGCGCAGACCCACCTGTACGAGCTGGCCCTTGGCGGAACGGCTGTGGGCACCGGCATCAACACGCATCCCCAATTCGCGCGGGAGGCAATCGCCCTCATCGCCCAAGAGACGGGCATCCCCTTCGTGGAGGCGGTCAACCACTTCGAAGCGCAAGCTTCGAAAGACGCCATCGTCTACGTCAGCGGCGCCCTCAACACGGCGATGTCCGCCCTGATGAAGATCGCGAACGACATCCGCTGGCTCGCCTCCGGCCCCCGCTGCGGACTGGGCGAGATCCGCCTGCCCGAACTTCAACCCGGCTCGTCGATCATGCCGGGCAAGGTGAACCCCGTCATCCCTGAAGCCGTAATCCAGGCTGCCGCCCAGGTGACGGGGAACCACGTGGCGATTACGATCGGCAACCAGTGGGGCAATTTGGAACTGAACGTGATGATGCCGATGATGGCGCGCAACCTCCTGGAGGCGATCGAGCTGACGGCCG
>k87-929949_pt1 | contig 22479 bp, 19 predicted proteins | sample MGYA00084031_6733416 | MGnify analysis MGYA00084031
GCCGGTGGTAGTGCCCGTGCGGCGCGTCGGTCTCGGCGTAGTGGCCGCCGGCGAACACCACTCCGGAGACCTGCTGCTCCAGCAGCATGTCGATGTAGTCCGCCTCCGACAGCCCGCCCGCCGTGCGGGTGCACAGCACGGGGGTGAAACCGCGTTGGGCCAGCGCGCCGCCGACCACCTCGGCCAGCGCGGGGAAGATCGGGTTGCCCAGCTCGGGGAGCACCAGGCCCACCAGCCGGGCGCGCTGGCCGCGCAGCTGGGTCGGCCGCTCATAGCCGAGCACGTCGAGGGCGGTGAGCACGGCGGCTCTGGTGGCCTCCGAGACGCCCGGCTTGCCGTTGAGCACGCGGCTGACGGTGGCCTCGCTGACGCCGACCTTCTTCGCGACCTCGGCGAGCCGGCGGGTGGTGGAACGGCCTGACGTCGGAGTTTCAGTCACACTGCAAGCATAGTGTCGATCAAACGCAAACGGCTTGCGAACCGGCAGTGATCTGACCTTCTGTTTCAGCGCCTCGCTCGTCTCTGCCGTGATGTAGTCGTTATATTGCGACTTCGAGTCGGAATATTGCAGACATCTGCTCGTCATCTTAATGTGTGGGCAGTTTGTCCGGGCAGCCACGGTCCGAGCGTCCCTGACCGGGAGCCCCCCACCCCCCACGGACAGAGGAAGCGATGAGAAGCAAACGCGTGGTATCACGGCTGTCCACCGTCGTCCTCGCCACCGTCCTGGCGGTCACCGGCTGGTCGGTCCCGCCGTCCGCCGCAGCGGAAGAACCGAACCTCGCGAAGGGCGGACCCGCGACGGCCTCGAGCGCCCTCGCGGAGTATCCCGCCGCCCACCTCACCGACGGAGACCGGAACACCTACTGGGAGAGCGACAACCACGCCTTCCCCCAGTGGGCGCAGGTGGACCTCGGTGAGCGGACGAGCATCGACCGAGTGGTGCTCACCCTCCCCGCGAGCTGGGAGGAGCGGACCCAGACCGTGGCGGTGCAGGGAAGCGACGACGGCAGGAGCTTCACCACGATCGTCGGCGCCGCCGACCGCGTGTTCGCCCCCGAGGCGACGATCGAATTCCCGCCCACGGTCACCCGCTACGTGCGGATCCACATCACCGCCAACACCGGCTGGCCCGCCGGCCAGCTGTCGGAACTGGAGGTGTACGGCCCGGCCACGGGCGACACCCAGCCGCCCACGGCCCCGTCCGACCTGGCCTTCACCGAGCCGGAGCCGGGGCGGATCCGGCTGACGTGGACCGCCTCCACCGACGACGTCGGCGTGACCGCCTACGACGTCTACGCCAACGGCGCCGTGCGGGCGAGCGTGGACGGCGACACCACCACCTACACCGACGAGCAGCCCGACACCGCCACGGTGACCTACTACGTCGTCGCCAGGGACGCCGCGGGCAACCGGTCGGCCACCAGCAACACCGTCACCCGCCAAGGTTCCGACGCGGGGATCAACCTCGCGGCCGGCAAGGAGATCGTCGCATCCGGACACGTGCACACCTACGTCGCCGCCAACGCGGTGGACGGTGACCTGAACACCTACTGGGAGGCCGACCCCGGAGCCTTCCCCAACACGCTCACCGTGAAGCTGGGCGCCGACGCGCGCCTCACCCGGATCGTGCTCAGGCTCAACCCGTCGCCGGTGTGGGGCGCCCGCACCCAGAACATCCAGGTTCTGGGCCGCAAGCAGGACTCCTCCTCCTACGCCTCCCTGGTGGAGGCCGCCGACTACGCCTTCGATCCCGCCACCGGCAACAGCGTGACGATCCCCGTCGCCGCCACGGTCGCCGACGTGCGGCTCAGGTTCAACGCCAACACCGGCGCGCCGGGCGGCCAGGTCGCCGAGTTCGAGGTGTACGGCACCCCCGCGCCCAACCCCGACCTCACCGTCACCGCCGCCTCGTGGCAGCCCGCCTCACCGGTCGAGACCGACGCGATCACCCTGTCGGCGACCGTGCGCAACCAGGGGAACGCGCCCTCCACCGCGACCGACGTCGCCTTCTACCTGGGCGAGACCCGGGTCGGCACCGCCGAGGTCGGCGCGCTCGCGGCCGGCGACTCCGCCACCGTCTCGGCCGACATCGGCCAGCGTGACGCCGCCGCGTACCCGGTGACCGTCAAGGTCGACGAAGCCGGATCCGTCATCGAGCAGAACGAGGCCAACAACTCCTTCACCGCGCCGGACGAGCTGACGGTCCGCCCGGCGGACAGCTCCGACCTGGTTCCCGTGGTGAACTGGACGCCCGGCACCCCCAAGGGCGGCGACACCGTCACGTTCACCGTCGCGCTGAAGAACAAGGGCACCGTCGCCTCGGCCGACGGCGGCCACCCCATCACCCTGACCGTCCTGGACGACGCCGGGGCCGCGGTCAAGACGCTGACCGGCGCGCACGACGGATCCATCGCCGCGGGCGACACCACCTCGCCGATCCGCCTCGGCGACTGGACCGCGGCCGACGGCCGGTACACCGTCCGCGTCACCGTCGACGCCGACGCCAACGAGCTACCGGTGAAGCGGGACGACAACACCGTCACCCGGTCGCTGTTCGTCGGACGCGGCGCGGCCATGCCGTACGAACGTTACGAGGCCGAGGATGCCGTGACCGGCGGCGGCGCGACCGTCGTCGGCCCCAACCGCACCATCGGCGACCTCGCGGGCGAGGCGTCGGGCCGCAGGGCCGTCGCCCTCGACCGCACCGGCGCGTTCGTCGAGTTCACCACCAAGGCGCCGACCAACACCCTGGTCACCCGGTTCTCCATTCCGGACGCGCCGGGTGGCGGCGGCATCAACGCCACGCTCAACGTCTACGTGAACGGCGCCTTCCACAAGGCGCTCAACCTGACCTCCAAGCACATGTGGCTCTACGGGCCGGAGGACAACCCGAACAACTCCCCGAGCTCTGGACCCCCGCGGCACATCTACGATGAGGCTAATCTGATGCTGGACGAGTCCTTCCCGGCGGGCACCAGGATCCGTCTGCAGAAGGACGCCGCCAACACCACCGAATACGCGATCGACTTCATCGAGACCGAGCTGGTCGCGCCCGTGGCCAACCCCGACCCGGACAAGTACGTCGTGCCCAACGGCTTCACCCACGACGACGTCCAGGCCGCCCTGGACCGGGCGCGCATGGAAAGCGGCTGGGAGGGCGTCTACCTGCCCGCGGGCGACTACCAGATCTCCCGGAAGTTCAACGTGTACGGCAAGGCCGTCAAGGTGGTCGGCGCCGGTCCCTGGTACGCCCGGTTCCGCGCGCCCACGGACCAGGAGAACACCGACATCGGGTTCGACGTGGCGGCCTCGGCCAACGGCTCGTCCTTCACCGGCTTTTCGGTCTTCGGCAACTACACACAGCGCATCGACGGTCCCGGCAAGGTGTTCAACCTGACCGGCGTCCGCGACATCACCATCGACGACCTGTGGGTCGAACACCAGGTGGTCATGGTCTGGGGCACGAACGTCAAGAACGTGACCATCACCGACAGCAGGGCGCGCGACCTGTTCGCCGACGCGATCAACTTCACCAACGACAGCGACGACAACACCGTGCGCAACGTCGACGCCCGCTCCACGGGAGACGACGCGTTCGCCCTGTTCAACGCCGTGGACATCGCCCAGGGGGACAACACGGGCAACGTCTTCGAGAACCTGACGGCCACCCTGTCGTGGCGCGCCGCGGGCCTGGCCGTCTACGGCGGCTCCGACAACGTCTTCCGCAACATCCACATCGCCGACACGCTCACCTACTCGGGGGTGACGATCAGCTCGCTCGACTTCGGCTACCCCTTCCGCGGCTTCGGCACCACCCCGACCAGGTTCGAGAACATCTCGATCATCCGCTGCGGCGGCCACTTCTGGGGAGCGCAGACCTTCCCGGGGATGTGGTTGTTCTCCGCGTCCAAGGAGTTCCGCGGCATCCGGGTGAGCGACGTGGACATCGTCGACCCGACGTACCACGGGATCATGTTCCAGACCAAGTACTCCAACGGGCAGCCGGAGAACCCGATCACCGATACGATCTTCACCGACGTGACGATCTCCGGGGCGCGCAAGAGCGGTGACGCCTTCGACGCCAAGTCCGGGTTCGGCATCTGGGTCAACGAGATGCCCGAACCCGGTCAGGGCCCGGCGGTCGGGTCGGCCACCTTCCGCGGCCTGACCCTGACCGGCAACGCCGAGGACATCCGGAACACCACGACCACCTTCACCATCATCCGCGAATGACGGCGGGCCGGCGTGCGACCGGCCTGAGCAGACGGCTGCCCGGCGGGGGGAGGACGCACCCCCGCCGGGCAGCGCGCGTCCGCGCCGACACCGGGGCCGGCGGGCGCGGCCGTGCCGGTCGCCCGGCCTCCGGCCGAAGCGGGAAAGGCGGCGCTTCCGCATGTCATCCGCCGCGGAGAAAAGAAATCCCGACGGCCGGGGCGGTGGTTTTCCGGGAGTGGCGATGAAATGGGTGGCGTGTCATGTTTTTTGCTTCCCGGGGAAATGTGACCGGTTATTAGATGGTTGGTGATCTGCTGTATAAGATACCGGTCTTCCTGGGGTTATGCCTTTCGGGGAGGGGGTCGCATATGGGGTGGAGGGCATATATGAAGTGCCCCGTGTTATGAATTCGTTGACAATCGTTGACCGGTGTGAGTTCATCTTTGCAAGGGCTGGACGACGGGCCGATGGAAACGTCCATTCGATCTGTCATGCTGTAAAAGACGGACGATGTTCGCTTTCCCTGACCGCGGTGTGCCGTCCCCGTCGAGCGGCGGCGGCCACCGAGGGGAGGCGACTCACGCGACCGAGGGCCCCGACCCGAGGAGGACGGTGATGGCCGATCCCCGTTCGCTCCACGAGGTGCGCGCCGTGCTGGCCGAGCACCGTGAGGAGCTGATGCGGCGCTTCTCCGCCGCGGGCGTCGGCATAGGCCGTCCCGATCCCGGTGGTTCCTACGTCATCACGGTGTACGTCACCGATCCGGCGCACGCGCGTGTCACCCCCGACCCGATCGACGGGGTTCCCGTGCGCTGCCTGCCGGCCGGCCCCTTCCACGCCCAGAACGGCTGATCACCGACATGAAGGAGGCCGTACGTGACCACGCCGAGCGATGACAGGTACATCAAAGGACGCGCGCTGGCCCGCGCGGCGCGCAGGGGACCGCTGGCGAGCTTGTACGACGACCCCAACGTCGCCGGCATGGCCTACGGCAGGCGGACCGTCCGCGGCACCCGCACCGACGAGCCGGCGGTCGTGGTCTACGTGCTGCGCAAGACGCCCGCCCGCTTCCTGCCCACCAGCCGGATGCTGCCCAGGCGGATGTACTTCGGCGGGGACTTCGTCGAGATCGATGTCGTGGAGACTGGACCGTTCCACGCCCTGGCCTTCACCGACCGGGAGCGTCCCGCGCCGAACGGGGTGAGCGTGGCGCACGTCGACGTCACCGCGGGCACCCTCGGATCGCTGGTCGCCGACGGCGCCGACGGCTCGCTGAACATCCTCAGCAACAACCACGTGCTGGCCGACGTCAACGAGGGGGCGCCGGGCGACCCGATCCTCCAGCCGGGCCCGGCCGACGGCGGCACGGTCACCGGCGACACCATCGCCAGGCTCAACCGCTTCGTCCGGCTCAACGCCACCGGCAACATCGTGGACGCCGCGATCGCACGGGTGATCAACCCCGACGACGTCGTGGACCGCGTCAAGAACGATCTGATCCCGGTCGCCACCCCCGACCACCCCGCGGTCGGCCTGCTGTTCGCCGGATCGAGCACCCGCACGCTGGTCAACCCCATCGACGCGGTCCTCAACCGGCTGGACGTCTCCTTCCTGCATGACGGTGACGTGACGGCGGACGTCGACGTCGGCACCAACGTGGAGAAGGTCGGCAGGACCACCGAGTACACCACCGCCACCGTGACCGAGATCGACGTCTCGGTGTCGGTCGACTACGGCGAGCACGGCGTCCTGCGCTTCGACTCGCAGTTCGCCACCGCCCACATGTCAGAGCCCGGAGACTCCGGCTCCCTCGTGTACCGGGGCGGGACGGGCGGAGAGGACGGCTCCGGCGGCTGCCCGACCACCGCCGCGCTGGCCAGGCTTCTCGGGCGTGACCTCTCCCTCGACGCGGCGGTGGAACGGGACTTCCGGGAGCGGTACCTCGGGCGTACGCGCGTCGGCCGCTTCCTCATCGAGGCCTACTTCGCCTACGAGGACCGCGCCGTCGCCCGCATGCGCGCGGCGAGGATCGACGAGGACGACCGGCGCTTCCTGCAGCGTCTGTACGACACCTACGCCGAGACCCTCAGGGCGGTGGCGCTGCAGCCGAACCGTGCCGATCTCGTCTTCACCGAGGAGCACCTGCGGGAGATCCGCCGGATCGTGGTGCGGCTGCGCGAGTACTTCACCGCGGGCGCGGCCGGGGTGGTGGACGAGGTGCTGGGCATCGTCGCCGAGTTCGTCGGCCGGACCGTCCCGGAGATCCTCCAGGCGCTCGACGACCCCGACCTGCTGCGCAGGGTCACCGAGCTGGCGCGGCGGGCCGGGTACGCGCCCCGGACCGATGCGGCCGGCGGGGAGGCCGGCGGCGGCTGACGGAGGGCGACGCGTCCGGGCTGCGGAGGACGGCGGGGCGTCCGCCGTGCCTTCGGCGCGGGGGCCGGGAGAGTGACCGGAAAGGGGATGTGCGCCGACCGATTACCCCTAATATGAATAGGGAATGCAGGAAATTCCAAAGCGAAGGCGAAGTGGCATGCGCAGCTCGGATCCGAGCCCTACCGTCGTCCCCATGTCGATCAACTTCGAGACACTGCTTCCCGACCCCGGACGGTCGGTGGTGGCGGTGGCGCCGCAGGTGTCCGCCGAGGGGCACTGGGCGGGCGCCCCCAGCGCCGTGGCGAGTGACGGCCTGATCTATCTCGCCTACCGGATGCGGCGGCCCGTGGGACAAGGGCGCGGCTACGCCGTCGTCGTCGCGCGCTCCGACGACGGCGAGCGTTTCCAGACGCTGACCGTGATCACGCGTGAGCAGATGGCCGCGGAGTCGCTGGAACGCCCGGCCCTGGTGCGCACGCCGGACGGTCGCTGGCGGCTCTACCTGAGCTGCGCCACTCCCGGCAGCAAGCACTGGCGGGTGGAGGTGTTGGAGGCCGACGATCCCGCCGGCTTCGACCCGCGCACGCGCATGACCGTCCTGCCCGGCGACCCCAAGACGGGGGTGAAGGACCCGGTGATCGTACGGCGGGGCGAGGTGTGGCATCTGTGGGCCTCCTGCCACCCGCTGGCCGATCCCGACGAGGCCGACCGGATGGTCACCGACTACGCCACCAGCACCGACGGCCTGGTCTGGACCTGGCACGGCGCGGCGCTGACCGGCCGTCCCGGCTGCTGGGACGCGCGAGGCGTGCGGGTCAGCGCGGTCCGCTTCATCGGCGACCGCGTGCTCGCGTTCTACGACGGCCGGGCCAGCGCGGCGGAGAACTACGAAGAGCGGACGGGGGTCGCCGTGGGGGAGGACCCGGCGGCGCTCACCCCGGTGGGCACCGTTCCGGCCGCGGCGTCCGCGCACCGCGGCGGCGGGCTGCGCTACCTGGAGATCCTGGACCTGCCCGGTGGCGGCACCCGGCTGTACTACGAGTACACCCGGCCCGACGGCGCCCACGAACTGCGCACCGAACTGCGTTGATCAGGCGGGGCGCCCGTTCCTGGCCTGAGAGCGGCCTGGTGGGCGGCTGCCCACCAGGCCGCCCGAGCGTTCCTTGGGACCGAGCCAGTCGCCGAAGTACTCCCCGGTCACGCGCTGCAGCAGGAGGATGTCGTCGGCGAAGTACTCGATCAGGGTCCGCCGCTGCTCCCACGTGAGCGGGCGGCGGGCGCCGCCGTTCCGCTGCAGCCGAAGCTCGACGCGTTCGGCCAGCGTGCTGGGGAGCCGCCTGCGCAGCGCGGACAGCAGCGCGTGCCGCGGGCTCGCCTTGGGGTGCGCGGTCACGTTCTCCCTGGGCACCTCGGTGAGCACGCCGGTGCGCACGCCCAGGAACGCGCAGATGCGGTCGAGCGTATCGGCGGGCCGGTCGACGAGATCCCGGTAGCGGAGGATCAGCACCTGCTCGCGCGGGAAGAGCGTGAACAGGTGGGCCAACTGCTCGCCGTACCGGCCGAGCCGCGTGTAGTGCCAGAAATGCGACCATCCGGCGGCGATCCGCCGCTCCTCTTCGGCGCACGCGCGCACCACGTCACCCAGGGGTTCGAGCCCGGCCGACCATAAGTGCGTCCAGTTGGAGTGGGCCCGCTCGACCGGGTCGCGCAGGATCGCGATGAGCCGGGCGTGGGGGATGGCCGCGTGGATGCGCCGCTGGGCCGCCAGGTCGTACAGGTAGAAAGGCGTGCACTCACCACGCAGGGTGCCGGGCGGCGCCGCGTCGAACAGGGCCTCGTAGTCCGCACGCCGCCAGACGTGTTCACGGTAGGTGGCGGCGTCCCCCGGCCCGCCGCGGGACGGTGGCGGCCCGTCGGTGAGGAAGTGTTTGGGCTCCTTCACCGGGGACAGGTAGAGCTGAGGGTGATGGCGGAGCGCGGCGTGCAGGGCGGTCGTCCCGGCCTTGGGGGCGCCGATGACGAGGAAGTCCGGTAGGGGCATGGGGGGCTCCTTCCGCGATTCCTTTTTTTCCTACCAAATGTGTGGGACATTGCAAGTATGAGGAGCGAGCGCGCAAGGACGCCGCTGGCCGCCGCCATCGCGGCCGGCCGCTGGATCCGTTCGGCGGCGGTCGACGACGAGCGTGGACGGCACTGGCGGCCCAACCCCGACCTGCGCGGCAGAACAGCCCTGACTCCGGAGCCCGCCTCCCTCTACGCCGGCGCGGCCGGGATCGTGCTGTTCTTCCTGGAACTGGCGGCGGCCACCGGGCACGAGGCCTACCTGGAGGACGCCCGCGCCGGAGCCCGCTACCTCGCCGCGACCTGGCACGAGCAGCGTGACCCGACCCTGTACCACGGTCTGACCGGCGTGGCCGTCGCCCTGGCCGAGGCGGGCTGGACGCTGGACGAGGACGAGTTCGCAGAGGCGGCGGCCCGCGCCGCCGACCACATAGTCCGCACCGCACGGCCTGTCGACGGGGGAGCCGGCTGGTCACCGGAGCCCGCCCTGCGCGGCGACGGCGGCGTCGTGCTCGGTCTCCTGCGCGCCGCCGCGGTCTTCGGCGCGCCCGTATACGCGGAGCTGGCGGCGGAGGCGGGGGCACGCCTGGCCCGCATGGCCGTACCGGGCCACCGGTTCGGCGAGTGCGCGGACCTTCCGACGGACGCGGTCACCCCCGGTTTCCTGCGCGGCACGGCGGGCACCGCCTTCGTCCTCGCCCGCCTGTACGCGGCGACCGGCGACCGCGCCTTCCTCAACGCCGCCCGCCGGGGAGCCGGCTTCGTCCGCGAGGTCAGCACCGTGACGGAGGAGGGCGTCCTGGTCCCGCACCACCTGCCGCACGGCAGGGGACTGCACTACCTGGGGTTCTGCTCGGGCTCGGCGGGCGTGGCGCGGATGTTCTACGAGCTGTACCGGATCACCGGGGACCGCGGTGATCTGGAATGGGCGGAGCTGCTGGCCCGCGGCGTGATGCGCAGCGGCGTGCCGCACCGGCAGACGGAGGGCCTGTGGGACAACGCGTGTCAGTGCTGCGGCGCCGCCGGACTGCTGGAGCTGTTCCTCGGGCTGTGGTCGGCCACCGGGCGCGAGCCGTACCTGGCGTTCTCCCGCACGCTCGCCGACCACCTCATCGCCCGCGGCTGGGACCCGGACGGCCGGGGGATGCGCTGGTACCAGGCGTACCGCCGGGTGCGCCCGAAGGAGATCTCCGCCGACACCGGCTACATGGTGGGGGCGGCCGGGATCGGGGCCGCGCTGCTGCACCTGGACGCCGCCCTGCGGCCGGGCTGCTCCCGCAGGCTCGTCCTCCTGCCGGACAACCCCTTCTCGGCCATTCCCGTGCCCGCCGCCGCCCTCTCCGACGGATGACCGAGGCCCGGCCCCGCCCGGGTACGCGACCCGAGCGGGGCCCCGTCAGGCCGAGAACGCCTGGGCCAGGGTGAGCACGCCCGCGCCCACCAGCGCCACGGCCCACATCCGGTCCACGTTGAACCACGCCCGACGCAGCAGGGTCAGCCCGGCCACCTCGTAGACCACGATCGCCACCACGGTCGCCGCCGCGAACATCGACAGCGTGTGCAGCACGGCCACGCCCAGGCCGCCGGAGAGGGCGTGCCCGGCGTGGCCCGCCGCTTCGTGGCCGACGTGCGTGAACACCGGGATCAGCATCAGGCCCGCGCCGTGCGCCGAGGACATGAGGAACGACCAGGCGGCCAGCTGCGGCAGCGACAGCCGCATGCCCACCCAGCGGAAGTGCCGCTGCGACAGCAGCCGCCACAGTCCGAACCCGACCAGCGTCACGCCCCCCGCCACGGCCAGAACCGTGCCGGTGACCAGCGAGCCGGTGGCGCCGACCACCACCGCCACCAGGGCCACCGACGCCAGGTGGCCCGCGGCGATGGCCGGCAGCGACGCCAGCAGCCTGCTCCTGCTGCGCTCCTGCAGGCCGCGGGCGACGGCGAACAACCAGCCCATGGCGGGGTTCAGGCCGTGGAAGGCGCCCAGCAGCAGCGCGGCCGTGACCGTCATGGGTAGCAGTAGGAGTCGGAGGAGGCGTCGCCGCCCTGCAACCTGACCTGATGCGGGCGCAGGCCGCGGAACGCGTCACCGTGCGGGAAGAACCGCTCGTCGAAGGCGAGAGGATCGGTGTCGATCTTGGCCAGCCACGCGCCCACGCCCTCGGGGTAGAACTGGTCGTCCCACGCCCCGTACAGCGAGTTGGTGACGTATACGCGCTTGCCGTCCCGGCTGACCTCGACCATCTGCGGGCCGCCGCGCAGCGGCACGTCGGGCGCGGCCGGGTGCGGCTGCTTGCGCACGATGCCGCCGATGCGCAGCGAACCCAGCTCGACCGGGCGGAACGGGTCGCTGACGTCGTACTGCTTCAGCTCGCCCGTCCCCCAGCAGGAGACGTACAGCCGCTTGTCGTCCACCGACAGGTCGATGTCGGTGACCAGCGGCGGCACCGCGCCGAACGGCTTGAGGATCTCCGGCAGGTCGGCGGGGTCGGCCGGTTCGGCGGGGATGTCGATCACCTTGCGCGCCTGCCAGCGGCCGTCCTCCCGGAACCACGTCCAGATCGAGGCCGACAGGTCTTCGACGCTGATGGCGACACCGACGAAACCGTAGGTCTTGGTCGGGTCGTGCGCGGGCCGCAGCTCCAGCGGCATCTGGTACGCCTCGCCGAGGTCCACCTCCTGGACGTGGCGGCGCTTGCGCATGTCCCAGAAGTGCAGCTTGCGGCCGTACTGCCGCTTCAGCAGCAGCTCGCCGACGAGCCCGTTCTCGATCATGGACGGCGTGCCCCACTCCGAGCTGATCAGCACGTCGTGGTTGATGTGCCACCAGAAGTCGTAGGCGAAGTACTGGGGGCCGCGGTCCATCTCCCAGCGGCCGAGCACGTCGAAGGACAGGTGGTCCAAGAGCGCGATGCCGCCGGGACCGTCCTCGCCGTTCGCCCCGCCGAGCGCGGAGACGTACAGGCCCTCCGGGCCGCAGTGCACGGTGTGCGGGCGCGAGTATCCGGCACGCTTGGCCAGCTCCTCCGGCTCGATCACCTTGGTGATCTCGGGGCTGACGCGGTCCTTGGTGTCGAGGATGTAGATGCGTGAGGAGCGCAGGCCCGGCACGACCAGGTAACGGCGCTCGACGTGCGGGTGCGGGGCGTAGGGGCACAGCGCGCTGCTGCACGCGTTCCACCCGAAGTGGTGCAGCTCGTCGCCCACGTACGGCATGTCGGTCCAGCCGACGACCTCCCCGTAGGAAGAGGAGGACGGGTCGGTGTCGATCACGGCCAGCGCGTCGGGCTTGGCCGCCTGCCGGTCGAAGGCGGCGACGTAGGCCAGTCGCTCCGGCGGGGCCTCGGCGGCGTCTCGAGGAGAGGGGTAGAAGGAAGGGTCAGGTGTCCACAGCGACATGCCTTCAGCATCCCTCGTGCAGCCGCCAGGTCAACCACTTTCCGGCAAAACCCATAGATATTCCCTGTTATTCGGGGTGATCTGCGAAGATGGTCGCTAATGCCAGCTTTCCGGTGCTTCGGAATGATCTTCCGGGAGTTGGGGCTTATGCCGCTGAAACCTCGCCGGAGCGCCGGACAGCGCGCCGCTCCCGGCACCGCGGCGGCGGTGCCGGGAACGGCGATCCGAGGGCCGGACGCTACCGGGTCGTGCAGACGGTGCCGTTGAGGGTGAAGACCGCGGGGAGGACGTTCGGGCCGCTGTATTCGCCGACGAAGCCGATCGTGGTGGACGCCCCGGTGGGCAGCGAACCGTTGTGCGACTCGTTGACGACCCTGACCCGCGAGCCGTCCTGGGTCCAGACGGCGTTCCAGCCGCTGCTCAGGCTCTGCCACGTCCTGGGCCAGTCGAAGGTCAGCATCCAGCCGTCGATCGGCTCGCCGTCGTTGGTGATCTCGATGGCGCCGACATAGCCGCTGCCCCAGTCGGACTCGTTGCTCAGCCGCACCGTGCAGGAGCTGGAGGCGGGCGTCCCGGTGGTGAACGTCAGCGGCGGGGAGGCCCACGAGACGCCGCCACCGCTGTCGCGGGCGACCACGTTGACCGTGTACCGCGTGCCGGGCCTGAGGTTGCCGACCTTCAGGGAGGTGCCGGCGGTCTCGCCGAGCTGCTCGGTGCCGGTTCCGGTCTGACGGTGGACCTCGTACTTCACGATCGGGCGCGCGCCCGCGGAGGCGGCGGGCCAGGAGATCGTGGCGGTCGTGTCCGTCACCTTCGAAGCCGCCGGCTGCCCCGGCGCGCCCGGCAGCCCGCTCTCGGCGGAGGCGGGACGCAGGATGAGCGTGGTCAGCGACAGCGGCGGCAGCGTACGGTCGGTCGCGCTCCCCTCCCGCGAAGCGGTGATGCCCGTGGCGCCGTTGACGTGACTCAGCACGGCGGGCGCGCCGGAGGCCGGTTCGAAGCCGGAGTAGCGGATCGCGACGGAACGCGGGGCGTCGGAGGAGTTGATCAACAGGACCGCCAGATCGCCGCCGGGGCGGCGGACGGCGTGCGCGGCGACCTCGGCGTGATCGGTCGTGGCGCGGATGAACTGGTCGCCGGGGCGGGCGAACCTGCTCATCATCTGCAGCGCGTAGTACGGCGCGAAGGGGGTGTTCAGCGGCGGCTCGCAGACGCTGCCGTCAGAGGTGCAGGTCGCGCTGGACAGCAGGCCGAAGTCGCCGTAGTCGATGTGCCCGGCGACCTCCGAGACGGCGCCGATGCCGTTGTGCACGTTCCACCAGTCCACCGTGAACACCCCGTGCGCCAGCAGCGTCGCATAGGCGTCGGCGGCGGCGAGCGCGCCGGGCTGGGTGGTGGCGCCGTTGCTGCTGGTGCCGGTGTTGAACTCGGTCATCGCGATCTCGATCCGCTCCGAGCCCGGCCCGACATGCGCCGCGATCTGCTGCCGGACGAGGTGGATCATGTCGGGGATCTGACCGGCTCTGTCGAAGGCGCCGGGATACCAGTGCAGGATCACGAAGTCGATCTTCGATCCGGCGTTCGACAGGACGACCTCGTTCCAGGTGCCGTCGTCACCCTCGCCGACCAGACCGTCGGGCCAGCCGGCGGGCGTGGTCAGCACCGCGCCGATCTTGATGGTCGGGTCGACGGCCTTCATCGCGTCGGCGTAGGCCACGACGTGCCGCGCGTACTCGGCCGGGCTCTTGTCAGGATGGTCGTCGGCCTCCCAGGCGGCGCCGTAGTGGCCGTTACCGTAGATCTCGTTGCCGATCTCCCAGTACTTCACGCCGTAGCCCTTGGTGATGTTGGCGTGGCGGACCCAGGCCGCGGCCTCCTCGGCGGTGCCGGTGCCGTAGTTGGCGGTCACCATCACCCGCGCCCCGGTGCGCCGGGCGGCGCGCATGAAGGTGTCGAAGCCGGTGCCGGGGGCCACGTAACCGCCGGGCGCGGTGTGGTCGGCCCAGTGGTAGATGTCGGAGTAGGAGCCGCCGGGATAGCGCAGCAGCCGCACCCCGGCCTCCTTGAGCAGGTCGGCGGTCTCGTCGGTGCCCAGATTGGCGTCCCAGATCGCGTGGTTGGCGCCGATACCGGTCTCGGGGACGGCGGCGAGAGCGGCGCGCGTGTCGACGGTCACCTCGACGGGCGGCTCCCCGGCGGCGTGCACCGCAGGGACGTTCAGGACGGTCAGCGCCAGCAGCACGGCGGACGCGACCCGTAACCGGGATTCGGGCATCGGCACACCTTGACGTGGACAGCGGTACTCGATCGACGCCTCTCCCCGAGCGCGAGGCACCATGATCATGTGGTCCGCCGTCAGGCACGTCAATCGGCGGTGAAACTTTCAGCGCCGGTCCGACGGTAGCCGCTCTGCGCCGCTTCGGACGTTCTCCTCCACGGCGGTGAGCAGGCGCGTCAGAGTGGCGATCTCCTCCTCGCTCAGGTCGGTGCGCAGCCGCCGGTCGAAATCCACGGCGGCGGCACGCAGCCGGTGGAACAGGTCCTCCCCGGCCGGAGTCGGTTCCACCAGGTGGACGCGCCGATTGGCCGGATCGCGGCGGCGGGTCAGCAGGCCGGCGCGCTCCATCGTGTTGAGGTGGTGGGTCAAGGTGGCCACCGAGAGGCCGACGGCGTCGGCGAGTTCCCGTTGATCGCCCAGCCGCCTCGTCTTGAGCGAGGTGAGGATCAGCCAGACCGGCAGCGACCCTCCGGCCTCCGCGAGCGCGTCGTCGAAGGCGCGGTTGACCGCCTCGGCGACGCGGGAGAGATGAAGGCCGATGGGGTGGAGGGCCGGTGACGACATGCCATAACGATAGCATTGTTTTCTAATTGCTTGATTTTTCGTCAATGGATTCGGTGCGGATTGCCGCGGCCGATCGTGAGAGGCGTCCCCGGCTTCCAGCGGAAAGGCGCTCCATCGTCGCCGAAGGGCGGCCGCGGCGCCGACGCGGCCGTCGAATCGAAAGCCCGACTTCAAAGACCCTGACGCTCATAGTCCGCGGGATCCCACGGCTTCCACGGGGCGTCCATGTCGGGATTGGCGAGGCCCCCGACATACAGCCGGCCGTATTTTCGGTAGTCGATGTCGCCCGTGTACCCCTTCTTCCGCCAGATGGCGCTTATCTTGAAAGGCTGACCGCCGTCATCGATGATTTGGTCGACGACCTCGCCTCGGCCGACCACCTGCATCTCGAACCTGTAGTCGCAGTAGTATTTCAGGGTTCTGCTTTAGAGGCGGAGGGCGATGGTCTCGTTGTATTCCAACGAGATGCTCTTCCGGGCGAAGTAATCCACCTCACGGTGGGTTTCCGGATCGACCTCATAGGCTTTGGGTGCGGGGTCGTCGAGATCGAATCTCAGCACGGGCTTGCTGTCCTCGCCTGCCGGGGGAGAGTAGAAGAGGGTTCCCCTGAGCGGAGGACGGCACTCGGTGACCGCCCTCATTCCCGTGATGCGGACGCCGTCCCTCCGGTTCCCCCGCAGCACGACCTCGACGATGCTCGTGGTCGGGTCCACGCCGCCGATGCTCCGGAAGAAACGCACCTCTTCGAGAGGCCGGCCCGCGTACGAGTTCAACTCGGAGAGCTGGCGGTTCGTGAGATCGATGACGTCAGGGGTCACCCATGTCGATCCCGCCGCGAAATGCCGCTCCTTCCGGACGAGGTCGACCATGACGGGAGGTCCCGCATCAGGCGTCTGCGGTGTCGAATCCGAAGGGGGGCCGGGTGAGGTCATCGGTGGCTGAGAGGGCGGGGAAGGATCCTTCGGTATGAATCCCCATTCCGTCAGCCATCCCGTGATGACGGCGGATATCACCGTCACGGCCACCGTGATTATCGCCACGACGGCTTCTTTCCTGATTCCGCTGTGGCGGGAGGAGGTCTCCTCCGAAGACGCGCCCTCCGCGGAAGACCGCTTCCGCGGAGGTGGCGACGAACCCCGCCGTATCCGGAAGTTCCGTAATCCGGAAAGGAATTTCATGTCACTCATATAACCACGGCGTGAACATCGCCTCCACCGTATGTGTCGCAGAGGAATGGGCGGGAGTGAGCGCGGCCGGGCCGGATTCATGATCGCCATGTGGACGTACGCGAGCACGGCTCGCTCAGCGGAAGGCGACCGTCGTCCTCGGCCGTCCGAGAACAGTGCACTCGTCGCGGCCATGAAGCACATGCGGATCGCAACCGCCGTCAGCCGTGCCGCTTTCGTCCGGTTCCCGATTATGCGCCGGATGGGGGGAGTTCACCTGTGAGCTAGCAGAAAGCCCCCTGGCGTCACTGGAATGTCCCTGGTCGATCGGCCGAAATCCTCATACCTTCCGGGTGACGAGAACGTGCATGCATCCAGGCGAGGGGATGAATGACAATCTACGTCAACGGTGACCCTGAAGCCACGGCCAATGATTCGCGGTGGAGAAGGTTATTTCCGTGGGCGCGTGGAAGACGGTGGGAGGAGGCCCTAAGGCCTGTGGAGGAAGCCGCCAAGGCGGCCGAAAGCGCTGCGGAGAAAACGCGTGACGACCAGAAGCGGGCCGTCGAGGAACTGAAAGGCTTGGCGAGCGACCTGCAGCAGGCCGTAGATGAGCAGGTTCGCAAGGTGCTGGCCGCCGTACAAGATCTCAAGCGGCCGTACCCCGTGGATGACCTCCATCTCGGGCGCATGTACCGCGAGTACTTGAGCTCCGGGCACAGGGGTGACGTCCACAGGTTCATCGATTGGGTGAGCGGCCACCCCGAGTACAAGCGGTGGGTGGCGCTGGTGATCGAGCCGATTTTCAACGCGGAAGAGAACAGAAAGAACGGTGCACGGAACGGCAGGGTGAAGGGAACCTCGCTGCCAGATGCGAAAAAGCGCAAATATGAGAAGCTTCTCAAAGCCTGCCCAAGGGAGGAGCCGAGAAGTGAGATCCTCTTCGTCGATATCCATGAGGCGAAGCGGGAAGCCGATAGCCAAGAAGCTGATATCCAAGAGGCGAAACGGGAAACCGATAGCCGAGAGGAGGCACGGGAAGCCGATTCGGTGAGCTGACTTGGCCCACGGACTCATCTCCGGTGGGCCGCCCGCGGGTCACCGTATGATCGAAGATGCGGCGTTCGCCGGATGCTAATGGGCGGGACGTCGTCACCCCGTCGGCAAGGGGTGCGCGACGGTCAGCACGCCGTACCAAGGCCGCCACAGGCCCGGGAAGCAGGCCGCCGGGCCCGGCCACGCGGTCCCGGTGAGCGCGCCGACGCCCGGTTCAGGCGCATCCTCCGTCGCCTCCGCCGCGGCCCCGATCCCGGCCGGCACCGTGCAAGACCACCGCTGTCCCTGGCGCAGGGCACCTAAAGGCCGTCGCTGGCCGGTGCGAGAACGCCCGACGATGAAAAGGCGTACCCTGCTTTCCGCGGGCTCTATCAACCTTTCCGTGGGTTTGATCACCGTGGTCGCTCCGGGAGCGGCGTGCTATCTGACGATTCTAGAACCTCCGCAACGAGGATGACTTTTGAAAGCTCCTCAACGAGGATGACGGGTACTCGGTCGGCACCGTTCCGCGGGTGACGGGAGGCGGCCGATATCGGTCGGCGTAGGCCGGGACCGCATAGAGAATGAGGTGGGCTGATCTGCAAGGCCGGGTGCACGACCACTCAAGACCGGGCCCATGAATACCTGGTTGAAGCGTCTCCGGAGTGGCGGGGCGTCGATGACGAGCGCCGCCACCGCGACGACGGCTTAGGCGACGCGGCCGAAGCGTGCCGGCGGCAAACCGTCGCATCTTCGCGACGAAGGGGTCTCTGGATGCGTGAGAAGCGGCGCCGGGAGGGGCGTAGGCTGTCCTGGCGTGTCTATCTGCTGGCACTGGTTCTGAATTCGATGCTTGGCTTTCTCGGCCAGTTTGCCATCTTCTATCCCTATTTTGTGGTTCGTGACTGGCTGGCGGGATTGGGGATCGGGGTGGCGGGAATTCCGTTTCGTGATGGTTATGCCGCGGCATTGCTTATCGGAGCTGCGCTGGTTGCCGGCTATTCGGTGATGATGGTGGCGGTGAACGTCGCCGTTCTTCGCCGCGCATCGGTGTCGCAGCGGTTGTACTGGTCTTTCGCTGTTTCGGTAGCGCTGGTGTCCTCCGTCGTTCAATTGCTCTGGAATACGGGAAGCTTCCATCCCTAGCAGGGCGGGCCTTGTGAGACAGCGGACCACACCTCCGAAAACGGAGGCGAACGTTCATTCGGCGGAGGGTGCGCGGTGACTTCTTCACTCACCGGCTTGTGATCCTTCGCGGCCTCCGCGCCGAGCGTGAAGGGCGCCCGTCGGGGATGCACCACGCAGCCGGACGAGTCCAGGCTCGCCGTCGGCGTGTCATGCGGATGCGTTACTCCACCCGGGCCGCCCGAGTGTAGGGCGGTGGCGTCGTGGTTCTCCCCGATAGAGCCGGGTGGCCGCGCGAGCGTGAGACGGCGCGCTCTGGGCGAGGCGTCGGGGTAGCGGTGCTCTTCTGCTCGCGCGCTGCGGGCGCGGTGAGAGCGGGGTCGGTCACAGCGCCCGTGCTGCGGCGGCTAAGGGCGGCGCGCGGCCTTGGCGCTACTTCTTGCGTGCGTAGGTGCCCGCCGTGGCGGCCACGCCGAGGGCGGCGAGGGCCACCTGGATGCCGAGTTCGATCCAGTCGATGCCGGCGGTGTCGGCGACGCCGAGGAGCGTCGCGATCCCGGTGCCGATCAGGGCGGCGACGACGCCGATGACGATGGTCAGCCAGATCGGGATGCGCTGCCGTCCCGGGACGACCAGCCTGCCGAGCGCGCCGATCACCAGACCGATGATCAGGGCCGAGATGATTCCGGTTATCTCCATGGCACTGCTCCACGTCGGGGGCGATCCTGTGCCGGTACCCACCTCGCCTGATCGAAAAGCGGGCGTGGGCACCGCCCTCAATCGAGGTATACCCCTCCACATACGATGACCAACCGACGGAAAAGTCGATCGAGGGGGCTGGTGCGGTGCCGGGACGGGAACGTGTGCGGGCTCTACTGGAAAGGAGGTACGTCGAGCGGATCGTCATAGCCGTCATCGTGCTGAACGCGATCACGATCGGCCTGGAGACATCGCCCGCGCTCGTGGACCGGTTCGGCGTCCTGCTCCATCTGATCGACCGGGTGGCGCTGACGATCTTCGTGGCAGAGCTCGCCATCCGCCTGTACGGCTATGGGGTCGCGTTCTTCAAAGAGCCGTGGAACTGGTTCGACACGGCCGTGGTGGGGGCGGCGTTGATCCCGGCCGCCACCTCACTGTCCGTTCTGCGCGCGCTGCGGATCCTGCGCGCGGCTCGGCTGATATCGGCCGTGCCGAGCATGCGCAAGGTGGTCGGCGCCCTGCTGGCCGCCCTGCCGAGCATGGTGGGGATCATAGGCCTGCTCGTACTGATCCTGTACATCGCGGCCGTGCTGGCCACCGAGCTGTTCGGGGACGTCGTCCCCGAGCATTTCGGTGACCTGCCTGTCTCGCTGTTCAGCCTGTTCCAGACCCTCACGGGGGAGGGGTGGCCCGACATCGCCGGGGAGGTGATGGAGGAGCGGCCGTGGGCGTGGGTGTTCTTCGTCGGCTACATCCTCATCTCGACGTTCGTGGTGCTGAACCTGTTCACCGGGGTCGTGGTCAACGCGCTGGACGATCAGAACACCTCCGCGGAGGAGCGGCGGGTCGAGGAACGGCTCGACGCGATCATGACCGAGCTCGCCCTGCTCCGAGCGAAGCTGGAGGCGGTGGACGGTGAGCGGCTGGACCCTGCGAGCGATGAGGGGACGCCGACCCGTACCGGCTTCGGCTGACCTGCGGCGAGCGAGGTGGTCGGGGAAACGGAGAAACAGGGAAGGTTTTCCCGGACACGGGGTTGAGATGAGATCATGACGGGCCGTCCGTAGCCGAACGGCGGCCCGCGAAGCCGCACGCTGGAGAACGCATGACCGACGCGCAGACCGACACCCTCGCCGGACGCACCGCCCTGGTCACCGGGGCCTCCGGCGGCATCGGCAGGGCGATCGCCGTACGACTGGCCGACGCCGGTGCCGACCTCGCCCTCGCCTACGGCAGGCACCGCGAAGAGGCCGAGCACGTCGCCGAGCGGATCCGCGCCAAGGGACGGAAAGCCGAGCTGTGGTCCGGAGACCTCGCCGATCCCGCCGTGGCCGTGGAACTGGTCGAGCGGACGCGGGAGCGGTTCGGCTCCCTGGACATCCTGGTCGCCAACGCCGGAGTCGGGCAGCGGTCGGCCTGGGACGAGGTGGACCTGGAGACCTGGGACACCGCCATGGCCGTCAATACGCGGGCGCCGTTCCTGATGGCGCAGCGCGCCCTGCCCGGCATGATCGAGCGCGGCTGGGGCCGGGTGCTGTTCGTCTCCTCCGTCGCCGCCCTCACCGGTGGCGTCATCGGCCCCCACTACGCGGCCAGCAAGGCCGCCCTGCACGGGCTCACCCACCATCTGGCCGCCAGGGTGGCGGCCCACGGCGTGACCGTGAACACGATCGCCCCCGCGCTCGTCGAGGACACGTGGATGCTCCCCGGCGGCGTGGACGAGCTGCGCTCCGCCGTCCCGGTGGGCCGCCTGGGCCGTCCCGAGGAGGTCGCCTCCATGGCCTTCGCCATGATCACCAACGGCTACCTCACCGGCAAGATCATCACGCTCGACGGCGGCATCCACCCCCGCTGACCCCGGGGCGGAGGGCCGCCATCCGCTGACGCGGTGCTCGACGTGGTGGCGGACGCGTCGGCCCGCCGTATCCTCCGGCCCGGCGCCGCCGGGCTCTGGATCGGGCTGGAAAGGCCGGTGTTCCGCTGCGCGGCCGTTACCGTGGGATGATCGGACACCCGGTTCGCGGAGCTGCTCACCCCCGCCGGGATCGAGACCGCCGGGCCTCGCCTGAAGCGGTTCGGGCATGAATGATCCCGGCCGCGCGGTGTGGTGACGTCGGCGGAAGAGACCCGCCATGCTCGCCAGCGGCTGCCTAACCGGTGAGATCATCACGATCGGTGGTGTCCAGCCGCCGCCGGCAGGTCGTATCCGACCGGGTGCGGGAAGCTCGTTCCTCGGCGCCTCTTCGGCCCGGCCGATGGGCGAACCGAACCTCCGCAGCCGGGAGAGGACGAACCGTGTTCCGGGCGATTTCGGTCCGTGAGCAACCCGGCGACCGCGACTCCTACGAGACCTGCCCGTCGTCCTGCGCCGGGTCGTCCCGCTGAGACGCCGCTTGGTCCGTGCGCGATGTCTCGGCGGAACGTCTGCGCAGCCTTCCGGTGGCCAGGTAGGTGACGGTGATGTTGTAGAAGGAGAGGATCGAGTCGCCCCCGGCGATGCCGTTGGTGAACTGCTTGCGCACCTTGACGAAGGGGAAGACGATGCCTTCCTCGCCCAGCCGCACGCCCCAGCCGTGCTCCTCCGAGCACTCCCATCGCCCGCCCGTCGCCGAGACGATGCACTCGCCGAGGAACGAGCCGATGACGTTCACCAGACCGTCGATGTTCTCCGGGTCGAACTCCGGCCGCTCTCGTTGCCGTTCGATGAAACCGTCGACCCATGCGACGGAGTCGCGGTTCAGGCCGAAGTCCAGACCGCTCAGCGGCCCGAGCCGGTCGATCACGAGCCGCGTGTTCTCTTTGATGTCCCGTAGTCCCTCTTCTACGAGCTGCCGTTGCTGTTCGTCCATTCGATCAACGTACGTCAGAAACGATCATGGGCGGGTGGACGTGGTGAGCCGGGCTACCCGCGGGATGCGGCCCATTGCGCCCGCCTCCGGCCGGCCGTCCCGGCCCGGCCGTGATCCGGCCGGAGACGGAGATCGAGAATGATCGATCATCGTCTGGGCCGCCTCCTTCCCGCACGCCCCATACGCTGCACCCTGCAGGAAAAGAGGGCAAACGATTTTCCGTCATCCCCGAGCCCGGTCGTAGATGACCCGCGTGTTCGCACGCCCCGGCCGGGTAGCGAATGTGCACCCATGCCTCCATCCCCGGCGTCGCCGCATGCCGCGCCTCATGCGGCCGGATCACCGGCAACCCGGCCGCCGCCGTCGCCGTGGACCTCTCCGTCACACGCCTCGATGACGACGACCGCGCGTGGATCAGATCGTGATCCTCATACGCCGTCCTCGCCGCCGCGGCGTCGAACGCTGTTCACGCTTCCGCTTCCCGGGCCCCGGATAGGAGCAGAATCCCGTGCACACCGCTCATGCCACCCGACCCGCGCCGGACACGCCGGGCAGGGCCAACGAGGACTACGTCCTCACCGGCCCCGGCTGGGCTGTCGTCCTCGACGGAGCGACCGCCCCGGCCGGAGTCGACTCCGGCTGCGAACACGACGTGCCGTGGCTGGTCGCCCACCTCGCCGCCGCGCTGGCACGGCAGCTCACCACCCGC
>k87-104018_pt1 | contig 22463 bp, 18 predicted proteins | sample MGYA00084031_6733416 | MGnify analysis MGYA00084031
AAGGGACCCGCGCCTGCCCGCGCCGCCGCCTAACCCGGGCCAAAGCTACCGCAAGCGGCGTCTCAAAGTACCCCGCAGCCACCGCTGCGCCCTGCTCCCGCGCCAGGAGCACGAAGGGGCGCCGCGCCGGCACGGTCGCATTGGTTGCATCGTAGACGACGACACGCTCCGGGACAGCCAAACCAGAGCGCACACGCTCTTTCGCCAGGCGCAGCACCTGCCGGGTTTGTGAAGCCACGAATCCTCCGTACTCGCCGGTGAGCTCTTGCCGGATCGCATCGGTAGCCACCATCACCAGGTCGAGCTGCTCTGCCAGCGCTTTGGCAAACGTGCTCTTTCCCGAGCCCTGCACACCGCAGAGCATGAGGAGTACCGACACGCCGTTCTCTCCCTCCGCCGCCGGCCCACGCGGGCGGGTGCGCCGCTGCGAACCCAATCAATCCGACCGGTGATACACTTCCAGGCGGCTAGCCGACGGGTCTTCAAAGAAGACCGCGTAATAGGTCTTCCTGTACGGTGCGCTCTCAGGCCCCTCGGCATTTTGCCCGCCGGCTTCGCGCACCAACGCCGCGATCCGGTCGACCTCTTCCCGGCTGGGCACCCAAAACGCGATGCGATTCGCGTTCGGCGTGTGACTCGGTTCTTCCGTCACCGCAAAGTAAGCCGCTTCGGGAAGCGCTCCTTCACTGGCAAAGACATCAAAGCTCGAGTCGGCAAAGGGCAGCCTCAGCCCTTCCACCCTCACGAAGCGGGCTTCGACGTTTTGCTGCTCGAGCGGCCGTTCCACACTTATTCTGCCTCACTCCTGCGTGGATCCGGGGCGGTCTCACGGTTTCCCGTCATGAAAGAGCGCATCGCCGAGGAGCTCCATGAACGCGTTCCGCCCCGCGGCATACTCTTGCCAATGCGCTCCGGAGAGGTGGTTGGAAAAGGTCGCCGGCCTCACCCCCATCGCCGCCGCCGCCTCGACCTGCGTCCTGGCGGATTGCAGCAGCCGCACCGCCTGCACCTGGCGGTCCGTCCAACCCCGGCGCAGCACAAAGAGAAGATTGGCAAAGGCGGAGAGCTGCCCGTCGCGCGCGGGCCTTCCCGTGACGATGTGAAAGGCTTTCCGCTCCTTGTGAGCCGTGTCCAGCGCCTCTTTGGCGCGGTACCAACATGGGCCGTCCATTCCGATGGCCTGCGGCTGGATCGGCGTAGCCAAGGCGCCCACGCCAACGCCGAAGCGCACCCGGTACGGGCGCACCTCGTCGACCCAGGTCTCAAGACAAGGGAGGAGGTTGCGAACCCCTTCCAGCTTGAACATCCCCTGCACTTCGTCGCCGTGGGTGACGATAAAGGAGGCCGCAAGCCAGCGGGCAAAGGTCCGGTTCACGAGGCGGGTCGTCGCGGCAAGGAGCGCTTGCAGCGCCGCCCGGTCGCGGGCGCGCCGGGACGCGACGACGTCGAGCTTGACGGCGATAAAACGCTCCCGCTCAGACATGGCGCATCCCCTGCCCGATGAACAGCCCGATCAGCGTGCTGTAGAGCGTTCCCATGAGGTAGTACTCGGCGAACTGCGGGTCGTGTTCGAGCCGTTTGAAGCGGGCGATGGACTTTGCGGTGATGACCAGGCCGATAAGCGCGTACTGGCCCGCCAAGGTCAGCGTGACGATAATCCACCGTTCGAGCGTACCGATGACCCGGCCGGCGTGCAGCATGGAGTCGGTGGTTGCACCTGCCGCCTCGGGAGACGTCAAAAGCGCATCATCCGCGCCGTGCTCTTCCCGAGCCGGAGCGAGCTCCGCCCGCACTTTTCCGGGGCCCGGCGCATCCGCCGCCTCCCGCGGCTTTGGCAGCTGCCCGGCGAGTTCGCCAGCATCGAACGCAGTCCCTCGCAACACCGCGGCGAGCACGGTGTGGTCCGGAGCCTTGTCGACCAGGCAGCGGATGACGTGGTTGGCGGGCGAGGCGGCAAGAACGTATCCGAGCAGAAGGAGAGAAAGCCGGTGGGTTTCGGCCAGAGCCGGCAACGCGTCGCGCCAGCGGTCGATCCATTCTGAAACACCTTGGGAAAGGCGCATCTCCCCCGTCGCCTGCAAGGTCCAAAGCGCCAGCGCAGCCGCCGGCAAGATTGATCCCCAGGTGGACGAGGCGAAAGGCGGCGTAAGCCAGCGCCGGGCGGCTCCGGAGCGTGCGGTCGTTGCCCTCGAGCCACTCCTTCATTCCATATTCAGTAAGGAGGAACCAGGCCAGGAGCCAGGGCGTCGCCGCGGCGGGACCGGTCGTCATGGCTTCACTCTCTTCCCCGTGTGAGGTGCGCCGGACGTTAGCCCGTAGAGGCTAATTCTACCATATTTGCCTCTCTAGACTAATTGAGCGCGCCCCGGTTCTCTCCTGCCTCACGGAGGCTCGCTTAGCGCCCACGTCCCAATCCTGGAGGGGCGTCGACGGTGCGGACACGGTCAGAAGTACCCTCCCCGACGGACCACCTCCGTCGGTTCAAGCCCCTCTTTAACCCACCCTTTCACTTCCACTTCGCGGCCGAGGACGGCTTCGGCTTTTTCCAGCACCTCGACGACCAGCTTCCGGGGAACGACAACCACGCCGTCCATGTCTCCGACAATGAAGTCGCCGGGGTGAATCAGCGTCTCTCCGATGAGCACCGGAATCTGGTGATCGACGATGCAAAAGCGGCCGTACATCCCGCTTGGCGACCGGTAGCGGTAAAAGACCTGGAAGTTCTGGGGAAGGATGCGCTCCACGTCGCGGACGCCGTTTACCACGGCGCCGCGGCAGCCGCGACGCTTGGCGGCCATCGTCATCACCTCGCCCCACTGGGCGGTGGCCCGGTCTCCGGTGCAGTCCCACACGGCGACCGAGTCTTCGGGAAGCGCCTCCAAAAGCCGAGCGCGACGCTCCATCTCCCCATCCGTTTTGAGCGAAGGCATTCCTTTGATCGTAAACGCGACGCCCGCCATCCTCAAATCGTCGCGCAAGGGGCGGTACTCGCCGGGCAAACTCTGGTAGAGCAGCCCGTACTCCATTCTCAGGACATCGTTGACGGCGGCCACATACACTTTCAGGTATCGCTCGCGCACCGTCTTCACGGGTAACGAGTAAAGCATTCGCGCGCCTCCCCCGGGCTCAGCGCCCAATGGCCTCGAGACTCACCTGTGTGATGCACACGTGCTCGGGCGTGTGGATGATCCAGTCGAGCGTCGCGGCCACCTCGTCCACTTTCAAAAACTTGCTGCGATCCACCGGACGATCGCCCCAGTAGGGCGAGTCCACCGCTGCTGGATTGAGCGAGGTGACCTTGATGTTGTGCCCTTTAACCTGGTCGTAGAGGCCGTTGTTTAGGCCTTGCTGGGCGAATTTGCTGGCGCAGTAGAGGGGCGCGACGGGGTTAGTGCGCAAACCCGCGGCCGAAACCACGTTGATGATATGACCCCTCTTTTGGGGGATCATCGCGCGCAGCGCCGCTCGAGTGCACAAGAACGTGCCGGTCGCGTTGACGTCGATCATGCTCCGCCACGCCGCAAGGGGGGTGTCCACAATCGGGCCGGGAATGCCCAGACCTGCGTTGTTCACCAGCACGTCGATACCGCCCGCCGCGGCGATGAACTTATCAAATGCGTTATCCACCTGCTCCTCGCAAGTGACGTCGCACACGAGCTCCACGGGCGTGCCGCCTGCACCCCTGACCTCTTCGGCCACATTCTCTACGTGCTCCGGAGTCCGCGAGAGCACTCCGATGGTGTAGCCCCGGCGAGCAAGGCGCAGCGCGCTTGCACGGCCGATTCCGCTCCCGGCCCCGGTAATCACGATCCGCATATCTGTCTTCCTCCGCTTGTGGTGTGATGTTGATTCAAGAAAAAGCGCTGTCGTACCCATCGGCTTCACGGCGATCGCTGCGCCGCCTCAGCTGGCGCTCGCACCGCGGCGCCCCTTGAGATCAACGTTTACATCGCCAAGGCGGGAGGAGATTTGGGCGGCCCCGCGGCTGACGTGGGCCACCACGGTTTCCAAGGCGAATTGCTCCAGAAGGTAGACCCCGCTGAGCGCGGCGACGACGTCCCCTGTGTGGTTTTTGACGGGGAAGGCCACCGCTCCAATGCCGGCTTTGTACTCGCCCCGGTCGGTCGCGTAGCCCCGGCTCCGAATCTCTTCGAGCTCTTGCAAAAGCGCCTCGCGATCCGTGATCGTGTTGTTCGTGAACGCCTCTAGACGCGCGGGCGATGAGAGGAAGCGCTCTCGCATGTCGTTTCTGAGCGCCAACAGGAGTTTGCCGGCCGCGCCTGCGTGATAGGGAAAGATGCTTCCGGTCCCGGCGGTGATTCCAAGGCCGTCCCGGACGTCTGCTTTGGCGATGCAAAGGACGCCTTCCGCATGCGGTATGGAGAGCTTGCACGTAATCCCGTGCCTTAGAGCAATCTCCGCCATAACGGGGCGGGCGACTTTCTCCAGGTCCGCCTTGTCGAGGACCGCCAGTCCAATGCGGAGGCAGCCCGTGGACAGCACGTACTTGCCCGAGGCCGGGTCGATCTCAACGTACTCCGTCGCCTCGAACGTTTTCAGGATCCGAAACAACGTCGTCTTGGGAATTTCCAGTTCGGCCTGGAGTTCACTCAAGCTCTTGCCGCGCGGATGGTCGCGCAAGTGCTCGAGCACGCGCAGGCTGCGCATCAACACGGGGATGGTGTTGCTCACAGCGCTCACCTCTTGCGCCAAAGATTCATCCCGCTTGCAGCGCGGCTGGCTCGACCTCACGAATGCCGTGCCGCGCCGCTTCCGAGAATGCGAGGATCGCCGGTCCGAAACCGTGCGGATCGTCGGTCCGCTTCTCCCGCGCCTTGTACGCCTCGATGCCGCCGGGGTAGAGGCACCCGATGCATACGTGGTGGATTGAGCCGTCGTCGCCCACGCAAGCGGCTAATCCTTCCAGCGCCTTCCGGAAGTGAGGCCGGGCATCCTCCCCCAGGACGCCGCAGCGCAGCCCGACGCCCAAACCGTAGGCGATTAACCCGGTCGCCGACGACTCTTCGTAAGAGGTGGGGTCGGGAATCTCCTGGCGCCACATTCCGGACGGAGCCTGATGAGCAAGGAGCGCCCGCGTCAGCTCCCGAAACCGAGCCTCCACCTCGCGCCGCCGGGGCGACGCGCCGGGAAGGTACTGAATCAGCTCGGTCAGGCCCAGCAAGCCCCAGCCGTTGCCCCGGCCCCAGTGGTCCTCCGAGAGGACTCCCGGTCCGCCGAAGTTCTTGCATTGGTGAAGAAGGCCGCAATCCCGGTCCAAGAGCTCGTCGATCATCATCAGCGTCTGCGCCGCGGCTTCTTCGATGTACTCGGCGCGGTCGAGCGCAAGGCCGGCAAACAGGAGGAACGGCGTGACGGCCATGCAGACGTCGATCCAAATGCGCCCCTGGCCAGGATAACGGGGATGACAAAAGATGCCTCGCCGATCCCGGGGGGCCTTGCGCATCAAGTCCTCCGCGGCCTGGGCCACCGTACCCTTTATTTCCGGCATGTACCCCCGCATCAGCATGTAAGCCGCGGGAATCCCGCCGATCCAGTACATCTCAAAATTGGTATTGTGCTTCACCTTGCCTTCGACAAAGGGGCGCAGAATTGTCCGACAACGATCGAGCAGCGCTTCGTCGCCTGCCGCCTCCGCTGTGCGACAAAGCCCGTAAATTGCGAGAAGGCCGTAGTAGTGGTTGACGGGCATCAACGATTCGTAGTGGTCGTAGAGGCGAACGCACGCGCGCAGCAGGTCGAATTTCAACGGCCAACACCCCTATTTTCAATTCGTTGGACTCCCGCGCCAGGACGTTCCGCATCAGGAACAAAGTATTTCTATTTGGACCATATATCAAGCTTTTTCAATCCGTCAAGCACGAGATCAATGTCGTATTTCTCAAGATTATTGACACAAAAGTGGCGCCCTGATAGATTCAATAACGAATATGCGGAAACGTTATTCCAAATCAGGAACGAATGCCACATTTCGGCCCGGGAGGGAGTTTGATGCGCGTGTTGACCCCCGTACTGCCAGCCCGAGTACACTGTTTCGTGACGCAGGCGCGTCGACTGCTTTCTGCCTTGTCCGCCACCGTCGTCTTTTACCTGGCCGGATATGCCGCTGCGCAGGAAGTCACCTTTTGGACGTGGACAAGCGGTACGTCCTATGAACTTGAAAGTCAAATCCTCGACGTTTTCCGGCAGCAACGACCCGAGATTACGCTGCGTTATGAGACACAGGCAGTGCGCAATGGCAACGCCCTCTTGGTGGCAATTATCGGGGACGCAGCGCCGGACCTGGTGACAACGCATCAAGACTGGCACAGGGACTTTGCGGCCCAAAACGCGTTCCTCGACCTTCGCCCGTACATCGAGCGAGACGGATTCGACCTGAGCATATTTCCGGAAGAGGCCATGAAATTCTACACCGGTCCGAACGGCGAGATAACCGGGCTTCCCTGGCTGTACACAACGATCGTCTTGGGGTACAACAAACGAGTCTTCGACGAACGAGGCGTGCCTTATCCGGCGTCCGATTGGGATTTGGACCAGATGGTCGCTGCAGCTCGACAGCTTACGGTCCACGGAGCCGATCTCGTCGCGACTCAGTGGGGCCTACACACAGGAGTGCTCTGGGAGTATGTGTGGCGCCTTTGGGGCGTTAAACTCATGTCGGAGGACGGTCTCCGCTCGAATCTGTCCGATCCCCGGGCGATTGCCGCCTTTGACTGGTACGCCGATCTTTTCGTAACCGAACAAGTAGCTCACAACGAGATCGGGGGCACCTCGAACCTCGCCGACTGGGTTTTCGGCCGAATCGGAATGACCTTGAACTGGCCCCATTACCTAACCGCCTGGGGCGCCCAGATGACTGACGAGTGGGACATTGTTGAGATTCCTACGGGACCAGTCGGCTACAAAGTGGCCCGGGGCGCTACGGCCGGCTGGGCGATCCCTATCAACGCCAAAAATCCGGACGGCGCATGGGAGGTGTTGAAGTATCTCGCCTCCCATGAGGCGCAGCTTGCGCTGCTCGAAACCGGCCGCGGCGGCGTCGCGCTGCCCGCGCTCAGGGAATTCGCGATGATGCAGTCGCGAGACACGAATCTTTTCAAGAACGTGCAGGCGTTCGTAAACGCCCACCAATATGCATCCATCGATAACTACCCGCCTAACTTCGTCAACATCCGCTCCAGCATTCTCCTCCCGGCCGTGAGAAGGATCCAAAGCGGCCAGGCGGCTCCGGGGGCCGTTCTCCCCGAGATCGCGCGACAAATCGAAGCCTCAGTGCAGGAGTTTATGGCGCAGTGACATGGAGGGAGGATGCAATGCGACTTGCTGCCAGCGTGCGAAGAACGATCCGTTTCCTCGCTCTTGTCTTGTCGATCGTCACCCTCGCCGCTCCTGTCGCATGCCGCGCGGAAGGAGCGGGCGATCAAACCGGCGGAATCCTCTTCAAACTCGATTGGAGCGGGGCGACGGACTTCACCTCCCCGCTTCCCGACGGATGGAACATCACCCAGGGAAGCCACGAGCATTTTGCTCTCGTGAACGCCGCGCTGGGTGAAGAGGGGCGCTTCTTGCGCATCGCGAATGTGGCAGGACAGCCTCGCATTCTGTCCGTGCCCGTCAAGGATTTTCCCAGGAGCGGCCGCCTCCTTTTAGAATTGGAGTTCGGCGTCGAGGCGTTCCTCGGTTCTGGAGATGCGGTCTTTACCACGTTGGGTGCGATTATCGACCTGCGCGTGCGGGCGCGCGACGGCCGCATTGTCCTGCTGGACCTCGACCGCAACGCGACCCGGCTCGGCGTGTACCGCCCCGGACGTTTCATCAACGTGGCTCTGGAGATCGACGTCGATCAAAAGCGCATTCCCCGGGCGTGGATCGACGGGCAGCTGGTTGAAGAGTTCACCGGGGTGCCGTGGCGCAGTTCAAGCATTCCGGGAAACATCCAGTTGATTGCGACGACGCCTTCGGCGGCGGACATTTACTGGAAGAAGGTCGTGATCAAGGTGATTGAAAGTCCCGACGAGCGCACTGGGAATGAGACGGCCGAGCCGGGGAGTCAGACGGCGGACGAGATTCCGAGCATCGGCTCGCTGCTTTCTCAACGAATCGATTTCTTGGCAGATCGCGAGCGACTGGCTCGAGCTCTTGACCTCTCCGTAAAGATGGAAGCAATCGACCGCCCCCCGGCGGTCGACCTCTTTTTTACTCCTGAACAGCTGCGGTCACTGCCTGAACTGATTGCGCGCGATCCGGCAACAGCCGCCACATGGAAAGCGATCACCGACTCGGTGAGGGAAACCCTCATCCTGGGAACCTTCAAAAGATCGAGCCGCCCGTACATTTATACCCTCCTAAATGAGCTGCCAAAGCTTGCGCTCGCGTACCTGCTCACGGGCAACCAGCGGCTCGGCGAATTTATGCGAGCCGTCCTGCTGGACGTGGCCGAACGTCCGATGGAATTTTGGATTCACTCGGAGCTGCGTCCCTACAACCCGGCTCGCCCCGTGGGAGGGCTCGAAACGGCAACCTTGGCCCGAGGTGTGGCCATAGCGCTCAACTGGGCCTTCGACGTCCTGGAACCGCACGAGGCGACCAAAGTGAAAGACGCGCTGCGCACAAAAGGGCTCGAGCCTACCCTCAGGTGGCTCGAAAACGCGCGCCAAAACAACTGGCGCGCCGTCATGAGCGTCGGAGCGTACATCACGGCCAAAGTGCTGGGCGACGCCCGGGCCATGGCCGTGGCCGAGGAACACATGCGAGAGTACGTGCGCGTGGTCGAAGACGACGGGAGCTACGGCGAGCAGATCGGCTACTTCGAGTACGGCGTCGCCAGCCTCATTCCTGGTCTCATGGCTCTGGAAATTGATGAGATCAGGGACATCGTATCCAGTTCCGGCCTTGCGCGCAGCCTGGAGTGGATCACTTCCTACTACGGTTTTGCCGACGAAGGGAATGGACGCCTCGGTGCCGGGCGCTTTAACTTCGGAGACGACGACTTTCCCGACCGCCCCAATCCGACGGTCACATACTTCCTTGCGAACGCCACGGGAAGCGGCCTGGGGACCTGGCTCATTGAGCGGTTTCACGGCGAGAGCGCAACCGGGGATTGGGTCATGCTCGTGCTGCTCGCGAAGTACCAAGGAGCCCGGCCTCCGGCGACAAGCCCTGCCGAGCTCGGGTTGGACACCTTGCGCGCGTTCGACAACGGCGTGGGAATCATCCGTTCCTCATGGGAGCCGAACGGCATCGTGTTCGGAATTCGCAGCGGCGGCGCCAGCCGGACCGGCTATGCGCACGACCGTCCCGATCGCAACTCGATCGTTCTGTTCGCCGGCGGAGAGTACCTGCTGGTCGCACCGGGCCGAGCAAGCTACCGCAGCCCGATCCGGCAAAACTGGGACCTGCTGACGTCGAGCCACAATACAATCACCTTTGACGGGGAGACCCAGCTGCGAGAGCCTGTCGCATCGATCGTCGCGGCTCGCCCGGGCGATGTGATCGACTACCTCGCCAGCGAGGCGGCGCCCTCGTATGCGAACAAACCTGAGCGGGCTCGGCGCCACATCTACTTTGTGAAGGATCCCGGGTACTTCGTAATCTTGGATGAGGTAAGACTGCGCGCTGGCGAGTTCAAGCGGGTCGACGCGCATCTTCACTTCAATAATCACGACGGGCGCGGCGTGTTGCGGCAAATGAGCGATGCCGATTGGTTGTTCGAACGCCCCCGTGCGTCCTTGCAGGTACACATCGCGAGCCGTGATCCCGTCGAGCAGCTTGTGGAGAAAGGGATCATGCACAAAGGGTACTCGTATTACCCCGGCGACCCCAACGAAGGAAGTCCCGGCACATCCGTCAAGCTCCGGACCACCACGCAAGAGCCGGTCTCGCAGACCGACTTTTACACGGTCCTGCTCCCGCGTTACAATGACGGGCAGCCCCTCGCCGACGTTGACGTAATCGCCGGCGGGCAGGAAGCGACCATCACCGTGGACCACGGCACCTACATCGACTCGTTTGTCTTTAACTTGAGTGCCGGCGGCCGGCGCGCTGAATTTACGCGCCGCCAAGGGGATTCCTTAATCGTTCGCCAAGCGCTCGCGATCGAATAACCGGGGCGGCCTCACGCCGCCCGCTTTGCTTGTAAAGGCCAATCGGCCCGGATTAGCCCCTTGCAACTAATTTCCGGGAGGGAAAGGCCCGATTCCACCGCGCGGCCACTGGCGCCAGCGCAGGCCGACCCACATCGCCGCGGCCCCGACCGAGGTCAAGATCAGCGCGAGGAGGTGCGCTTCCGCGTCCCGGCCCGACTGGACGGCCGAGTAGATCGCCAGCGGCATCGTCTGGGTCTTGCCGGGAATGTTCCCGGCCACCATCAACGTCGCGCCGAACTCGCCCAGCGAGCGGGCCAAAGCCAAAATGATGCCGGTCCAAATGCCCGGCCAAGCGACCGGCAGGTGCACGTAGCGCAGCGCTTGCCACCGGTTGGCGCCGTCGATTTGGGCCGCCTCGTGCACTTCGACGGGAACCGTTTCGAGGGCGCTTCGCGCCGCTTGAACAAAGAGCGGCAGGCACACCACCACGGATGCCATCACCGCCCCCGCAACCGTGAAGATCAAAGTGGAGCCCCACAAAGCCGTAGTTAAGCGTCCGACCGGCCCGTCCCGGGAGATGAGCGCGAGCAGGTAGTAGCCGACCACCGTAGGAGGAAGGACCAGGGGCAGATTGACGACGACGTCAACGACCCGTCTCCCTTTCCACCCCGGGCGGGAAAGCGCCCAGGCGATGGGAAAGCCCACGAGGGCCACCAAAAGCGTGGCCGGAAGCGACACCTTGGCCGAGATCCACAAGTTCATCGCGATCGACGAACTCACGAGGCATCACCCGGCGGCGCCGAAGCCGTGGCGCGCGAAGACCTCCCGCGCCTCGTCCGTAAACAAGTATTCGACGAACGCATCGGCTTCGCGGGGATGGCGCGACGTTTGGATCCGGGCGGCCGGATATAAGATCGGCGCATGAGACCCGGGGGGCGCCTCGGCGACCACGAGGACCTCCGGGGCCGAGGCCGCGTCGGTCGCGTAGACCACGCCCGCGTCGACGGCGCCGATGCGTACGTAGTGAAGCGCCTGGCGCACATCCTCCGTCGTCACGAGCTTTGGCTGCAGCGATGCCCACAGCCCCAAAAAGTCCAATACCTGCCGCGCGTACATCCCGGCCGGCACGTGGCCGGGGTTGCCGACGGCCACCGAGCGCACTGCGGCCTCCGCTAAGCTTTTCCAACCGGCAGGGGCGTTCGCACGGCCCCGGGCCGGGGCGATCAGCACAAGCCGGTTGCTGGCGACATAGCGAATCGATTCGGGCGCGACCAATCCCCGGCCGGCGAGCCGGGCGACGGGGTCCTCCGCGGCGGAGAGGAAGACGTCCACAGGAGCGCCCCGCTCGATTTGCCGTTCAAGCGCCCCCGACGATCCGAAGTTGTAAAGAAGCGTCACGCCGGGATGCTTCGCCTCAAAGAGGGGTTTCAGTTCGAGCGCGACGTCCTTCAGCGAGGCGGCGACGGAGACGACCAGCTCCACGCCGGCGGCAGCGGCCGCTCCGCAAGGCGCAACCGATCCGATGAACACGATCAGGGTCACGAAAATAAAGGGAAGTTCCGCGCGAAACGCCACAGGCAAGCACCTCATCGCTTGACCTCCGGTGACAGTGGACCACACTCGTGGCATTTCGCCGGGAAAGAAGGCGCTCCTCGAGGGAAAGAAAAGTACCCGCCCGGGCAAGGGTGATCCCAAGCCCCGGCGGGTACTCACGTTAAGCGCAGGGTTTCAACGTGTGACTCGATCGCTTACCAGGCGTAGCCGACGCTAAGGTAAACCGTGGTGTCCATCACTCCGGAGACATCCGATTCGGAGATATCTCCGGACGAGATGGTGGTCGAGATAGGCAAACCGAGGCTTACGCCAAGATCAGCGACGAAACCGTTGCCGGCCAGCCACTTGATGCCCGCTACCCCGGAAATCCCTACCACGGTTGCGCTGGCCGACTCCCATTCGTCCGTCGCCGAGTTGCGCGCATCGCCGGAGACGGATGCGAAACCGCCGTAGGCGCCGAGGTAGACGCCGTCAAACGCTCGCCCCGTTACGTATTTCCGGACCCCAACCGCGCCGCCAAAGGCGGTAAGGTCGAGGTCATCGCCCAGATCCGGGTTCCAATAGAGTCCCTGGAACCCCATCGTGGTGCCGGGCAAGATCGCCATCTCGTATTCAGCGGAGATGATCTCGAAGACCAGCCCCAAAGGATTGACGCTGACCGCTTTTGTGGGGGATCCCTGCGCCGCAGCCATGCCGGCTGACAGCAATAAGGTGCATACGAGGACCGATGCGATGATGTAAGTTCTTTTCACAAAGAGACCTCCTTCCCCCCCTATGGGTAAGTCCTTTCGACATGGAAACAAATGGTCCTGTTTCCCTATGTTGAAATACCTTCCAGGACTGGCGGTAGATTTGACGAATCGTTGCGTTAACCCACTGTTCTCGCTATCTCTCGCGAGAAATGGCGTAGGTTACAAAAATCCTGTGGGTTGAAAGAGGTATGGAGTTGTCCAGAAAACGCGTTGCCGCAGTCATATTTGCCCTCCTCGCTTGCCTTTTGGCATCCCCCGCGTCCGCCAAAGTGAAACTGGTTTGGATCACCTGCTGTTCGCAGGCCGATCGGCACGAGATGTTCCAGCGCTGGGCCGAGCGCTTTGAAGCCCGCAATCCGGACATCGAAGTCGAGTGGATCTTTCCCGCCGGGAATTACACCGACCAGATCACGACGCGCTTGGTGACGGGCGCGCCCCTCGACGTCTTCTGGGCGGGGGCGGCCTTCTGGAGCTGGTACGAAAGCGCGATGCCTTTAGACACGCTGCTGGAAGAGGCGCACATCGGCGAGATCTTTCCGGCCGTCCGCCAGTGGTATTCCTGGCAAGGCGAGCTTTTGGGAATGCCTTACGGGGCCAACTCCACGGTCATGTACAATAACAAGCGCCACCTGGAGGAAGCAGGGCTTCCGCCGCCTACCTCGGACTGGACCTGGGACGACTTCCTGCGCTACGGGCGGGCGCTCACGCGTGACGTCAGCGGCAGCGGCGCGCCGGAGCGTTACGGGGTTTCTCTCAGCATCCACCCCTCGCTGCTGACCTACGGCGCACCGTTCTACACCCCCGACGGGACGCGCACTCAATTTAACAACCCGGCGACGCGGGCCGCGCTTGAGGCGATTGTGCAAATCATCTCGCCGGCGGCGCGGATTCACGCCGGCGGCGGCAACCCGCAGCGAACGATGCAGCTGATCAACGGGACGACGTCGATTATTGAGAACGGGGTCTTCGCCGTTCCCCAGCTGCGCCAAGAGATGGTGGACGACTGGGACGTCGTCACGTATCCTTACGTTCACGTCGGCGAACAGCGGTACCGCTCCGCCTTTGCGTCCGGCGAAGGATGGGTGATCCCCAAGACGACGCAGCATCCCGAAGAGGCCCTGCGCTTTGTGAAGTTCTTGATGGAGCCGGAGCAGATGTCGGAGTTTGCAGCGCTGGGCGGCATCATCCCCACCCAACCGTCGGTCGCAGCCAGTGCGTTCCTGACGGCGCCGCCCCCGCCGCAAAACCTGGTCGCTTTCGTCGAAACGCTGGAGTTTGCCAACGCCGCGCACTACTATCACCCGAAGGCGACCCCCGTGTGGAATGCGATCGGCGCCGAGTTTAACAAGCTGATGGCCGGCGAGGTTCCCGTCGGTCCCACCTTGGCCCAAATGGCCCAGCTCGCGGACAGCGTGCTGCAGCAGTAAGCACTCTGTACCCGATTTAGATCGTACACATACAGCGCGATAGGAGGTGCCTCCCGGGCTGGGATGGCACCTCCTATCCGTGGGTCGTCGTTGTCAAACAAAAATGTTACCGCCGAGCATCTAAGATCGCTTGAACCTGAGGCTGCAGTTTCTCTAACGTGATCCGGGCGGGAGCGTTGCCGACGACCGAGTCAGCCCAAAGGGTATCGAGAATCAAATCGCCGACTCCGGCTCCGATCGCTTCGTGGAAGCTGTTGGGGTTCGTGACCGTCGCGATGATCGGTGCAACCAGCTCAGGCGAGTGACCGGACAACTCGTGGTAATCCCGGAGTGCACCCAGATGCGATGTGACCGCTTGGGTCTCTCGCACGAGTTTGCGCTGGTTCTCCTCGTTGGCGGCTAGAAACTTGGCCCACTCCCAGGCAATCTCCGGGTGCCTGGAGTACTGAGTAATATTCACGCTGTTCACAGCGTAGTACCCGCCGTTATGGACCGGTCCCATCGTGTTCGTCGCCACGCCGAAGTTGATGCCGGCATCTTGCAACCTACTGATCCAGCTGGCGGACTTGCTGAAACTAATCCCCGCTTTACCGGCGGCAAAGTCGTTCTCACCGCCGACGACGTTGTACTCCTTGTATAGAGAGAGAATCCATTCAATAGCAAAAACCGTGTTCGGGTTGAGAAGCGTTGCGCGCGTCGGCAGGGTTTGCCGGTCGTAATACGCCCCTCCGGCCTGGTAGACCGGGTTCGCGTAACTGAAAAGGACGCCGTAACTGTTCTCAAATCCCCACTGGTCGTTCACGCCGTCACCGTCGCGATCGACCGTCAAGCGACGTGCCGCATTGACAAACGCATCCCACGTCCACCCTTCTTCTCCCAGTTCCGTCGGGGTGGCTAAGCCTGCTTCCGCAAACATATCGGCATTGTAAAAGGTCGTGGGAGCGAACATGTCCCGCGGGATACCCCAGATCCGTCCGTCGGGCCACGTCATAGCGTTGATCGCCGGACCCGCGAACTGATCCAGCGAGATGTCCGGGTCCTTCTCAAAAAAGGGACGCAAATCCAAGAAGTGTCCCGCCGCCATCAGCGTGCCGCCGTCCCGAAGGATGGTCTCGGTGGTGTCGGGGGCGCGCCCTGCCGCCACCTGCGTAATAAACTCGTCCATAATCGTCGCCACGCGGGCGGGCATCACCTTTTCAATTTTTACATTGGGGTGCAGTGCTTCGAACTCCGCGATCCTTGCATCGGTAAAAGCTCGAACCGCGTCGCTTCCGGGATAAGCGAAGTGGACTAAAGTAATCTGCTCTTGCGCGAATAGGCCGGGCGTGATCATTGCGAGCAAGAAAGCGACAGACTAGATGAAGACTTGGACTCTCAATGCCGACACCCCTTCGCGTTCTTTCACCGAGGCCAAATCACAATGGCCACTTATCGGTTTTGCGGTGCTTTATTGTCCGGATTACTGGCTTTCCGGCGTAACCCCTTCACGTTATTCTGCGCTCTCAATAAGAAAGAGGGAAGAAGGGCAAAAAGGGAAAATTGGAATCCAGAGCAGTCTGTTCAAGACAAGAAGGGACTTGGACGCGCGATGAGGCTGTTGCAACCCGTGCTCTTTGTTTTCATCGTGCTGGCATTCACCGAATCCTCCGCTGCATCGCCGCTGAGCGTACCCCTCACCCTGTCCGGGGATGTTGGAAGGCCTGTTCCGGTTACCACCGGGGTCCCCCTCCCGGAGGGAGTGGTGGTGAATCCCCGCGATTTGCGCTTGCTAAGACCCGATGGCTCCGAGGCCCCTTTGCAAACACGCACGTTGAGTCAGTGGAAAGACGGAAGCGTGCGATGGGTCCTCCTGGACTTTCAAACGGAAGGGACGACCGAAGCCGATCCATCGAGCTCCGGATCGTGGACGCTCATCTTAGCGCCCGATCGTGCCGGTCCTCACGTGAACTCCCCGGTGCGGATCGAGGAGACGCCTCGCGGGATTCACGTCGATACCGGGCCACTGCAGTTTACCGTCTCGAAGACGAAGTACAACGGAATTGAGGGCGTCACGGTTGAAAACCGCCCGGTGATACCCCCGGACCACAACCAAGGGCTCGCTATCGATCTTGGAAGCGGCCGCGTTTCGTTGAGCAACCTCGCACCCACCGAAGTGATCGTTGAAGAGGCCGGACCACTGCGCGCCGTTGTGCGGGCCGCGAGCTCCTACCAATCCCCCGACGGCGTCGTCATCGATTTCATCCTCCGGGTGTATGCGTATGCCGGAGAAACGTTCGTTCGACTGGATCAGACCTTTATTAATCGTACGAACCAAGTGCTCCGTTTGAACGAACTCGCGATGGAGTATCCCGTAGCGGAAGGGCTCAAAGAGTACGCGCTTGCGGGCGACGGTGATACCGTCATCCGGGGCACGTTGACGAACGAAGGCGTCCAACTCCTGCAAAGCCCCAATCATCCCTTCGGCCTCTTCGCGGCGCATAAGTTTCAGGTCTTTGAAGGGGCCGGCGTGGTGGCGTCGGGCAATCGATCCCTCGGTTGGATGCACCTCACCGGCTCGACGGGAAGCGTGACCGTCGCAGTTCAGGACTTTTGGCAGCTCTATCCCAAAGGTCTTCGGGCCAGCCAGCACAGTTTTGCGATCGATCTGTGGCCTCAAGGGGCGCTGCCTCAACCTGCTGGACACATGGATATAAACGGCGGCGCCGCGAAAACGCACCAGATCCTTATCGCATTTGACGAGTCGATTGAAGTCACATCCGACGGCAACGGGACACCCGACCTGGTCCGATGGTTGAATCAGCCCACGATGGCGATTGCCTCTCCGCAGTGGTACAGCGCTACAAAAGCCGCGGGCAAAGGCGCCATCTCGCCTGCCGTCGTTGACGGTCACGTAGTCCACCCGGAGTACGAGAACTGGGTCGACTGGATGGTCCGGGAGAGATATTTAGCCAGGCGGATCGAACGGGACGAGTTCGGGATGATGCACTTTGGCGACTATTTGTTGGGCAACAACGTTTGGAACAGTCTCCAGTACGATCTGCCTCGAAGCTTTATGCAGCAGTTTTACCGCACCGGCGACCGGTGGTTCTTTGACCGGGCCGCGGAAATGGTGAGAAACCAAAGGGACGTCCTCGTCCTATGGCACGAAAACATTGCAAACGGCCGCAGGGTCCACCGCGCTTACGGGGGGAATCCAAGGAACGGGGAGCCCCATGGCCTCCTCCACGGAGGCGAGGCCATGTTGTTTATCGGAGGTATGGTCGATCACTACCTGATGACCGGCGACTGGCAAACCCGGGCAGCGCTCCTGTTTGTCGCCGATGGCATCGCGAATGTAAGCGGTAGCCAGTTCAACTGGTTTCGCAATGGCAATTGGCGAGCGGCCGGCTATCCCCTTGCCGTTCTGGCTGACGCCTACCAATTGACCAGGGATGAGCGGTACCGCGACGCGGCCGTTCGCATCCTCCACGAATCAGTTTTCTCCCGGGCCCACACCCGCGCCAACGGCTTTCCTGAAGCGATCGCGGACGGGGTGTGGTGGCACACGACCGGGAGCTCCTGGTCCACCGATCCCAACGCCGACCGGTACCAGATCCAAGCATGGCAGATTGATCAAATGGGCGACGGCCTCTATTCGGTATACGAAATCTTAGAGGACGGCCCCGTCAAAGAACGGCTGCGTCGAACCCTCTTGGACTTGGCCGATTTTGCCATCGAGCACGCCTGGAACCCAGAGCGAAAAGGCTGGAACCAGTGGGTTTACAAAGATCAGAAGGGGAATTACACAACCAGCAACGTGTACGACGGCTTTATGGGGATGCTGGGCGTGACGACGATGGCAAGAGCGTACACGCTCACGGGCGATCGCCGCTACCTCGAGATGGGCAGGCAGATGTTTGATGCCGCCGTGGCCGACCGAACGGGTGTGGTCGAAGGGAAACAGGTCGGCCAATCGATGGAGTACGCTCCTGTCTTTATTGCAACGTGGGACGAAGCAATGGGGCATCGGCCATAACGTGCACCGGGATTCCATGCAGGGTGAAGCTAAGCCCTTGGGACACCGACTCCCAAGGGCTTTCCAACTGGTGGAAATGGCGGGGTTTTCAAACCGGCGGCTCACTTCATCACTCACACCCCACCGCTCGGGCGATCGCGGACAGTGCCCAGCCCCACACGACGCCGCCAACGACCAGGAGCGCATAACCGAGCGGATAAAGCCAGCGCTCAGACACGCTGCGCAACCTCCCCTCTGCCGTCGGTCACCCCGGGTTCCAATTTGCTCCATGAAGATCATGGCCCGGCAAGCTTGCTCTAGGTCATTCCGACGTGTTCGGCCGTGCTCGCCAATCCATGATATCGGCTAGTTCACGTCATGGATAAAGCGCTCCGTAGCGAAGCGCCGAATCATGTAGTTTTCATCGCTCCGGCGGCGAGGGTACGCGGTGGCCAGCGAAAAACTGCGGTAAAGTTTGCCATCACTTGAAAGGGCAAAAGGTCAACTTCTTCGGGATATCGAGCGCTACTCAGGCGAGGGAGGCTCAATTGATCTTCGATCCGTCAAGGTTAAATTGGCTCTCCCGCAAAGAGCCTCGAACAGGACAGTGAAAATCCGGTTCACCAAGTATACCCCTTCCCCCCTGATTGGTACGAAGATTTCGACATTAGAGGCATGTGGCTCTCCTCTCTGGTCCTACGACCCTGGGCCCACAGGTCTGAACATTCCTCCTGAATCGATTTGCACCGGGACAAGCCCGCCACGCGATCTCGGGATCCGGCCAAACGCTTTCCTCGGCGTCTTCACTCAACCGGCTGCGCTTCGGGCCGGCCAATCCCATCCCGCAGGAGCGTCAAGTACAGCGACGTGCGCTCTGTCATCGCAGGCAGCAGCTCCGCCCTCCGCTCCGGGTGGCCGGCAAGCTCCACCATGAGCCGGTCAGTCAGAACCTCGGAAACCATCGTCACCAGCTCAACCGCCCGGGCGGGCTCGACGTCCGGGCGGAACGGCGCCGTATCGACGCCGTTCCAGATCAGCTCCCAGCCTCGTTGGGTTCCCTCGGCCACGTACCGCTCGATCGCCTCCCGCACGCCGGCCGGGGGCTGCGCTATGGCCGACAGCACCAGCCCGTAAAAAAGCGGCTGTTCCTGGAAGATCAACGTCTTCCGCTGCGTCCAGGCCAGCATCCGCTGGAACAGGTCGGGATCGGGCGCACCCTCCTGCTCGAAGAACATCCGGTGAAGGCGCGCCACGGCGTCGGCGACGGCGGCCAAATAGAGCTGATCCTTGGAACCGAAGTGGTGAAAGATGAGGCCCTTCGCCACCCCGGCCCGGGCGGCGATGGCCTCTGCCGGGGCGCCGTCGTAGCCTCGCTCCGCAAACAGCTCCTGAGCTGCCCGGAGAATGCGTTCCCGCCGCTCATCCCCGCTTGCGTTGACCGGCGCCAGCCGCTCAATGGCCGCGATGAGCGGTCCTGGATCGACGGAGACCGGCGAGGGAGCGGCTCTCACACCGGGGCGGTAGATCCCCTGCCTGAGCAGGCGCGCCAGGGCCCGCGCCCGCTGCCGCACGGTTTCCGTGGCGATGCCGGCTTCAGTGGCTTCTGCGGCAGCGGCTACGGCGTCCAGCAGCTGGCGCTCGACGCCTTCGGCCACCAGCAGCAGCAGCTCGACGCCGGCCTCCGGATCCACGCCCGCTCGAAAGGCCTGCACGTCCACCCCCTGCTTGAACTTCTCCCGCAACCGGGCGTACGCCTCGCCGATCCGCCGGGCCGGCGGGCTCAAGACCGCGTGCAGGCGGCCCCGGTACCGGCCGACGAGCCGCGCTTCCACGGGGTGGGCCTGGATGCGCGCGGCTCTGCGGACGAGAAACGCCTCAAAGCGCGCGAAGGGGTCCGGCGGGAGCGGCTCCTCCTCCAGCGCAAAAACCCGCTCGCAGGCCCGCTCGATCGCGGCCTCAAACAGGCCTTCCTTTGAACCGAAGTGCCGGAAGACTAGGCCCTTGGCCACCCGGGCGGCCGCGGCGATGCGGTTGGTGGAGGCCAGTTCGTACCCCCGGCGGGCAAACTCCTCCACCGCCGCTTCAAGAATCGCCTCCCGCCGCTCCCCGCGGCGCATGGGCGCTGTCCGTTCGTCACGCTCACGCAAACGGCCCGCCTCCAGAGAATCATTCCCGCCGGCGATCATCAAATCAGCTCAAAAGAACCAGCGTACGCCGGCGGTCGCCGCCGTCGTCCCCGACGGGCCCGCCGCCGGTTGAGCGGGCTGCGCCCACCGGCGGACGGCGAGCTCGAGTTCGGCCTTGCCCGGTACCAGCTCGTGCGTGACGGTGACCCCCACCTGGTGCGCCCGCCGGGACTCGCCTCCTGCGCCGCCCGGCGGGCTATACGAAAGCGGCAGCTCTTCGAGAGCGACCGCCGCGTCGGCTACGACCGTCCATCCGGAGCCCGGCGCATACGCCAGCTGCGCCGCGGCCAAAAGGCCGGGCGGGGAAGCCGGCCCCGGCGACCGGACCGCGGGGAAGCTGGCTCTGGCCAGCTCCAACGTCCAGACGGCCTCGCCCCAGTAGCCCGTCGCGCCCACGCTGCCCCGCAGGCCCTCTTCGGCCGCAGCGCGCCAGGCTTCTGCGTAGACAACGACCGTCCCCACCAGCCCGCTGGCGCCCATCCCGGCGTCCGCGCCGCGCTCCCGGGCGAGGACGTATCCCGCCGCCTCCCAGCCCGAAAACGCCTGGCGCCAGCCCACAAGAGGCGTCCACCTGTCGCCGTCCCGCACCGCCGCCAGCCGCCAGCGGCCCGAACTCAGGTACACATCGGCCCGCACTCCGTTGACACCCGGCCGCCGCCCGGCGTCGTCCCGCGGTGTGAGCGTGTACGGGACCACAAGGCGCCCGGTTTCCAAGGGCAAGGCGAAGCGCCCTGCGTACACGTCAGCCGCCGGGAAGCGAAAGCCGGCGTAGGCCTCCGTCACAGCCGCCGAACCCTCCGGCGCAAGCCCGTCGCCGCGCAGGTCCACCGGAAGCCACGGTTCGACGGTCACTGCCGCCCACCAGACCGGCGCCCGGCTGAAGCCTCCTCCGGGGCCGCTTCCAAAACCCGTTACAGAACGCGCCGGGTCGACCCGCAGCGCAAGCCGCCCCGACAGGATGCCCAGCGCCTGCGAAAAGCCTGCCGCCTCCCGGTGGTAGACTACCGAGCCGGCCAGCTCTCCGCCCAGATCCACCTGCACCCCGCTGCTCCCCGCCGGGGCCGCCGTTGCGAGGACGGCGGGAAAACCGGCTGCACCGAGGCCGGCGCACAAGACCACGACGAAAGCCGTTGCCAGGCTGCACCGCACCCTAAAGCCCCGCGCCGCAACGCCCCGCGCAGGACGCCCCTTCGCCACAACGCCCTTCACCCTACGCCACCCGCTCATCCGCCACCACTTGCCCGTCTTCCAGGCGGACGATGCGGTTTACATGCGCCAGCAGCCTCGGGTCGTGCGTGGAAAACAGGAACGTGATGCCCCGCTCCGCATTGAGCTTCTTCATGAGTTCGATCAGGGCGAGCCCGGCTTTCGAGTCGAGGTTGGCCGTGGGCTCGTCCGCCAGGACGACCCGGGGCTCCGCTGCCAGGGCCCGGGCCACGGCCACCCGCTGCTGCTGGCCGCCGGAGAGCTGGTTGGGCCGGCGGTGGGCCAGATCCGCGATGCCCAGGGCTTCCAAAGCCGCCATGGCCTTCTCGTTGCGCTCCTTCTTCGGCACGCCCTGGAGCTCCAGGACGAAGGCGGCGTTCTCCAGCGCCGTCAGCACCCGGATGAGGTTGTAGGCCTGAAAGACGAACCCGATCTCGCGCAAGCGCAAGTTGGCCCGGGCCACGGCGTCCAGCTGGTCCGTCCGCCGCTCGCCCAGCCAGGTCTCGCCCCCGGTCGGCGTGTCGAGGCAGCCCAAAAGGTGCAGCAGCGTGCTTTTCCCCGAACCGCTGGGGCCCGCGACGGCCGTGAACTCCCCCGGCGCCACCTCCAGGTTCACGCCGCGCAAAGCCGGTGTCTTTACGCCTTCGCTTTCATACACCTTCTCGAGATTTACGGCGCGCAAGATGGGTTTCACGTCCCCGGTTCCCTCCCTTTGAACCTCGCGCCCCAAGGAGGCCGCTGCCCTACGCCACATGGCGCATCGCCTCCACCGGCTCGAGGCGCCCGGCCACCCAAGCCGGCCACAAGGCCGCGGCCAGCGCCGTCAATACGGCGTATCCCACGGTAACCGCCACCTGCGTCGGTGTGACGGACGGATACAGAACCGTCGGGAACCCGTACTCCGCCAGCACCTCGTCCAGCTGCGGGAAATAAAGCCCGTCCGCCCAGCTGGCGATGAGCAGGCCGCTGGCCAGCAGTCCCACGGCCGAGCCGGCCAGCACCAGCACCAGGCTTTCCGCCAGCACCATGCGCATCACGCGCCAGCGATTCGCCCCCACGGCGATGATGACGCCGAACTCCCGGATCCGCTCGACCAGCCCCAGGTAGATGGTGTTCACCACCAAAAGGCCCGCCAGGATGAAAATGAAGAAGGCAAACACCGCCATGAACGGATCCATCAAGTCGAGGACCGCGGCGGTGTCCGGCGAAGCCTCCCGCCACGTCTCCACCAGCACGTCCGG
>k87-45116_pt1 | contig 22389 bp, 19 predicted proteins | sample MGYA00084031_6733416 | MGnify analysis MGYA00084031
GCGGTCGAGAGGACTTGAACCTCCACGGTGTTGCCACCACTAGAACCTGAATCTAGCGCGTCTGCCAATTCCGCCACGACCGCAAGCTATTAAGTTGTAAAGTGGTGCCGGCGATAGGACTTGAACCCACAACCCCCTGATTACAAGTCAGGTGCTCTACCAATTGAGCTACACCGGCACGTCCATGCTGAAAGGGTGAACCCGTTTACGGGCGAGAGACTCGTTGCTTCTTCGTAAAAATGGCGGAGCTGACGGGACTCGAACCCGCGACCTCCGGTGTGACAGACCGGCGTGAACTCCAACTTCACCACAGCTCCATTTTCCGATGGCACCGCGCTTTCTAGCGGCGACTCTTGTAATATAGCATGTCCTCAAAAAGAAAACAAGAACTATTTCTATGATTTTTCAAAAAAAGTTTTCATAGATTTACCAGCCATTTTTCGCTACAATTTAATGTAGCACAATGCGGAATCATGTAGAAAATGGAGACGATCTTCTATGAAAAAAACGACACGAATACTCGCCATCCTCTCCGTTTGCGCATTCATGCCAGTGACTGCCCACGCTTCTTCCCCTGTGTATGTGGTTCAAGCGGGCGACACACTGATGAAAATCGCCAGGGAGAATCAGACAACGGTTCAAGAGTTGATGCAAGTAAATCAGTTGTCATCTGATCGGCTGTCGATCGGTCAAAGCCTTTCCTTGCCGGGTACAGCGACTCCCCCTGTTTATGCGGCTGCTGAGTCGGCGGTAAACGAAGCTCCTGCCGATATCGTTTCCCAAGGGAAGTCATCTAGCATTCGGGCCGGGATAAAAGCACGGATTACCGGTGACATCGTAAATGTCCGCAAGTCCCCTACACTCGATTCAGAAGTGATCGGAAAGCTTCCAATGGGCGCGGTCGTAGATGTCCTGGACCCTGGAGCGGAATGGACCAAGATTTCGTTTGGTCAAGACGAATCATTTGTTGCGACCGATTATTTGGATGAGGTGTCCTCCTCTTCCGAATCCTCTTCTAAAGAAGAATCGAAAAAGCGCAAGAAAAGCTCATTCTCAACCAAAGAGTTGTATCGAGCATTCGAACCGCTGTTGAACACCCCTTACGTATTGGGCGGAACGACGACGAGCGGATTTGACTGCAGCGGATTTACTTCCTATGTATTCAAAGAGCTGGGAATCACCCTGCCTCGCACCTCCGAAGAACAATTTCAAGGCGGACAGGCAGTCTCACTGGAAGATGCTCTACCTGGTGACCTCGTCTTCTACGACACCATGGGAAGAGGCCGCGTATCCCACGTAGCCATTTATCTCGGCGACGATCTGATCGTTCATGCCAATGGCGACGACGTCCGCTACGAAAAGCTGTCGAATATGCATAAGCTCTATCCGTTCTTCGGGGTCAAACGTTACTCTGATGAGTAGAAGGATAGCTGCCCGCCTGGAAGAATCGAAAAGCTTCCAAGCGTGCTAGGCATCGTTCGTGGGCCAACTGTAAGTCACCTTTTGGGATAGCTGAAGAGCTGTCCCTTTTTCTTTGGAATCAATTCTCTTTCTTTTCTTTAATGCACAAGGATCGAAATAGCGGTAAATACCAATAACAATGCCATAACTACCTGAAACTGATTCCTGTACTTGGATAAGAACCTTTGAAAAACGGAACCAAACACACTCCAACTGATCGTACCCATAAAACCAATGACCGCCAGAAAAAAGGAATACCCGATCAAGCTGAGATTCGAAGTGTGATACGGGAGAATGAAGGTTGAAACGATCGTAATGCCGTACAAGATAGCTTTTGGATTGACGAATTGTAAGAGCATGCCTGTTATAAAGCTGTTTTGGTCCCCATTATTGTCATTTTCATGCTGTTTGCTGATAATCAATTTAATAGCCAAATACACCATGTAGATTGCGCCTAAAACCGTCATGATCCATTCCATTTTCGGAATGAAGCTTTTCAGCAGGAGATCAAAGTAACTGCACAGTAACATAATGATGAAAAAGCCTGAACCAACTCCGAAACAAAACCGCAGCGTCTTCTTAAAACCGTACTTATTGGCAAATACCATTGCCATAATGTTATTGGGTCCTGGCGTAAAGCTGGAAACAAAAGCGTAGAGCAATAATGAAAAGAAAGGCATCTGGGAACCTCCTTTACCGAATGTGTTATAACGACGACAGCGACCGTTATAACGGTTTACTTTATATTGTACAAATTGGACGTCATATTGTAAATAAGGAGTGTGTGTATGGAAGAGATCAATCTGATCATTGCCAAAAACTTAAAAGCCATCCGAGAAAGCAAGAAACTGACTCTTGAAAAGGTCGGAGAACTGACTGGAGTCAGCAAAACAATGATCGGTCAAATTGAAAGAGGCGAATCGAGCCCCACGATTACAACGATCTGGAAAATCGCAAATGGCTTGAAGATCTCCTTCACTTCCCTCATCAATCATCCGCAACCCGATACGAAAGTGGTCTTGCGGAGCGAGGTTCAAACATTATCTGAAGACGATGGGAAGTATCGCGTTTACCCCTACTTTCCCTTCCAGGAGGATAAACGCTTTGAAGTTTATTCTGTTGAAATCGAAAAAGGCGGTTCCTTTCAATCGGATTCGCACGGAGACGGGACTGAGGAATTTATAACGGTTTTTGACGGGGAAGTAACTGTATGTGTAAACAACATCGAATATACGGTGAAAAACGGTGATTCGATCCGATTCAAGGCCGATCGACCGCATTCCTACCGCAATACCGGAGAAACGATGACACGGATGAGTATGATCATCTATTACCCTGCTTAAAAAGCCGCTTCAAATGAGCGGTCGTTTTCACCATTTGTATAATCTTGTCGTACCGGGGCCGACTGCCAAGCAGGTGTGGTCCGACTACCGCCACGCAGCGCCGTGCCGTGTGCAGGGAGAGGCAGACGGTGCGTGCCGCTCATGCCCCTGCTGCCTCCCAACGAAAAAGGTCTTCCGCAACCTTCAGCTTGCTAGCCGAAAGTCACGAAAGACCTTCCTATTATTAAATCGCTAATGAGGCCTCAGGCGCTTGCATGGTTTTTACGGAAGTGCCCAGCTTGTAGAGATGCGGAGCTTGTATGCCGTCAAACGCATTGCGCGTATCCAGTATCGCGACTCCCATCTCCGCCAATTCCCGGTAGTTAAAGACACTGTGATTGGTCAACAGGACCATGCAGTCATAGCTTCTCCACGCTTTCGCGTCGTATGCTACACTCCTCACCTCTTTCCCGCTCTGATCCACGAATGTCTTGGCATAAGGATCATAGTAGTCAACGAGTGCCCCGGCTTCTTTGAACAACTCATACACCTGCAGCGATGGCGACTCGCGCAAATCGTCGATATCAGGCTTATAAGCCATGCCGAGCAGCAATACCTTTGAGTTGCGGATCGACTTTGCGTACATGTTGAGAATCACGGATGTCTTGTAGACCACATGATCTGGCATGCTGTTGTTGATCGACTGGGCAAGATCGATGAATTTGCTAAAGAAGCGGTATCCTTTCGCCTTCCAAGACAAATACATCGGGTCGAGCGGGATGCAGTGGCCGCCGATTCCCGGTCCGGGGTAAAACGGCATAAATCCGAACGGCTTGGTGGAAGACGCCTTGATCACTTCCCATACATCGATGCCCATTCGCTCGCACATCAAGGCCATTTCATTTATAAACGCGATGTTGATACTGCGGAAGGTGTTTTCCAACAGCTTGGACATTTCCGCGACTTTGGTCGATGATACCGGGACGATTTGATGAATGAAGTTGCCATATAGTTGAACACCGAGTGCGAGGCATCTTTCCGTCGTCCCGCCAATGACCTTGGGCGTATTCTTGGTAGAGAAACGACTGTTCCCCGGGTCTACACGCTCCGGCGAGAAGCAAAGGAAAAAGTCATTCCCTACCTGATAGCCCATCCTTTCCAGTTCCCACTGGATCAATTCTTCGGTAGTGCCCGGATAAGTCGTGCTCTCCAGCGTGATCAACGGCCCATTTTGGATATGATGCTTGATTTGATCGACGACGCGGGAAATGTACGAGGTATCCGGATCTTGGTTTTCACTAAGCGGGGTGGGAACGCAGATGCTGATGGCATCCAGCTCCTTCAGTACCCGATAATCGGTCGTGGGGATGAATTTTCCTTCCTTGACCAATTGGTCGACAGGATCATTTGGCACATCGCGTATGTAGGACTCCCCTCGCTGCAAGGTTTCAATCTTTTTCAGGTCCAGATCAATTCCGAAGACGGTAAATCCGTTTCGGGCCATCTCAATTGCCAATGGAAGTCCCACATACCCCAGTCCAATGACTCCTACCTTCGCTGTCTTTGCTTCGATTTTTTGTTGAAGTGCTGTAAATCGATCCATCTGGCATCCCTCCGGTTGTTTGTATCTAGGAAACGAGCAAACGCCTGATTCTCCAGTCCAGTTCGACAGGGGAAAACGGTTTGGTCAAAAAGTCCGCAACCCCTCGGCGAAAACACTGGGACATATCCTCTTCCAGGCGTCTGTCCGTCAATACCATGATTTTGCAACGTTCCGTCGTTTCATGCTGTTGTTGCAGCCAGTCAATCAGCTGATAGCCATTCATGACAGGAAGTGTCAGTTCGGTAATTACCAGGTCCGGCTGCACCTGCTCGACTTTTTCCTTCCCTTCCATACCGTTTTCGGCGAGATGGATTTCATAGCCGTGCCGAGCCAGACGAACGGACAAGATTTGCTGGATCACAGGGTCATTTTCGACCAAGAGAAGGCGGGGACGACGTTCCCATTTGTGATCATGGCCTTTCACTACCTGGATAGCGGAAGGCATGGCAGCCGTCTGGTACAAGCGCTCTGTCATTTCCCATAAAATGGCTTCCATAGAATCACCGCTTTCCGGATAGGAAGCTACGCATATGCCCTCGGCCAATTGTTCATTGCTTTGCAAATATTCCTTTATCGCCAGCGCGGTGTAATGCGTTTGAGCCAAACTCACATCGTCCAGCAAAATGACGAGGCGTCCGGAGCTCTGTTCGTAAAACAGCTCCGCCGCTTGTTTCGGCTCTTTCGTTGCCAGAAACTGCTGCAACTCTTTCCACTCCAAATCTCCACTGTGTCGGCATCGAATCGCAATCATCCCGCAGGACAGATCGCTTGCCTCATAATACCGGATAAAATACGCCAGTTTTTCCGGTATGCCAGGTGGCCGCATATAACGTCTGTCTTTCTTTTCCATCGGATCCACTCCTCTCTTCGGACGTCAGGATTGGCGAGTCTCTACCTGCCAGCTTTGGCGTGTCATGACGCCCCAGGTGTTGTTGTTCCGCAGAAAATCAATGTGCCCCAGCACACGCCATATGGCCCCCAACTGGTAGTACCCGAAAAACATCAGGAACCCGTACCCGAGAAGCTTCATCAGATCGCTTGGCTTTGTATATCGGCGAAAAGCAAACTCCTCCAGCAAAATCCCGCTGATCGTCAGCAAATAACCGTACAAGAGGTTGATCGCCAGGAATATCAAAACGATATGGGCGTGTGTCATATCGTATAAGCTGTACCCGACAAGGGCGAGAAATCCGGTCAGTTTAAAGTACGGGTTCAGCGTCTCGAAAAGGACGTTGTAAGGCATGGTCAACAGGCCCATGATCTTGTACTTCGGATTAAACAGCATATGCCGGTACTCAATCATGTTTTTCAGATTTCCGCGCCCCCATCTTTTACGCTGGCTCGCCAATATGTGGAGGCTATCGGGAGCCTGCGTCCAGCAGACGGCATCCGGGCAAAACGCGATGCGATATTTCTTTTTGTTTTCCAGCATGTATTTGTGAAGCTTGATGATGATGTTCATATCTTCGCCGGGGTACCCCTCCCGGTAGCCCCCGACAGCAATCACGCAGTCTTTGCGAAAGAGCCCGAAAGCCCCGGAGACAATGATCAATCCATTAATCGAGCTCCAGCCAATGCGACCGCCGAGAAAGGCTTTCATGTACTCGATTGTTTGGAACATCGGGAGGATTTTGTCTGGAAGACGCACTTCCTTGACCATTCCGTCTTCGATCCGGCAGCCGTTGGCAATCCGGACATTCCCTCCGATCGCTACCGTCTCTTCCGGATTTTCCATGTACACCTGCGCCAGCCTGATCAAAGCGTCCCGCTCCAAAAGAGAGTCCGCATCGATCGAGGCAATCAGCGGATAATGAGAAAGATTGATCCCTGCATTCAGCGAATCGGCCTTTCCGCCATTTTCTTTGTCAATCACATACAACTGCGGGTATTGCGGATTGTGGTAAATACCGGATGGCGCTGATGAAGGAACCACGCTTCGGACAGATACATGGCTTTGCCGCTTCAATCCAAACTCGCGAATCAAGACGTTCAGCGTGTCATCTTTGGAGCCGTCGTTGATGACGATGACTTCATACTCCGGATATTGCAAAGCCAACAGAGAGCGAACATTCTCGATAATCGTCAGCTCTTCGTTGTAGGCCGGCACCAAAATCGAGACCGGCGGTACTCTTTTGGAGCCAGCAAGTGATTGAAACCTCGAAAAGCGAGCACGTTTAATAATCGTGGAAATATTCAAGTGTGAAAAGATGTTGATGACAAGATAGATCGAATTGACCACGATGACGTAGTACATCGCAAACAATCCGTATCCAAGCAATAACTCGCGCATAGTTCCTCCTTTTCCATCATCAGATGGCTCGCTCCTTTTGGCGATTGAAATAGGAGTGATAGATCGTCAGCTTGTGATCCCGTTCATAAGAGCCGGGCATTCCTTGCCCTGCAGTCCTATCCTCATGCAGGGCTTCCTGAAGCTGCTGCATCGCCAGATCTGCTGTTTCCTTATGGGGGGTTCGGGAAGCGACTTCGCACAACGCTTGGAAGCCTTCCGCTCCCATTTTGACCAGGCTGCGAGCGGCATGGTATTTCACCCACCAACTCTGATCATCCATCGCCTGCTGGAGGACGGGGATATCATCCGCTTCCCGCCAAGCCCCCATGGCTTTCGCTACAATCGCACGAACTTCCCAGTCAGGGCTTGCCATGAGCACGTTGATCTGATCGGCTGAAACTCTTTCACCTGATACAATCAGTCGGACTGCCTGGATCCTCACCTCTTTCTCCTCCGCCTCGAGCAGCTTCCAGAGGCTGTCAACCAGCGGATCATCGAGATTCGCTGCCGGCAAGCCCGCCATTGCGACAAGCGCCAAACGGGAGTCACCGCTGTTTATCCACTCGCGCAGCAAAGGCAAAACATCAAGCGGCGAATCCCCCAGCACCTCCGCCAGCAGCCGTGGAGAGTCCGGAGAAGACTCCACCATTTTCTCCACCATCACGCGCAGGTCGGAGACACTCCGGGTACAACGGGCGATGGCCCTTGCGATGATGTACCGGCCAGCCTCGTCACTCTCTGCCTCAAGGATGGAAAACAGCGCCGGTGTCGCTTTCTCATATCCCATCGCTCCCAGCTTGTATGCAGCATCGGTCCGCATCGGTCCGGGAAGCTGTTTCAAGCGTCCCAATTCCAGCTCGGGCAGTCCCAGCTTTTCAAAAAGCGCTGTCAGTTGCTCGCGGTGCTTGCCTTTTACGCGCTCGGCGATTTCAATCAGTTTTTCCTCCAGAACCTGCAAATCCCGTTTTCCCAGTGGAACGGCAGGCACTTCCAACGGCTGTTTCTCATCCAAATGGGAAAGGACATAGGCAATATAGTCCTGGTGCTTTGCTGCCAATCGCTGCTTTTCCCGGGTCACGTACAAATGTCTGTATTTCAGGCAAAGCAGTACAATGATCCCTGCAACGATCAACGCCGATGAAACGATCAGAAACAAATACGCTGCTTGCAAATGCTGAAACATCCCTCTGCCAACTCTCCTTCCTCTTGCTAGCGGTAAGTAGGAATCGATTGCAAGGCTTTCTGATAGATGGAAAAGCTCTCTTTCTTCCGTTCCGAGTACCGGGGCAAGCTCCATTCGGACCATGTATAGCGCCCGATTTCGGTCAGCTTGATCATCTGCTCCGCTGAAAGCCCCTGAATCTTTCCGCTTGTTTTGTCCTGGCGCATCGCAATCGCGCGGATACCGGCAGATTTCGTCGAAGTCAAGGTTTTCCCCTTATCCTCGTAACTCATCACCTGCTTGGTGCTGGGATCGGTATATCCGAGCAGCATCCAGGGGACACGAACTTCCACCCATTCGCCACTCGCCTCCCAGTTTGCGAGCGAACTGTACCCTTCTTTTCCCGGGACGTTGGTTCCCCGCTTCATCTGGCCGACGTCAACATCCTCGAAAGGATGCGTTCCTTTCGTATCAGGCGGACTCATTTCCAGTCCGACGGCCAGCTTCCACACTGCAAACAAACCCGAATCGTCTTTTCGCTCGGCGTCTGTGTACGGAATCATGCCGTAGCGCTTCCCGTACAGCCGTTTGTGAAAGTCGTAGTTCGATGCGATTTTGACCTCGCTTTCTTCGGCTGTCCCCAAACGGATGAAAGCTTCCAACCCTTCATCCAGATGCAGTCCTGGCAGCTCTGCTGTTTTTCTGTTGCCGCCCGGCAGCGTATCGATTCCGATGACCAAGCTTTCGCGCTCCGGCTGCAGCGCCTGCTCAAGATGGATCAGAAAGTAGACATATGCTTCATCATGTGCAGCCCATATCTCCTGAACGCCGTCCAAACCTCCATTCAGCTTTGCCTTTTCTCCTTCCTTCAGCTTGTCCCAATCGTCCGGGTTCCCGTCGATCTTGATCACATTCTCCAACCCGGCATCCATTGCCAATAAGCCAAAGAACGATTCATTCGTCAGTTCATTTTTCCAATAGGCGCGGCTGTCTTCCGGGATCTCAAAGCGCATTGTATTCCACGTCCGTTTAAACCATTCATCCTGCCACGTAAACAAGATCGCTCCCGAATATCCTTCTGCGGATATTTCGTGCAGCAGCTCTCCATTGATCCGGCCCTGCTCTCGTTCATCATGTCCGCCTTGGTCTCGGCCAAGTGTTCCCAGATGTGCGACTCCCACTGAAGAGGGGACGCCAAACTCGGTTACCATCACCGGTATATTCGGATGATGTGCCTTCAGCTTTCGCAGATACGCTTTGTATGTATCGATCTCTCCTTTTTCATTGCGAACATTTTTCAAAGTGTCATCGTACCGGAAGAGATCAGGATAGTACGGATAGACATGATAGGCTGCGAAATACCCGGCTTCCCACCCTACGGACTCGATATGTGTCGGATCAACACTTACCATGTCTTCGTGAATCATCGGCTCTCCCGGATGCTCCAGCGGATCTGTCGTCACCCAATTGGTGAAGGTTACCGGATGCTGCCAGCCGTGTCTGGATTCAAGTTCGGCTGTATAGTCGAGCATTTCTGCCAGCCAGTATTCAAAAGGAGCTGCTTTCTCTGTCGCTTGAAAATGCTTTCCTTGATAGCGCGGCTCTTCCTTTCGAATCCGGTTGGTGTTCTTTACCATTTCGGGGTCCCACTCTGTTCCGATATGCCAGGCCAATAGATACTGACCCGCATTCGCTGTATAGGTCCCGCTCGCCTTCCCCTTTCGCTCTGGTATCGTCGCATCTCCGTATACAGCACCAACAGCCGCTTCGATTTCATCGCGAAACTCCTTGCGTATTTCCGGCAAAAACGCGTCTTTTTTTTCAATCAGCGCTTCTTCGGGAGACCAGATCCCCTGGATCAAATAGAGGGGGTCTTCCGCATGCTTTTGATTAAATTCGACAAGCGCTTCATAAAAGACAGGCTGATGGATCGTGTAAATACGGACCGCCTTCACACCCAGTTCGTGTATCATTCCGAACCAACGAAGGTAATCTGCTTTCTGGATCGGCAGCTCTCCCGGGTAATGACCGGGCAGCGATGCTCCCATATTGATCCCTTTTACAAAGTAAGGCTTCCATGTTCCTTTCTCGTACACCTGAAACTGATCTTGGTTCGTACGGAATTTCAGACTGTAGCCTTCCTCTGTTTTCAATGTTTCGACACGGGCGAGGGTCGGATTCCCATAAATAAAGTACGCGCATAACAAGCCCGCAAAAACCGTGAGAAAGAGCCACCCGATCCGTTTGCGAATCACTGTCTTCCCCATTTCGATTGCTCCATTCCTGTTATTGTCAGACACGCTTGTCGGTCATTATAAGCAAGAATATCGCCACCGACCATAGTCACTGGGTACCTGCTTCCTTTTGCTGACCTTTGTCATGAAAATGTAATCAAACGGCATATTTGTACCCATCTTCCCACGTTTTTTATGTGGAGAGTCCTGCAACATGATCAGAAGAGTTCGGAAAAAACGCACAGCTTTCCATACCAGCGGATGAAAAAATGGGTCCTGATCCCTTCAAAAAAATGGTAGGTTGCTCCCAAAAAAAAATGCCTCCCATATCCGATTGGAAGGCATTTCATATCTAGTGCTGCGTGTTTTCATGCTGTCCGTTTTGATTTTGTTGATGGCTGATTTCAATGTTGCGCAGCGCATGCTTCATTTTGTCCAGCTGCATCTGATAATCGCGCACTACAACCGTCAACACACTGACCGTCTCTTTAAAGTCCGGTTCGCTGCTTACTCGGTCGATTGCTCTATGTAAATGCAGCATTTTGTTTTCCGTTTCCCGTAACATGTCCAACAACTGCAATCCGTTCAACACAGTATCACCTCGTCGCCAATTCTTTGATGATTCCCGTTGCTTCTCTTATGCTCTCCTGACAGCGCCAACCCTATACAAAAAAAGAAGAACCCGATCCATCAGGCTCTTCTTTGTCTATCGTACATATTTAACGCCGGGATGCAGCCAGGCTGACAAAGTGGTCAATATCCTCGGCAATCAATTGCAGCGAACCGCGCCAAAAATCAACGGAACGCACATCGACATCCATGATCGCTGCCACATCCGCGATTTTCTTTTTGCCGGTAACGGCCAAAAGCTCGTCGTACTGTTGGACGAACGACTGCCCGCGCTTGCGATACTCGGCGTACAGCCCTTTCGCAAACAAGAGGCCGAATGCGTATGGGAAGTTGTAGAAATTGTAGTCGCCATAGTAATAGTGAGGCTTGCACACCCACATATACGGATGCAGCACTTCGTGGTCCAACCCGTCCCCATAAGCGTCTTTTTGCGCTTGAAGCATTATTGCCTTCAGCTCGTTTACAGAGAGGGAACCGTCCTCGCGCCGTTTAAACAGTTCGGACTCAAACAGGTACCGGCTGTAAATGTCGACGATGACCTGACCTGCTCCGGAAAGGTCGTTTTCCAGGATCGCAAATGCTTCTTCCTCGGATGCCTGTTCCAATGCGGCCTTGGCGATAATCGTTTCGCAGAAGATGGATGCCGTCTCTGCAATCGGCATCGGATAATCACTGTTGAGGAAGGCCTCGCCAACGAGACATTCCCCGTGATAGCCGTGGCCCAGCTCATGGGCGAGCGTGCTGACGTCGTTGTAGCTTCCCGTAAAATTGGACATGATACGGCTCTCTTTGACGACGTGAAGGTTGTAGCAGAATGCTCCGCCGCGCTTTCCTTCTCTTGTCTCTGCATCAATCCAGTGGTTGTCAAAGGCCCTCGCCGCGTACTGTGCCAGCTTTTCGCTGAAACTGCCAAAATGCTTGACGATGAAGTCGCGCGCTTCCTGATACGTAAATCGCATGTCAGCTTCTCCTACCGGCGCGAACATATCATAAAACGGAAGTCCGTTTTCATGCCCCAGCAGCTTGGCTTTTGCCCGATAGTATTTGTGAAACGCAGGCAAACTTTCGCGCATCGCCGTCAGCATCGCATCCAGCGTTTCTTTGTCCATGCGGGAGTCCTGCAGCGTCTTATCCAGCGCAGACTCATAGCCGCGCAGCTTGGTTATGGTGATCACTTCTCCTTTGATTCCGTTCAAGCTGGCAGCGGATGATTCCTCAATTTTTTTATAAGCGGCAAGCTCCGCCTCGTAAGCCTTTTTCCGCAGCTCCGGATCTTTTTCAAAGGCCATATTGCGGACGACTGGCAGAGGTAGCTGTTTTTGTTCGCCATCGACCGTAATCTCGACCAAAAGGGTAGAGGTGAGCATCTCCTGCAGTTTTGCCCAGGCATTGGAGCCTGTGTTTTTCATTTTGGCCAGAATGATTTCTTCTTTTTCACTTAGCAAATATTTGCTCTTCTCTGCCGTTTCAGTAAGGAAATAACGATGGGTTTCAAGCAGAGGTGATTTCGCGATCAACATATCCAACTGTTCGAGTCCACCCAGCCACTTTTGAAAGAGAACGCCAGGCTCCACGAGCTCGACAGCTTGATCCTGAATCCGTTCCACGAGCTGCAACGCCTTTTCATTTTTCGCATCTACGCTTGCCGTCAGCTCGGCGAAGCCGTAAAGACGGGACTGTGTCTGCAGGATTGAGGTCAGCTTGGTTATGTACGCTTCCATTTTCTCGACTGCGTCGGCCTGCGATTGCAGGTTTTGCTTTGCCCATTTCTGCAGCTCTTCGATGGCCGCAGAAAGCTTCTCCCAGTCTTGTTTTAATTCAGGTGCTTCGAAAGACGTATACAATACGTCCAGATTCCAACGCATATCCATGCGGACGTGCCCCCTTTATCTTGGTCAGCCTTCTTTCTATTGTAAAAAAAATCTTATGGAGAGAGCAAGTTTTACCAATATATTTTTTCGATCCGCTCCTTCTGCAGTCGCAAGAAAACCTTGCTCTTGAAAAGAAGCAAGGTTCGTGTCCCGCTGTATCGCCATTCACGCATTGACGGGCTGTTTTAGAAACATTAGCGCGGACAAGGCGAATAACTGTGTCGATTCGACCAGCTGATCAATATCCACGTATTCATCGGCATGATGCGGGATGTGGCGATCCCCAGCACCGGTAGTCAGGATCGGAATTCCCGCCTGGTGCAGAAAGGTGCCATCGGTCGCGCCGGGAACGCCGTTGTACACCGGCTCCTTTCGCGTTAGCTCCCGATATGCCTCGCTGACCGCTGTCACGACCTCGGCATCCATCGGAGTCAGCGTCCATGGCCTTTCTTCGATGACCTCCAACGTCGCTTTGAAGCGGTCGTCCTCACGGGCAAGCTGCTCCAGTATTTGATTCATTTCCTGCCGCAGGGCTTGATGGTCCTGTCCCGGGACGGTACGGATATCCAGTGTCGTCATGCATTGGTCCGGGACGACGTTGATCTGCGCTTCTCCCCTGACGGGAGCCTGCAGAATCGTCGGCGTGATGCTGGGCCATCCTAACATTGGATGATTTCCCAACCGAGCCATTTCCTTTCTTTCCAGCTCCTCCAGAGCCACGATGGCTCTTGCCATCCGCGTGTTCGGATTGATGCCAGTCAGCGGCATAGCACCGTGAGCCATTTTCCCATAGGTACGGAGGATCGCTCGCATGGCGCCCTTCTGGGTAATGCACAACTGATTTTCCTCCGGCTCGCAAATGATCGCGGCATCTACGCCCTTGGCCCATCCCCTGCGAATGAAATCCTTGATGCCGATCATCATTCCTTCTTCGTCACAAGGAATGCAGAGCAGGATTTTTCCGTAAAACGGCAGCTCCGATCGCTGGATGGCCTTTACGGCGCAAATGGCCGCCGCCAGATTGCCTTTTGTGTCACATGAGCCCCGGCCGTAGATGCGGTTGCCCGAAATATGGCCCCCAAACGGATCATAGCTCCAGGCATCGCGGTCTCCTTCGGTAACGACATCCGTGTGAGCTTCAAAGAGGAGCGTTTTGCCCGGACGGCCGGAGTCATAAAAGGCAATGACATTGGGCCGTCCCGGCACCACTTCCTCATAAAAAACCTGAAGTCCCATCTGCCGCAAATAATCAGCCACAAACTGGGCGACCCGCTCTTCATTGCCATCTGCCTGCCCGGGTCGATAGACGCTGGGGATGCGGATCAAATCCTGTGTCAAGCGCACCACTTCTTTTTCATCGACACTCGATATGACTTGATTCATCATGATTACGCCCCTTTCCGATGTTAGCTTTTGATCGAATCGCATGAAGGCAGTCCGCCTGCAGGCTTTGCCGCTCTGACAGCACGAATGACTGCCTCAGCCAGTATCTCGGCCGAAAGAGCTCCGATCACATCTGCAGATGCTTCTATTTGACCGGTCCCCATCGCGAACAGCGTATCCCCGTCGTACATGGTGTGGATGGGACAAATGGTGCGGGCCAGCCCGTCATGTGCCATTTGCGCGATTTTGTTTGCTTCCGCTTTCGTAAGGATGGCATTGCTGGCGACGACCCCGATCGTCGTATTCGTGCCCGGGGGTATGAGGGAAAAAGCTTGTTTCTGCATGACATCGAGGCTGCTCAGAATCGTTCCGTCCTCATCCCGAGGTCCGGCCAGAATACGTCCTGTATCCGGCTCTTGGACATGGCCAACTGCATTTACAGCGACTATCGCACCGATCAAAAGTCCCCCTGGATATTTGCGAGAAGCAGAGCCGATTCCGCTTTTCATCGCATGGGCAAAGCCATTCAGCTTGCCGACAGTGGCCCCTGTTCCAGCACCGACGTTTCCTTCCGGGACAAGCTGCCGGCTCGCCCGAGAAGCAGCCAAATATCCCATCTCCCGTGTTGGCCTGATCCGCGGGTTTCCGACAGAGAGATCAAACAAGACGGCCGCAGGGACAATCGGCACAAGCCCAAAGCCTGTGTCCAGTCCCACTCCCTTCTCCTCCAGGTACTGCATCACACCGCTTGCCGCATCCAGACCGTAGGCGCTTCCTCCTGACAGACAAATCGCATGCACGCTGTTTACGAGGTTAATCGGGTCAAGCAGATCGGTTTCGCGGGTGCCCGGAGCTGAGCCCCGGACATCCACCCCGCAAACGGCAGGACGTTCTGCCAAAATAACCGTGCAGCCTGTCAATGCTTCGGTATCTTCCGCGTGCCCGACGAGAATGCCGGGGACATCTGTAATCGTTCCGTTCATCACTTGAAATCTCCAGAAATTTTTGACTTCTGTTTGCCCGAGGAGCCAATCTTTTTCCATGCAACTACGACGGCCAATGTCACGATAACGGAAACAATGGCCTCTGGAATCCCGCTGGTCACGGCGACAGTCGCTGCCACCCCCGCCGGCATGTAGCCGCGGATGACCGCCATGACCAGGACGAGGATCGTATTGGTCATGGAACCGACAAAGCCGGCGACGCCAATCGCTGCATACTGGTTGAATTGCCGCAAGCCCACGTAGGTGAAGTACGCGACCACGCCGATGAACAGGCGAGGCAGTATCGCTACCAGCGGATCTTTGAACAGAGGGACAGTTGCGTTTAAAAATGAAGAGACACCAAAAATAAGGCCAATGATGAGACCAACGCCCCAGCCCTCCATGATTCCGCCGATAATCGCCGGAATGTGCAGGATCGTCGCATTCCCGGCTGCCGTGGGCACAGGGATAAAGCCGAGACGGGTGACTCCGAGCAGAATTGCGATGGCTCCGAGCACACCAGCGATGACAATCTTTCGCACCGTCAACCCTTTTTCCATGCTTTCTCCTCCTTCGTTCGCTTTTTTATTGGATTCCCCGGTAGGGAGGACTCCCGTCGCAGCAGACCGAAACCCGATCCCCCGCGCACTTTACCCGCAGAAGACGGGCCAGCCCGATTTGTTCCTCACCACGGAATGATGAGCATGACAATAGCGAGAATCATACAGATCCCGACCGCCGCAAAGTCCTTTGGTGTCGCTCGGTAATGGGCATAGCGAGTACGAGCGGCACCAGGCGTATAGCAACGCGCTTCCATAGCGAGAATCAGGTCTTCTGCCCGGGAAAGAGCGACGTTAAAGAGCGGGATGATAATCGGAAACATATCTTTTGTCCGTTTCACGATCCTCCACCACTCGCCTGTGCCAAAATCGGCTCCTCTGGAGGCTTGCGCTTTCATCATCTTTTCCATTTCCATCGCAAAGGTAGGGACGAAGCGGATCGCGATGGTGATGATCAAAGCGAACGCATGCACGGGGAATTTCACCTTCTCCAGCGGCCCCAAAAGCCGCTCCATCCCATGGGTCAGCTCAGTCGTCGAGGTGCTCAGTGTAAGCACGCTGGACAGAAAAATGACTTCCACAAAGCGCATCGCGGAAACGACGACCAGCCGGATGACCTCGCTGGATATGGTGACAAAGCCGTATTGGAAGTAAATGGTCCCGCCACGGGCTATTTCACCGTAAAACAGCAGCTGCATGATCGCCAGAATAATGATGAATGGCACCGCTGGCTTGACCCCGGAGATCCCGTAGTGAAGCGGAATATGGGAAAGCCGAAACATGACCAGGCAAACCGCAAGCGCAAACAGGTTGCCGAGGTACGTATTGCACACCGCGATCGCCAAGATCATGATGACAAATGCTGTCAGTTTGTATCTGGGATCGAGACGATGGATGACTGATCCCGTGGGAAGGTACTGGCCGATCGTTATATTGCGCGTCAGTTCAAATTCTGCTGACATCCTGCTCCCCTCCTCTCATCGCCCGATCAGATGGGCGATCTGGTCTGCTGCCTCGTCCACCGAGTATGCTCCCGGGTCGACCTGATAGCCTTCTGCACGAAGCCGATACAAAATATCGACACTCTCGGGTGTCCCGATATGATGCGTGTGGAGAAGCTCCTGATTGCTGAAAATAGACCGCGGGGTGCCTTCGCAGACCGCTCGCCCATTTGCCATCACATAGACACGATCCGCCAGATGGGCCACTTCCTCCATATTGTGGGAAACAAAAATAACCGTAAGGCGCTCCTCTGTGTTCAGCCGTTTGATCCTCTCCAGCAGCTCATTCCGGGAACGCGGGTCCAAGCCTGCAGTCGGTTCATCCAGCACGAGTATTTTGGGCTGGAGAGACAGTACGCCGGCCAAAGCGACCTTTCTCTTCTGACCGCCGCTGAGGGCAAAGGTCGGGCGGTCTTTCATCTCTTCAAAAGAGAGGCCTACCAGCTCCATCGCCCACTCGACGCGCCGCCGGACCTCTTCGATCGGCAGCCCCATTTTAAACGGACCGTAGGCAACATCGTCGCCGACCAGCTTTTCGAAAATTTGGTCTTCCGGATTTTGAAAGACGAGTCCGACTTGCCTGCGCAGAGCTTTTACGTCCAGTTTTGGATCGGAGACGTTCATGCCGTTTATGACCACCGACCCTGACTGAGGACGCATCAAACCGTTGAAGTGCTGAATCAATGTCGATTTGCCGGACCCGGTATGCCCGATGATCGCGATGCATTCCCCTCGATCAATCTGAATGCTGACGTCATCCAGAGCCCGGTGTTCCATCGGCGTTCCCTGCATGTACACATGTGACAGATGTTCGGTAACCAGGATGGGCTGTTTCAAGATCCGCTCGCCTCCGCCGTTCTGATGTGCAACCGCTTTACTTCCTCGACGATCTCATGGTTGTGGATGAGCGAAGAGGAAAAAGCGGGATGCTGCCTATGGACCAGATGGGCGATTCTGCTGGCATCCGGGACGTCCAGATGAAGCTCCTGCAGCCGCTCCTGATGGGCGAATACCTCACGGGGAGTGCCTTCCATCACGATCTGCCCGCCCTCCATGACGAGCACTCGATCCGCTTCCGCTACCTCTGACATATGGTGAGTAACCGTTACGATCGTCATTCCTTGCCTGTGCAGCTTGCGGACAACCCCCAGAATTTCCTGTCTTCCGTAGCTGTCGAGCATGCTCGTCGCCTCATCCATGACGAGGCACTGCGGCTTCATCGCCAATATGCCGGCAATGGCCACCCGCTGCTTCTGGCCCCCTGACAAATGATGGGGAGGGCGGTGTCGAAACGCACTCATCCCAACCGCTTCCAGAGCAAAATCAACCCGTTCCTTCATCTCAGCCGGAGCGACGCCGATATTTTCCAGGCCGAACGCCACATCATCCTCCACAATCGTCGCGACGATCTGGTTGTCAGGGTGCTGAAAAACCATTCCGACCCGGCTGCGAATCTCGTGAATGCGTGCTTTTTCCCGCGTATTGATCCCGTGTACCCAGACATCTCCCTCACTCGGTGTCAAAATGCCGTTCAAATGCTTGGAAATCGTGGATTTGCCCGACCCGTTATGGCCGATGATCGCCAAATACTCCCCCGAATACACCTCAAAAGAGACGCCATGCAATACAGGGATGGCCTGTTCCTGATTCATTTGATAGGAAAACGAGACGTTCTCTACACGAATGATTGCTTCCTTCGACACGCCGTCCCCTCCTTTACCCGTTAGATTCCGCGTCCTCCATCGATGTTGACGATCTCGCCGGTAACGATTTTGGCCAGATCGCTGCATAAATAGAGAGCCGCCTGTGCAATGTCGTCCGGTTGAATCAATGCGCCCAGAGGAACGCTGCTCAAAAAGATATCCTTGGTATCCTTCTCGATCTGTTCCGCATCGCCGTGCATAAATTTGCTCAGCATGGGAGTCTCGGCAGGCCCCGGGTTGATCCCGTTCACGCGAATCCGATAAGGCGCAAGCTCGATCGCCAATGCTTTCGTCAGCATGATCGCCGCCCCTTTGGAAGCACAGTACGCATTCAGTCCCGGACGAGCGCGTACCCCCGCAATCGAGCAAATATTCAGAATAGAACCGCTCCCCTGCTGCTTCATTCTAGGCACAGCGTACTTTGACGTGAGATAGATCGATTTTACGTTTACATCCATTGTCCGCTGCCACTGTTCCTCCGATACTTCCTCAATCGGCGTGAACGCCATCGGAACGCCAGCGCAGTTGACGACAATATCGAGAGAACCGAATTGTTCCACCGTTCGGTTAACGGCGGACTCAACTGAACCGGCATCGGCTGCGTTTGTCTGAAGAGCCAGAGCCAGAGGACCGCATTCACCGGCTGTAGCCCCGGCAGATTCTCCGTTCAAGTCGACGACCGCTACCTGTGCTCCCTCTTTTGCAAAAAGCCGGCATATCGCCTTTCCCATCCCCGATCCGCCGCCGGTGACAAATGCCGTTTTTCCTTTCAGCAACATCTGCTCCCCTCCTTTACGGCTTCAGATTCATGACGACCATCTTCAGATCGGTCATCTCTTCGATGGCGTAATGGGGCCCTTCCTTGCCAAGACCGCTGTTTTTGATTCCCCCGTAGGGCATTACATCGTTGCGGTACGTGGAAACATCATTGATAATGACGCCGCCGTACTCCAGCACCTTGGCCGCCCGCATCGCCAAATTGAGATCATTCGTGAAAATGCCCGCCTGCAAGCCGTATGAAGAATCGTTGGCTGCAGCAAACGCTTCCTCAATCGTCTGGTAGGGAATGATTGTGACCACGGGTGCGAACACCTCCAGACAGTTTACTTTCATCTCTGGCCTCGTTCTCGTCAGGACAGTCGGATAAACGAGCGAGCCTTCCCGAACTCCGCCGTGCAAAAGCTCGGCGCCCTGCTCGACAGCTTCCTTTACCCAGCTCTCGGCCCGAATCGCTTCCGCCTCGCTGATCATCGGGCCGACGTCTGTTTCGGCGTCCTCTGGATCGCCGACGCGCAGGGCCCGCACCTCTTCCAGGAATTTTTGCGTAAACGCTTCGCGGATCGCTCCTGCTACAAATATGCGCTGCACCGCGATACATGCCTGCCCCGCATTGTGAAAACTGCGCTGAGCGATCTGTCTTGCCGCCAGCTCAAGATCGGCATCTTCGTGGACGATGTTGGGCGAATTGTTTCCCAGCTCCAGAGAGACTGGGCGCAATCCGCTGCGCTGCTTGATATACGTGCCGACCTCAGCCGAGCCGGTAAAGGTGTACATGGCGATCCGGGGATCGTCGAGCATCCAGTCGCCTACCTGGCTGCCTGAGCCTGTTACGATATTGACGTGTCCCTTTGGCAGGCCCGCTTGCTCCAGAATTTCCACCAGCAAAAAGGCAGAGATCGGGGTTGAAGTGGCCGGCTTCAGGACAACGGTATTGCCCCCTGCTAGTGCGGGTGCTACCTTGTGTGTACTGAGCAGCAGCGGATAGTTGAAGGGAGTAATGGCGCCGATCACGCCTTTGGGTACGCGAATGGCGAAGCCCAGCCGATTTTCTGAACCCGGTGTGGCAGCCAGCGGGACCATCTCGCCGGAAAGCCGTTTGACTTCTTCAGACGACAGACGGAGCGTGTTGATGACCCGATCCAGCTCCCCACGGGCGTCCTTTCTCGTTTTTCCGACCTCCCAGACGAGGGAAAACTCCAGCTCTTCCCTTCTCTTCTCGGCGATCTGACTTGCCGCGAGCAATATATCGCTGCGTTCGGAAGGTGTCAGCGTACTGGTACGGAACGTCTGCAGCGCGTGGGTGACGGCATCCTCCACGTGCTGCTTGCCCGCTTTCGCAATCGTGGCGATCACCTTGCCGGTGTACTTATGGGTGACGGGAATGCTCTCCTCTGTCTCGATCCACTCGCCGTTGATATACAAACGATAATGCTGCACTTGAGCTGTCGTCCCTTCCATCTGTCATCCTCCCCTTCTGTACAATTGTTCACGGATCGCGTCGCCAAGCTCTCTCGTGGTGGCCTTCCCCCCAATGTCCGGGGTTCGGACCTCTCCGGCGATCAGGACATCCTCGATGCTGTCCAGCACCAGTTTGCCCAGCTCCCGCTCTCCCAGGTGATCAAGCATCATGCTGATGCTCCACAGCGTCGCGATCGGATTGGCGATGCCTTTTCCGGCGATGTCAGGCGCAGACCCGTGAATCGGTTCAAACATGGACGGATACTGCTTTTCCGGATTGATATTGCCGGAAGGTGCCAGCCCCAATCCGCCGACTACCGCTGCCCCCAGGTCTGTCAGTATATCGCCGAACAGATTGCTGGCGACTACGACATCAAAGGATTCAGGCCTGCTGACAAAAAACGCAGACAGGGCATCAATATGTGTGAGCTGGGTTTCGATATCCGGATAGTCGCTGCTGATCTCTTTGACGATCTCATCCCAAAACGGCATGGAGTGATTGATTCCATTTGATTTGGTGGCCGCCGTGAGCCTCGTCTTTCCGGACGCTTTGGCAAGCTCAAACGAAAAGCGGACGATCCTCTCGATCCCGTAGCGGGTAAAGACGTTGTTTTGCACTGCCAGTTCATACGGCGTACCGACATGGAGACGTCCTCCCATGTTCGAATATTCCCCTTCCGTATTTTCCCTGACTACGACAAAATCCAGATCGTCGTGCTGCTTGTAGCGCAGCGGGCTTTCCAAACCGCGCAGCAGCTTGATCGGGCGAAGATTGACGTACTGTTGAAAGCTCCGGCGTATCGGCAGGATCAGCTCCCAGACAGAAATATGGTCGGGTACGCCCGGTGCCCCGATCGCTCCCAGCAGGATCACGTCAAACGGCCGCAATCTCTGCAAGCCATCCTCAGGCATCATCCGGCCGTGCTCCCGATAGTACTGGCAATTCCACGGAAAAGATTCCGTTTGAAACGAGATGCCGCCATGAATGTCAGCGATGGATTGCAGCAGCGACAATCCTACCTCCATTACTTCAGGTCCAATTCCGTCTCCTGGAATGACCGCAGCCGAGTAATGTTTCATGAAAGCGACTCCTTTGCAATGAAGTTTTGTTACACGAACTTCTTGCAAGGCTCATGCCAAATCAGTATGTTTCAAATATTCCGTCAATTATTGGCCGGATATCGGCCGTAATGTTTCATCGCTGTTTCATACCATCGATTTTTGTTGCAAGCTTGTTGCAAGTGCAACAGCCAAATTCCATAAACTGGTTTCCCTCATTCCCCATCCACTAAGGCAGCATCACCCCGTATTTTTTTAGCTTCCGCCAAAGCGTTGTCCGATCCATCCCCAGTATTTTCGCCGCCTCCGCCCGATTTCCTTTTGTCTCTTGCAAAACGCGGCGGATCAAATCTGCTTCGTCAATGGCTGGCTGAATATCCTGCACCTTCCTGCCGCGCTGCACTTTCTTCGCAAAAAAAGCAGCATCGGATAAATCCAGGCGGCCTCCCTTGCAGAGCAGCACCATTCTCTCCACTACATTGCGCAACTCCCGGACGTTTCCAGGCCAATCGTGTTTGGCAAACAGCTCAAACACCTGCTCGCTCACTTCTACGATGCATCTGTCATCTCTCTCTTCGATCTCGCGGATCATCGACCAGACAAGGGCGGGAATGTCATCGGGCCTCTGGCGCAGGGCCGGGAGCTCCAAGGTCAGGACATTGAGCCGGTAGTACAGGTCAGAGCGAAATTCCATCCTGCCGATCAGCTCCTCCAGGTCGCGGTTTGTCGCTGCAATGATCCGGACATCTACGGGAAAAATTCGCTCTCCCCCAATCCGGCGCACTTTTTTCTCCTGCAGTACGCGCAATAGCAGCGCCTGGATAGGCAGGGACATCTCGCCGATTTCGTCCAAAAAGAGCGTTCCTCCGTGAGCCAGCTCAAACAGTCC
>k87-1282878_pt1 | contig 22330 bp, 22 predicted proteins | sample MGYA00084031_6733416 | MGnify analysis MGYA00084031
AGACCAGATGGCCGCCGAGACGATCTCCGAGCTGCAGCGCCCGCTCCAGGTTGACACGCATCCCCGGCTTCAGGCTGGACAGGGCCGTCACCCGCCACGTTTCCGGCATGACATCTGCCTGAAAGCGGCTCGCGGAAAACGAGGTGACCGTCAGACAAACGCCGTTGACAGCGATGCTGTCACCCAGGCGAACATCCTCCAAAACGGCCGCGGCCCGTATCGTCAGCTTGCTGGACCGCTCGGTGACCGCAATGGAATCTACTGTACCTACTTCTTCAATCAATCCGGTAAACACGGCTTCCCCTCCTATCATTTGCAGCCCGCATTCCTGCGCGTTTCGCTATTGCTGGCTCCATCCGGCCATACCGGATAGCCGGTAATGCAAAGATCGCTTCCTCCGATCGGCTCGACATCCACGTCCGCCAGAGAGATGGCTTCCCCCATATGAGCTGCGCCCAGTCCCCCGTAGGGAGCAGGCGCCCCCTGTCCGCCGATCAGCTTGTAGGAGAGAAAATGCACGACCTTTTGAATGGCCCGTGCCTGCAAAAAAGAGCCGTTGACCGCCGCTCCGCCTTCGACAAACAGAGAAGTGATCCCTCTTTCCCCCAGCACCGCAAGCACCTGCTCGACTGTTACGCGCCCTTCCAGTCTCACAATCTCGGCCCCGTGGCTCTCGAGCTCTTTTTGCCTGCCGATGGGTGCGTCATCCGCTGTGAAAACGAGCGTCGGTGCCTTGCCGTCCCGTATCACGCGGGCTTCCGAAGGGGTCCGCAGCTGGTTGTCGAGAATGACACGAAGCGGCTGCTTTCCCCTGGCTATTCCCTGTTGGCGGGCCGTGAGCTCAGGGTCGTCCGCGAGCACTGTCTGAACCCCAACCAAAATAGCATCGTGCTCTCGCCGTAGCTGATGGACCCGCTGGCGGGCCTCTTCACCCGTAATCCAGCGGCTGTGCCCCGTATGCGTAGCGATTTTCCCATCCAGCGAAGCTGCCGTTTTGACGGTCACAAACGGTGTTTTCGTCGTGATGAAATGGAAAAAGACTTCGTTTGCCTTCTTCGCCTGTGCTTCTCCCACTCCCACTGTTACTTCCACACCCGCCTGTCTGAGGCGAGCGATTCCTGTACCGACGACAAGCGGATTCGGGTCCGCCACTGCAACCACTACTCGCTTGATGCCGGCTTCAATGATCGCATTCACACAAGGAGGGGTTCTCCCATGATGACTGCAAGGTTCCAATGTGACGTAAAGCACGGCATCTTTCGCATGCTCACCAGCCATCCGCAGTGCATGCACCTCGGCATGTGGTTCACCCGCTTTTACGTGAGCGCCCATCCCCACGACTGCTCCGTCCCGGACGACAACGGCTCCCACTACCGGATTGGGACTGGTTTGTCCTCTTGTCGCCCTCGCCAAGTCCAGTGCCAACGCCATATACGACAAGTCATTTCCTGACATGAGTTCCTCTCCTCCCCAATGAAAAATGCCCTCGAAGCACGCTTCAGGGCATTGGGAAAGAAGCCTCTCGTTTTTCTGTTTTTTCACAGAGAAACGAAGGCCACATGCACCTTCTCCCATCCGGACTGTAACCGTCGGCCTTGGATTTTCACCAAGTCAGTCGCTCATGGCTTCAGCCATGGGCGAGTCGCGGGCTCAGACGCTGCTTTCGTCATTACCGCCGGTCAGGAATTTCACCCTGCCCTGAAGGTCATCTATTCATTTGCTGCCGAGCCGCCAGCCCGCAATCACGAGCCAGGAGACTACCAAGGCATGTCTCCTACTTCCTGTCGCGCGAGTCGCCATCACCCTTTCCCAATAAAAAATGCCCTTGAACAAGTTTCAGGGCATAGAAGAAGAAGCCTTTGGTGCTCGGTTTTTTAAACAAAGCCAAAGACTATAGCCACCTTCTCCCATCCGGACTTTACCGTCGGCCTTGGATTTTCACCAAGTCAGTCGCTCACGAAATATCTTTCATGGGCGAGTCGCGGGCTCGGACGTGCGTTCGTCATCACCGCCGGTCGGGAATTTCACCCTACCCTGAAGGTTGGATATTCAGTTGCTTGCATTATAACACGTTTTTTTACAAGCACTACACTTTTTTATTGGAAGTCGGCAGTTTCCCTCCTGTCGGCAACTACCGCTTTGTCATCCATGGTCGCAAGGCAAAAGCAAGCCAGCGCAAAGCATTGAAAGATTTGCCCTGCAAAATGCTCTCTCCCCACCTGCTTCCCAAGACAGGGACGATTCTGTCCAAATCCTCATTGTCCAGCCTTTCCACTGCCCTGCGTAAAACCAGTGAATTCTCGTAACTGCGCCGTAAAGGCTGCGTCAATTCTTCATAAGCGCCCTTGCCGCATATATCATACGCTGCATATATGCCTGTCAACAGCGCCGTGAATTGGCCAAATCCCAAGAAGGGCATCAGTGCGCCAAAGCAGTTTCCGACAAAAAACGTATTGCCAATCCTCGCCCTGCGGCAGATGCCGATCGGGTATCCGGTCACATGAAAGTGACTGGTAATCCTGAGCGGCTGACGCAGGTCCCGGCAAACCCGCTCGTAAAATAAACCCCAGCGCTCGTCGACATCAAGCCGGTCATTCTCTGGATAGTCGGGGTAGGCCATGACCAGGTTCGCTTCCGTGTCCGAAAGCGGGAGCAAATAGCCGTATCCCTTTTCCATATAGCTGTAATCCAGCCATGCACAAGGCGTGTACCTGTCAAAGTCTCCGGTTACCATTGCACCTTTTAGCGACACGGTCAGGTCTGTCCGGAAGTTATGCATTTTCCTTGTGTACTCCCCGTCTCCTGTGGCGACTACTACGTGCGTGTACTCCATCAGCAATTCCTCGTATGTCGCTTTGGACCGGTACTGGATGGCACTTTTTACCTGCCGGCCGAGCTGCCTTTCAAAAGCGTGCTCATGTCTGCCGCGGTAATTGATAAATCCCAGACTTCCTTCGATTTCCGCCTTTTGGCTCTGCGAGAACACCAGCAGCCTTTGGATGCTCGCAGTCGGCTTGAGGTAAATGCCGTTTTTCTCCGCGAAAAAGGCAACCGGATCCGTAATCGGCTTTTGCAAAATGGAGAGCATGGATTCAGCGTTCACAAAGCGGTCGCCTAACCGCTCCCTCACTTCGAAAACGGCGGGCGATATTCCGTGTTTTTCAAGTGTGATCGCGCAGGCCAAGCCTGACAGACCGGCGCCCATAATCGCAACCTTCACGCTTTCATCATCCGTTCGTCTGTTTTCCTAACATTCTTGACGAACCGACACCTTTTATTCCCTCTATCAGTTTCCTCCCTGGAATCTTCCTCCTCCATGTTTTGGAAATGCCCAAACGAGCACTCCCCGAAGCAACGGGAACGTGCTCGTTTTTGTAGCAGCCGCCTGTTTGGCTCTTTTACGGCTGCCTGGATACGTCTTCCGGTCTGGGCACATCCGGCTTTCCTTCCGGATTGTTGTACAAGTACTGAGGCACATCGCCAATGATCAGCGAATGGGTAATGGGAATCTTCGTCGTGATCGTCTTCTGGTCGGTGGCAAAAGGAATCACGATGCGCAAGTCCACTTCAACAAAAATGTAGACGGTTGCCAGGACCATATTGATGCCGGCCTCGGTCAATTCCGTCTCCAGCTTCGTCTTGACAGATCCGATCGGCACAAACGTCACCGGCAGATCCGGACCCATTTGCGCCAAAAAACTGCTGCCTGTCGCCAGCCCCAAAGGGATATAGCGGTCTACCTTTTCCTCTTCAAACTCCCTCAGCCGGTTCTGTACGCGGGAGGTGGTCTCCCCTACGATCCGGGCATACTCCTTGAAGTTGAACTGGTACGCCTGGATTCTCCCCTGATTGTCTTTTTCAATTTTGACGATCTGGTTGAAATCTACCCCTTGCTGGGCAATCCGCTTGGTGACCGCATCTGTAATCGCTTGTTTGGCCAACTGCTCGGCTTTTTGGGTTGCGAGAATCTTCAGCGTCGGTTCCAGGCGTTTTTCGATAAAAAACAAAAATTGAATGCTCATCGCCAAAAAAATGACCAGTGCGATAAAAAACGCTTTCGAACGAGAAAGCGGGTTCCTCCACCGCCGACGGGGTCGAAACACGGCCACGCCCGTCACCTCCCAGTTGGTACATCCTATGGCTGGGAGGCGCAAAAAATACGTAACCAAAAAGGAGTTATGACGGAATTTCGTATACATCCAGCGCGGCTTGCAGAGCTTCTCCGCGATGAACCTTCGCTCCCATGCGGATCAGCACCGCCTCAAGACCTGCCAACACGTGCAGGACATTCTTTTTCCGGCAACTGAAGCCCATCGTGCCGATGCGCCAGCATGCCCAGGTCAAAGTAGTTGCTGCGGATCCTCCGCTCTGACGGCTCAGAGAGATTCCCCGCCAGCCCGCGCTCCACGCTTTTTCTTTCCTGGATAATTCGCTCAGCCCGCTCATTGTAGGTGATCGGAGCCATTCCAGCGGGAACGGACAAGCACTTTTGCGTTCCGCCGACGACCGCATCGAGCATCCACCCGTCCGTATCGACAGGCGATCCCCCGAGCGTAGCCACAGCGTCTACCACGAGCAGCGCCTCCCGCTCTCGGCACGCATGTCCGACCCGGGCTAGCGGCTGCATGCAGCCGGTCGAGGTTTCGCCGTGCACGATCGCTACAATTTTCGGGCGGACGCGGTCCATTTCCCTGATGATCTTCTCTTCATCAAACACTTCGCCCCACGGCGCTTCCATGGTGTGCACCTCCGCACCTGAACGCTGGGCAATCTCCGTCAGAAGATGGCCAAATCGACCGTAGATGGGAACGAGCACTTTGTCGCCCGGTTCGATCAGGCTGCACAGCACGGCCTCAAGCCCCGAGCGGGAAGTCCCGTCGATCGGATACGCCCACTGATTGCGAGTGCAGAACAATTCTCGCAGCATTTCCATCACGCGATTCATCATATCGGTAAATTCGGGATCAAACTGCCCCAGTACAGGAGTTGCCATAACCCTCAATACCCGCGGGTCTACCTCAACCGGACCCGGAGTCATGATCGTGCGAAGCGACGGGTTTACTTCCTTCCATCTGCTCACTTGTTTACCCTCCTCGGCTTTTCTATTGTTCCTATTGTTTTTCGTTTTGCCGTCTGTTTCCCCTGCATAGCAAAAACCCTCTGAACCAATAAGGTACAGAGGATTTCTGCTCGTTCTATTTCACGCCGTCGATAAACCCGAGCGACAGCCACGGGAAGACAGCGAGCAGCACAATGAACAAAACCATGATAACCGCATACGGCGCGGCGCCCCGAACGATTGTGGATATCGGCGACGACGGGTCTACGCCTTTGAGCACGAACAGGTTGAGTCCGACCGGCGGCGTAATCAACGCCAGCTCCATGTTGACGACCATGATGATGGCAAACCAGATCGGGTCGAATCCCAGCGCTGTGATGATCGGATACAGGATCGGCAGCGTAATGACGAGAATGGATACCGTCTCCAAAAAGCAGCCCAGAACGAGCAGCAGGATATTGATGAGAATGAAGACGACCCATTTGGAAACAGGCAGGCTTGTCGCCATTTCGGTCATGGCCTGCGGGATTTGCAGCGATGTCAGGATAAAGCCGAACAGCATCGCCCCCACGATGATAAACAAAATCATCGCATTGGTTGCCACCGTCGAGAGCAATATTTTCTTGATGTTGTCCCAGGACAGGCTGCGATACACGAGTCCGGCTACGAGTGCGCTGAAGACGACACCGGCAGCAGCGGCTTCTGTCGGGGTAAAGATACCGGAGTAGATGCCGCCGATGATCAGTACCGGCATCATCAGCCCCCATATCGCTTTGCGTGTCCCTTGCCAGCGCTCTGCCCAGGTCGCTGGCGCCTCCTTGATGTGCCGCATTTTCCAGGAGGCGTATCCCATGAAGATCAGCAGCAGCAAGATCCCCGGAAGGACACCGGCGATGAACAGCTTTCCGACAGATTCGCCAGTGACTGAGCCGTAAATGATCATCGGCACGCTCGGCGGAATCAGGATACCCAAGGTTCCTCCCGCAGCGAGCAGGCCAAGCACCGCCTTTTTGTCATACCCGCGCGCCGTCATCTCGGGGATCGCCACCATCCCGATCGTGACCGCAGTCGCTACGCTGGAGCCGGAGATCGCAGCAAAAATTCCGCAGCACACCAGCGTCGCCAGGGCCAAGCCCCCGGGCAAATGACGCAGCCAGCGGCTTGCCATCTCATACAGCTCCTTGCCGACTCCGCTGAACAAAAGAATTTGACTCATCAGCACGTACATCGGCAAGGCGCTCATCGTAAAATCATCCAATGCCTTGTAGGCAATGATAGGGACTTGAGAAAGCCCGAGAGCCCCTCCGTTGAACCAGTACATGCCGATTGCCGCCAGTACCGCGAGAGTGAAGGCGACCGGCACCCCTACCAGCATCAGCGAGGCCATTCCTCCCGCAAAAAACAATCCCATTACGCCTCGCCTCCTTCCTGTCCGCGAATGTAGTCAACCAGTTGCAAGAGGAAGGCGAGACCGAGCAGCACGCCGCCGATGGGCAGCAGCATTTCCGGAATGTACATCGGGATTTGAAGCAGGGAAGCGGAGGTGAATCCCAGCTCCATCGACTGTTGGACATGCTCCCAGCTCAAATAGCAAAACACCAGGCTGAACAAAAGACCGATCAGGGCCGATGCGATCAGCATCCAGCGGCGCACGGTCGCAGATACGTTGTGCAGCAGCAGGTCCACCTTGATATGGGCGTCCACCCGAACCGCGTAAGCCGCTCCGATGAAGCAGCTTCCCATGATTGCATAAATGGTAAGCTCGGTTGCCCAAATCGTCGGCGCGTTAAAAAGAGAGCGGGAGACGATCTCGTAAAAGGTCATCCCCGTTGCCAATACGATAAAGATACCGGCGATCACTCCGCCGAACTTGATCAAACTGTCGATCCAGCCATACAACACTTGAAAAAATTTCATGAAAACGTCCCCTCTTTGCTCCTCGCCTCAGGCTTTACTTGATGTTTTGCAGATCTCCCAGCAGTTCTTTGCCCAAGTCGCCGGCAGTTTTCAGGTACTCGTCCCAGGCTGGCTTGGCCGCTTCCTTCCACGCAGGAAGTTCCGCCTCTGGCACAACGTAGACTTCCATTCCTTTTTGCTTTAACTCGTCGGCGGTTTTCTTGTCTTCTGCTTCAGCCTGCTGGCGAATCCAGTCTTCCGTCTCTTTGGCTGTAGTGGTTAGCAGCTCCTGAGTTTTTGGCGGCAAAGCATCCCAGTACTTCTTGTTGACGGCAAGTACGAACTCCAGATAAGCGTAGTTGACGACGGTTAAATATTTGGATACCTCATCGTATTTCCGCTGAACCATCGCTGTCGTACCAGAGGTCGCACCGTCGATTGTCTTGCGCTGCAGAGCCATGTAAACCTCGCCTGCTCCCATAAAGACCGGTGCCGCGCCATACGCCTGGATCATCACGGACGGAATATGGCCGATACTGCGAATCTTCAGACCCTGAAAGTCTTCCGGCTTGGTCAACGGACGTGCACTGTTTGCAAATTGCGCGTACCCATAGTCCGCAAACAGCAATACCTTGGCACCCTTCTTCTCCATTTCCGCGTTCAGCTTCTCGCCGACCGATCCGGACAGCGCTTTCCCCGCCAATTCGTACGAGGTCGGAAGCGCAAACGGAACGTCGAACAGTCCCATTGCCGGAACCACAGATGCCCACAGCGTCGTGGAGTTGACGCCCATTTCCACGCCGCCTGTCAAAATGGCCTGGTTCATTTCTTTGTCAGAGAGCAATTGGCCGGCAGGATACACCTGCACTTTTACCTTGCCGCCGGAGCGCTCGGTTACTTTTTTGGCAAACTCCTCGATTCCCTTGGAAATATGGTGATCCTGCGGCAGGTTGTAAGCCAGGCGAATCGTCGCTTCCTGGTATTCGTCTGTAGCCGCCGCCGTGCCGCCTTGCGAGCTGTTCGCTGCAGGAGCGCTTCCGCTGCCTCCGGCCCCGCTTTGCGCAGGGGCTCCTCCACAGCCTGCCAGCAGTCCTCCCAGCAAACTGATTGTCGTCAGTACTCCTATCCATTTCTTTTTCATGGTCGAAACCCTCCTCTTTTATTTAAAAGCCAATCGTCGATTGCTCTTTCTTTTCTACGAGACGGATGCGCCCGAGCGGCATTCTCATCGAGAGGCTGACGGCGTACTCCGAAGCGTCTAAAAGTTTTGAAAATTCAATACCTGTCTTTACCTTCATCCTCTCAAACATATACACGACGTCTTCCGTCGCTACATTGCCCGCAGCTCCGGGCGCAAACGGACAGCCTCCCAAGCCCCCTGCAGCCGTCTCAAACGTCCGGATGCCTGCGGTATATGCCGCATACGTATTGGTCAAGGCCAGGCCGCGGGTGTCGTGAAGATGCAGGGACAATCGCTCAGAGCCCACCGCTTTGACCAGGCGATCACAGAGCGAGAATACTTCATCCGGGACGGCGATGCCGATGGTGTCAGCGATGCTGATCTCTCCTGCGCCCGCATCAAGCGCCAGCTCGGCGAGCCGCACCACGACATCCGGGTCCACTCTGCCAGCAAACGGACAGCCGAAGCTGGTCGCAATGGAAAACCTGAGCAAGCGTCCCGATTCACCAGCCAACGGGACCAGCTCGCGGAACGCCTCCAGGTTCTCCTCAATCGTCTGGTTGATATTCGCTTTGTTAAAGGCCGGACTTGCCGAAGTCACCCAGTTGATCTCGCCCAGTGCGTAGCCGGCTGCCCGTTCGTACCCTTTCCGGTTGGGAACGAGAGCGCTGAACGAAACATGCGGAATGTCAGCCAGCGACCTCGCGACCTCTTCGGCATCCGCCATCTGCGGTACCCGCTTGGGATGGACAAACGAAGTGGCTTCAATCCTTGTCAGACCAGCGTCGGCCAGCATGCGAATCAACTGCTGCTTTTTCTCCGTAGGAATAAACCCCGCCTCATTCTGCAATCCGTCTCGCGGCCCTACCTCCAGAATGGTTACATCTCTCGTCATATCGCTCTCTTCTCCTTCAGCATGGCCAATACGGCCGGGTCCAGCTGGAGCAGCTTTTCGAAAATCTCCTCGTTGTGCTCTCCCAGAGAAGGCCCTACCCACTCATGGGTACCGGGTGTTTCGGAAAGCTTCGGCACTACGCCGGGAAAGAGCACCTTTTCACCGTCGGGCAAATCAATTTCTTCGACCATCCCGCGCTCCCGATAATGCTCGTCCTGGACGATCTCCTCGATGCTGTAGATCGGTCCGACGGGAACAGCAGCCTCGTCCAGCAACCGCTGTGCTTCCTTGAGCGTATGCTGCTTTGTCCACTCCTCGATCACCTGATCGATGTAGGCGACGTCTTCCGCCCGTCCCTGATTGTTCGCATAGCGCGGATTTTCCGCCACATCGCTTCGTCCGATCGCATGCATCAGCCGTTTGAAAATGCTGTCGCCGTTTGCTCCGATCACGATGTATTTCCCGTCAGCGCACAAATACGTGTTGGACGGCGCGATTCCCGGGAGCGTGCTCCCTGTTCTTTCGCGGACGAGCCCTTTCAAGTCGTATTCCGGCAGGACGCCCTCGAGCAGGCTGAAAACGGCTTCATACAACGCCACATCAACCATCTGTCCCTTTTTCTCAGGTGACCTGTCTCGCGCGTGCAAGGCCATCATCCCGCCAATCACGGCGTACAGCCCCGCGGTCAAATCGCCGATGGCGACACCGACTCGCACTGGCGGCAGTTCGGGGTAGCCGGTCAGATAGCGCAGGCCGCCGATGGCTTCAGCCACGCTTCCAAATCCGGGTTTGTTGCGGTAGGGACCCGTTTGGCCATAGCCTGAAATCCGCACCATGATCAAGCCGGGATTCAGTTCGCTGAGGACATCGTACCCGATCCCCCACTTCTCCAGCGTTCCGGGTCTGAAGTTCTCAATGATGATGTCCACTTCCCGGGCCAGGGAGCGAATAATCTCCTGCCCTTCCTCCATGCGCATGTCTACTGTGATTGATTTTTTGTTGCGTGCCTGCACATACCACCAGACAGACGTGTCTTTGTGCATCGTCCGCCAGTTGCGCAAGGGATCGCCCTTTTCCGGGGTTTCCACCTTGATTACTTCCGCGCCGAATTCAGCGAAAATTTTACCGGCAAACGGTGCGGCCACAAGCGTTCCCAGCTCCAGGACACGCACGCCTTGCAGCGGCTTCGTCGTAGTCATTGGCCCCTCCTCATTGATCATCTGCTTGTTTTCGATCGGCTTCCATGCACAGCTCAAAATCGCGTGTGATGTGCTCTGTCATTCTCGCTTTGGCTTCTTCTCCATCCTGCCGGGCAATCGCCTCTACGATGGCCTGATGCTCGGAGATGACCGTTTCCGGCCGGCGAGGGTGAACCTCCAGGATGGCATTGCGGTAAAACGAGATCAACACTTTCAGTTCATTCATGATTTTTGTCAGGTACGGATTCTTGCTCGCTTCCGAAATGCGCTGGTGAAACGTGAAGTTCAACTCGTGCGTGCGCCGAGAGTCACTGGGGTAGTTCAGTTCCTTCATCCGTTCCAAAAGGTCCCGAAGCTCTCTTACCTCCGCCTCAGTCCTGCGTTCGGCAGCAAACATGGCTGCGGTCGGCTCCAGACTCAGACGGCACTCATACAGATGAGTAAAGTCGTCCGGAGTGGGCTGGTAGACGGTTACGCCTCCCTGCGCCTGAACGATAACTAAGCCGTCCTTTTCCAGACGGCGGATTGCTTCTCGAATCGGGCTCCGGCTCACGCCAGTTTCTTCGCAAATCCTCTCTTCAATCAGTCGCTGACCCGGGGCTAGGCCGCCAAACAGTATCTGTTCCCGCAAATACTCGTACACCTGGGACTGGAGTGTCTCACTCCGCTTGATCATTTTGGCCATAAGCTCAACCCACCCCAAACATGAAAACTGTATTCTGTATACAAAGATGTTTTTAAAATAGTAATACAATTGCAAAAAGAGTGTCAATTATGTTTGTTCAGCATATGAAACGGAATGTTACTCTTTCCCAGCAGAAAAACGCTCACAGGCGAATCAACAGCCCGCGAGCGTTTTTTATCATGCGACCAGCCTTACCCCTGGCCTGTCTTTTTTCGAGCAAACAAGTACGTACCCGATACCGCGAGCACCAGCACCGCCTGCGAAACGGCAACCATGGCAAACAGGCCATAAGCCTGAAAAATCATCGGGGACAGCAAAAAGCCGAGAAAAAACCCTCCACGCGTCAGCAGTGTCTGCATCCCCAAGGCACGCCCGCGAACCGTATTGTCCGCCTGTTGCACGATCGTCCTCTGAAACACCTCCCGCCATCCCTCCAGCACACCGGTCACGGTTAGCAGCAGCAGGATGATCAGCTGATGCCACCCGGCAAAGGCGAGCGAGATGACTATGGCCATCGCGAGCAACGAGATGCTCAGTGCCGAAAACTCCTTCCAGCCAAGACGCGGCGCCAGCCACGCCCCGACGAGTGTGCCGACACTCAAGAGCGACCACATCAATCCGTGAAAAGAAGCGTGGGATCGGACCGACATTTCAGCGAGCAGCGGAAGGCCATAGTTGTACGCCGCCACGCTGACGGTCCAGAAGAAAGACAGGATTATCACCGCAAGCAAGACATCGTTTTGCCGCAGATATGACCAGCCTTCCTGCAGGTCCTTTATCCAGGAAACACGCTGCCGCTTGTGTCTGGCCGCTGCCGGATAACTGTCCCACCGCAGCCGCACCAAGACAAGCGCAGAAGCAAAAAACGTGGCGGCGTCAAACCCGATGACCCATATATGCCCGAACAAGTCGCTGGCCACCCCGCCGAGGACAAATCCGATCATTCCTGCCACTGCCTCCAGCCGTACAATCAATCCGTTCACAGCAGCCAGCCCTTCTCCCGGAAACAGCTTCGGCATCGGTGCCCGAAAGCTGATCTGGAATACGCTGAACAGGATGCCTTTTACAAACGCGGCAGCCACCACCGTATACGGATGCGGAAAGAGGACGACAGCCGCGATCGCCAGGCCCGAGCCGAGATCACTTGCAATCATTGCCTTTCGCCGGTCAAAGCGGTCGGCCACTACCCCCGCCGCCAGACTGAACAGAAGGCCTCCCACTTGTCTGGCAAGAAAAAAAGCGGTCAGTCACATCGCACTATTTTCAAAAGTAAAAATCAACGCGGAAAACGCGATTAAATCCATACGCGACCCAAGGTCGGACAAGGCATTTACATACACGTACCACTTTCTTGTTTTCATCTGCTAAACCCCCTGATCGGTCAGACGGTTCAGCTCCTACGCCCCTGTTCAGGGCGTTTGTACACTGATTATGGCAGTTGACATGCGCAAGCCTCCTTTGCCTTATACACGGGTCTTGATCCATCATTGCTTTGCTGGAAAAGAGAAATCACTGTTTGACAGGGGCGTCCTCCCCAAACGTCTGCATGGACACGATTTGTGTCTCTCTTTCATGATATACCTGTTTGCTCTCTTCTCCAACGCCAAAACGTCAAAACAGCAAAAACATTTTGTCGTCTCCCTTCACACCTTCCCGATTTTACACATACAGATAAGCGAGAAAAACTACGCTTTGGAGGATGCAAATGATTGTAGAGGAAATTCGTAACGCCTTTGCTATACTGACTGAGCCAACCCCCAGTGAAATAAAGGAGGTTTTGTCCCGCCTCCCGCTCAGTGCGGACGCATTCGCTTCCTGCATGCCGTCCTCCGACGGACTTCCTTACGGCAGAGAAGTCCTCTTTCGCACGAACGATGTTGAAATCGTTCTCATTTACCTTCCGCCCGGCCACGAGTCCGCCCCTCACGACCACGGTTCGTCGTTTGGGTGGGAATACGTGCTCCAGGGTGAATTGATGAATATCAATCATTCCGTCATCCCCGGCTCTTCCCGCGCCCCCGCTTACGTCAGCGTACAGGAAACAATGTCTGTTGCATCTGGACAAGTGTACTTTATTGAAAAAGGACAGATACGACAGACTCCGGTCATCTCTTTGAACGTCTATTCGCCGCCACTGTCTGGCTGCAAAGAGTATCGCATCTCGCCTGACTGTCTTCTGCCTGAAACGGAGAGCACCGGAAAAGGCGCTGCCCTCTGACTGTGGGGCAGCTTTTTCTTTTCATCAAGCAAACATTTTACTAGATCCGCTTCGAAGTGGTATGGTGGGGGGAGGGAGTGATTTGCGTGAAACTAAACAAAGGTGACGTTCTTTTTCGGCAGGGAGAGACGGGGCCGCTGTTTCATCTCCGGACCGGCCTTTTGAAAGTGGTTCGCCTGCAAGAGGACGGATCGCCCTTTCTTTTTAACCTGATCTTGCCCGGAGAAACTATACCTCACCATTCCTTGTTGACGGCAAAAGAGTACCATGGCACTGCCGTTGCCCTGATGAGCTGTGAAGTCGATGTGATTACTCCGGCTGAATGGTACCGGTCCCTGGAGGAAGACCCATACAAATACAGGGAGATTGCCCTCCAGCTCCAATCGAAGCTGCGGTTTACCCAACAGCGCATGGACCAGCTCACTGCCTCTTCTCCAAAGGAGAAGCTGGCTCTGATGACAGAGTGGTTTGGCAAATATATTGGAAATTACCCGATTACCGATCTGCTGACCCAGGAAGAAATCGGTCAATTCCTCGGTTTGCGCAGGGAGACCGTCAACCGGTTACTGCGGAAACAAACATAAGCACACCCGCAAAGGTGTGCTTGTTTCCTACAGATTTTCCGTGATTTCCGACAACTGATCAGCGGAAATCGCTACCTGTGAAACGGCATGGTTCATCTCTTCCATCACGTGGAAAAAGTTCTCAAGCTCTCGCTGGATCCGGCTGCTCTGCTCTTTGCTGTCTGTGACAGCACTGCGAATTTCATCGAAAAACCGGTTGGTCTCGCTGGTCATCGTCGTACTAGACGCAACCAGCTCTCGTACTTCGGCCACGACAGCAGACAGGCTGGCCGTCTGCGCATTCGTTTTTTCGATCAGCTCGGTCACGCCCGACACCGACTGCTTCGTCTGTTCAGCCAGCTTTCTCACTTCCCCGGCGACGACGGCAAAGCCGCGGCCCTGCTCTCCGGCACGGGCTGCTTCAATCGCAGCATTCAAGGCCAGCAGGTTTGTCTGCTCGGCAATCGCCGTGACCACATCTACAATCCCGCGAATTTTCTCCGAGATCTCCTCCAGTGTCCGCATTTCCGACGCGATCTGCTCAGCGCTTTGCTGGATCAGCTTCATTTGCTGCTGCTGATTTTCCAGCTTCTGCTTGCCCTCATCAGAGAGGTGCTGAGCCTTGTTGGAGAAACCGGTTCCGTTCTCCGCATAACGCAGCACCTCCCGCGACTGCTCGGTCAATTGATGCACGGATGCGCTCGTCTCCTCGGAAACTGCCGCCAGCTCATGGGCGGAGTTGGAGAGGACGACCCGCAGCTCGTCCTTCTTGCGTTGGGCCTCCTGCCTTATTTGTTCATGCTTGTTTTCGTACTCCTCCAACACGATTTGCTGCTCAATGTTTAAAATCTTCGTGACAACGGTAATCGCACGGATACATTCACGCTTGTCCGCGATTTCCCGCTCCAAAAGATTGATTAAGGATACAAGCAGGTTTTGAAAGGCGCACATATACCATTTCGGCTCCAGACCGATCTTCAAATGCATGACCGCGATTCGGCTGCGCTGTTCAATATAGCTGTGATCAATCTTTCCGCTGAACATCTCCGTGATATGCCGGGTCAGCGTTCCCTTCAATCTTTCAATCGTACTGTTCTTATCAATGATAGCCATCAAAGACGGCTCTTTTTCCAGGTTTTCGTAGAAACAATTTACAATATCGCCAATATTTTGAACAACGAGCGGTTGCAGCATTTTTACCGCGGCCAGATCATCCTCAGTCAGATCAATCAAGGATAATTGCTTTAACAGCTCAGACTTTGATTCAATTATCACTTCTCCTGTTTCCATCTTGCCGTGGAAAAAGGATTCCGTCTGCTTGCTTTTTTTTAAGCCAAACCAGCTGGAAAACGGGCACTTGCTCATTGTATGGTCTCCTTTGGAATCTTTCGTTTTCACTGTATTTACAGTAACTATACTATAATTTTTTCCAGTTTGGTATGCCCTCCCTAGATAAAAATGCCCAGCACGACGAGAAATTTTACCGTTTTCCGCAAGCGAACAAGGACTTCCTTCCCTCTCTTGTGCGGCCGTACCCCTACCATTGTATCCCAAACCAGTCCACAATGTTAACGCTTTCAAAAAATAGAGCGAAAATCTCTACTCAGGAAGACTTAAAACCCATCGTGCAACAAAAGCCGGTAACTGAGGCACACTATTCCATGTAGCGGCCCGGACAGACGCTCTCTCAGCGGCTTCACTGAAAACTCATCTGCTCCCCTTCTTGTTGGAAACAGGGCTAACGGACAAACGCAGCCTCATACTTTGGTCTAAACAACCTTTGGATGAGGAGGGCGTCGCCATGAAACGATCTACCCCGGAGCACCCAAACCGTCGCTCCCCGAGCGAGTCGGCTCTGCGCTCGGCCTGTGATTTTCTGATCCACCACGTATTTCCGCGTGTGAACAGACAGGCAGGACAAAAAGTCCGGTCTGGCGCAAGCAGCGATACATCAATTCCTGGCAGGAGTATGGCGTATGAAGATTCGTCTCGTCCAAAACGGAATGATCACCCTGATTGACGATATTGAACAGACCCAGTTCCCGCCGAGAAACGGCTTTTATTGGATCGATGCCTCGCTGTTTGACCTCGATGTGCTGCAGCACCTCTTTGGCCTGCACGACTTGGCGATCGAGGACTGCATCGACGAGGAGGAGCAGCGCCCGAAGCTGGAAGTGTACGAGGACCATTACTTCATCGTGATCAACAGTGTGGAATTTGGGAACCAGGATATTTTTTTGCGCGAGGTCAATCTGTTTCTCGGCGGTCACTATATCATCACCGTTGCAAAGCACGACACCGGCCTTTACCCGCGGGTGCTGCAAATTATCAGAGAAGAAGAGGTCAACCGGCCGGATGCCTTTCTTTATCATCTGGTGGATCAAATTGTAGAGAGTTTTTTTGAGGTCGTGGAGAAAATCGAGGACTTGATCGAAAAGCTGGAGGAAGAAATCCTGGTGAATGCAAAAAAGGCGCAGCTCCACCAGATTATCGGACTGCGGAGTGAAGTGTTGTATGCACGTAAAATGCTCTTGCCGCAGCGGGATCTGATCGATGCTCTGCACAAAAAAGATCTGCCGTTGATCGACCGCAAACTGCGGAAGTATTTTGGAGACATCCTGGAAAACGCAGTAAAAATCGTGGAGAGCTTCGAAACGTTCCGGGAGCTGATCGGCAACCTTCGTGAAGCCTATCATTCTTCGGTAGCTGGCCGTGCCAATGATATCATGCGGATTTTTACAGCATTGACCACAATTTTCATGCCGCTCACGATTGTGACCGGAATATACGGCATGAATTTCGAGTATATGCCCGAGCTGAAATCTCCGCATGGCTATTATATCGTTTTGGCCTTTATGGCTTCTCTGGGAATCGTCATGTACCTGATCTTCAAAAAGAAGGAATGGCTCTAACGGTACGGGCGGGCACGGACGCTAAAACAGCCCGTCGCAGGAGACGATCATCAGGTGGAGCCGTTTGGATAAATCGTATTCATACGGATTTGCTACGGGACTTCCGCTCTCATCGTACAAGATGCGAACGATCGGTCTGCTCGGTGTCCCCTTGTTGTAGTCCACGACAACGCCAGACTCACCTGTATTTAACACGACCGTCAATCCCAGCGGGTAAAGCGCAATCGTATCGCGAAGTCTTTCGACATATTCTTTGGCGTACAGTGTCTCGACACCTGTGTACAAAAGCTCCATCGCCTCGTGGGGCAGCATGGGCGGTCTATAGACGCGATGGGTCGTCAGCGCGTCAAAAACGTCGCAGACCGCCATCAGTTGCGCGTAGGGATGGATCTCGTCTCCCTTCAGCCCGCGTGGATAGCCTGTCCCATTTATTCTTTCGTGATGCTGAAAAGCGCAATGTGCCGCCAACAGCGGAATGTCATCCTGGCGCCGCAGCATTTCAAAGCCTATTTCTGTGTGCTTTTTCATTGTTTGAAATTCATCATCGGTCAGGCGTCCCGGTTTCTTCAGAATTTCATCGGGAATCGACATTTTTCCGATATCGTGGAGTATGCCTCCCACGCCGATATCCAGCACTTCTCTCTCCCCAAAATCGGATTTCAGGGCCAAGGCTGTAGAATAGAGCATCACATTAAATGAATGCGCGAAAATGTAATGGTCGAACGCGCAGGCATCAGCCAGCAGGTTCATGGCGGAGTCCTTGCCCTTCAGTTCATCTGCGACTGTCGCAAGTACCTGCCTGATTTGCCTGCCAAACTGCCTGTCTGAAAACATTTGCTGCCATTTCTGGGGACTTTGGTGGGAAGCGCGGAATGTCTCGTTGATTAGCCCCATTGCTTCCCGCCGTGTCTCTTCCGAAACGGGCGCCTCTACTACAATATCCTCTGTCCGTTTGTCCTGTATGTATACATTGGTGATGTTCATATTGATCAGCCGATTGATCATGCGCTGTGTCAGGCTTACTCCTGCGCCTACCAGGATGGTTCCGTTCTCCGCGTAGACAGAGCGAGCCAGCGTGACACCAGGCTGACATTTATGAATAGAGAGTAATCTCATTTCCATTCTTCGCCTTTCTTTCAAAGTACCCCTATTATACCGCGATTCAAGATTCTTCTACATTTCTTTTTCCTGATTTTGTTGTATTTTGTCGAAAAAACGCCTCGTCCCCAGGACAAAGGCGTTTTTCTTCTTAAAACATTTTTCGTACCGCATCCCGCCCAATCGTTCCGGCGGCAATGCCAAGCTTCTCGGCAGTGAGAGTGACTGACTCCAGCGGAGCGTCCAGCAATTCTTCGATCGTTTTGACACCGACCGCCCGGCCCGCAATAATTTCCCGGCTAGCCAGCTTTTCATTCAACAGACCCACATCCAGGGCTCCGCACATGATATATCCTTTATCCGTCGTAACCGCCAGCAGAGTGGTCTTCGGCAGGCGAACCGTAACAGCGATGGCAGTTCCTTCGGCAAAATGAACAGGCTGTACCTCAATCATCGTGAGTTCCTCCTTCTTTTCAGCTTCACGTAGGCGCGCTACCATCCTATGATATTGCTGGCCGGAAGGTGTCAGTCATCAGTGGATCAGAGAGACGGGCGGACGCTCGTCATCCATCGCTACCTTTCGCTTCATGACTTCAATCATGTAGGTGGCCAGCATATGAAACAGCTCTTCTTCGTCCATCTCCGTCACAAGCTTGATGAGATCCTGATGGGATTGTTCGTCCAGAATACCTACGATAATCGCAACGATGTCTTCCTCGTCGCCGTTGAAGTGCCCTTTGTACATCTCGTATACTTCATCGATAAACCGCATGGGCTGCCCCCTCCTTTTCCCTGTTAGCATGCCCTATTCCACGGCCTGCTTTTCGTCAGGAAGGCGCCAGGGGGAGCCAGCGAGGCTGGAGAGCCGCGGCAATCAGCTCCGTATCAGCCAATGTTTGGGCCAGGATTTCCCGAAGCATTTCCGGGAGGTAAAAACGGACATCGGCCCCTTCCGCCAGTTCGGGAAACATTCGATTAAACATGAACATATCGATGGTACCTACGCGATAGGTGCGTCCGGCATCCAGCGCTTCTCCGTTGACCTCGACCCTTGAAATTCGCGGGCTGTCCCCCGTTTCATACCATACGTGGAGACCGTCTATTCCCATCCATCCCGTCACCTTGCCGCGGAAGCCGAATCCCCGCAGCTCCCGATTCACGGTCTGCGGCTGGATCGACTGCTGCAGCACTTTGTAAAGCTGCTCGCCGGTTATCGAAACAGCGCACGGGTTGATCGGGTGGGGTACGCAGTGAAGCAAATCCCGATAGCTCACCCTTCCATTTTTCAAAGGAGCGAGCAAAAGGCCGTTGTTGGCCAGGCCCACCTCTGCTTGTGTCCATTTTCGCAGCGAGGCGGCCAGAATCGAGCCGAACGCCGTTTCTTCCGTCCAGGAGATATTCAGGTTGACCGAAAGCTCAACCGCCGTCTGATCGAGCCGTTTTTCTGCCGCCTCCTGTTTTTTGGCTAAGAGGGCGTCTAATACCGGTTCAGACGGATACTCGCTGGAAACAAGCAGCTCTGCAGATGCCTCTCGCACTCGTTTCGCCACTCTGTCCCACACCAGCCGCACATGTCCGACGTGGCGGCCAAACACGCCTGTTTGCGCCACCAGTGTGCCGTTGATGTGTTCGCCCCGCTCCAACTGATGATGAGTGTGGGCTCCCAAAATGACGTCCACTCCCTGAAGCTCTCGGGCCAGCCTGCAGTCGTCGGGATAGCCCAGATGAGACAGCAGAACGATAACGTCTACATTCGGACGCAAGGCTGCCACTTGCTCCCGCAAATGCTCGAGAGGCTCTTTGGATTCCCAGCCGAGCAGCTTGTAAAACGGGGGAAAGGACGCCGTGACACCCAAAATGCCGACACGGAGATCGTCCCACTCATGAACGGCATGCGAGGCCGCCCAAGGCGGTATCCTGCCGGTTGCCGGATCGATCAGGTTTCCCAGTACAACTGTAAAGGTCGCCTGCTCATAGAGAGCATCCAGTCTTTCTTTCGGAAAGGTGATTCCCTCGTTGTTTCCTATCGTCACATACTCATAGCCGCTGTGGTTCAGCACTTCTACATTGGCCCGTCCCCATGTGGCTTCTGTCTTCACATCCATCCGGTCAGCGTGATCGCCGATGTCTACTGTCAATACATGCTCTCCCAGCGCTTCCCACCTCTGTCTGTTTTGCCGCAGACAAGTGGCAATGCGGGACATGCTGGAAAAATGGCTGTGCACGTCATTGGTGTGCAAAATATGCAAGGTACAGGTGTCCGCCACGACTTTCCCTCCCTTTTCTCTCTGGTATCTTTTCCGCTATGACGTCTATTGCGTTGGGTTTCCTGCAAGCCCGATTTACTTCGTCACCGCTTCCCCGATCATCTGAATCGCCATGCCCAAAATCAAGATGCGGAGCACCAGCACGATCGTCTGCCCTTTCATCCGGTTAGCCGCCAGTACCCCCAGCTTGCCTCCTGCCCATGCACCCGGAGCCAGCATCGCCGCGTACAACCAGTTCACATGGTCATGCAGGATATTTGTCGCCGACCCGACCATTGCGGAGAAAAAGATAACCAGCATGGACGTGGCAGCGGCAATATGGGGCGGAAATCGAAACAGGATCATCATCGCCGGCACCATCAAAATCCCTCCGCCTACGCCAAACAGCGAGGAGACGATCCCGACCAAAAAAGCGACAAAAACGGCAAGCCAGCGATTGTAGCCGTATTCGTACTCCACGCCTTCCGCATCGACAAATCGCCGCCGGACATCCCAGTTCACGCTGCGCGGCTTCAGTTTGTCCTTTACCATCATCAAGGCAAACATGCTGAGCTGAAACAAGCCAAACAACAGTGAAAATGCCTTTATTGGTAGTAATGTATTAAGATAGACACCGACAATAGCACCGGGAGCACTGCCCAAAAAAAAGAGCAGCGCGGTTTGGATATCCGCTCTTTTCTGTTTGATATAAGAAACGGAGGAGGACAGGGCCGTCACTCCAATCACGATCAATGACGTACCTGCCGCCATCTGCGGGCTGACAGAACCTGGTGCATATACGTTGCCGAGATAAAGCAACGCCGGGACGAAAAACATGCCTCCGCCCAAACCGGCGATGCTGCCGACGACTCCAGCGAACAGGCCGATAATGAGAAACATGCCTGCCAAAGCATAAATCATGTGCTACCCTTCTCTCTGATCTAGACTCCGCCTCCCCGTCCTTCCCGGAACGGGTCAGAAGAGCTCCAATTGGCGGGGATTAAGACCGACAGGGTCGACACCCAGCATTTTCATAAACTGCTTGGCGTTCCCCACTGCGTCTCCGCCGGAGTTGTTGTTAAACAGGATGCATACTTCCTGCGCTTCCTCTGCTACTCTGCGAATGCGCGGGACCCACTCGGCAAGCTCTTCCTCCGAGTACTTGTAGAGGTAGCGGACATCTCGCCATTTCTGTCCCTCGCCCGGATCACCCCATCCCGAGACGTTCCGCCCATGGAAGCGCACCAGAGCCAGGGACGGATTGGTCACCGCCTCTACGATAGGAACAGAGCCTTTCCCCGCTTGCGGCTCGTCGCACAAGACGTGTGTCGCATCGAGATTCCTCAGCAGCTCCAGTGTCTTTTCCCGAAAACGGGGTTCAAACCAGCTCTGGTGACGAAACTCGACAGCAACCGGATAAGCGGCCATCGTCTGACGGCAAGCCCGGAGGTATTGAACATGCTCACGCGTGCAGTCAAACCAAGGCGGAAACTGAAACAGAAGCGTCTTTAGTTTGCCCGCTTCTACCAATGGCTGAATGCTTTCCTCAAACTGGCGAAACAGCTCCCGCCGGTCTGCCGGAGCTTCGCCTCGCTGATGACCGGTCATCGCTTGATAAGGCTTGACGATAAAACCAAATGACTTGGGTGTCTCGCGCACCCATGTTTGATAGTGAGTCTGTGGTAAAATGGCGTAAAAGGAGCTGTCCAATTCCACGATAGGAAAATGACCTGCGTAGACGGAGAGCTTGTCCTGATTGCGCACTCCCTGGGTATACAGATCGTAATGGTCTCCCCAGCCGCACACTCCCACATGAATCGTATTCATGGATAGACAACCTCCAGGAGGTATATTCTATGTTTCCCGACCTGCTAGGCGAACCCTTTGGGTTTAAGCATACCAAAACATGTCTGGACCGAAAAGTAGCGAAACGCCTCCTGGCCGAAGCCAAGGAGACGTTCCCTCTGGAGTATTCTGCTCTGTTGGTGGGCCATAAAGCCAGTATTACCGGCCATATCCCGATGCCCTCCGCCCATCACACCACCGATGCCTTCAGATGGGACGGCTCCGCTTTTTTCCAGGCGCTGCAGATCATCAGACAGCGAGAGCTGCAATGGCTCGGAGTCCTGCACAGTCACCCGACTGCCCCGCCTGTACCCTCCGCGGCCGATCACCGCGGCTGGCATTACCCCCAATTGGGCTATTGGATACTGGGATTGGCGGGTGATGACCCCGAACTGAGGCTCTACCAGTGGGAGGGCGGGTCCTTTTTGGAGCGTACTTTCCAGCTTTATGATTCGCCTCTACTTTAAGCTTCCGGTCTGGTTTTGTGTCTGGTTATGTCCGATCTGGTCTGTTCTGGTTTAGTCCGGTCTGGTC
>k87-583986_pt1 | contig 22300 bp, 15 predicted proteins | sample MGYA00084031_6733416 | MGnify analysis MGYA00084031
CAGGACGACATCCACTTCCTGCGGGTTGACCGCCGTCACGTTGACGTTGGCCGGGACCCGCACCTGCACGGGCAGGCGGTGCCTGCCGGCGCCGCGGCCCGACACGTCGACGTACGCCTCGACGCTTCCCGCCTGGACGGGCAGGAGCAGCCTGGGCCCCTCCACCGTCACCGCCACGCTCTCGGGCAGCTGGACCACGTCGATGCCGGGGCCGGCGCCTTCCACCCGCGTCTCGACGTGGATGGTTCTCCGCTCCGTGCCCAGGGTGGTATTGGGCCGGTCCATCGCCAGAAACCAGAGGACCACCGCCAGGAAGAGGGCGACCAGCCGCAGGGACAGGTGATCCAGTTCGGGGCGCTTAAACCAGCGAAGGCGGGGCATCAGCCGAGCCCTCCTCGCCGGCCCAGCCCCAAGGTCCCCTGCAGCTCCCGGGCCAGCCGCATCCTCAAGGTGTCCTCATCCAGGTTCCTTTCGATGCGGCCCGCTTTTGCAAGCGAGATGGAGCCGGTCTCCTCGGAGACGATGACCGCCAGGGCGTCGGACTGCTCCGAGACCCCGAGGCCCGCCCGGTGGCGGGTGCCCATCTTGGAGCTGATGTACGGGTTGTCCGTGAGAGGCAGGAAGCACCCCGCAGCCGCCACCCGGTCGCCTCGCACGATGACGGCCCCGTCGTGCAGCGGGGTGTTGGGAGTGAAGATGTTGAGGAGGAGCTCGGTGGTGAGAAGGGCGTCCATGCGGACGCCGCTTTCGACGTACTCTTCCAGCCCCACGTCGCGCTCGATGACGATCAGAGCGCCGGTGTGGCTTTCCGCCAGCAGCCGGGCGCTGCGGGCGATGGGGTCGACGATGCGGGCAATCTCCTCCTGGCCCATCCCGGAAAAGCGGGAAAAGAGCTGCCCGCGCCCCAGGTGTTCCAGGGCCCGCCGCAGCTCCGGATAGAAGACCACGGGGAGGGCCACCAGGATCACGGTGGTGCCCTGTTCGAGAATCCAGTTGACCGTGCGAAGCCCCAAGAGACCGCTGGCCAAGTTGGCGACGAAGAGGACGGCGAGGCCTTTGATAATCGCCGTGGCTCGCGTCCCGCGGATCAGCATCATCAGCCGGAAAAGGAAAAAGGCGACCAACAGGATGTCCAGCGCGTCGATGACGGTGAAGGACGGCACGGTGCGCTTCCACCTTAGGGGAGCCGAGGTTCAGTACAGGGGCTAACTTTCGCTTGGAAGAGAGCGTTATCCTTTCTCCCTATTCGTGGAAGCGCCCGCTCTCGCCGAGGAGAGCGGGCGCCGCCGTGCGGCATCGCGCGCCGGCGGGGACGCACGGCCGCCTCAGGCCGAACCCCCGGCTTCGGCTCTCTGGGCCAGGGGCATCGGGGTGGCGTCCACGTGAATCAGCCCGTACTCAATCCCGTCCGCCAGCGCTCGCCAGCTGGCCTCGATGATGTTGGCCGAGACGCCCACCGTGCCCCAGCTCTTCTTTCCGTCGGACTGGGTGATCAGCACCCGGACCTTGGCGCCGGTGCCCGCCCGCTCGTTGAGGACCCGCACCTTGTAGTCGACCAGCTTGATCCGGCGGATCTCCGGATACGCCTCCTCCAGCGCTTTGCGCAGCGCCATGTCCAAGGCGTTCACCGGGCCGTTGCCATCCGCGGCGGTATGGAGCACCCGCTCGCCCACTCTCACCTTGATGGTGGCCTCCACCACCGGCTCGTCCTCGGGGTGCCGCTTGTCGATAGTGACCCGCAGGCCCAGCAGCTCGAAGAAGGGACGGTAGAGGCCCAGCTCCCTCTTGAGGAGCAGTTCGAAGCTGGCCTCCGCCCCTTCGAAATGGTATCCCTGGTGCTCCAGTTCCTTGATGGTCTCCGTCACCTTGCGCAGCACCGGGGAGTCCTTTTTCAGTTCCACGCCGTACTCCCGGGCCTTGTAAATGATGTTGCTGCCGCCCGAGAGCTCCGAGACCAGCACCCGCCGCTGGTTGCCCACGGCCTCCGGCGGGATGTGCTCGTAGGTTTCAGGATGCCGCAGGATCGCGGAGACGTGGGCGCCCCCTTTGTGGGCGAAGACGCTCTTGCCGACGAACGGCTGGCGCGGGTCGGGACGCATGTTGGCCAGTTCGCTGACGAACCGGGAGAGCTCGGTGAGCTTGGGCATGCTCTCCGCGGGGACACAGGCGTAGCCCATCTTCAGCTGCAAGTTGGGGATGACCTGAATCAGGTCGCAGTTGCCGCTGCGCTCGCCGTACCCGTTCATGGTTCCCTGCACGTGCACGGCGCCCTCTCGCACCGCCGCGAGGGCGTTGGCCACGGCCAGTCCCGAATCGTTGTGGGTGTGGATGCCGATGGCCGCCGGGATCCGCTCCCGCACCGCGCGGACGGCTTCCGCCACCTCGTGCGGGAGCCGGCCGCCGTTGGTATCGCAGAGAACCACCCGGGAGGCTCCCCCCCGCACGGCGGCCTCCAGGGTCTCGAGCGCGTACTCCCTGTCCGCGAAGTACCCGTCGAAAAAGTGCTCCGCGTCGTAGATCACGTCCATGCCGTGAAAGCGCAGGAACGCGACGCTCTCTTCGATCATCCTCAGGTTCTCGTCCAGGGTGGTCCTGAGGGCATCCGTCACGTGAAACGTCCAGGACTTGCCGAAAATGGTGGCCACCTTGGCGCCCGACCGGATCAGCGCCTTCAGGTTTTCGTCGTCCTCCACGGCGACGTGAGCCCGCCGGGTGCTGCCGAACGCCGCGACTTTGGCGTGGATGAGTTGGACGTCCTTGATCCGCTCGAAGAACTCCGCGTCCTTGGGGTTGGAGCCGGGAAAGCCCCCTTCGATGAAGTCGATGCCGAACTGGTCGAGCCGGATCGCGACGTTTACCTTATCTTCTACCGAGAAGGAGATGCCTTCTCCTTGGGTGCCGTCGCGCAGCGTCGTGTCGTACAGCTCGATCTTTTGCCTCTGCTCCGCAGCGGAACTCATCGTCGTCTCCATCCTCCCCTCGCCGCAAGACGCCCGGGGCGCCCTCGGGGGCGTCATCCTACTTCCTTCTTGTTGCCCCCCGGATTCGCCTCTTCCCGGGCTTTCGCCTGCCGGTCGTGGACCAGGCGGTTCACCGCCTGGAGGTACGCGCGGGCGCTGGCCAGGATCACGTCGGTGCTGGTCCCCCGGCCGATGTACTGGTTGCCGTTGTCCCGGATCCGTACCACCACCTCGCCCAGGGCGTCCTTGCCGGAGGTCACCCCCTGGAGCGAGTAGCTCTCAAGGTCGATGGGGATCCCCGTCACCCGGTCGATGGCCCGGTAGACGGCGTCGACGGGCCCCTCCCCGGTGGCCGCCTCCTCCACCACCTGGTCGCCCTTGGCGATGCGCACGGTGGCGGTGGCCACCAGCGTGCTGCCGGTGGTCACGTGGAGATACTCCAGATTGTACACCTCCGGCACCTGAACGATCTCTTCTTCCACGATGGCCTGGAGATCCCGGTCCGTCACCCGCTTCTTCTTGTCGCACAGCTCGATAAAGCGGGCGTACGCCTTTTCGATCTCTTCGTCGCTCAGGCGGTAGCCCATCTCCGTCAGGCGCTGCCGGAACGCGTGGCGTCCCGAATGCTTGCCCAGCACCAAACGGCTCTGGGGCACCCCGATGGAGGCCGGGGTCATGATCTCGTACGTGCTGGGCTCTTTCAGCACCCCGTCCTGGTGGATGCCGGACTCGTGAGCGAAGGCGTTCTCCCCGACGATGGCCTTGTTGGGCTGCACCGCCACGCCCGTCAGCGCGCTGACCAGGCGGCTGGTGCGGTAGATGTGCTCGGTGACGATGCCGGTGTCGACTTGGAAGTGGTCGCCCCGCACCCGGAGGGCCATGACGATCTCCTCCAAGGCGGCGTTGCCTGCCCGCTCGCCCAGGCCGTTGATGGTGCACTCCACCTGGGTGGCGCCGGCCCGCACCGCAGCCAGGGAGTTGGCCACGGCAAGGCCCAGGTCGTCGTGGCAGTGAACGCTGATCACCGCCTTCTCGATCCCCGGCGTGTGCTCCCGGATGTACGCGATCAGCCGGGCGAACTCGTCGGGCGTGGTGTACCCGACGGTGTCTGGAATGTTGATGGTGGTCGCGCCCGCTTCGATGGCCGCTTGGAACACCCGGCACAAGAAGTCCCAGTCGCTGCGGGTCGCGTCCTCGGCGGAAAACTCCACGTCGTCCACGTACTTCTTCGCCATCCGGCAGGCTTGGACGGCCATCTCCAGCACTTCTTCGGGACTCTTTCGCAGCTTGTACTTCATGTGAATGGGCGAAGTCGCGATGAACGTGTGGATGCGGGGCTTTTCTGCAGGCTCCAACGCCTGGGCCGCCCGGACGATGTCCTGCTCCACGGCCCGGGCCAGCGCCGCGATGACGGGCCCCCGGACCTCCCGGGCGATGGCCTGCACCGCCTCAAAGTCGCCGGGAGAGGCGATGGGAAAACCGGCTTCGATCACGTCCACTCCCAGCTGGGCCAGGTGCCGCGCGATCTCCAGCTTCTCCCCGGTGTTGAGGTTGATCCCCGGAGACTGCTCCCCGTCCCGCAGCGTCGTGTCGAAAATCCGGATGCGGTTCATCTCGCTTTCGCCCTCCTTCTCACCCTCGCGGCCACTCCACCAGCCGGACGTCCCTCAGGTCGGAAATCCCCCGCAGGCGCTGGAGGATCTCGTCGTCCAGGGGGTTGTCAATCCCTAGGACCATCACGGCGTACGAGCCGATCTCTTTCCTGCCCACCTGCATGAAGGCGATGTTGATCCCGTACTCGCCCAGCAAGGTGCCCACTTTGCCGATGATCCCCGGCCGGTCCACGTTGTAGGCGACCAGCACCCGGCCCTCAGTGGCCACGTGGACGGCGTAGCCGTCGATGTCGGTGATCACCGGGCGCTGGCCGCCGGCGACGATGCCCGACACCTGCCGCACCCGCTCTCCCAGGCGCCCCAGCACCGTGATGGAGTTGGAGACGGTGGCCCCCGCGCCCTCTTTGGTGACGGCGATGCGCATCTGCCGCTCCTCGGCGAGGTACCGGGCATTCACGTAGTTGACGGTCCCGTGGAGCATGTGCTCCAGCATCCCCTTGAGCAGGGCGCTGGTGAGCGCCTCTTCGTCGAAGCGCCCCGCGTCCCCCCGGTACACCACTTCCAGGCGGTCGAAGTTGCCGCCGAACACCGAAGTGAAGAAGTGGCCCAGCCGCTCCGCGAGCTTGAGGTACGGAGCGAGGCCGTCGACGCCCGCCGCCCGCAGCGCCGGGGCGTTGACGGCGTACTTCACCGGCTCGCCGGCCAGGGCCCGCACCACGGACCGCACCACGTCCACCGCCACGCTCACCTGGGCCTCGTGCGTCGAAGCCCCCAGGTGCGGCGTGGCGATGACCTGCTCCAGGGTGAGCAGGGGATTCTCCTTGGGGGGCTCCTGGGCGAACACGTCCAGCGCGGCCCCGGCGACCTTGCCGCTCTTGATGGCATCGTATAGGGCGGCTTCGTCGATGATGCCTCCGCGGGCGCAGTTGATCACGTAGACGCCCGGCTTCATCAGGTCGAACTCCCGCCGGCCGATCAAGCCCTCGGTCTCCCGGATCAACGGGGTGTGCACCGTGATAAAGTCAGCCGCCTTGCAGATCTCCTCGATGGTGGCCAACGTGACGCCGACCCGCTTGGCCCGCTCCTCGTTGACCAGGGGGTCGTAGGCCAGCACTTTCATGCCCAGGGCCACCGCCCGCTGCGCCACCTCGCTGCCGATGCGGCCCAGGCCGATGACGCCCAGGGTCTTGCCGAACAGCTGCGTCCCCACGAAGCGGGATCGCTCCCACTTGCCTTCCCGCACCAGCGAAACGTAGGCCTGGGGAATCCTGCGGGCCAGGGCCAGCATCATGGCGAGGGTGTGCTCCGCCGTGGAGACGGTGTTCCCCTCCGGGGAGTTGATGACCACGATCCCCCGCCGGGTGGCCGCGGCCAAGTCCACGTTGTCCACTCCCACCCCGGCCCTGCCGATCACCTGCAGCGAGCGGGCCGCCTCGATCAGCTCGGCGTCCACCTTGGTCGCGCTTCGGACGATCAGCCCGTGGTACTCCCCGATCCGTGCCAAAAGCTCCTCCCGGGACCAGCCGGTGCCGTCGGTCACTTCGACGCCCTCGGCCGCCCGCAGCGCTTCCATGCCTTCCGGCGCGATGCCGTCGCTGACCAGCACCTTCACTGCCACGACTTCCAGACCTCCAGAGCCCTTCCGGCGCCCCGGCCCCACGCCACCGGCGCGCCCAGCTCGGCCAGACCCATTTCCACCGCTGCCAGCGTGGTCACCATGTCCAGCGGCGTCGCCGCGCCCATGTGGCCGATGCGGAAAATCTTTCCTTTCAGATCGCCCTGCCCGCCGGCGAAGGTGACGCCCGTCTTCTTGCGCACCGCTTTCCGCAGCGCCTCCGGGTCGACGCCCCCTCCGGTCGCGGCCGTGAGCGTCGGCGAGGCCCAGCGGTCCTCGACGAACAGGGTAAAGCCCAAGGCCCGCAGGCCTTCCCGCACCATGGCCCGCATCAGCCGGTGCCGCTCAAAGCGGGCCTCTTTCCCCTCTTCCTCCATCATCGCCAGGCTCTCGTCCAGGGCGTACATCAGCGAGACCGCCGACGTGTAGGGCGACTCAGCGTTCTGCGCCGCCTTCTTGTACCGCGACCAGTCGAAGTAGTAGCGGTGGCCCCGGCTGGCCCTGGCTTTCTCCCAGGCCCGAGGGCTCACCCCCACGAAGGCCAGGCCGGGCGGGAGCATGAGGCACTTCTGCGATCCTGTCACCACCACGTCGACACCCCAGGCGTCCATGGGCAGGGGCGCGCCGCCCAGGCTGCTCACCGCGTCCACCACCAGCAGGGCGTCGTGGGCCCGGGCCACCTTGGCCAGGGCCTCGATATCGTTCAGCACCGCGGTGGACGACTCGTTCTGGGTGGCGTACACCACCTTGGCGCCCGGGTTCTGGGCCAAGACCCTGTCCAGGGCGTCGGGCTCGACGCCCTGGCCGTAGGGGTACTTGAGCTCGATAGGCTTGGCGCCGAATGCGTGCGCGAGCTCAAGCCACCGCTCGCCGAACTTGCCGCCGTTCAGCACCACTACTTCTTCGCCGGGGCTGGTCAGGTTGGCCACCGCCGACTCCATGGCCGCCGTGCCCGAACCGGCGATGATCAGCACGTCGCCTTCGGTTTCAAAAAGCGCCTTGAGCCGGGACTCCACCCGCCGGAACAGCTCGACGAACTCGGGGCTCCGGTGCCAGAGCATCGGGCGGGCCGAGGCCAGCGCCACCCGGCTCGGCACCGGCGTCGGTCCCGGCACCCGCAAGAGCTTGTCGCCGTCAAACACGTCAAACTCCCCCTCGGGCCCGGTCCCGGCTGTCGCCGCCGCGCCCGGGCCCTCTCATCTCACGCTTGCTCTTCGACCTCGGGCTTCTTGATCCACGGCATCATGGCCCGCAGCTCCCGGCCCACCTGCTCGATGAGGTGCTGCTTCTCCTTCTCCCGCATCGCCGTAAAGCGGGGACGGTTGGCCTGGTTCTCCAGGATCCACTCGCGGGCAAACCGGCCGGACTGGATGTCGTCGAGAATGCGCTTCATCTCGCGCCGGGTCTCCTCGGTGATGATCCGCTTGCCCGCGGTGAGGTCGCCGTACTCCGCGGTGTCCGAGATGGAGTAGCGCATGTAGCTGATGCCGCCCTCGTAGATCAAGTCGACGATGAGCTTAAGCTCGTGCAGGCACTCGAAGTAGGCGATTTCAGGCTGGTAGCCCGCCTCTACCAGGGTGTCGAAACCGGCGCGGATCAGCTCCGAGACGCCGCCGCACAGGACCGCCTGCTCACCGAAGAGGTCGGTCTCGGTCTCTTCTTTGAAAGTGGTCTCAATGACGCCGGCCCGGGTGCAGCCGATGGCCTTGGCGTAGGCCAAGCCGATCTCCTTGGCCCTCCCCGTCGCGTCCTGGTGGACGGCCAGGAGCCCCGGAACGCCCGCGCCTTCCTGGTACATGCGGCGCACCAGGTGTCCCGGGCTCTTGGGCGCCACCATCAGTACGTCGATATGGGGCGGCGGCACGATCTGGTGGAAGTGGATGTTGAACCCATGGGAAAAGACCAGCGCTTTCCCCTCGGTGAGCTCCGGTTCGATCTCGCGGTACACCTGGGGCTGGACGTGATCGGGGACCAGCATCACGATGACCTGGGCCTGAGCGGCCGCCTCCTTGGCCGACACCGGCGCAAAGCCGTGCTTTTGGGCCAGCCGGTAGTTGGCGCTCCCCGGCCGGTTGGCCACGATGACGTCAATCCCGGAGTCCCTGAGGTTCTGCGCGTGGGCGTGGCCCTGGCTGCCGTACCCGATGACGGCCACGCGCTTGTCCTTCAGGTAGCTCAAATCGGCGTCGCTGTCGTAGTACATCTTGGCCATGCCTACTCGTCCCTTTCCCTATAGAGATGTTCATTAGAAAACCGGTCTTTGAGAAAAACGGCTCCTAAGAGGCAACCCCTTCGAAAGCTCGAAGGGGCCGGCCTTCTCTAGGGCTGCTGCCGGGTTGCTGCCGGGCTCCCGGCAGGTTCCGGGAGGCTGTCCGCCTCAGGCGGTGGCCGAAACGCCCCTCGACGCCGGCTCCGGCCGCGCGCCCCGCGCCAGCGCGATCCTGCCGGTGCGGGCCAGCTCCTTGATGCCGTGAGGCCTCAGCAGCCGGATCATCGCCTCGATCTTTCCCTCGTCGCCCGTCACCTCGACGATGACGGACTTCTCGCTCACGTCGACGATCTTCGCCCGGAAGATGTCGACGATCTGCAAGATCTCCGAGCGGTTGTGGGAGTCGGCGGTCACCTTGATGAGCGCCAGCTCCCGGTCGACCATGTCCTCGTGAGTGAGGTCCGTCACCTTGAGGACTTCGATCAGCTTGTGCACGTGTTTGGTGATCTGCTCCACTTCCCGGGAGTCGCCCTCGACCACGATGGTCATCCGGGCGACTCTGGGATCCTCCGTCGGGCCTACCGCGATGCTTTCAATGTTGTACCCTCTGCGGGTGAAGAGTGCCGCCACCCGCGAGAGGACGCCCGCCTGGTTCTGCACGAGGATGGAGAGCGTGTGCTTCATGTCCCAAGACGCCCCTTCTTGCCGATCATCTCCGCCACCGACTGGCCCGCCGGGATCATCGGGAAGACGTTGGCCTCCTGGTCCACGTGGATGTCCAGCAGGACGGGACCGTCCATGGCCGCCGCCTTCTCCAGGAGCGGCCGCAGCTCCTCCGGCCGGGTGCAGCGGAAGCCGGGGATCCCGTACGCCTCGGCGAGCTTGACGAAGTCAGGGTTGTCGTGCAAGTCCGAGTGGGAGTAGCGCCGCTGGTAGAGCAGCTCCTGCCACTGCCGCACCATCCCCAGGTACCCGTTGTTGATGATGGCGATCTTCACCGGGAGGTTGTACTTGCGGACCGTGGCCAGCTCCTGGGCGGTCATCTGGAACCCGCCGTCGCCCGTGATCGACCACACCTGCAGGTCCGGCCGGCCCAGCGCCGCGCCGATGGCCGCCGGAAAGCCGAACCCCATGGAACCCAAGCCGCCCGACGAGATGTGCCGGCGCGGCTCCCGGAAGATGTAGTACTGGGCGAGCCACATCTGGTGCTGGCCCACGTCCGCGGTGCAGATGGCCTCGCCCCGGGTCACCTCGTAGATCTCCTGGATCACCCGCTGCGGGGCGATGACGCCGGGCTTCTCCTCGTAGGTGAGGGGGTACTCCCGCTTCCAGGCCTCGATGGTGTCGAGCCACTCCTGCTCCCGCTTCTCTCGCACCTTCTCCACCAGCACCGAGAGAACGGCCTTGGCGTCGCCGACGATGGGAATGTCCGCCTGGACGTTCTTGCCGATCTCCGCGGGGTCGATGTCGATGTGGATCACCTTGGCGTGGGGAGCGAACCGGCGGAGATCGCCCGTCACCCGGTCGTCGAAGCGGGCGCCCACCGCGATGAGCAGGTCGCACTCGTTGACGGCGTAGTTGGCGTAGACCGTGCCGTGCATGCCCAGCATCCCCAGGGAGAGCGGGTGATCCCCCGGGAAGCCGCCGATGCCCATCAGCGTGAAGGTGGTGGGCAGGCTCGCCTTCTCGGCCAGGGCCAGCACCTCTTTATGGGCGCCGCTGGCGATGACACCGCCCCCGATGTAGAGCACCGGCCGCTTGGCCGCGGCGATGGCCCGGGCCGCCTCGAGAATCTGCTTCACGTGGCCTTTGATCGTCGGCCGGTACCCCGGAAGGTCCACCGTTTCGGGGTAGGAGAAGTTGATCTCCTCCGTGGTGACGTCCTTGGGCAGGTCGACCAGGACCGGGCCGGGCCGGCCCGTGGTCGCGATGTGAAACGCCTCCTTGATCACCCGCGGCAGGTCCTCCGCCCGTCGGACCAAGAAGTTGTGCTTGGTGATGGGCAGCGTGATCCCGGTGATGTCCGCCTCCTGGAAGGCGTCGCTGCCGATGGCGCTCCGGGCCACGTTCCCCGTGAACGCCACCAGCGGGATGGAGTCCATCCACGCCGTGGCCAGGCCCGTCACCAGGTTGGTGGCGCCGGGGCCCGACGTGGCCAGGACGACGCCGGGCTTGCCGGTCGCGCGGGCGTAGCCGTCCGCCATGTGCGCCGCGCCCTGTTCGTGCCGGACCAGGACGTGGCGGATCTTCGCATCGTAGAGGGCGTCGTAGATGGGCAGAACCGCCCCTCCCGGATACCCGAAGATCACTTCGACTCCTTCCGCCAGCAGGCTTTCGATGAAGGCCTGGGTCGCCTTCATCCGGCGCCCCGACGGGCGCCGGCCTCGCTCATCTTGTTGAGCCAAGTCCACTGCGGCCACGCCGATCCCTCCAAACCGCTTTCTCCCGTCCCGCTCGGGACTGGCAGTATTCCGCATGATCCGCTCATCCGTTTCTAAGGGAACAAAAAAACCTCACCGCCCCCACACCACCCACCGTGGATGCCAGGGGCGAGAGGTTCATCCTGCTCGCGGTACCACCCGACTTCACCGCTGCCTCGCGGCAGCGGTCTCAGCGACTCAACGCCTCGGCCGCAACCGGAAAGCGCCGTTGAGTCTCGCGGGGTTAACGGGTCACCCGCCATGAGACGGGCCCCGGCATCGCCTACGCAGCGCCGGCCGCACGGGGACGGCGCCTTCAGCGAGCGGCTCCGAAGCGAGTTCGACGAGGGCGCTCAAGGCACCGGCTCGCACCGCCCGCCGGCTCTCTGGGCCCGGCCTCTCGTCTACTGCTCTTCGTCATCGCCTTTGCCGTATCAAAGGGTTTCCTATGAATTGGTTATAGAATAACCAGCCTGCCGATGCTTGTCAAGGCTTTTTTCTGATCAGATTTTCCAGGCGCCGGCTGAACGCCCGGGCCTCCGCGAGCCCCCGGATCGCGGCAAAGTCCTGGACCATGGCGCCCTGGCGTTCGAGGATTCCCATCAGCCGGCGCAGCGCTTTGCCCGTTCCGAAGATCGCCGGTTTGACAAAGGCGGCGGCCTGCCTTCCCTCCAGGCGGGTGAAGCGCTTGATCGTCGCATCCACGTCCGCGGCCACTTCGCCCCGCCAGAACCCCAGGACCGGGCTGCCCACGCAGATGACGTCGTACGGGGCCGCGCTCACCGGCCCGCCGGTCCGCTCGTCGGCCTCCTGGAGATCCACCCGCACGGCATGCTCGCTCAGGGACGACGCAATGGCCTTGGCCAGAGGTTCGATGCCGCCCCTCTTGGAGTAGATGATCAGCGCTCTCACGATTCCGTTCCCCCCGGGGCCTTGCGCCCGCTCACCCTCGGCGCCCCGGACGCCTCGCCCCACACGGCGAAGGCTCGGCGGCTCATCCTTCAGAACGTTCGACTTAGCTCACCGATCTCCTGCTCAAGAGGGGGCTTGCCCGCCGGCCGCGCCCCCGCCTTGCGGCGGGCCATCTCCCGCTTGAGGAACGCGCCCAGCCGGCGGATCCCTTCGACGATCCACTCGTCCGGCGCCTGGCTGTACGCCAGCCGGATGGTGTTGGGGCCTGATCCATCAGTGAAAAAGGCGCCGCCGCTGACGTAGGCGACCCGCTCTTCGGCCACCGCCCTGGGCAGCATCTCCTTCGCGTCCATCCCCTCAGGCAGCGTCACCCAGATGAAGAAGCCGCCCTCCGGATACGTCCAGTGGACCTCTTTCGGGAAATGCTCTCCCATGGCCTCGATCATCAAGTCCCGCTTTCGCCGGTACACATCGATGATCGAGCGCAGGTGGCGCTGGAGAAGCCCTCGCTTTTCGCACTCTACGATGAGCTTTTGGCCGAAGGTGTTGGAGCAGAGGTCCGTCCCCTGCTTCGCGATGGCCATCTTGCGGATCACGTCCTCGGGGCCGATCACGTATCCCACCCTCAGGCCCGGAAAGGCCACTTTGGAGTAGCTCCCGAGGTACAGCACGCGGCCGTCCCCGTCGAAGCTCTTGACGTGGGGGCGGGGACTGCCTTCGAAACGGATCTCGCCGTAAGGGTTGTCTTCGACGACGGCGAAGCCGAAGCGGACCGCCAGCTCCACCAGGCGCCGCCGCCTTTCTTCCGACAAGGTGACCCCGGAAGGGTTTTGAAAGTTGGGCACCACGTAGCAGAGCTTGGGCCCGGAGCCGGGCCGCCCGTTCCCGGCCCGGTTCTCAAGGAGCCGCTCTTCCAGGAAGCTCACCTGCAGCCCGTCGTCGTCCAGGGGAATGGGCCAAAACGCCGCCTCGTAGTTGCCGAAGGCGGAAATGCCCCCTATGTAGCCGGGCTTTTCGACGATGACCGCGTCGCCGGGGTCTAGGGTCACCTTCGCGATGAGGTCCAGCGCCTGCTGGGATCCGTTGGTGAGCAGCACCTCCTCCGGCCGGCACGGCACCCCTTCCCCGGTCATCCGGTGGGCGATCAGTTCCCGCAGTTCGTAAAGGCCCTCCGTCGGACCGTACTGGAGACTGGTGGCCCCCATCTGCCGAGCCACCCCCTCCGCCACCTCTGCCACCTCGTCGAGGGGGAAGGTTTCAGGCGACGGGAAGCCCCCGGCGAAGGAGATGATGTCCCCCCGTTCGGCCAGCTTGAAGGCCTCGCGGATGTCGGACGCTTTCATCCTCTGTGTCCTGGCGGCGAACAGTCCTTCCCAAAGACCCATGGCCGTCACCCTCGGTTCGCGTAAGTTGCCGGGCTCTTTCGCACCGGAACGAGAAAAGCTCCCGGTCTCTCGCTCAGAGACGGGAGCCGATCCCGCGGTACCACTCTGATTACCGGGCCTGTGCGACCCGGTCCCTCACAAGGGCGGATACCGGCGCCCCGGCCGTCCGCTCGTCGCGGTAGGAGCATCAGGGGGCGGCCCCGCGCGACGGCGGGCGCAAGATCCTTTCAGCCGGGGGATCTCTCTCTGTAGCGCCGTCCTTTCGCGCTTCTTCCCCGTCATCGCTCGCTGCGCTGCTCTTTTCTTGTCCGCCGGAAAGCAAAAAGAGCTTTCACCCGTGTAGGGCGAAAGCTCCAGGCTTCGCGGTACCACCTACGTTTGCCCACCCCTTGCGGGGCGAGCCTCAGTCTCCCGCGGGCACCGCACCGGCTCGACACCAGCGGGGCGACCTGCGCGGCCCTGCGGGATGCGGGAGTTAACGGCCCCCGGCGACTCGCAAGCCGCCGGCCGGCTGCGGATACTCGGGGACGAAACCCGTCCTCTTTCCCCGCAGCGGCTCGGAGGTGGCTATCCACGGACCTCCGGCGCCGCCTTTCCACCCCCGGCGGCTCTCTCTTGCCGGCTCCGGCCCGCTTCTCTCCTCGTCATCGCCTTTGTGCAACCGGAAGGTTTTAGGTATAGGAGTATACTACCACGTGCTTTTCTCCGCGTCAAGCCTTCGTCAGATGCTTTTCAGCGGGACCGGCCGCCCTTCCTTGCGCCCCAGCTGCTCCAAGTACTGGTCCAGCGGCCGGGCGTGAAGCTCCTCCCCGCCGTGGCGGTCTCTAAGCACCTCCAGGAGCGCCCGGGCGGTATCCAGCGCCGTGAGGACGGGGACCCGGAACTCCACCGCGGCCCGCCGCATCTGAAAGCCGTTGCGCTTGGGGATCTTTCCCCGGGTCGGCGTGTTCAGGAGGAGATCGACCTGGCCTCCCTTGATCACGTCGATCACGTCGGGCCGGCCGTCGCCGATCTTCCACACCTCCTGGACCGGAAGACCCGCGGAACGCAGGAGCTGGGCGGTTCCGTGCGTGGCCAGGAACTGGTATCCCAGCCGGTGGAAGCCCTCCAGGATCTCCAGGGCTTCGCCCTTGTCCTTGTCCGCCAGCGTCGCCAGGATGCGGCCGGACATGGGAAGGACCGCGCCGGTGGCGACGATGGCCTTGTAGAGGGCCTTGGGATAGTCCAGGTCAATTCCCAGCACCTCGCCGGTGGACTTCATCTCGGGGCCGAGGAAGACGTCGACCAGGCTCAGCTTTTCAAAGGAAAAGACGGGGGCCTTCACCGTGACGAAAGGCGGCGGCTCCACCAGACCCTCCCGGTAGCCGGCGTCAGCCAGCTTGTAGCCCAGCATGGCCTTGGTGGCCAAGGCCACCATGGGGATCCCCGTCACCTTGGAAAGGAACGGCACCGTCCGGCTGGCCCGGGGGTTCACTTCCAGGACGTACACCTTGCCCCGTTCCACCACGTACTGGATGTTCACCAGCCCTACGACGCCCAGCCCCTTGGCGATGCGGATGGTGTACTCGACGATCTGGCGCTCCTCGTCGGGGCTGAGGCTCTGGGGCGGAAAGACGGCGGTGGAGTCGCCCGAGTGCACCCCGGCCCGCTCGATGTGCTCCATGATGCCGGGGATCACCACCGTCTCCCCGTCGCAGATCGCGTCGACCTCCACTTCCTTGCCGGCGATGTAGCGGTCGACCAGGACGGGATGCTCAGGGCTCACCTCCACGGCGAACTTCATGTACTCGTAGAGCTCCGCCTCGTTGTGCACGATCTCCATGGCCCGGCCGCCCAGGACGTACGAGGGCCGCACCACCACGGGAAAGCCGATCTTGAGGGCGACGCCCATGGCCTCCTCCACCGAGGTGACCGCCTTCCCCTCCGTCTGCGGGACGCCGATCTCGTCCAAGAACCGCTCGAACTTGTCCCGGTCCTCGGCCAGGTCGATGGAGTCCACCGGCGTGCCCAGGACCTTGACGCCCGCCCGGTGCAGGGGCAGCGCCAGGTTCACCGCCGTCTGCCCGCCGAATTGGACGATGACCCCCTCGGGCCGCTCCTTGTCGACGATGTTCAGCACGTCTTCCAGGGTGAGCGGCTCGAAATAGAGCCGGTCCGAAGTGTCGAAATCGGTGGAGACCGTCTCCGGGTTGTTGTTGACGATGATGGCCTCCACCCCGGCGTCTTTCAGCGCCCACACCGAATGGACCGAGCAGTAGTCGAACTCGACGCCCTGCCCGATGCGGATGGGGCCCGAACCCAGGACCAGCACCTTCCTCCGGTCCGTGGGCTGCGACTCGTCCTCGCTGCCGTAGGTTGAATAGAAGTAAGGCGTGACCGCCTCGAACTCGCCCGCGCACGTGTCCACCACCTTGTACACCGGTGCGATCCCCGCGGCGAGGCGGGCTTTCCGCACCTCGTCCCAGGTGGCGCCCAGCAGCTCCGCGAGGCGGGCGTCGGCGAACCCCATCTCTTTCGCCCGGTGGACGAGGGAGGCCAGCTCCTCGTCCCACGGGCTGCCGGCCTTCGCGGCCAAGCGCTCCTCCATCTCCACGATTCCGGCGATCTTGCGCAGGAACCACCGGTCGATCTTGGTGATCTGGTGGATCTCGTCGACGGTGGCCACCTTCCGCCGCAAGGCCTCGGCGATGGTGAACAGCCGCAGGTCGTCCGCCTGCTTGAGGCGGCGTTTGATCGCCTCGTCGCTCTCTCCCGCAAGCTCCTTGACGGAGAGCGCGACGGCGCCGATCTCCAGCGACCGGACGGCCTTCTGCAAGGCCCCTTCGAAGGTCCGGTCGATGGCCATCACCTCGCCGGTGGCCTTCATCTGGGTGCCCAGGACGCGGTCGGCCGTCTGGAACTTGTCGAACGGCCAGCGCGGGAACTTCACCACGCAGTAGTCCACCGCCGGTTCGAAGCAGGCGGTGGTCTTCTTGGTCACCGGGTTTTCGATCTCGTCCAGACGCAGGCCGATGGCGATCTTGGCCGCCACCCGGGCGATGGGGTACCCCGTGGCCTTGGACGCCAGGGCGGAAGAGCGGCTCACCCTAGGGTTCACCTCGATGACGTAGTACTGCGGGCTCTCGGGATCCAGCGCGAACTGGACGTTGCAGCCGCCCTCGATCCCGAGGCGGCGGATGATGCGGAAAGCCGCCGCCCGCAGCATCTGGTACTCCTCGTCCGTCAGCGTCTGGCACGGGGCGGCGACGATGGAGTCGCCGGTATGGATGCCGATGGGATCCAGGTTTTCCATGCTGCAGACGGCGATGCAGTGGTCCGCCCCGTCGCGCAGCACTTCAAACTCGATCTCTTTCCACCCCGCGACGCTCTTGTCCAGGAGCACCTGGCCTACCGGGCTGCTCTTGAGTCCCCGGGCGGTGATTTCGACAAGGTGCGCCTCGTCATGGGCGAAACCGCCGCCTGCCCCGCCCATGGTGTAGGCCGGCCGCACGATGATGGGGTAGCCGATCTCCCGGGCAAACTCCAGCGCCTCCTGCACGCTGTGGACGATCGCGCTCTCGGGGACCGGTTCGCCGATGGACTGCATCGCCTCTTTGAAAAGCTGGCGGTCTTCCGCCGTCTGGATCGCGGAAAGAGGCGTGCCCAGCAGGCGGACGCCGTAACGCTCCAAAATCCCAGCCTCGGAAAGAGCGACGGCCAGGTTGAGCCCCGTCTGTCCGCCCAGGGTGGGCAAGAGCCCGTCGGGTCTTTCCCGCTCGATCACCTTGGCGGCAAACTCCAAAGTGAGCGGCTCCAGGTACACCTTGTCGGCGATGCCGAGGTCGGTCATGATGGTGGCCGGGTTGGAGTTGACCAGGACCACCTCGATGCCCTCTTCGCGCAGGGCCTTGCACGCCTGGGTCCCCGCGTAGTCAAACTCCGCCGCCTGGCCGATGACGATGGGTCCCGACCCGATCACCATCACCCTTCTCAGGTCGCGCTGCTTGGGCACTCCGACACACACTCCTCAGCGGCCTGCTCCAGTATGCTGAGGGCCTGGTCGATCTCCTCATCGCTCACGATGAGCGGCGGCAAGAGACGCAGCACCCGTTCAGCAATGACGTTGACCAGGATCCCCCGCTTCAAGCAGGCCGAAAGAAACTGGCTGCCCGCCGCCTTGAGCTCCACCCCCAGCATCAGCCCAAGGCCGCGCACTTCTCCGAACACCTCCGGGCGGCGGCGGCTCAGGGCGATCAGGCCCTCCCGCAGCCGTTCGCCCGCGGCGGCCGCCCGCTGCAGCACCCCGTCCTCAAAGAGCGCCTCCAGCACGGCCAAGCCGGCCCGGGCGGCCAGGAAGTTGCCGCCGAAGGTGGAGGCGTGGGTCCCCGGTTCGAAAGCCCGGGCCACCCGCTCGGTGGCCAAGGCCGCGCCGATGGGCACCCCGCCGCCCAGGCCTTTCGCGAGGGTGCAGATGTCGGCTTGCACGCCATAGTGCTCGGCCGCCAGGAACTTCCCCGTCCGCCCCACGCCCGTCTGCACCTCGTCGAGGATGAGCAAGATGCCCCGCTCGTCGCAGAGCTCCCGCACGCCCTGGAGGTACTCGGGCGCGCACGGGTTGACGCCGCCCTCTCCCTGCACCGGCTCGAGCATCACCGCGGCCGTCTGATCGGTCACCGCCCGGCGCAGGGCGTCCAGGTCGTTCAGCCGCACGTACCGAAAGCCCGGCGGCAGGGGCGCGAAGCCTTGCTGGTACTTGGACTGTCCCGTCGCCGTTACCGTGGCCAGCGTCCGGCCGTGGAAGGAGTTGAGGGCCGTGATGATCTCGAAGCGGCCGGGCTGTCCGGAAGTGGCATGGTAGCGCCGGGCCAGCTTGATCGCGGCCTCGTTGGCCTCGGCGCCGCTGTTGCAAAAAAAGACCCGGTCGAAGCCGGTCACCTGCGTCAGCCTGTGGGCCAGCTCCGCCTGAGGCGGGATGTAGTAGAGATTGGAGGTGTGAAGGAGCGTGTCCGCCGCCGCCCGGATGGCCGCCTGCAGCCTGGGATGGCCGTGGCCCAGGGCGGTGACTCCGAGGCCGCTGATGAAGTCCAGGTACGCCCGGCCGGTCACGTCGTAGAGCCAGGCGCCTTCTCCCCGGGCGAAGGCCAGCGGGAGCCGGCGGTAGGTGTTCATCACCGCCCGGTCGGTCATCTGGAAGACGCTGTCGGCTTCGGCACTCGAATACAACGCAGCTACCTCCTTCACGGGACCACCATGGTGCCGATGCCCTGGTCGGTAAAGATCTCCAGGAGCAGCGAATGCATCTTGCGCCCGTCGATGATGTGCGTACGGGCGACGCCGCCTTCCAGGGCGCGGATGCACGCTTCCACCTTGGGGATCATCCCGCCGGCGATCTGGCCGTCCTGGATCATGCGGTGCGCCTGCTCCGTGCGGAGCGAAGAGATGAGCGTGGTGCGGTCCTCGGGATCCGCAAAGATCCCCTCCACGTCGGTGAGCATGATGAGCTTGTCGGCCTTGAGCGCCGCCGCCAAGTGCCCCGCCACCGCGTCCGCGTTGATGTTGTAGCTCTCGCCTTCGAGGCCGACGCCCACGGGGGCGATGACCGGGATGTACCCCTTCTCGCTGAGCAGGCGGATGGGCTCAGGGTTGACGCTCTCCACGTCGCCCACAAACCCCAGGTCCACCTCGCCCTCGGCGGCCGGGCTCTGGCTCACGGCTCCCCGGCGCCGGCGGGCGACGATGAGGTTTCCGTCCTTGCCCGAAAGGCCCACCGCTTTCCCGCCGTACTTGTTGATCAAGGAGACGATCTCCTGGTTCACCTTGCCCACCAGCACCATCTGGACGATCTCCATGGTCTCGGCGTCCGTCACTCGATGGCCGCCGACGAAGACCGGCTCCTTGCCCAGCCGCTCCATGGTCCGGCTGATCTCGGGGCCGCCGCCGTGGACGATGACCGGGTTGAGCCCGACGTACTTCAGCAGGATCACGTCGAGCATCACGGCCTTCTTGAGCTCGGGGTCCGTCATGGCGCTGCCGCCGTACTTGATGACGAAGGTCTTGCCGAAAAACGTCCTGATGTACGGCAGCGCTTCGATGAGCACCTCTGCCTTCTGAATCGATCCGTTCACCATGCTCCCTCCCAAAGCGCTCTCGAGCTCCCGGACATCCGCGGAGCGCAGGGCCTCACGTCCGGTAGCTGGCGTTGATCTTCACGTAGTCGTACGTCAGATCGCACGTCCATCCCGTCGCCTGGGCCTCCCCGGCGCCCAGATCGACGGTGATCCGCACCTGGCTTCCGGAGAGCGCCCGCTTGGCCTCGGCTTCGTCGAAGTCAGCGGCGAGGCCGCCCTCGAACACTTTCACGTCCCCGAGGTAGACCGTGGTCCGCTCGGGATCGAACTCCGCTCCCGAATAGCCGGCGGCGCAGAGAATCCGCCCCCAGTTGGCGTCCTCGCCGTAGACGGCGGTTTTCACCAGGGAGGAGCCGGCGATGGCCTTCACCGCGAGGCGGGCATCCCGCTCGCTGCGGGCGCCGAGCACCCGCACCTCCACCAGCTTGGTCGCGCCCTCGCCGTCGGCGGCGATCATCTTGGCCAGCTCCGTGCAGACGTGGAGCAGCGCCCGGGAAAACGCCTCCGCCAGGCGGGTTCCCGGCTCGATCCAGGCGTTCGCCTCCGCCCCGTTGGCCAGGAGGAGCACCATGTCGTTGGTGCTGGTGTCCCCGTCCACGGTGATCATGTTAAAGGTGACGTCCACGGCCTTCTTGAGCTCCTCCTGGAGGAAGGAGCGGTCCGCCCCGGCGTCCGTGGTGATAAACGCCAGCATCGTCGCCATGTTGGGATGGATCATGCCCGATCCTTTCGCCATGGCGCCGATGCGGAAGGTCACCCCGTCGACATCGCACCGGACGGCGATCTCCTTGGGCCGGGTGTCGGTGGTGAGAATGCCCAGCGCCGCATCGTGAGCCCCTTGGACGCTGAGGGCTTTGGCCGCCTCCTCGATGCCGGCAGCGATCTTCTCCATGGGCAGCGGGACGCCGATGACGCCCGTCGACGCCACCAGCACCTCCTCTTCGGCCACGCCCAGCGCCCGGGCGCAGAGGGCCGCCATCTGCCGGGCGTCCTCCAGGCCCCGCTGGCCCGTGCAGGCGTTGGCGTTCCCGCTGTTCACCACCACCGCCCGGACAGGGCCCTGCATCACTCGCTCGCGGGTCACCAGGAGCGGCGCCGCTTTCACCCGGTTGGTGGTGAACACTCCCGCCGCCGCGCACGGCCATTCTGAGTAAACCAGCGCCACGTCTTTCTTCCGCCGTTTGATCCCCGCGTGGACGCCTGCCGCCAAAAAGCCTCGCGGCGCCGTCACCCCGCCTTCGATGGTTTGAATGTCACCGTTCACGTTGACTGCCGTCGACACGCTCGCTCATCCTCTCGAAAGATCGGCGCCTCGTCCGTTTATGGGGTGAACCCGGCCGCCCACAGCCCCGTGGTCTCGGGAAGGCCGAAGCGGAGATTCATGTTTTGAATGGCCTGTCCTGCCGCGCCCTTCACCAAGTTGTCGATGACGCTGGTTACCTGCACCCGGCGGGTGCGGGCGTCGTAGCGGGGGGCCAGATCGCAGAAGTTGGTCCCCGCCACGCTCTTGGTGTCGGGGAGGCGCTCGGCCAGGACGCGCACGAACGGCGATTCGCGGTAAAATTCCCGGTAAAGCTCGACGAGATCCGCCTGGTCCAACGCGGTGGAGGCCCGGGCATTGACGTGGGTCAGGATCCCCCGGCTCATGGGCACCAGGTGCGGGCTGAAGCTGACGGGAGGCACTTCCCTGCCCAAGAGGAGGGAAAGGCCCTGCTCGATCTCGGGAGTGTGCCGGTGGCCCGGATAGCCGTAGGCCTGCACGTTTTCCACGCAGTGAGGGAAGTGGTACATGGGCTTGGGCGCGGCGCCGGCGCCGGAGACGCCCGACATCGACACGATCGAGATGGTCTCCAGATCGATCCAGCCGGCCCGGGCCAAGGGTGCGAGAGCGAGGAGCGCCGACGTCGGGTAGCACCCGGGATTGGCGATGAGCCGGGCCTCTTTCACTTCTTGCCCGAACAGCTCGGCCAGGCCGTATACGGCTTCGGCGGCCAGCTCGGGGCGGGTATGGGGCACCTTGTACCAGGTTTCATACACCGCGGGATCCCGGAAGCGGAAGTCGGAGCCGATGTCGATGAGCACCGCCCCGGCGTCCAGGATCGCACCGGCCAGCTCCATGGCCACGCCGTGCGGCGTAGCCGTGAACACCACGTCACAGCGCCGGCCCATCGCGGCGGCGTCCACCGGCTCTAGAACCAGGTCGTAGAGGCCGGCGAAGGCCGGCAGCACCTCCGCCACCGGCTGGCCCGCCTTGGAGGACGAGGCGACGTACACCACTTCCGCTTCGGGGTGCGAAAGGAGGAGCCTCAGCAGCTCACTGCCGGCGTACCCCGACGTTCCCACGATCCCTACCTTCATTGCACGCGCATCCTTTCTCCATCGTCCCGCGCCCGCCTACCGGCGGGAATGAAAAAAGTATAACCCCAAATGAATAAAAATGCAACCCCGCCGCGGGGGTCACCGGGCGCCGGCGCGCACCGCGTGGAGGACGCGGTAACCGCCTTCTTTCTCCAGCTCCTGCACGTTGCCGAAGACCGACTCGATGTGGGCCCGCAGGCTCTTCGCGCCGTGTTTGGTCTGGGCGACGCAGGTGAACATCCCACCGGGAACCAGCCGTTCGGGCGCGCCGTCTACCAGGTCCCAGACCACTCTCTTTCCCGCCCGGATGGGGGGATTGGTCACGATGGCGCCCAGGGCGGCCCCGGGGGGAAGCGGCTCGTAGCCCTCGCCTTCCAGCACCGCCACATCGCGGGCGCCGTTCAGCGCGGCGTTGCGCCGGGCCAGCTCCACCGCGCGGCGGTTGGGATCGACCATGTAGACGAGCCGGCCGGGGAAGAGCTTGGCCAAGACGATGCCGATGGGCCCGTACCCGCACCCGAGGTCGAGGAGGGGCGCCGGTGCCGAGCGCTGCAGGGCGTCCAGGGGCAGCGCCTCCAGCAGGATGCGGGTACCCCGGTCGATCCTGGCTTTGGAGAAGACCCCGGCGTCCGTCATGAACCTCAGCGAAAGGCCGCGAATCTCCTCCGCGATCAGCCGCAGGTTCCGTTCGGAACGGGGGTCGGCGGTGTAATAGTGGTCG
>k87-1981090_pt1 | contig 22170 bp, 23 predicted proteins | sample MGYA00084031_6733416 | MGnify analysis MGYA00084031
AGTGCTGGGTGTTTCCCCCTCATCTCTCTTCCAAAAGAAGGCGTAAAATTCAACCATATGAGATCACCTTGTTGCGGTTCATACATCTTTTTCTATCTCCTCCTGAGCTAAAAATTGCCATTCCTCCTCTTCAGTCTTTTGAAAAGATTCATCTGATAAAAATGGATTTTTAATTTTGGGTGTAAAAATCAATCCTCCATTTTTTGACTTATAGGTGACATACTCTGTTCCTGCTTCGACTTGATATTGTTTAGGAATTGAAATAGAGATTGAGTTACCAACTTTTCTAGCTGTTACATTAATCATTCTACATTCCTCCTCTTCACACATGATTTTACCATGTAAAATTAAATTTAACAACGTATATAATCATCGATAGCTGAAAATGAACAAAGTTTAAAATAATTAGGCTTATCTTCTAAAAAATATACCAATTGGTTGATCTATTTGTTGTAAAAATTCCCATATGTTTTGGTATTTCATCTCCATTTCTTTTTTAGTATTATTCAGTGGTCATGGAGTTGTTCATAGCGAAAATTATTAATTTTATATTGGCCATCTTCTTCAACCAGTTGAACAACAAATAGTACTTCGTTTTTCACCCCACGACTGTCTTCTTCTCCCAATAATGCATATTGCTTTTCATTATCGGTATCTTGAAACACTTTGATAATTTTTCCTACGCTACGAAATTTAGCATCTAAATCGACATTAATACCATTCTCTTCTTGGCATTTTTCTGTCATATATTCTTTTACGGATTGATTCCGCTCTTTTAATGAATTGAAATTTAAAAATTTATTTCCAAATGCTAATAACATCGGACGTGGATTTTCGGGCTCTTTACTTGCTTCAGTCGTCTTATCTTCCAAAACCATAGTTGACTGACTAGTAGTTGTTTCTTCTACTGTCTTTTCTTCTTTTCTATGACAGCTCGAAAGAAAAAGAACCGCTAGTAAACTGAGTAATATCACTTTTTTCAATCTTCTCTCCTACTTTCCACTTTGTTGTAAATAAGGCAATGGATCTAACCAAACACCGTCATTTTTAAATGCTGAAGCTTGTGCGGCATACCAATCGCTCTTAGTAACTCCTAAGTGTAAATGTGCCGTATCTCTTATTCCTATTACTTGTCCTGCTTTCACTTTATCCCCCACTTTCACACGTGCATTTGAAGGAGAAGAACCAAATTCCTGATACACCATGCTTAAATCACCATCCTTTATCACAATGACGCATGAACCCAGTGCCGCAATACTTGGATTACCAGCAAATACGACAGTTCCTGCATGAACCGCATGTATCTCATTTCCAGGGTGATCAACCGATCCAAAGTCTAATCCATTGTGGAAACCATTCACACGAAATTCTCCACCAGGATTTTTTCCAAAAAGTTGTCCTCCCAAAAATGAACTTCGCTCTAAACTTGATCCAGGAAATGGATTGTACCATCCACCACCTAAACTACCAGTACTTCCGCCACTAGAAGTTGAACCAATGCTTCCCCATTTTTTGATCGCAAATTCATCGTATTCTGTTAGATTATAGGATTTAATAATTCCCATAGCTCCTTGATAATAGGCACTTCCTTCGGTAATTCCTGCCGCTGCATATCCTCCCCTGCCTAGAATTAAAAGGCATTGTCCAGGATCTTTGTTTCCCACACACGCATTAAAATTGGATTGAGTAGCCACCATGTATCCATAGTATGCATAGCATGCCTTTGCATTAGGAAATTTCATGTAATTTCCTCCTTCACTTCCTCCGACACCTCTTGCACTACCTTTAGGGTAAGGACAACCTAAATACCAAGTTATCCCAAAATAATTGTTATCATTTTTTCCAGAATAAGATTGTCCATAGGCACTTTCCCATCCTAATTGCGAAAGAATGACTGAAGGTAATAATTTGTATTTGACTGCCGCTCCTACAGCGTATCTCGCATGTTCATCTGTAATGGGGCCTCTTCCTTTGATTTCTTCAAAAATAGGTAAATCTTCCGTATACTCACCTGTAAACATTCCTTCTGAGTAAAAGCTTGTTTCCTCTGTTGCTCCTACTGAACCAATCATTTGTATAATCATATTTAGCATAATAAAAAAAGGTAAAAGTAATAGAAGAACCCCTGAACCCAACACCATTAATTTCCATTTCATTTAGATACCTCTACGCCTGTTCCATCACATTATCTTCTTTGACTATCAAAGACTGTTCTACTGCGTTATCTTCTTCAGTTACTATGGATTGTTCCACCACGTTGTCTTCTTTAGCCAATATAGATTGTTTCATCACGTTGTCTTCTTGAACCATCATGGATTGATCGACAGTTTTCAAATGATTGGTTTCTTTTAATAAATCATTATAGTCAAAGGATTCAGACTTCCCCAATTGTGATACCGGCAATTCTTGACGAACATTATAGTTGATAAATGTTTCTGAATATCCCTTTTGTGCCAAATACTTTTTAAAACGATCGACAAAGTCTCTTCCTGCTTCATCATTATTCACACACAACGAAATACGTGGGACAATCGTTTTCTTCCCTTCTGCCATCTTCCGATTGGATTCTAATACTTTTCTAAAATAGGATTCTACGACTTGGTGCTTCAACCCTGACATAGCACAAAAATCAGTATTTACCAATACTTTTTTCGCACCAAAATAATTTTCTTTATATAAAGAAAGATAACTCATCACTTCAATCGGTGCTTCAAATACTTTTAATTCTCCAGTAGGCATTTTCGAGTTTAAACTAGCAAAAAACATCGCATCTTTTTGATTTCCTGGGTGTTGAAAAAGAAAATAAGGACGATCCTTGATCAATCGTTTTTCTTCTGGTAAAAAACGTGTTCCTCTTAATTCCACGCCCACCACTGTAGGATTCATGATTTGGGTTCGATCAAAAAATTTGAAAATAATATTTTGATAGCGATCTTCACCAATTAAATTGGCTTGATTAAATAAGGTCACAATCGTTGGGTCAATTTCTCGTTCTTTGGTCAAATAAGAAAACACTTCTGAAAAATTGGACTGTTCTTTAATGTCTCGTTGATAATTTAACGGTTCATTCTCCTTCACTTGATAATCGGCTTCAGACAACACCTTGACTTCACTGCCTAAAATATCGCCAATGGCTTCTTCAAAAGAAAAATCGTAAAGTTTCATCGCTAATATGATACAGTTATTAACTGCAGGTTGATCAATTTCTTTATTGAAAAACATCACTTTTCGACGACTATCATATACCCAGCTAGAGTGTTCCGCATGACGATAATAGTTGCCTTGGCGTTGGAAAGTTTCTCCTTTTGAGATCATATATTCTAAAATATCTGAATTACGTGCTTCCTTTATTTGATTTGGTGAATAGTAACTCATCTAACATCCTCCTTTAGTAATAAAAAAAGAACAACTTCAATAAAAGTTGTTCACTCGTCAAACGGATAGATCTAAAATGTTTCGTTCATAAAAGCGTTCATTTCGCCATTGTTCTGTATTCTCTCGCAATACACGTTGCAGTTGATACACTTGTTTTCGCTTAGCTACTTCTTTCTGCCATTGTTTTTGTAACATATCACGTTCTTTTTTGGATAATGGAAAACGACGCTTCTTCGTCCATTTAGATTGTTTGTCAGATAATTGTTTGGTTCGTTGATACATGGAGCGCACCTCTTCATCCTGATTTTGGAATAAATGGTCATAAGAATCTTCTGTTGGTCTGGATTGTTCCAATGATTGAAAGTAACGGTGCCATTCTTCCGCTGTGGGTGGTTCATTTTCTTTATGTTGGAAAGGATTATTTTCAATTTTCTCAACTGATTCTTTCAAACTTTTTACAAATTCCTTTTGGTATTCTGATACTTCAAAACTTTTTGGTAAACAATGATCGATAAAGTATTTGATTTGTTCATTGAATACTTCTTCTGTAATCGTTTCTTGTCTCGAACTTGTTAAAATCATTTTTTTCAACATCGGGGGAAAATTACTTTCTTCCACTTCCTGAATGGTTATTCTTTGGTTATTACTTGTGCGAAGTTTCCATTCATTTTTTAATTCTTGTTTGTATTGTTCACGTTCATCGGATTCTTCCTCGATTACATTCATTTTTTCTTCTTCCGTACGAATATAAGCCAACAAACTTTCCAAAACTGGAGGCTCGTTGGCTCGGTGTCGTGCAGGATTATTTACAATTCGTTCAAGTGCAAGTTGAAAAGCTTCAGTCGGTTTTGTCTGATTCTCTTCTGTGATTTTGTCAAGATCAATTGACTGATCTTCCATCATCATATCTCCTAATGAACCGTTGACTTGTCTTTTTTTAGGAACGAGATCCATCGCTTGGATTTCTTTTAAAATATGGTTTCCTAGACGTGTGTATAAGGTATGCAATTTATTTTCAGAACTATTCCGACCTTCTCCAAATGCAGACTCTTCTTCTGACTGAATATATGCTTGTCGATCCATCATTTCTTGATACAACTCAGGAAAATTTTGGTTGATAAAAGACTGGATCACTTTGTCTAATTCTTTTTTAAATCCATATTTTTCTGCGTAACCATATTTCTGGTAACCTTTTTGTTCTGGCAGTTTTTCAGCCACACGTTGTAAATCCATAACCATATGATTCAATTGTTCTTGTCCTTGTTCGGAACGTATTCCCTCAATCATTACTTTACGCAACACATCAATTTTCGCACGTTCTTTTTGTAAACCTAACAATTGGTTGGCAAAAACTGATTTCATTTTACGCATGGTCTTACGTGAACGATATCCTTTGACTTCAGTAACCAACTCACCCGTTTCTGGATCGACAAACTTTTTCTTTTCTCGAGTAGGATAAGGTTCGACAGTCGCTACATGGACATGAATATTATCTGTATTGTAATGGATAGAAGCTGTCCACACAGCGGAATCTGTCATTCCTTCTTCTGATAACATTGTAAACATCGCTAATCGAATGGCTTCATGAATTTTTTCTTCTTTTAATTGATTCGTTCGTTCATCTAAGTAACCATGTTGAACCAGCCATTGGTTATCAAATGAAAAAACATCTTGCCACATGACACTTCCATTTTTAGCAGCGGCAGTAAATTGTTCTTTCATTCTTTTTAAATCTTCTTCATTTAATTGGTGTTTATCTGCGGAAAACAAGCGAGACGTTTTGACAGGATTCGCCATATAATGAATGTACCCTTCTAATGTTTCGTCTTCATCTCCTTCATACGCCGCACTCGTCCCTTCTCTATTCGTAAAAGCAGAGTAGGATTCATAGGCTTCATTACGAACAGCTTCTTCTCGATCCATATAATCAATATAAGACTGAAATGCAGACGAACCTGGTCGAGCAAATTTTCCAGTCATAATAATCCCAGGAGACGCCCCCATCAGTCATTCACTCGCTGTTCAAAGTGATGAAAAATCTCTTGATTCCGTTTCATCTCTAAATGATTTTCTGCTTCTCTTAAAATATGATTGGGCTCTTGATCAGACGATTTCATTTTGGGAAAATCTTCGTAATGAAGTCGTGTGTTTTCAATTTCGTACACCACATTCATTTTGTTTTCTAAATTTCGCAACAAACTTTTTCGCAAGCGACGTTCTTCATCTAATTCTTCTTGTAGTTGTTCGATCATTTTTTCTTGTGCTAAGTAACGATCCGCTAAAATATTGATCACTTCAATTTTTGATCCACCAAATTTCTCCAACATCTCATTTAATAATTCTTCCGTTTGTAAATTAGGGTTGATTGAAAACTTCATGGCTATTCTCCTCTTCTGTATCTATCATTGGTAAAATACCTTTTTTTACATTTAACAAGTAAGCTTGTGTATTTAAATCTAAATGGGCAATCACATCATCTATTATCGCCTTCATTCGTAATTCTGTTTCGAGTACTGCTTCAAATTTTCCTGCATCACGAATAAATTCCTTTAACATTTCTGAGCGACTACGATTTGATTTTTTACAAAATACTTCAAAACGATCCCACTCTTCTTTATTCACATTTTTAATTTTTATATCCATTAATCATCTTCTCCTTTTAAACCTCATAGTCGACAAAAATTGACGAAATTTTTCTCCTTTGTTTGATAAAAAATAATAGTTTCCATAAAAAATACAACCCATAAAAATAAAAAGGATCAATAAACACAATACAAATCGAATCAATGATCTCCCTCTCTTTCGTTCTAAAATGTAATTTGCCATTACTAATGCAAGAGCATAAGACAAAAAGGGGGGCCTAAACGTCCCCCAACCCGACAGTGTCGGGCTTTTTGAGGTACCCCCTAAAATAGCCGTTTTCACCGTTTAGATGACGGAATCACAAAATAGGTGACACTAATCATCTAACAGATGACAGTTTTAACCGATTAGGTGACAGTCAATTTCTCACAAATGATTAATTTTATTGCCCTCTCTCCTGGTAATCTTGAATCTGTTCATGAAGCTTTTGGATCTTCTCCTGCAATTCCTCATTGTTAGATTCTGCTTCAGTAATTTTTGTCTCATACTCACTAATTTGTGATTGTTTCGTTTGAATTTCTTGATTGGTTTCTTCAATTTCTGTCTTTGTTTCGTATTTCTTTTCGCTTTCTAACTCATTGATTTCCCTCTTAATTCCTTCAATAAATTTTTGACTTTGACGAATCAAATCTTTATTTGTTTGGATCAATTTTTCTGATTCTTTGATTTGTAACTCTAAACATTTTGCCAAATACTTGTCCTCATTTTGTGGTTCTGCCTTCGAATCTTCTGATACTTTTTTTCGATTCATAAACAAAGCACCTTGTACGGTTTCTTCATCTGGATCGACTTCTTTTCGACCATAGTTTTCAAATAAATCTTGAATACTTTTTGGATCGAAGTCAGGATTTGTTGGAGAAACAATGCCAATATCAATGACAATGGATTTCCAGTTTTCTGGAATTTGAGAGAGCTGAATCAAATAATAGTTCTCTGTTAACCGGATCAAATGATGGGGAATTTCTTGTTCTGTTTTTGATTCAGAAGCAATCATTTCTAACTTTCCACCCTCTGGCATTGTTCCATCTACTTTCAATAATATCTCGGCATAATGTGTCTTTTCGTTATAGCCTCGTTCTAATTGTGTAAGGGTTAGATCATTCAAAGAAAGACTATGATTTACACCGATAGGCGTGTCCGCCAAATCTTTTTCTGTTCCTAAAAGAATGGAAGGTACCGCAAAAAATACGACCATTCCTAACGTTAAAAAAAGAGCCATGCGATAAAATTGATCCGCATGCTCGACAAAAAATCGTTTCGCTTTTTTCCATTTTTGTTGAATAAAAGTAACGATAAGGTTCCACCTTCCTCTCAAAAAATAAGCGTCTAAACTAATGCCCACCGGCAAAAATTTCGATTTCTTCTTTTGATAAATCTATATTCAATTGGAAATTTCCTTTTCCTTTGATAGATAAAATGGCTTGTCCTTGATTGAGATTAGGAATACTTTCTAGTTCGCTTTCACGTAGGGTTTCTTTGAATGAATCTTTTAATTCGTCAATCGAACTTGGGTCTTGTTTCATGATAAAAGTATAGGTCGACAGCTTCAAAAGTTTACGTACTTTCTCCTTAAAGTTGTCGGACGCCCCTTTAGAAAATAAATCTGAAATATCATGCGTAGCTAAGCCTAAACCTCCAAAAGCTTTACGTGCTTCTCGTTCATACCGATCAAGTAAATCAATGGCGTCCATGTTTTCTTGTCGGGTAATATTATGAAATTCATCGATCACTAACAAATTTCGTATCGCTTCTTCTGGACGTTTCAAATGATTATCTACAAAATATTTTTCTCTCATCCCTCGTGTCATCGCAAGATTCCATACTAAGAAAAGAAGATTATAAAATTGTGCATTGAATACAGCTTTTCCTTTATTTAACAAACTACTCAAATCAAATGAGACGGAGTAATAATCTTCAAAATTTAAAGTCGTATGTCGATTAAAAATTTTTCCATCTGATCGTAACATGGCTTGACTAACTGAATAGATTTTATCTAACCTTTTGGCTTCAAATTCTGATAGGGAGGAGCGAAATTTCCTTTCCTCTTCAAACAATTCATTGTGAATAAACTGAGAAAAATCTTCCAATAAAGGATATTGAATCGCTTCATATTGCGTGGCATTTTCCAATACCATTTGGTGATCAGAAAACCATTTTTCATAAAACAAATCAATATACATATCCAATGACGTATTTAGCTCCGGATCATTTTCTCCATGAATATTTGCGAAGATAATTTTCAATTTATTCTTACTAACGTTGTAACTTTCTTGTTCATCTACTTCGCCAGTCAACTCATTAATCACTGTCGCAAATATTTGGAAAGGATTGACTGTTCCATCACGACCAGAAGCGTCTAACGACAAACCACCATAAGCTTTCATGAAACGATTATTCTCGGCATTTGCCATAAAATAATACGTATAGTTGCCTAATAAATGATTGTGACTACCGATTTTTTTCAACGTTGAACTTTTACCAGAACCAGGAATACCGATCAACACAAAATTATAAGAAAGGCGCATATAATCCTTGTGCCACATATCTAAAATAACCAATCCTCCTGTATTGGTTCGACCAAAGTAAAGGCCTCTTGGATCAATTAATTGGCTGTAATTCAATGGATAACTTGCTCCTAAATCATTCGTCGTCAACTCTTTCCCTTGACGATTTTTTGCTTGCTTTTGTTCTTTATGTGAACGATAAAGTGCCAATAACTCTGTATCTTCTTCTCCCAAAAAGAAAGAAGCTTTATAACCTCTAATAGAAAGTCGTTGATTGATTTTATCTGCTTGTTGCTGGACGTCTTCTTTCGTTTTTCCTGAAATATAGTAACGTGTCGTCACTTCTTTGACGCTCTCATTCCCTGTAATCATGTCCTCCATCAATTCTTTTAACAATTGATACTCAATACCTGCTTCTTGTCGAATGTCCTCTGAGAATCCCTTTCTCGCATTATCACGACTCTCTCCAATGGATTTATTCAACTCTTTTTTGATTTTGGATAAACCTAAATGAGAAATATCAACTGTGGTAATCACACCAGGTTGACGAAAAATTTGTTCTCCCCAATAAAAAAATTCTTTCTTTGCGTATTTATATAAATGAGAGACACCGATATAATTCCGTCCTGTTTGACTAAACCAATTTCCCTTAAAAGTAATTCCTGTTTGTGGCATGATCTCACTCATAAACTTCCAATCTTCTTTTGCTTTATTACAATAATCTGGGTCAGATAAAGAATCATCAAATTGCGGAGGGCGATCGCCTAAATTGTATAACTGATAAAGTAAACTTTTCTTTTGCGCCACTGAGATTGGATGAATATGAATATATTTGTTCACGCTGTGTAACACTTCAGAACGAGCATTCTCCAACGCTTCTCTTGTTTCTCCAAAAATTTGGATATACACGATATCTTCTAACAATGATTGTGACCGTTCGAGTTCCCATACTTTGTGTTCCCGCTGTTCTTTCAGATACGCACTCCCCTCTTTTGGAAATCGATCATACAAATAATCAATTTGTTGGGTTGTATCTGCCGCATACCCCATAAAAATTAATTTAATGTCTGACGTAGTACTTCGGAAAAAATCTACATAGCTTTGAATCCCTTGGCGCTGAATTTCTGTTGGTTCTTTACGAATCGAATAGTTTTCTAATAATAAATAATCTGTAAATCCATTTCTTGTGACAATACAATCTTCTTCAATCATAGAAACATGATTCATCAGTTTTAAGACACTGTTTGAGATTTTGTAATTTGGTTTGTGTTTCTTTTTCTTCTTTGTTTCTTTTTTTAAGGAATCATCGATAATCATTTTTCTGCCTCCATTAGTTGTTGATTCTCTTCAAACGCTTCTTGTTGCGAAAGATAAATCGTATCTGGGTGATAAATGGTCAGATCCTTTCTTAAAAGATCCACAAGTGTGGTAATATTCTTTTGACTTGGTTTCATTGGAGACGGCAACATCCAAAAAATAGTTACCAATACAAGAAATAGACGAAACCACAAGCGTAAAGGTGGATAAACTAAAGCTGCAATATAATTCCAACCATAAAGCAATACACCAAAAAATACAGCGGCGTCCATTAGAGTGTAAACACCTCCGACACGCATTGTATCCGTGATTCGATTAGGTCGAGTAAACATATTTGTTCCTTCCTTTCATTTATCAGTAAAAATTGAAGAACCCTATTGAGAAATAGAGTTCTTCATCAGACACCAATATAATCACTTATTCTTCTTTTTTAGCTTCTTTCAATTCTCCTTTGATTCGTTTCTTTTCTCGACGGTATTCTCCATAGTCTTTTCCTAATTCATAGGCATCTTGACGTTTTTCTATAAAAGAAGGAGTATGATAACGTCTAGGATCTTCTTTTCCATAGCCAAATACTTTATTTTTAGTTGCTTGTTTTAATGGATTATTTTTCTTATGTTGAGACAATTCTTGATTTAATCGGTCAGACTTCGCAGAAAATGTTCGTTTTGGCTTTTCTTCAGTTTTAGAAGATTTTGGATCGTCAGACTCTTGATTGAAACCAGTCTCTTTTTCATTATTAGCTGATAAACAAGCTTCTTCCTTTCCAGATGAATAAGAATTGAAATCATCTGAATGAGTCATTTCTTCCGGTTCTTCAGACTCTTGACGTGCCATTTCATTGAATCCTAGTGGAAAATCAGAATCAATCGTTTCTTCAGTTGGTTCGAGCGATTCCAAACTATCAAAATCTGAAGATTCAGAGGAATATCCTGAATTCTCTTCTGAAGTCTCTTGAGATTCTTGTGTATGTTCTCCCACGTCTTCTGATTCTGTAGACGATTCTTCATTCTCAGAGGATTCTTGATTTTGTAAATCATTTGGATCTTTTTGTTGTTCTTTCTCTCGTTGTTGTTCATTAAACCCTTTACTTGATTGAGAATCGTCTTCTTCCTGTTCGTTATTCTCTGAGTTAGAACCACCATTCATCATATCGTTAATTCCCTTCATTCCTTTTCCATTGCCATTATTTCCTGCGCCTGCAGTAGCTAAAGTCATTCCTAAACCAAAAGCACCAACGTCAGCTAATGCCCCACCTGCGGACTTCGCTGTACTCACACCAAAGTCTTTGATCCCTCGTACAAGTTTTGACCCACTGAAGGCTGCCATCATCACACCAGCAGTTCCTTTCAAACCTGCGTCAATTCCTGTCACACGTTGGAATCCATTTGGTCCATCGATCAATGCCCATGCAGCACCTGCCATCGCAATAATGTAAGTGAAGAAATCAAAATTCATCGACTTAATATAAACTGTCGCAACAATATAGATTTGAAAAAGAATTGGCACGTAGACTAACAAAGCAAAACTACCAACTAACTCAGAAAAAACAGCTTTCACTCGTTGCATACCCATGAAATCTGCTACTCCACCTTTGACTAATAAAACATAATCACCATACATTTTGGCAATGATTATCGCAAATTTAAAGGAAGTAATTGCTAATGCCACAATCATTACCAATTCTGTTAGATAAATATTAAAAAAACGCACTTTGTTGCGATAATAATTTGGTGAAAAGAAATTAGACATTAGCCAATCTGCAAAACCACTTGGTTGTTCAATATCTACCACTGAATCCTTTCCTTTGGAATCTGTTTTGATTTCTTTTTCAAAAACTTTTCCATTTTTTATATCATCAGGCTCATCGATTTTTTCTTTCATATTGATTTGTTTGACACTCTTGTAATGATTCAAATTTTCTCCGCTTTTTAGTTTCCAACCTTCTTCTGCCACAGCGACTAAATCAGTTGTATTTTCTAAAATAATCGACTCACCAGGACTTTGTTCTACTGTATTAACAGCTTTCACAACTTCTTGTGTCATAGTAGAAGCCGTTGACCATAACGTAGGAGCCATCAAAGTTAAACACAAAATCAGCAATAAATTTAATGGTGCTTGTGTCGCTCCATTGACTTTGTTAAACATCAACAAAATAAAAAAGCCCACTACTGCCATCAATAAAAGAAATCCTTTCAGTGGATCTATTTTGTGCATTAAGTCAGTGAAAGCTTGATTATCAAAAATATTTAACAACTTTAAAAGGTTCTCCATCACACCATACAATCCGTCTAAAACCCATGCGCCACCTTCCGCAACATTCATGGCTATTGGTCGTAAAAAATCCCAACATGGATTTCCTTGTGTTAAATAATCAGAGTAGTCATTTAACAGCTTCAATACTTGATCATCTGACATGCTATTTCCAAATAAAAAATCTGTGATAATATTTGCTAACAGAAACGGCATTTATTTTTCCTCCCCTCCTATTTGAGTAAAACCATTTTTTTCAACGCTTTGAATCATCCGTTCATAAAGGGGCTCTCTACCAACATTGGCTAACCATTTTTTTATATCTTTGATCGTCCCTGATTGAAGCAATTGTTCATATTCTTCCTCTATTCGTTGTGGATTTTCCTGTGATTCACAAAAGATTCGTACGTCCTTTTTCAATTTCTGTTTAAAGAAATAACTTAATGGACTGGCTGAATCCAATTCTTGTATGCGTTGTTGTTGAACGTCTTCCGTAAAATAGTCGTCAAAAATCGTATCTAATTCTTTCAAACGTAAGTTTTCAACTTGTGGTTCGACATGTTTTTCTTGCGGCACACGTACAGAATCCTCTTTTTCTGACTGATTTTCTCCTTCATTTTTTGAAGCTTTCTCTGCTTCAAAGTCTCTTCCTTCAAGAATCGCTTGTCTTCTTTCTTCTTTTTCTTCAATCATGAAAGGATCAACCAAATAAAGTAAATTACTTAAGTTGATTTGGGTATGTGGTGCATGGCGATACTCTTCTTCGATTTCCTCCCAGGTACTTTCTTCATATGGAAGATATTTCCACGCTTCCAACATTTTTGTTTCCCCGCGATTGTAAATAGGATACATATTTTCAATGACATTCCCTTTTAAATCATGAGTTTTCATGCTTCGAATCACTACCGTTTGTCCAAAAGGTAAACGAGATAATTCATCTTTCGTTAACATAGGGATACGTTCCATGGAATCGGTGAGTGTTTTCTCACTGTCTGCGACTTTTCCTTGACGTGAAAGGGAAAGGTTTGCTCGATTCCCTAAGTCTTCGACAATCATTTCTCTTGTTTTCTTTGATTTAGTTTTAACTACAATGGTATTTCCGCAGTTTGCAATAATCGTATTCGCGTCATCACCATACTTATCTAATTGTTCATAGTTTTGTAGAACAATCACATGACTAAGTCCTACTTTTAACCCATCGGTCATTTTCGTTGCTAATTCAGGGATTTTTACCATATTTCCTGCTTCTTCATAAAGAAACACCACTTGTCGTGGCAACTTACGATTCGGCTGTTTTAATCCCGCTTTTGTTAATTCTTTAAAGCTTTGATCGAAATAATTGGCCGCAATCTCGTGATTCGATTTATCTTGGTCAGAGACAACTACAAAAACAGCCATTGGTTGTTCTCCAAACCCTAAATCCATGTAATTGATTGAGTTTTGAGCCATTAACTTGGCATTTCCTGTTCTACGAAACGCTTTTAAATTCGTTAACATATGTGTTACAACGTTCCCAATGGTTGATTTTGCAGGGGCAGAAGCCAAAATATCTAAATAAGCCAAATGAGCAGGGTGATCTAAAGGCAATTCTTGGAAATAGAAGTCTAATACTGACTTTCCTTTGTATTTACTGAATAATTGTTTTCTTTTTCTTAAATCATCTGTATAGTTTTGAATAACAGCGTGTGATTCAGTAGTAATTTGATCACTGTTCATTTCCGCAATCATATTCACAATTGTATACATATTGGAAAGTTCTTCTCGTTGAATCAATAAAGATTCTTCAATCAATGCCAAAGATCCAGCAGTAAATAAAGCAGTCGCCGCATTTTGCCAAAAAGGTTCTTTTGCATGCGGATCATGAAAATAGGTATAACATAACGTAGCTAGTTCAGATTGGGCTTGATCGAGTCCTCGATCTCTCTCAATTGTTGTTTTTCCAAAAAGATATTGTTTATAGTAATGAACAACCAAAGATAAAGGATTCGTGGTATCTGAAACAGCTGTATCATTTAAATTTAACAGCTTGACCTTATACATTCTTTTTTCCAATAATTTTTTCCATTTTAAATAAAGTTCTCCAGAAGGATCGTGAATATTCATCGAACGTTTTTCCTTCATATTCGTTGTCCGACTGTATCCATCGATCGCTTTTTCAACACCAAAAACCCCTTTACCGACACGAGTTTCCCCAACGATAGCCACATTCGTTGGCTCACTAGAAATATATTCTCGAACTCGATGGCATTCTCGATCTTCATTTGTACGAGGGGACGTCCCTACGACCATACCTGATGGGCCATCATAGGCTTCCATATCATCTGTAGGCATAACTGGATACTGATAATCTAGTTCGCTTTTTCCATCTGCCCAACGAGACGTTGCCGCAGTCATCACGTCTTCTAATGGCATAAAACTCTTTCGAATACGATATAGTTTCAGACCAAATAAGAACGTACAAAAAAAGAACAGGAGAAAAAAATAGATCCATCCTATTCTTGTATTAGGAAGTTGAAAGAAAAATTTCCATTGAAAAAATTGACTCCAGTCACATTCTCCAAAAAGTCCATTTGGAAAGACTTCTGTCAAAGCAGTTGGTAATGACACTAAGTAATTAGAAAAGAAAAAAAGCAAAACTATCAATCCTACAAATAGCGGAATTAAAACTCGTTTTTGCCCAAGATAACGTTCGACATATTTATATGGTGTTCGTGTAGGATCACGCCATAATCGAGTGCCAACCAAATCTTTTTTCCAATTATTTAGTAATCGCATATTCGTTCCCTCTCTTTTTGAGAACATAAATCAAAAGTATCGGGTTGTGAGGAAACTGTTTCATCCACTGTATTATTTATATCTCGTTCCATCTGTTCATATTCTTTTGTTAAATATTTATCTGCCAGTTCTTCATGTTCTAGTAAATCAATCAACTGATTAATTTCTATTTCTTTACATTTTTCTTGACGAATCTGTTGGTATTCCTTCAAACTATCAATGCGAAGTTGAATCGCTTTTTCAATAGTATGCGTTTCGTCATAATTTTTGATCATATGACATTCTTCTTCAGTTAATCCTGTACTCTCACAATAGCGCCGATAGATTTCTCGTAAGTCCGTCTTGAGAAGTTCTTCTTGTACTTCTTCTTTACTTAAAACCATATTAGTTTTTTCCTTTCTTTCGATAATTCAAAAATAGTTTTTTCGCTTTTCTAAACATTTCATATGAAGTTGGTGCTTCAGCGATAATTAGCAACAAACTCAATAGGATAAGACCTAAATAACGTAAAATGTTTTGTTCTTCAATCATTCCATTTATACTTAGATAGAAAATTAAAAAACTAAATATTAGATTCCATATACAACGTTTGAAATAATCAGATTGATTGTAATGGTCAGAAACAGTTAGAAAAAAAGGTGTATATTTTATTCGATAATAATGAACAGTATGTTTTAACTTAATATTTCTATCGTCTTGTACAATCACTGCATCAATTTCTTTTTTTGATCCTATATACTTCAGATACTTCAACGTTGTTTGTTTCTTATATAACTGATAACTGGTGATCATTGACTGATCGTATACTTGATTTAAACGAATTTCTAAGAATGTAAAAATAAATAAAATCAAGAACGAACAAAATGCAGAAATAGAACGATCTCCTGCAATAAAACCATCAAAATAACCAAATGTACCTGTCAATAAATAGAACCCCCACCATTTAAAAAATTGGTGTCGAATAAAAGAAAATAAATGATATTTTCCTCTTAGATAATAAAAAAATACTTTTACTATCAAAAAGATACCGTAATAGATTCCAACAAGCAGAAACAAACTGCCTAAATCACCAGATCCTAATCCTCTAAAATAAATTTTATAAGATTTCAAACAATCATAACCAGAAAAAATCACTGGTAAAGAAAACAAAATACATGCAAGAATCAAAAATTCTTGCATGCATCGATGAATAACTAACGAATAATAATCGTTTTTACTCATTATACGATTCCTCCATTTTCTATTTGAGTGCCGCTATCCGAAGAAGCCCCTTCTGACAAAATGGTAGATTGATCACCTGTATCTGCGTTCATTGAAGATTCTGATTGATTTTGTTCATTTAACGATAAATCAGTCATTTCTGGCGTTTCTGGAGCTGTTTCAGGCGTAGAAGGAGTTTCTCCCTCTTCTACAGTGGGCAATGATTGAAAATCATTTAAAACGAAATCTACAGCGCTATTTTGTTGATTCGCTTCATTCGTTACCGTTTCGACAATTTGGCTTGCTTGTTCCAAAGCAGGTTGATAATCAGTTTGTTGGCTCTCTTCTATTTGACTACCTACCACTTGATTTGTTGTAGTTAATGTTTCTGAAGCTTGTGTCACTTGGGTGATTTCATTCTGTACTGCATTGCTTACTTGTTCATTCGACTGTGCATTAGATACTGTAGCTTGGATCTCATCCTTAGTTGTAGAAATTTGTGTCTGTAACTCTTGATATTGTTGATTCATGTCTGGTAACCGATTAGCTGTTTCTTGTGCTTGTTGAACCGATTCACTCATTTGTGTAGTTGTTTGATTGGCTGTGTTCTGTGCTTCTTTGATTTCAGTTACTTTTTGAGCCAATTGTTCATATGTTTCGCGATATAACTCATAATTGATTGGCAACACTTGTCCATCGACTTCAATCAATTTTTTGATTTCTTGTGATAGACGATTGTATTCATCGACTAGATCAGAAACTTTTTGCCATTCATTCGTTGCTTGTTCTGCAGTTTGTGCAGTTTTTTCTTCAATCATAGTTAAGTTTTCTAACTCTTTCTTTACTTGATTCAATGATTGATTCAATTGTTCTGCTTTATTTTTAACAGTGGTTAAAGCAAGCTTATTCGTAGTAATGAGTTGATCTAATGTGTGATCTGGTTCTTCTGGTGTAACTGGCGGCACTGGTTCTGGATCAGGTGTTGGCTCGGGAGTAGGATCTACTGGAATATCAGGAATATCTGGTATGACGGGTACATTGGGATCATCTGGTAAAACAGGTATATCTGGAACAATTGGTTTTTCGTCATCTATTCCAGGGTTTTCAGTCTTCTCAGGTAAAATGACTTCTGGCTTTTTATCTGGCAAAATAGGTTTCGATAAATCAATCATTTCTTCTTTGGACGATTGTTGTTTATCTGTCAGTAAGAATAAAGGTTCTTTCTTATTTTCACTATTTGATTTAACTTCCCGTTTTTGTTCCTTGCTTTCTTGTAGATCTAATGCTTTAGCTAATTCCCCAATGAGATTTGTTCGATCTTTCTTGTCATTATCTGACACTTTAAATCCAAAAATACTTGAATCATCTTCGTTATTTTCTCCTGTTAATACACCTAAAAGCTTATCCATATTACTTTTTCTCTTTGGTGTTGATTTTTCTTTACCTTTTGTTTCTTTTTCAATGACTTTTTCCCATGCTTTTGCACTTTCTTTATCGCTATCCATAGAATGCACTTGCTCTTTTTTGGCTACTTCTTGTTGTGGTGAAGTACTATAACTATAAGTAATAAGACCTCCTACGCCTAGAATAGAGACGGAACATAATCCGATCAACCACCATTTTTTCGGAATCGATTGAAACCCATTTCCTTTATTGTTCGTTGTTTGATTCGTCATTTGAAACTCCTCCTAATTGTTGTAATTTTTCTTCCCAAAGTTTATAGTTTTCTTCTGCTTCTTTACGTTCAGATTCAGAAAGTGTCGTATTCTCTTTGTCTTTTTGATATTTTTCAAGTAGATTCACAATACTTTTAGCCACAGATAGATCTTCAGTTAATTCTTCGTCATGAATTTCTTGATTGATTTGTTCTGCTTTTTTGACATCTTTCTCATGAATGGCTTGATAAGCTTCTTCTTTTTTTGCAAGCTGAATCTGCTCGTCTAATACCTTACTTTTAATTTCTTGGTTGATCAGTTCTGCTTCTTCGATTTTTCCTTGCTTTAAATAGGCAAAACCAAGCATACCTTGTGTTTCTTCATTCACAGGCAAATCAGTCATTTCTGTGATTTTTTTCCACTGGTGTTCTAAAAATAGTAAATAAAAGAAAGCAAGAGTTGATTTTCCTTCTTTTGATAGCTTAGATAACTCTTCTTTGTTTTTTTCCTGATAAAGTTGCTTTACTAACACTTCTTCTTCTTGTGGGTATTCTTTCAACGCTACAATATATTCTTTCTTATCAACCAATGTTTGATAAGAATCGATTGGATTCGTCTTGATTTTTTGAGTTGAACTCCACAAAATACCAATAAAAAGAAGAAAAAAAATACTTCCTCCTATACCTATTTTTTTCCAATGAATCTTAAAAAAAGATTGCAAAGAATCAAGGTTGAGAGAAAAGTACTTTTTGTTCTTCTTTTCAGAAGACGGTGTGAAAGAAACTGAAGTAGACGAAGGTTGTGTTCCACCAGGAAAAGCTAATTCTTGATCTAACAACTCCAATAATTTCTGTCCTTTACGCTGTTTTAATGTGCCTGCTTGAATCATTTGTTCAATACTATAATGAATGGATTCATGAAACGATAAACCTGAAACACATTGATATTTCCCTTGATACAAGACTTTTTTATCTTGTACCAAGAGATAAGTCACCGAATTTTCTGGACGTAATTCTTCTGAAAGTTGTTCAAATTCCACATACGAATAGCGTTCTTTTCTAATTCGTACGGCATTAGATTCTTCAATCTTAACTTCAATCAACATTCTCACCAACTTTCGTTTTCAATCTATTTAATGGACATAACCCAATCCACTATCTGTGACGCAAATGAAATACCTAAAATAGAAAATCCAGCACGAATAATAACCATCTTTGCTTTCTGACTAATTTCTATAATTGGTAGCATGTTGGCTAAAAAGGCACTTGCAATAACCGCTGTTCCAACTGCCGCAGTAATATTCCGTACTAATTTCGTGATTGAATCCCCCGCATGGTTTACTGAACTTTGGATATCAGCAAATGCTTCCATCGGAAATACTAGTTGAAAGAGCAAAATAACCGCTAATGCACTTAAACTAAATGTCATCCACAAAGAAATGCCATATTTTTTCCTTTGTCCTAAAAGATTCATTTGATTATTTTCCATTGTATTGTCCTTTCTGAAATTGATTGTTATTTGCTTGTTTTTTCAAGCTTTTTAAAATCAGTTCTTGATTTTCGGAAATAATTTTCTGGTGGAACTGATCTAATGCCGTATCATAGTCTTGGCCGTTGGCTTCTAAAACTGCCATTGCGACCTCTTTTGTTTTTCGTTGTTCTACAGATAATGCCATATTCATTTCTCCTTTATTTTTTTATAAAAAAATAGAAGACACAGAGTCTTCTATATGAAAAACACTTGATTCAATTATTTTTGTAATTCGGGTACTCGTTTTCCTGCCAATCGTTGTTCTTTTAGAAAAGTACGTACTTTATCGTATTCTATACTCGGAATTTTCTTTATCCACGCATTTTTATAGCCATACCCATTCCAGATAAACCCTTCTTTTCGTAAAATTTCACGATATTGATAAGCACCAGGAACAGCAATATAATACGTTTGAATGAAAATTGGCTCTAAGAAGGAAACGACTTTCAACTCAAAATCTTGGTGAAAACTTTCCAAAATTTGTCGTTCTCTCATGGCTTGTGCTTCGTTCTCAAATTTTCTTACCCACATATGTTGACTAGATAAGTAAGAAAAATCACGTCTTTTTAGCAATGCACGTGCGTGATAAGCACCCAAAACAACCACCGTATCTTTTTCTTTTGACTCTGTAAACTCCTTTGCAAAAGAATTGCCATAGTACTGACAGAGTTTCTTATAATCAGAAGAATCTTGACTATCCATTAAAAGATCTTCTTGATTGAGATATCCTTTATTTAACGCTGTACAGACTAAAGGATAGAAACGAGCATAGAACGTTTCTTTATGCGCTGTTTCGCCGAGATCCATCGCTTCTATATGATGAGCCACTTCATGCAAAGCGGTTAAAAAATTTGCGCCAGGCGCACGACTCAAATTATAGATTTCGATTTTTCGATCATTTTGAATGTATTGACCATGTTTGGATTTTAGTTCTTTAGGAACGATCTTAATTGTAAAGTCCTGATAAATTTTCTTATCTGGATAGGTCTCTTGAATGACTTGTTTCAATACATGTTCTAATAACAACATGATCACCTCTTTTCATTTAACTCTTCTTACCTATTAATTTTTCACTTTGAAGACAGAAATTCTCACACACTGTCATATACTGTAAAAAATCCTTTGAATCTAATGTCGTCTGAAGGCGAAATAGAACATTTCGTATAAAATACTGATTCAATTTAGAACAAATTATATCCATTTCTTTGATTCGTTCTTCTTTTGTCTGATTTTGGGATTCGCCTGAAGGATCTAACTCTGGAATAAAAAATGCCAACAAATGCGCAATTAGCTCAAAATAATTTGTTTCCTTGGCTATCATTGAATCATTATATTTGTTGCCGATTATTCGTTGATTTTCCAAATTTTTAATAAAATCTGGCAATTGTTGTACTTCACTAACTACTTCTCGCAATTCTTCTATTAACAATTTGAATTCATCTGATTTCTCCAAATGAAACATCCTCCTAACTAAAATTTTAAAAATCAAATAATACCTACTTATCTTTTATCGTTTATTTCATCATTTTTTCTGTTAAAGTTTGTCGATCGATTCCAAAGTTCAATGCACCACTTCGAGATTGAATAACTCTCAAAATAGGTACTTCTTGAATTATATTTTTTCGATCATCCAAAATACATAAGTTCTTAATATATCTAGCATTTGGTAGTTGTTTTTGATAATTTAGTTGATTCTTAATGGCATTATCAGGTAAACAATAACAATACTCTGTTTCAATTATTCCACTCTTTTTCTTTCTCAGTTTTCTTGAGACTCTAGATTTGATAATGTCTTTACTATAAGCATAAAAATTGTAATCTTTTTCCTCTAATAATAAATCCTTCACAGGATATAAATTTGATTTTTGGTTTTCCAATATAAAACTTCCTCCTAAAAATTAGATAAATCTGTTTTTTATTCTCTTCCGAAGTGTTGATCTTCTTGTTTTCCTGCAACTAATAGTGCCATTATTCCTATTCTAAATATATCACCCACAAATAAACAGAAAATGAATAACATTAAAATAAACTTCTCCTTTTTTGTCTAAAAAACATCATACAAACTATTCATATTCTTTCAGAATAATTTCTAAGCAAATTTTAGTTTGTTGAAATAGTTTATTATTTTCAATACTGTTGATATTTTCATCTTCTTTTCCAAATGAAATTTGTTCTAAAAACTTTTCGTAACTTATTCTTGCTGGATGAGAGCTAGCCAAATGCAAAAATACTCGATTTAAGTTTTCTTGATTCAGAATATATGAACATTGCAAAATAGTATGTTTATCACTGGGATAAACATAAAAAATATATTGAATAATAGCATTAAGCAATAAACGTTGATATTCAATATAAATCTGTTGTTTTGTTGACTCTGATACTGCCAATATTTTATTTATTACTTCATTTTTATTGTCTTTATTAATGTTCAAGTGTTTATTGTCCACAATCAACAATTCTCCTATAAACTCAAATTCATTGAATAATAGTTTTCACTACGAGTGAAACTTTGATATCTAGCCAATTCGCTTTATTTGCAAGAAGTTCATAGATTTTAGAATCTATTATATGAATTGGCAACAAATCCTGAAGTGATTTATTTTCCTCTTCTTTTTGCCAAACAAGAATATTATTTCTACTAGCAAAAGCAGCTCCAGATACTGTCCAACCATTGGATTTCATGTAATGTTGTAAAAATAGACGTCCAAAATCTTCTGGAATTTCCCGACTGATTTTTCCGTCATCAACCACACAAATTCGTAATTTTTCTTCTACTATCAATAGATATCTCCTTTGTTTCTAGTTACTTTTAACCGTAAAAGGACAGAATTTATAAAACAATTCTTGTGCCAAAAATTGATATTCTGGCTTAATATTTTTTCTAAATTCATCAAAAAGTTCTGAAATACTTTTATGAG
>k87-399790_pt1 | contig 22046 bp, 18 predicted proteins | sample MGYA00084031_6733416 | MGnify analysis MGYA00084031
AGGGCTGCCGACACGCTTCCCGATGGAACGCCGTGCCGGAAGCTCCCGTAAACCCGATTATTCTTTCACGACCGCGGCCATGGCCGCCTCGACGGCGATCCCGCACGCCTTGCCCAGATCGCGCATCGTATCGACATAGTTGACCTTGACGCCGTGCAGCTTGCACAGCTCCACGATGCGGTTCACCAGGCGGGGATCCGCGTCCTGCGCGACGAACACTTCGGCGGCTTTGCCCTGCTCCACCGCCTTCGTCGTCTGTTTGGTGCCGACCTTGAGCTTGCCTTCCGGAAATCGTACGCCGATATCCATATCGGCACCGACCCTCCATGACAGTTTATAGCAAGCGGGCACACACTCAAAGATGGTAACACTTCGCCTGACGCGTGTCAAGCGAAATCCCCGCGTCCCATCGCGGCGCCGCGCCTTTCCGGCCAAAAAAACCGGACGCGCGGCCGGCCCGGCGATCCATTGCCGAACCGACCGCGCTCCCCGTTCCGTCGCGGCAGCGTCAGGCCGCGCCGGCGCTTCCGCGTCCGCACCCCGCGAACGCGCCCGCGCCCGTCACTCCGCCGCCTGGACGGTTTCCATCTCCTGCTCGCCCTTCGCTTCCGCCTCGTCCAGCGGTGACGTCACCTTGACGCTCCGGTAACGCGCCATGCCGGTGCCGGCCGGAATGAGCTTGCCGATGATCACGTTCTCCTTCAGGCCGAGCAGCCGGTCGACCTTGCCCTTGATCGCGGCATCGGTCAGCACGCGGGTCGTCTCCTGGAAGGAGGCCGCCGACAGGAACGAATCGGTTTCCAGCGACGCCTTGGTGATGCCGAGCAGCACCGGCCGCGCCACCGCGGGCTCCTTGCCCTGGAGAATCACTTCGCGGTTGGCCGCCTCGTAATCGTGGATGTCCACGTACGTGCCTGGCAGGAGCGTCGTGTCGCCCGGATCGACGATGCGGATTTTCCGCAGCATCTGCTTGATCATCACTTCGATGTGCTTGTCGTTGATCTCCACGCCCTGGTTCCGGTACACCCGCTGCACTTCCTGCAAAATGTAATTTTGCACGCCGCGGATGCCCTTGATGCGGAGCATTTCCTTCGGGTCGATGGAGCCGTCCGTCAACTCATCGCCCGCCTCGATCCGCTGCCCTTCGGAGACGCGGATGCGAGAGCCGTAGGAGACGGGGTACACCTTCGTTTCCGCGTCGCCCTCGATCTCGATCTCGCGGCGGTCTTTCTCGTCCCGGATGTGCTTGACGACGCCGTCGATCTCGGAGATGACCGCTTGCCCTTTCGGATTCCGCGCTTCAAACAGCTCCTGGATCCGCGGCAAACCTTGCGTGATGTCCTCGCCGGCGACGCCGCCGGTGTGGAACGTCCGCATCGTCAATTGCGTACCGGGTTCGCCGATCGACTGGGCGGCGATGATGCCGACCGCTTCGCCGATCTCGACTTCCTTGCCGGTCGCCAGGTTGCGGCCGTAGCACATCTTGCACACGCCGTGGCGGGCGCGGCAACTGAGAACCGAACGGATGGTCACTTTCTCGATGCCGGCCTTCACGATCGCGGCCGCCTTCTCGGCGTCGATCATCTCGTTGCGGCCGACGATGACCTCGCCGGTCTCCGGATGGCGCACCGTCTCAAAGGCGTAGCGCCCTTCGATCCGGTCGTACAGGTCCTCGATGACCTCTTTCCCGTCCTCGATCCGCGTGACGACAAGCCCTTTGTCGGTGCCGCAGTCTTCCTCGCGGACGATGACGTCCTGCGCCACGTCCACCAGACGGCGGGTGAGGTAACCGGAGTCGGCCGTCCGCAGCGCGGTGTCGGCCAGACCTTTCCGCGCGCCGTGCGTGGAGATGAAGTATTCGAGCACCGTCAACCCTTCGCGGAAGTTCGACTTGATGGGCAGTTCGAAAATCCGCCCGGAAGGCGTCGCCATCAAGCCGCGCATGCCGCCAAGCTGGGTGATCTGGGACTTGTTGCCGCGCGCCTTGGAGTCCACCATCAGCATGATCGAGTTGAACCGGTCCATCGACTTCATCAGCACGTCGGTGATGTCATCCTTCGCCTTGGACCAGATTTCGATGATCCGGTCGTACCGCTCCTCGTCCGTGATCAGGCCGCGGCGGTATTGGCTGGAAATGACCCGGACTTTGTTTTCCGATTCCTCCAGAATGCGGTGTTTCTCTTCCGGCACCACGACGTCCGCCACGGCGATGGTAATGCCGGCGCGCGTCGAATAGGTGAAGCCGAGCTCCTTGATTTTGTCCAGAATGATCGCCGTCTGCGTCGTCTGGTAGCGGCGGAAGCACTCGGCGATGATTTGTCCCAGGTATTCCTTGCCCACGGCGCCGGTAAGCGGCAGCTCGCGCACGATCTTGTTCAGATCGGCGCCCTTTTCGTAGATGAAGTATTTATCCGGCGTCCCGTTCAGCAGGTTGGCCTTCGTCGGCTCGTTGATGTACGGGAACGTGTCCGGGAAAATCTCGTTGAAAATCAGCTTGCCGATCGTGGTGACGAAGAGCGCGTTCTGCTGCTCCGGCGTGAACGTCTTTTTGTTCAGCGCCTTCGCCGGGATGATGATCCGGGCGTGCAGCGAAATGTTGTTCAGGCCGCGCTCGTAGGCGGAAATCGCCTCATGCGCGTCGGCAAAGCGCATTCCCGTGCCGGGCGCGTCCGGATCGTCCATCGTCAGGTAATAGCAGCCCAGCACCATGTCCTGCGACGGCGTGACGACCGGTTTGCCGTCCTTCGGGTTCAAGATGTTGCCCGACGCCAGCATGAGCAAGCGGGCTTCCGCCTGCGCCTCGGCGGACAACGGCACGTGCACGGCCATCTGGTCGCCGTCGAAGTCCGCGTTGTACGCGGTACATACGAGCGGATGCAGCTTGATCGCGCGGCCTTCGACGAGCACCGGCTCGAACGCCTGAATCCCCAGGCGGTGCAGCGTCGGCGCGCGGTTCAGCAGCACCGGGTGCTCCTTGATGACTTCCTCGAGCACGTCCCACACTTCCGGACTGACGCGCTCGACCTTGCGCTTCGCGCTCTTGATGTTGTGGGCCAGCCCCTTGACGACCAGCTCTTTCATCACGAACGGCTTGAAGAGCTCCAGCGCCATTTCCTTCGGCAGGCCGCACTGGTACATCTTCAGGCTCGGTCCGACGACGATAACGGAACGGCCGGAATAGTCGACGCGCTTCCCGAGCAGGTTTTGGCGGAAACGCCCCTGCTTGCCCTTCAGCATGTGGCTCAGCGACTTCAGCGGGCGGTTTCCGGGACCGGTTACCGGACGGCCGCGCCGGCCGTTGTCGATGAGGGCGTCGACGGCTTCCTGCAGCATCCGCTTCTCGTTTTGGACGATGATGTCCGGCGCGCCGAGATCGAGCAGCCGTTTCAGCCGGTTGTTCCGGTTGATGACGCGGCGGTACAGGTCGTTCAGGTCGGATGTGGCGAAACGGCCGCCGTCCAGTTGCACCATCGGGCGCAGTTCCGGCGGGATGACCGGCAGCACGTCGAGGATCATCCATTCCGGACGGTTGCCGGAATTGCGGAACGCCTCCAGCACCTCAAGCCGCTTGATGGCACGGTTGCGGCGCTGCCCCTGGGCGGTGCGCAACTCTTCCTTGAGCATTTCGATCTCGCGGTCGAGGTCGATGTCCATGAGCAGCTTCTTGATCGCTTCCGCGCCCATGCCGGCCTGGAACGCATAGCCGAACTTCTCGCGGTAACTGCGATACTCCTTCTCGGAGAGCAGTTGTTTTTTCTCCAACGGCGTGTCTCCCGGATCGGTCACCACATAGGATGCAAAGTAGATGACCTCCTCCAGGGAACGGGGGGACATGTCGAGCGTCAGCCCCATCCGGCTCGGAATGCCTTTGAAATACCAGATGTGGGACACGGGAGCCGCGAGCTCGATGTGCCCCATCCGTTCACGGCGCACTTTCGCGCGGGTGACCTCGACGCCGCAGCGGTCACACACCATTCCCTTGTAGCGGACCCGCTTGTATTTGCCGCAATGGCACTCCCAGTCTTTCGTCGGACCGAAAATCCGTTCGCAGAACAGACCTTCCTTTTCCGGTTTCAGCGTCCGATAGTTGATCGTTTCCGGTTTCTTCACCTCGCCCCGCGACCACGAACGAATCTTGTCGGGGGAGGCGAGGCCGATCTTCATGAACTCAAAGTGATTGACGTCCAACAAGGAGCAAGCCCTCCTTCATCGTTGCTGGGAACAGCAGGTTCGCGTCATTCCGCACTGACTTCCGCGCCTTCCAGGTTGAGGTTCAGCTTGTCGCCCGCGTTGTCGTCCTCGTCGTCGAATTCCTTCATTTCGATTTCTTCCTCGTTCTCGGTCAAGATCTTGACGTCCATGCCCAGGGACTGGAGCTCCTTGATCAGCACCTTGAACGATTCCGGAACGCCCGGTTCCGGCACGTTCTCGCCCTTGACGATGGCCTCGTACGTCTTGACCCGGCCGACCACGTCGTCGGATTTGACCGTCAAAATTTCCTGCAGCGTATAGGCCGCGCCGTACGCTTCCAGCGCCCACACTTCCATCTCGCCGAAACGCTGGCCGCCGAACTGCGCCTTGCCGCCCAGCGGCTGCTGCGTGACGAGCGAGTACGGACCGGTCGAGCGGGCGTGGATCTTGTCGTCGACCATGTGCGCCAGCTTGATCATGTACATGACGCCGACGGTCACTTCGCGTTCGAACGGCTCGCCGGTGCGGCCGTCGTACAGGATCGTCTTGCCGTCGCGCTTCATGCCGGCCTCTTCCATCGTGTCAAACACGTCGTACTCGGTGGCGCCGTCGAAGACCGGCGTGGCGGCATGAATGCCGAGCAGCTTGCACGCCATGCCGAGGTGGACTTCCAGCACCTGGCCGATGTTCATCCGCGACGGAACGCCAAGCGGGTTCAGCACGACGTCCACCGGCGTGCCGTCCGGCAGGAACGGCATGTCTTCCACCGGCAGGATGCGGGCGATGACGCCCTTGTTCCCGTGACGTCCGGCCATCTTGTCGCCTTCGGAAATTTTCCGTTTCTGGGCAATATATACCCGAACGAGCTGATTGACGCCCGGCGGCAGCTCGTCGCCGTTCTCGCGGGTGAACACCTTGACGTCGACGACGATGCCGTCGGTGCCGTGCGGCACGCGCAGCGACGTGTCGCGCACCTCGCGGGCCTTCTCGCCGAAGATGGCGTGCAGCAGCCGCTCTTCCGCGGTCAGCTCGGTAACGCCCTTCGGCGTCACCTTGCCGACGAGAATGTCGCCCGCGCTGATTTCCGCGCCGACGCGGATAATGCCGCGTTCGTCCAGGTTGCGGAGGGCGTCCTCGCCGACGTTCGGAATGTCGCGCGTGATCTCTTCCGGTCCGAGCTTCGTGTCGCGCGCTTCGGACTCGTACTCTTCAATGTGGATGGACGTGTACACGTCCTCCCGCACCAGCCGCTCGGACAACAGGATGGCGTCCTCGTAGTTGTACCCCTCCCACGGCATGAACGCAACCAGCACGTTGCGCCCCAGGGCCAGTTCGCCCTGGTCGGTGGACGGACCGTCGGCGATGATGTCGCCCGCCTTGACGCGGTCGCCCTTGCGCACGATCGGACGCTGGTTGATGCAGGTGCCCTGGTTGGAACGCATGAACTTTTGCAACTTGTATTTGTCGAGGTCGCCCTGGACTTCCTTGCCTTCCACGACGGAAATCCGGCGGACCAGAATCTCGTTGGCGGTCACCCGTTCCACGATGCCGTCGTGTTTCGCCACGACGCAAACGCCGGAGTCCTTGGCCGCCTTGTATTCCATCCCGGTGCCGACCAGCGGCGCCTCCGGCACGAGCAACGGCACGGCCTGACGCTGCATGTTCGAGCCCATGAGCGCCCGGTTGGAGTCGTCGTTCTCCAGGAACGGAATGAGCGCCGTGGCCACGGACACGACCTGCTTCGGCGACACGTCCATGAAGTCGACCCGGTTGCTCGGCATGGTCAGGATGTTGTCCGCCTGCTTGTTGTAGCGGACGATGACCATGTCTTCCGCGAACGTGTTGTCCGGGTTCAGCTTCGCGTTCGCCTGGGCGATGATGTAGTTGTCCTCCTCGTCGGCGGTCAGATAGACGACCTCGTCCGTCACCTTTCCGGTGGTATGGTCGACCTTGCGGTAGGGCGTCTCGATGAAGCCGTACTCGTTCACCCGCGCATAGGTCGACAGCGAGTTGATGAGCCCGATGTTCGGTCCTTCCGGCGTCTCGATCGGACACATCCGGCCATAGTGCGAATGGTGAACGTCCCGCACCTCAAAGCCGGCCCGCTCCCGCGTCAGACCGCCGGGACCGAGCGCGGACAGACGGCGCTTGTGCGTCAGCTCCGCCAGCGGGTTCGTCTGGTCCATGAACTGGGACAACTGCGACGATCCGAAAAACTCTTTGATCGCCGCGGTCACCGGACGAATGTTGATCAGCGCCTGCGGCGTGATCGCGTTTTGGTCCTGGATGGACATCCGTTCGCGCACGACGCGCTCCATCCGCGACAGGCCGATGCGGAACTGGTTCTGCAGCAATTCGCCCACGGAACGCAGACGACGGTTGCCGAGATGGTCGATGTCGTCGATGTCGCCGATGTTATGGAGCAGGTTGATGAAATAGTTGATGGACGCGACGATGTCGGCCGCCGTGATATGCTTCACCGATTTGTCGATGTTGCCGTTGGAAATGATCTTGACGATCTTGCCGTCCTCCAGCGGCGAATACACGTTGATCGCCTGCAGCCGGATTTCGTCCGTATCATGCACGCCGCCGGAAACGCGGTACGTTTTGAAACCGACGCCATCCTCCAGTTTTGGCAATATCTGGTCCAACAAACGTCGGTCCACCACTTGCCCGGCTTCCGCCAAAATTTCGCCGGTTTCCGGGTCGACCAGCGTTTCCGCCAGCCGTTGGTTAAACAGCCGGTTTTTGATGTGCAGCTTCTTGTTGATCTTGTACCGGCCCACGGCCGCCAAATCGTACCGCTTCGGGTCGAAGAAGCGCGCGATGAGCAGGTTCCGCGCGTTCTCGAGCGTCGGCGGCTCGCCGGGGCGCAACCGTTCGTAGATTTCAATCAGCGCTTTTTCCGTCGAGTCGGTATTGTCCCGTTCCAGCGTGTTGCGGACGTACTCGTCGTCGCCCAGCAAATCGAGAATTTCCGCGTCGGTCCCGAAACCGAGCGCGCGCAACAGGACCGTCACCGGAATTTTCCGGGTACGGTCGATCCGCACATAAATGATGTCTTTCGCGTCGGTTTCGAACTCGAGCCAGGCGCCCCGGTTGGGGATGACGGTGGCCGTGTAGGTTTTTTTGCCGTTTTTGTCCGTTTTCGTGCTGTAATAGACGCTCGGGGATCGTACCAGCTGGCTGACGATGACGCGTTCCGCGCCGTTGATGATAAAGGTGCCGGTCTCGGTCATGAGCGGGAAATCGCCCATGAACACTTCCTGTTCCTTCACTTCGCCGGTTTCCTTGTTGAGGAGACGAACCTTCACGCGAAGAGGCGCGGCATAGGTGACGTCGCGTTCCTTCGCCTCGTCCACGCTGTATTTCGGCTCGCCGAGGCTGTAGTCGATGAATTCCAGCACGAGATTGCCGGTGAAGTCCTGGATTGGCGAAATGTCCCGGAAAATTTCGCGCAGCCCTTCGTCCAGAAATTTCTGATAAGACTGCTGCTGAATTTCGATCAGGTTCGGGACGTCCAGCACTTCTTGGATGCGGGCATAACTGCGACGCATACGGCGCCCGTATTGAACCATGTGTCCTGCCAACTTAACCTCACCCCTCCAGTCTATTCAACACAAACAAACGGCCAATCCGGAACCGGCATCTTTTTTCCAGTCATTGGCCCAAAACAGCGACGTTATACGTAAAAGCGGCAAAAAACAGCGCTGGATTCGGATAAAGACAATACCCCCATCTTAATACTGACATTTTCTAATGATAACACATGGGGGAAACCCAGTCAAACAAAATTTCATGCGGAACAGGCCGGCTGGATGCGGAGATGACGACCGTGCATCGTGAGGTCATGGGTGCGGCGATCAGGGGAGTGGCGAATTTTCCGTTCGATCCGGAACGTATTGTATTGCAAAAATACAATTAAACTCACGCTCTTTGGTCCGAAACAACGGTATTTGTTGCATTTTTGCAACTGAATGGGGCGGTTGCGGGCTTGCAGGGCGAAATAAGGTGCATTTTTGCAGTTTATCAGGCAACAAGTCCGCGGTCACCATCTCCCTGCAAATTTCTTCAACATTAACATTACATTTCCAAACCTTGCCGGTTGCGAGCAACCCTGCGGATCCGCCCCGGCCAGTCACGCCTGAACCCGGGGATCCCTTTCGGCGCCGTCCGCGGGGCCTTGCACGTTTCTCGCCCGGTAGATGCGGTAGCCCTTGTCTTTTCCGATCTCCTCCACCGCCTCTTCCCCGTACAGCTCGACCAGCTTCGCCCGGGCGCTCGGCGCCCCCTGCTTGTTCCGGATCACGATCCAGAGCGCCCCGCCGGGCGCCAGATGCGCTTTCGCTTCCGCAAACAGACGATGCACAACCGCCTTGCCGGCCCTGATCGGCGGATTCGCCAAAATGACGTCGAACGTTTCCCCGGCCACGGGTTCGTACAGGTCACCGGTTTTCACCGTGACGTTGGCGATGCCGTTGAGCGCCGCATTTTCCCGGGCCAGTTCGGCGGCCCGTTCGTTGACGTCGGTCAGCGTGACATGTCCTCGCGGCGCAAGGCGGGCTGCCGTCAGCCCGATCGGCCCGTATCCGCAGCCGATGTCGAGCACGCGCGCGTCGGGGGGCACTTCCATCCGCTCGATCAGCGCCCGACTGCCGTAGTCCACCCCGCCCCGCGAAAACACGCCTGCATCCGACAGAAACCGGAAGCGGAATCCCCTGAGCACCGCCTCAAACTGACGCCGGTCCACAGAGGATTGCGGCCGCCGCGAAAAATAATGGTCGTTCATCTTTTTCACGCCCCTTCCCGATGAAGCAGCGACCCCTCGAAGAGGGCATCTTCAAGGGGTCGCGACGGCCGGGCCGTCGATGCTTGCGCATGGCTCGCGCGGTCCGTTATTTCAGCTCGACTTTGGCTCCGGCTTCTTCGAGTTTTGCCTTGATCGATTCGGCTTCTTCCTTGCTGACCTTTTCCTTGATCGGCTTCGGCGCGTTGTCGACCAGGTCTTTCGCTTCCTTCAGGCCGAGGCCCGTCACTTCGCGCACGACCTTGATCACGTTGATCTTGGAAGCGCCGGCGTCAGCCAGGATCACGTCGAATTCGGTTTGCTCAGCCGCTTGCGGCGCGGCGCCGGCTGCACCGGCCACGACGGCAACCGGAGCGGCGGCCGTGACGCCGAATTCTTCCTCGATCGCCTTCACCAGTTCGTTCAGTTCGATCACGGTCATGCCCTTGATCGCTTCAATGATTTGCTCTTTGCTCATGATTGGGTATACCCTCCTGTACTTGAATATTTTCGGATGGAATGCCGTCCGGGCTGTCCATGTCCGGAGCCCCTTAAAACGAAAACCGGCAAATCAAACGGTGTCAATGTTTGGCGTAAGCGCATGCCATCATCGGGCGGCAAGGGAATCCTTGATCGGCCCGATTTGCCGCACGTATGCCGCATGCCGCCGGATCAGGCGGATTCCGCTTCCTTCTTGTCGGCCACCGCCTTGACGGCCAGCGCAAAGTTCCGGATCGGCGCCTGCAGCACGCTGAGCAGCATCGACAGCAGCCCTTCGCGCGACGGCAGGCTGGCCAGCGCCTCGATTTGCGCCACGTCCACGATGCGGCCCTCGACGACGCCTCCCTTGATTTTCAGCGCCTCGTTCTCTTTCGCGAACTGGCTCAGCACCTTCGCCGGGGCCACGGCATCGTTCTTGCTGAAGGCAATCGCCGTCGGACCGGTCAGCACCGCGTTCAGTTCGCCGAGCTCGACGCTGTCGGCGGCACGGCTGACGAGCGTGTTCTTGAGCACTTTGAACTCGACGCCGGCTTCACGAAGCTGCTTGCGCAGTTCGGTCATTTGCGCGACATTCAGGCCGCGGTAATCCGTGATCACGGTTGCCGCGCTTTCTTTCAGCTTGGCCGCAATTTCTTCCACCTGGCGTTTCTTTTCGGCCAAAATTTTCTCGCTTGCCATGGATCGCACCTCCTGTTGCCCGGAATGTCCCTTCGCCGCGCCGATGGCGCAGGCGGTCGGGGGCGAGTGCGGATTGCCGCGCCGGTGAACGAAATAAGCCTCCGCAGACGCGCGGAGGCATGAACGGTTGGAACGGCCCGGCGCCGGAACCGTTGTCCGGCCCGGCCGATCCGCTCTATTCGTACGCCTCGGCAGGAAATTAAGCCTTGCGGCACCTGCGGTCTACGGCAATCCTATTCAAATGTTATTCGCCAATGGTCCCGGTTCCGCGGCGCCGGTTCCCGTTCGTTTCCCGGTCCGCCGACAAAACCTTTCCCAGCTTACCACAGCGGCCTGCGTCCGTCAACGGCGGCAAACCCCCGCCGACCGCCGGCCGGTTCTTAACGGAAGCTGGCGGTATCCACGCGAACGCCCGGGCCCATCGTCGAAGAGATGGAGATGTTTTTCAGGTACACACCCTTCGCCGCGGCGGGTTTCGCGCGGTTGATCGCGTCGATCAGCGTCCGCAGGTTCTCGTACAGCTTCTGGGCGTCGAACGAGACCTTGCCGATCGGCGCATGAATTTGTCCAGCCTTGTCCAGCCGGTATTCAATCTTACCGGCCTTGATCTCCTGGACGGCCTTGGCCACGTCAAAGGTCACCGTGCCGGCCTTCGGGTTCGGCATGAGCCCCTTGCCGCCGAGAATCCGGCCCAGCTTCCCGACTTCGGCCATCATGTCCGGCGTCGCCACGCAGACGTCAAAGCCGAACCAGCCTTGCTGGATTTTCTGGATGAGATCCTGATCGCCGACGAAATCCGCTCCCGCGGCCTCGGCTTCCTTCGCTTTTTCGCCCTTGGCGAAGACGAGCACGCGTTTCGTCTTGCCGGTGCCGTGCGGCAACACGACGACGCCGCGTACGTTTTGGTCTTGCTTTCTCGGGTCGACCCCGAGCCGAACGGCCACTTCCACCGTTTCGTCAAATTTCGCGGAAGCCGTCTTTTTCACCAACTCGATCGCCTGGAGCGGTTCGTAGGCCGCTTCGCGGTCGATCTGTTTGGCGGCTTCCAGATACTTCTTGCCGCGCTTGGCCATTGCAGTTCCTCCTTTGTGGTCGTGACGGAAAAAGTTCCTCCCACATCCCGGATGCCGCCGCGCGGATCCGGCTTTGTGCGCGAAAAACGCAAGGTTTCGCGGATAGCGCACCGCGCGGGCGTCGCCGCCCGCTTGCCGTGCCTCCCGCCAGGTTCATGCGGGCCGGGCGAAACGCCGGATCAGTCTTCGACCACGACGCCCATGCTGCGCGCCGTGCCCTCGATCATGCGCATCGCCGCTTCCAGGGACGCCGCGTTCAGGTCCTGCATCTTTTGCTGGGCGATTTCGCGGACTTTGTCCCGCTTGATCGTCGCCACCTTCTTCTTGTTCGGTTCACCGGAACCTTTTTCGATGCCGGTGGCGACACGCAGCAGAACGGCGGCAGGCGGCGTTTTGGTCTCGAACGTGAACGAACGGTCTTCGTACACGTGGATGACGACCGGAATGATCAGGCCGGCCTGATCGGCCGTGCGTGCGTTGAACTCCTTGCAGAACTGCATGATGTTGACGCCGGCTTGCCCGAGCGCGGGACCGATCGGCGGCGCCGGGTTGGCCTTGCCGGCCGGCACTTGCAGTTTCACCACTTTGATGACTTTCTTGGCCATGATGGACACCTCCCCCTCCTAGATCTTCTCCACCTGCGAAAAATCAAGCTCAAGCGGAGTCTCCCGTCCGAACATGTTGACGAGCACCTTCAACTTGTTCTTGTCGGGCATGATTTCCTCGACCGTGCCGACAAAGCCGGCAAACGGTCCGACCTTGACGCGGACGTTTTCCTTCAACTCGAATTCGACAACCGGCTTCGGCTCTTCAATCCCCATGTGGCGCAAAATCTTGTCCACTTCGTCCGGATGCAACGGGATCGGCTTCGACCCCGCCCCGGTGGAACCGACAAAACCGGTCACGCCGGGCGTGTTGCGGACGACATACCAGGAGTCGTCGGTCTGGATCATCTCCACCAACACGTAACCGGGATACACCTTGCGCATGACGGATTTTTTCTTGCCGTCCTTGTGGACGATTTCCTCTTCCGTCGGCACAAGCACCCGGAAAATCTTATCCTGCATCCCCATTGAGGCGACGCGTTTTTCCAGGTTGGTTTTCACCTTGTTTTCATACCCGGAATACGTGTGGACGACGTACCATCTTTTCTCCATGGAAAGGCCACCTTTGAATTTCGTCAGATGACGAGTTCGACGAGGGAAGAAATCCCGATGTCCAGCCCCCAGAAGTAAATCGTGATGACGAGCACCGTCACGAGGACGACGATCGTGTAGCTGACCAGCTCTTTCCGGGTCGGCCAGCGGACTTTCTTCAGCTCATTCCAACTCTCGCCAAAAAACGAAAAAAAATTGCCGAAGCCACGTTTCAGCCTGGTAAGGAAAGCCACGGGGACAACCTCCAGTTCTTACCGCGTTTCGCGGTGCAGCGTGTGCTCATTGCAGAATCTGCAATATTTTTTCAATTCCATGCGGTCGGTGTGCGTCCGCTTGTTCTTAGTGGTCGTATAGTTTCGCTGCTTGCAGTTCGTGCAAGCGAGCGTGATGAACACCCGCATTCCGTCCACCTCCCGGGTTCACGTCTGCGTCCGTCCGGCCGGATCAGACCCGGCAACGAAACCTGGCGTTTCGCAATTGTCAGAGACTGTACAGAATCCGCCACCTTAAGGATTACTGAAATAATTTATCATAGCCCCGAAGGGGATGTCAAATGATCGACATCGACCGCACGGCATACAAAAAAGGAAACGCGACCGTTTCCTTCCGTTTTTTCCGTATTGGCGTTTCGGCGGCGCGGAGATGCCGGATTTCCGAATCCGCCCCCGGCCGCCGGGACGTACGCCGCCGATCCGGCCGGGGCCGCCGCGCCATCATCGCCCAGCATGGCGGTTGGACGATGCGTACTCCCCGAAACCGTCAACCGCTGACATCACGAACTTCCAGATAACGTTCGAGCTTCCGCTTGACCCGCTGCATCGCGTTGTCGATGGACTTGACGTGCCGGTCGAGATCCACCGCAATTTCCTGGTACGATCGCCCGTCCAGGTACAGCATGAGCACCTTGCGCTCCAGATCGCTCAGCAGCTCCGTCATTTTGTCCTCGAGACCGTAAAACTCTTCCTGGTTGATGATCATCTCTTCCGGATCGCACACCGAGGAGCCGCAGATAACGTCCTGCAGCGTGCGGTCGGAATCCTCGTCGTAAATGGGCTTGTCCAGCGACACATAGGAATTGAGCGGTATATGCTTTTGCCTGGTGGCCGTTTTGATCGCCGTGATGATCTGCCGCGTGATGCACAGTTCGGCGAACGCCTTGAACGAGGCCAGCTTGTCTCCCCGGAAATCGCGGATCGACTTGTACAGTCCGATCATGCCTTCCTGTACGATGTCCTCTCGCTCGGCACCGATCAAAAAGTAGGAACGCGCCTTGGCTCTGACGAAGTTGCGGTATTTGTTGATCAAATACTCCAGTGCCGCAGCGTCTCCCAAGCGGACTGCTTCCACGATATCCTCATCGCTCTTGCAGTCATAATCGTGCATTGCCGGCTTGTTCACGTCGACGCTCACGAAATTCCCCTCCGGCCAATGAGGCTGGGACCCCCGGAGATATCTCTATCAAACTATTACCAATATACTTGATAATTACCGGAAGCGTCAACAAATTCGCCGTTCTGGCGCGTTTTTCGAAATGGAAAACCGGGTTCGATCGTTCCGTCGGGGTCCCGAAAAAGCCGGCTCAGCCGTCGGGAAAACCTTCGCCGCGCCGCCACGATTCAAGCAAACGGCGCATGTCCTCGTTCAGCGTGCCGCCCAACGGATTCCGTTTGGCCGGCGGCTGCTGCCGGATCGCCCGCGCAATCTCCCGCCGGCTTTCGAGCACCGCCAGCCGCAGCTCCCGCGCCGTCAGGCGCAGGGCGCCGCGGCCAAACGCGACCCTCTGCTCGGTCTCGTCGGACGTGGCCACATATACGTTGCGGCGCACGGACGTCACTTCGCCGACGAGCCGCTCGATGCATTCGTCGGCGGTTTCCCGCTCGCGGGTGAACACGACGTTCACCCCGCCGTGACGGTAAGACGCCCCGAGCCCGGGCACGCGGAAGGCGTCGAACACGACGGTGACGGATACGCCGGTATATCCCTGATATTCGGCCAACCAGTCAAGCAGCCGGTCCCGGGCCTCGTCCAGCCGGTCCGTCCGCAGCGGTTCAAGTTCAGGCCACGCGCCGATCATGTTGTATCCGTCCACGATCAGGACGTCTTCACGCCGGAGCATGCCCGTCACCCGGAACCGGCCGCGGCGCCTGCGGCGCAGGCGTCTCCGCCGCGTTCGTCGCGGGACGGTTCGCATCGTCCGGCAAAACCGCTTCCCCGCGCTCCCGGCCTGCCGTGACGGCTTTGCCATTTCCGTCTTCGGTGACGTTGACGGCTTCCGTTCCCCCGTCGCCCGTGGCGGTTTCGTTTCGTCCGTCTGCAAAGACGGCTGCACGGCCTTCGCTTCCGGTAGCGGTTTCGCGGCCATCGCCTTCTGGGAAAGCCGTTCCCCCGCCCTCTCCGCTCTCCGGGCCGGCCGCCGCCGTCCCTGCGGCCCCTCCGTTCCCGTGTCCGTCCAGGCGCGCCTGCCGCTGCCTGACTGCCTCGTACAGGATGATCCCGGCGGCGACGGAAGCGTTCAGCGACCCGATGCGGCCGAACATCGGCAGGGACACGAGGAAATCGCATTTGTCCCGGACAAGGCGGGACAAGCCCCTCCCCTCGCTGCCGATCACGAGGGCGATAGGGCCGGTCAGATCGGCGCGGAACACGTTCTGCGGGGCCGAGGCGTCGGCGCCGGCCACCCAGTAGCCGCGCGCCTTCAGGCGGTCGATCGTCTGCGCCAGGTTGGACACGCGCGCCACCGGCACATAGGCAATCGCGCCGGCCGACGCCTTGGCGGCCGCCGCGGTCAGCCCCGCGCTGCGCCGCTTCGGAATGATGACGCCGCTGGCCCCCGCGCATTCCGCCGTGCGCAAAACGGAGCCCAGGTTGTGCGGATCTTCCACTTCATCCAGAAGCACGAGCAGCGGCGGGCGATCGCCGGTCTCCGCGCGGTCCAGCAGTTCCTCCAGGTCGACGTAGGGCGCGGCCGCCGCCTGGGCCACGACCCCCTGATGCGGAATGCCCGGGGCCAAGCGGTCCAGCACGCGCCGGTCCACCATTTGCACCACGACGTCCCGCGTCCGGGCCTCCTCCAAAAGGGGATGCACGCCGTGCCGCTGCGCCTGAAGGGACACCCAAATCTTGCTGATCGGCCGACCGGAACGCAGCGCCTCCAGCACCGGATGCTTGCCGGCCAGCAGTTCTTCCGGCGGCAACGCCCCCGTGTCGCGGCCGGCTCCCGCCGGCGTGTCCGCCGACAGCCCCGTTTCGAATCCGCCGCGGCCGTACTCATCCGTCTGCGCCGCGTGCGCCGGCCGCCGGGACGTCGGTGCCGCCGCCGGGGAGCGGGTCGGTTTTCCTCCGTGCGGGGCCGGTCCGCCTTTGGCGTTGCGTCCGCGATTGCGGCTGCTCATGATCGCATCTCCTCCTCAAACGCCAGCCCGATCAGGGTTTCCAGCCGACGCTTTTTTCCCGTGTAGTACAAATAACCGATCAGGCATTCCAGCGCGGTGGCGAGACGATAATCGTGCGGATCGGCGTTTTTCGGCGGTTGTCCCGACTTGGTGTTGCGTCCGCGGCGCACGACATCGGCTTCTTCCGCCGTCAGGTGCGGCTCAAGCCGCTGCAGCAGGCGCGCCTGCGCACCGGCGGACACGAGGCGGACGGCCTCCCGGTGCAGGTGGTGCATTCGCGTCCCCCGCCGAGCGATCAGCCGCTGGCGGACGTACACTTCAAACACCGCGTCGCCAATGTACGCCAAGACGAGCGGCGAAAGCTGCGCCACCGGCACGCCGGCCGGCAGTTCCGGCGCGATCACCGCCGATTCGACCGGCTCCGCCGCGCGGTTCGCCGCATCCGAAACCGCCGGAGCCCGTACCCGCGACGACGACTCCGGCAACGACATCGCGCCCTCTCCGCCGGATCCGGCCGCGCTCTCTCGGGCGCTCGTCTTCCCCGTCCGACGGGCGGCAAAAAAGGCGCGCACCGCCGACCATCCGTTCATTTGCGCCTCCACCGCACGCCCTGCGGCGTATCTTCGAGCACGATCCCGCGGGCGGCGAGCAGATCGCGAATTTCGTCGGCACGCGCGAAATTTCTGGCTTTCCGCGCTTCCGTCCGTTCGGCGATGAGCGCCTCCACCTCTTCGTCCAGAAGTTCCGTTTCCGCCGGCGGTAACAGGCCCAGGACGTCGTCCAGACGCTCGAAGACCGCAAGAAAATGCCGCAGGCCGGCCTCCGTCACCACGTCGCGCTGCAAATAAACGTTGGCCTCCGTCACCAACTGGAACCAGGCGGTGATCGCATCCGGCGTGTTGAAATCGTCCTGCATCGCCTCGTGGAACGCGTCCTCCAGCCGCTTCACCCGCTCCAGCAGGGCCGGATCCCCGAACGGATCGTCCGGCGTACCGGCCAAGCCCACCGTCGTCAGGCGATGCTTCAGATTGTCGCGGCAGTTGGCAAGCCGCGCCACGCTGTTCTCCGCCTGCCGAACCGTTTCCTCACTGAAATTGAGCGGGCTGCGGTAATGGGACGCCAGCATCATGTAGCGGATCGCGTACGGGCTCGCGCGCCGGAGCAGTTCCCGCACGTTGATGACGTTGCCGAGGGATTTGGACATCTTTTCGTGGTCGATGTTGACAAAACCGTTGTGCATCCAATAGCGGGCCAGCGGCTTTCCGGTAAACGCCTCGGACTGGGCGATCTCGCACTCGTGGTGCGGAAATTGCAGGTCGTGACCGCCGCCGTGGATGTCCAGCGTCTCGCCGGCGTACTTGCGGGCCATGGCGGAACATTCAATGTGCCAGCCGGGCCGTCCTTCTCCCCACGGGCTGGACCAATGCGGTTCGCCGGGTTTCGCCTTTTTCCACAGCACGAAATCCTGCGGGCTCTCCTTCCGTTCGTCCACCTCGACGCGGATGCCGTACTGGAGTTCGTCCAGGTTTTTGTGCGACAATTTGCCGTATTCGGGGAATTTCCCCGTCCGATAGTATACGTCGCCGCCGCTTTCGTAAGCGTAGCCTTTCGCCACCAGGCCTTCGATGAAGGCGATGATCTCCGGAATATTTTCCGTCACCCGCGGATTGACCGTCGCCGGCCGGACGCGCAGCGCCTCGCGGTCCTCGTTGAACGCCCGGATGAAGCGCTCCGCCAGCTCCGCCACGGTGCAGCCGAGTTCGTTCGCCTTTCGAATCATTTTGTCGTCGACGTCGGTGTAGTTCACGACGTAATTTACGTTGTACCCGATAGCCTCCAAATACCGGCGCACCACATCGAAAAAGATCAACGGCCGCGCGTTGCCGATGTGGATGTAGTCATACACCGTCGGTCCGCACACGTACATATTCACTTTGCCCGGTTGCCGGGGTTGAAACGGCTCCAGGCGTCGCGTCAGGCTGTTGTAAATCCGCAAACTCACGGCACCGTACTCCTTTGTCTGTCGCGAGATTCCAATTCGCCCGCCGCATCCGGTTCCGGGCCGGCGCCGCGGCCGGATGCGTCAAGCTGCGCTTTGAGGCGGGCCACTTCCTCCTGCAAGTCCTGAATTTGTCTTTGCAATTGCCGGAACGTGTCGATGACCGGGTCCGGCAGGTTCGTATGATCCAGCCGATCGCCGACGCGTTGCCCGTCCCGCTTCACCACGCGGCCGGGATTGCCGACGACGGTGCTGTTCGGCGGCACCTCGCGCAACACGACCGCGTTGGCTCCGATGTTGGTGTTGTCGCCGACCTTGAAGGAGCCGAGCACCTTCGCCCCCGCGCCGATCACGACCCGGTTGCCGATGGTCGGGTGTCGTTTGCCTTTTTCCTTGCCCGTCCCTCCCAGCGTGACCCCCTGGTAAATGATGACCTCGTCGCCGATCTCGGCCGTTTCGCCGATGACGACGCCCATCCCGTGGTCAATGAACAGTTTGCGTCCGATTTTCGCGCCGGGATGGATCTCGATTCCCGTGAAAAATCGGCTGACCTGCGAGATGATGCGGGCGAGGGTGTAAAACTTGCGCTTATAAAGCGCGTGCGCGAAGCGGTGCGCCCAGATGGCGTGCAAGCCGCTGTAAGTCAGCACGACTTCGAGCGTGTTGCGCGCGGCCGGGTCGTTCTCGAACACCGCTTCGATGTCGGACCGGAGCGTGCGCCAGAACCCCATGTCTGTCCCCCCTTGTGTCTGGTATGAAATATGCATCCTATGTCTTTCCGCCTTTCCGGCCATGAAAAAAAGTCTCCGCAGCAATCGCTGCAGAGACGCGGGTTTCCACGTGGTTCCACTCTGCTTGAGCCGCCTGACGACGGAACGGCTCCACTCTTCCGGCCGATAACGGGGCCAACCGGCATCGTCTACCCGTCCGCATTCCGCCCGGCCGATTCCGGCCGGGGCGTATCGATGCGTAGCTCGACGATGCGGCTCCCAGGCGCATTTCCGCTTCAGCGGACAGGGAACGCTTCCAGCCGTGGCGTTCCTCTCTGGACAACCCGCGCGAAACGTACTCTCCTGTTCGTCGCCGTTACTGCAAGTATAGCCGATCGGCTTTCAGGTGACAAGGAGATGCGAAAGCCAACTTCCTTTCCGGCGTGGGAGGCGGAACATCATCGCAGCGGAACCGTATCGCCCGCCTGAGCCGATTAGCGGTGGCCGTACGCCCCGCCAAAAGCCCTTTCAGGGAGCCCCTCCTGGGCCAAAGATTGACGGTTTTTCCGCCGATCTCTCCGCCAAAAGCCCTTCCCGAGCCCGAGTTAGGCGGTTTTTCCGCCGATCTCACCCCAATAGCCTTTCCCGAGCCTGAGATAGACGGTTTTTCCGCCGATCTCACCGTCAAAAGCCCTTCCCGGGCCTGAGTTAGTCGGTTTTTCCGCCGATCTCATCGCCAAAAGCCCTTCCCGAGCCCGAGTTAGGCGGTTTTTCCGCCGATCTCTCCGCCAATAGCCTTTCCCGAGCCTGAGATAGACGGTTTTCCCGCCGATCTCAACGCCAATAGCCCTTCCTGGGCCTGAGTTAGACGGTTTTTCCGCCGATCTCATCGCCAAAAGCCCCAAAGGAACCGACCGGTTGCGACGTGCGGTTATCCACCCCGAGCCCGACAGTCATGCGTACTGTCCGGTCGGACGTCCGACGCCACGCAACCGGTCACTTCACGCCAGGCCGGCCGTTCTCCATCCCGCCGACCGCTGGCAACCACCCGCTGTCAAGCAGCCGCTTGACAGCACGGACTTAACTCTCGGCTTTCCCGATCTTCTCCAACGCCTCGCTCAACCGCCGCAACACCTTGTCCCGGCCGAGAAGCCAAATGCATCCATTCAGATCGGGACCGTGCACCTGCCCGGTGAGCGCCACCCGGATCGGCATAAACAACGCCTTGCCCTTGGCGCCTGTTTCCGTCTGGACCGCCTTGATCATGGACTTGATCCGATCCGGCTGAAAACCTTCCGGCCCGGCCTCCTCCACCTGCCGCCGAAATGCCGCCAGCACGGCGGGAGCCGTATCTTCCGCCAGAACGGCCCGGGCCTCCTCGTCCATTTCCAGCGGTTCGCGGAAAAACAGATCCGACAGCGGAACAATTTCCGCCGCGTAACGCAAATGGTCGCGGAACAGCTCCACCAGGGCCGTTGCCCAGGCCATGTCCGCCTCCGAAGGCTGCTCCGGCAAGCGCCCCGCTTGTTGCAAGTGGGGCACGCACAGGGAAACGACGCGTTCCGTGGGGGCCGCTTTCAGGTAATGCTGGTTCATCCAGCTCAGCTTGGCCGTGTCGAAAACCGCGGGGCTTTTCGACAACCGGTTGGCGTCGAAAATTTGGATGAGTTGCTCCCGCGAATAAATCTCTTCTTCCCCTTCCGGCGACCAGCCAAGAAGCGCGATGAAATTGAACAGCGCCTCGGGCAAATAGCCGAGCTTGTCGTATTGCTCGATGAACTGGATGATCGATTCGTCACGTTTGGACAATTTTTTGCGCTGTTCGTTGAAAATCAGCGTCATGTGTCCGAACGTCGGCGGCGTCCAGCCGAACGCCTCGTAAATCATGAGCTGGCGCGGCGTGTTCGTGATGTGGTCCTCCCCGCGCAGCACATGCGTAATCTCCATCAGATGATCATCAATGACAACAGCGAAATTGTAAGTGGGAATGCCGTCCTTTTTGACGATGACAAAATCGCCGAAATCTTCCGATCGGAACGTAATGTCGCCGCGCACCATGTCGTGGAACGTGTAAGTCCGCCCTTCCGGCACGCGGAACCGGATGCTGGCCACCCGGCCTTCGGCTTCGAGCCGGGCCCTATCCTCCGCGGACAAGTGCCGGCACTTGCCCGAATAACCCGGGTTCAGACCGCGAGCCGCCAGCTCCTCCCGCTCCCGTTCCAGTTCCTCCTCCGTACAGTAGCACCGGTAAGCGAGACCGCGATCGAGCAACTCCTGCCAATACCGGCGGTAAATGTCCAACCGTTCCGTCTGGCGGTACGGCCCGTAAGCCCCCGGCTTGTCGACGCTTTCGTCCCAATCGACGCCGAGCCATTTCAGATAAGCCAATTGATTTTCCTCGCCGCCGGCCACATTGCGCTTCACGTCGGTATCCTCAATGCGGATGATGAACTCGCCCCCATGATGGCGGGCGAACAGGTAATTGAAAATGGCCGTGCGCGCGTTGCCGATGTGCAGATGCCCTGTCGGACTCGGCGCGTACCGGACGCGAACCTTGCCGCTCATCCCCAATCCCCCCGTGCGTGGCTGTCTCTGTCGTCCATGCCGGCAACAGGCGATCACACCCATCATTCCGCATGGCTTGTTCCTAAATCCCATCCGTACCCTGCATCAGATCATTGCCGTCATCAAGTACCCTCCATCATACCCTGCATCATAACACATCGCGTACAAGGCATACAATCGCCTGCGCGGCGATGCCTTCCCCCCGCCCGGTGAAGCCGAGGCGTTCCGACGTCGTCGCTTTCACGCTGACCCGCTCGGCCTCGCACTCCAGCGCGCCGGCGATGTTCCGAACCATCTCCGGCACGTGCGGCGCCATCTTCGGTTCCTGGGCAATAATGGTGGCGTCGACATTGCCGAGGCGATACCCGCGCGTTTTCGCCATCGCCCACACGCGCTTCAGCAGCATAAGGCTGTCGGCACCGGCGTAAGCCGGATCGGTGTCCGGGAAATGCCGGCCGATGTCCCCCAGCGCCAGCGCCCCGAGCACCGCATCGGCGACGGCGTGCAACAGGACATCAGCGTCGGAATGCCCGAGCAAGCCTTTTTCGTAAGGAATGCGGACGCCGCCGATGATGCACGGCCGCCCTTCCACCAGCCGATGGACGTCAAACCCTTGTCCCACGCGTATCATGTCCGTTCTCCCCTCATCGGATGACTGCTGTGCGTTCCACTCGGCGACAACCCCCTCCGGCGACTTCCGCCGGGCCAGAAGACGCTCCGCCAGCCACAAATCTTCCGGCGTCGTAATTTTCACGTTTCCATAATCGCCTTCAACCACGGCGATCCGCCGCCCGAGCCGCTCCAGCAGCATCGCGTCGTCCGTCGCCATGACGCCGTCCGCCAGCGCCAGCCGGTGCGCCTCCGCCAGTTCCGATCGCACAAACGCCTGCGGCGTCTGCACCGCCCACAGCGTCCGCCGCTCCGGCGTCGCCACGATCCAGCCGTCATCGTCCGTCACCTTGATCGTGTCCTTGACCGGCACGGCAAGCGCCGC